>Ga0209507_1000030_pt1 | contig 332298 bp, 232 predicted proteins | sample AD_UKC028_MetaG_FD_184414 | JGI IMG/M metagenome (GOLD analysis project Ga0209507, IMG submission 184414) | Active sludge microbial communities of municipal wastewater-treating anaerobic digesters from USA - AD_UKC028_MetaG (SPAdes) (version 2) | ecosystem: Engineered > Bioreactor > Anaerobic...
GCTGGAGGAGGTCCAGTGGTTCACTTTGCTGCGTGAGCAGCGGTCTTTGTGAACCGCCGTGATACGGAACCGTACGTCCGGTGGTGTGGGAGGACGGTGAGGTTCTAACCCTCACCTCCTACCCGATTTCTTTGCGGATTTCCGGGGAATACCGATGGCAATTCGCCCTCCCGGACTTCCCTTTTCGCCGCCTGCGCCACCGCCGGACGGGTGTTCTAACTGCTACGCTGGCCGCCGCCGGCGTTGGCTTGCGGTGGGCTGGAGGATGGCCTGTTGGTGCGGTCAGGCTACGGTGTGGTTCCCATGGGGGTCGGCCCCCATGGGAACCACACCGTAGCACTACAGTCCAGACACCGTAATCACAGGCCGAAGGTGCAGGAATCAGCGGGGACTCAAGAAGGCTGACAGGCAGGATCACTGTCCCAAATGTGGACAGTGTTGGGATGGTGAAGGTCGAGGGGCCATCCAAGTCGTGCGGCTAGATACCACCGTTGGCACTCCCCGGGAACCTGTGATGGACCTTTCTTTGTGCCGAGATCGTCCCACCTCGCCAGGACGCTACATGCCTGAGCCAACCAGTCGCCCTGCGTGCTGAGAGTGCCATTAATGACCAGGAAGGGGCGTGAGAGCGGCACCGAGACGGCCTAATGACGGCCTAATGACGGCCACTGGACGGCCACCCCATGGCCACGTGATGGCCGGGGCCAAATTCGGGCCCCGGCCATCGGCGGCTTTAGCGCCGGCTGTGAGGGCAATGGGAAAGGCGCGGCCCACGTAAGGTCTTCCCCCGGCGCTCTCGGTGAGAGCGGCCTGCCTTCATAAATCGGATGCATTTTCGCAGTTCGCCAAGGCCTGGGGTATTTGCGCCTCGGGCCTTCTGTTGGCATGCTTGTCGGCCGAATTGCGATGGTGCCAGCGGCTTGTTACTCCTGAGGATAGACGATGACGCGGTCGTGAACCAAGATGATAAGGTCGTTCTTGTTGTCTCCGGTCACGTCAGCGACAACGGCTTCGCGCGGCTCGGCGAAGTCGCTCCGGCGGCTGCGGAAGGTGCGTTCTTCGAAGACTTGCCAGCGGTCGGCGGGAACGAGCTTGCTGCGAGCGTCGAAGAGCACCAGGTCGAGGTAGTTCCTGGCGGTTTCCAGGAAGACCAGGTCCTTGCGGCCATCGTTGTCCAGGTCGCCGCTGACGACGTCAGTAAGGTGGCCATCCTTGATCGGGGTTTCGTATCCGTCGAGCTCGTTCAGTTCCCAGACCTCGCCGTCCAGCCGGAGGCAGGCGACGGCATTCAGACCGAGGAAGGTGATAGCGGTGGTCTTGCTGGCGCCGAGGGCGAGAGGTTGCAGGCTGGTGAACTCGGAGACGGGCAGCGGCACGTTGCGCACGACCTGCCATACCCCGGCGTGGTCGCGCTCGCAAAGGGTGAGGGCCTTGCGTTCGACATCAAGCAGGAACAGCGAGGGGATGGCATTGGGCCCGTTGGGGACTGCGGTGGCGCCGGCAAGCCGCGAGTTGCTGCCCGCGCCGTTGATCTGCTCCTTGACGATGAAGGTCCAGGCGGCTTGGTTGGTGGAGCCTGGCGCCAGCGCTTCGCGTTGCAGAACGACCGCGCGCAGGAAGTTCTTCTGGGTCAGCAGCAGCTCGGACTTGCCATCGCCGTCGATGTCGGCGGCGCTGAGCCACGGTTGGGCCAGTTCATAGGCGCCGCCGGGGGGGGCGACGTCCAACTCCTCGAAATCCTTGCCCGGAACCTGACGGAGAACCTTGACGTTCTCATAAGGCATTAGAATTACCAGGTCAGCGTGTCCGTCCTGGTCGGCATCGTGGAAGGCCAAGGTGGTGGGGTTGGACTTGAAGTCCCTGGTGAGCTTCTGGAGCCTGAACTTGCCGTCGGCGGTGCGCGTCACCAGCAGGCGTTGGCTTCCCTGGTCGCCCTTGCTTTCCGGCTCGACAATCACCGCCAGGACGGGCTTGGCCCCGGCTTGGAGAGCGCCGGCCGCCAGTGCGAGGGGCCTGCCATCGAGCGGGATCAGCGCAGGAAACGGCAGCCGCTGTTTATCATCCAGCCGGGTTACACCCACCTGGCGTTCATCGGCACTGAGCATGAAGATGTCCGGTTGACCGTCGCCGTTCCAGTCTGCGACTGCCAGGTCGCTGATGCCCGCGAGGGTGGGGAAGGCCTTGGAAGCGGCGAGCGAGCCATCCGGCTGCTGGAGACACAGGGAGACCTGGCCGTCTTCGGGCTCGGCAACAAGCAGGTCGGGCAGGCCGTCGCCGTTGACGTCGGCCCAAGTGGAGCCGCGCCTCGCCTTGTTGGTCCGGGCAAGCGGCCAGACCTGGAACTGGCCCTGGCGGAAGGAGCCGGAGAGCGTTTCGGCGGGTTTGCGGGTGAACTCGGAAACCTGCGCCCGGCCGGAGTTTTGGGCGATGGTGATGACCTGGGTCTGCTTGTCCGCCACGAGGTTGTCAGCCCAGTAGGAGCGAATGGACGGCATGGCGAAGTAGATCTCGGGGCCCAGTGAGCGATCTTGCTTCTGCAGCCGGAACCGGAAGGGGTTGCGGTCGTCCCAGTTTACCAGCAACGAATCACTGCGCGCGTCACCGTCAACGTCCACCACCTGAATGGATTTGACCGTGCCGGAAAGGGGAATCTTCTGTGGCTCCTCCAACACATGATCCTCTCGCTGGGCCAGGAAATAGAAGCAGTTTTCGGCCAACAGGACCAGGTCCGCGCGGCCAGTGCCGTCCAGGTCGCCAGTGGCGAGCGCATTCTGTGAGAGTTGGCCGTCATCAATGGACCACCGTTTGGGAGCGCTCCACTCGTTGGTGCCCTGGCTATTGAGCACGATCAACTCGCGGGGATCGCCATAGTAGGCGAGGTCCGGGCGCCTATCGCCGTTCAGGTCGGTGACGGCCATGGAAAAAATGCGTTTCTCGGAGGCAATCGAGTCAATGCGGAAGCGGGCATCCGGGGGCAGTTCGTTCGGCTCGCGCTTGCCCGCCAGCCTGGGCTTCCCGGCCAGGTTGGTCTTGCCGGTTTGGTTGTAGAGCAGGTTGATTTTGGAGCGGGCGTTGTTGACGACGATCAGGTCGTTTAATCCGTCGCCGTCGAGGTCGGCTACGTGCAGTTGGCTGATCTGGCTATCAATGGGGAATATCTCCCGGCCGGTGAAGCCGAAGCGATTGGTGCTGCCGGCGGCCAGGCAACTCACCGCGAGACCCAGACCGGCGGCGCAAATCACAGCGCTGCCGACCTTGGGTGGGGACCAGGCAATCGTCTTCAAGCACGGCGAAAGTGCCAACGGAATACGGCCTTGAAAAGGATATTGTGCGGCGAAGGGCCGCGCCTGAGCTTACTCCCCCACGAAATGGGCGTTGACCACGCGCGAGTGCGGCGCGCGACGGTGTTCCCAGAGATAGATTCCCTGCCAGGTGCCCAGCGCAAGCCGGCCGTGATTGACGGGAAGGGAGAGGTTGACGGTTGTAAGCGCGGTGCGGATGTGGGCGGGCATGTCGTCATCGCCCTCGACCGTGTGTACGAAGAGGGGATCGCCGTCGGGCACCAGGCGGGCGAAGAAGCGTTCGAGGTCGCGGCGCACGTCGGGGTCGGCGTTTTCCTGAATCAACAGCGAAGCCGAAGTGTGGCGGAGGTGCAGCGTCACCAACCCGCTGCTGCAGCGGTTCAGCTTGAGCCACTCCGCGACCTTGTCGGTAAACTCGTACAGGCCGCGACCGCCCGTGAAAATCCTGATCTCGTGTAAGGCCTGGCGAAGCATGTGAGCGACGGTCACCAGGACCGAGAACGACCGTCCGGGGCGCGGCGGGGGCTCACGGTGTGGCGGCGGCGGGCTTTGCCGCCTCAATTATCTTCTCCAGATCCGGATTGCGGGGATGCCCGTTGTCGAGAGCCTTCTGGTAGTGCCAGCGGGCCAGTTCCACCATTGGCGGCTTCTGGGAGATGTATTCCACGGCAAGGTTATGATGCGCGCCCGCATAGTTGGGATCGAGTTGGATTGCCTTGCGCAAGGCTGTTTCAGCGGGCCCGCGGAGGCCCTTCTCGCTGAGGGCGAGGCCGAGGAAGTTCTGCACCTGGGCATCCTGGGGATCATATTTCGCCGCAAGACCGAGCGCGTCAACGGCTTCGTCGTATTGCTTCTGGCGAAACCTCAGGCGGCCCAGGACAAACTGACTGTAAGCGTCCTCCGGGGCGAGAGCGACAGCCTGCTTGATGTTAATCTCAGCGGCCTCGAGATGGCCCAGGTCGAGTTCAATGGCGGCGAGATTGGCCAGGGCGGGAACGTTCTTGTTGTCCTGCTGCAGCACTTGCAGATACTTCTCCTCCGCCTGGTCGAACTGCCGGTTGGCGTAGTGGCGCTGCGCCTCAGCCGCCAGCGCCACGGTGCCGGGAGGAAGTTCCCTGGCTGGCACCTTCCCGGCGCTGCGAGTGGGTTGCGCCAGTTTGATTTCCGGCTGCTTGAAGAGAGCCAATTCCTCCGCCGTGTAAGGAACCTGGCGCGCTTCATATACCTGGAGGCGGGCGCGCAGTGTGGTCAGTTGATCCTCCAACTCCCGCAGGCGGGCTGCGGCCGCCTTGCCTTTGCGGCTGTAGAGTTCCTTGTTGGCGGAGTCGAGCGATTTCTTAAGCTCGTCTCGTTCCTGTTCAAGCTGCTTGATTCGGGCGGCGTCCGCGGCCCTGCTCGGCGCCGGGGATGCCGGCTGCGCGGACGTTTGCTTGACGCGGTTCTCCAGAGCAGTCTTTTCGAGCTGGAGCATTTCCTTGTCCGACTGCAAGGCGGCGATCTGGGCCTGGGCTTGAGCCAACTGCCGGCTCGCTTCCTCCGCCTTGGAGCTCGGCGGCGGGGCGGCCTTCAAGTCGGCGACCTGCTGCTTGAGGAGCTGATTCTCGGCGCGCAGCGCAGCAGCGGCTTCGGCTTCGGTGCTCAACGCCTTCATGCGGGCTTGCAGCGTCTCCTTGTCCGAGGCCAGGTCGGAAGCGAGCTTGGATTGCTCGGCGAGCTTGAGGTTGGCAGTTTCCAGCGCCTTTTTGGCCGCTTCGAGTTCAGCCGCATTAGCGGGACTGGGGGTAAGGCTATTCAGCTTCTCTTGCAGGAGGGTTTTTTCAGCGGCCAGTGCGTCGGCGGCTTTGGTCTTCTCAGCAAGGCTGCGATTCGCTTCAGCCAGCGCCTGGCGAGCTTCATCCAGCGCTTTCGTATCGGGGACGGGGGCGGCTTTGGTCTTCACCTGCTCCAGGCTCACCTTGAGCAGGTCGTTCTCTTTCATCAGCTCCTTGACCTTGTCCTCCGCCTTGGCCAGCTCGCGCGGGTCAACGGCGGCGGGTTGGACCGAGAGCGCCTCTTTGAGTTTGGCCTCCGCTACTGCTTTATCCGCCTGCGCCTGGCGAATCTGGTCCTTGAGGGTGTCGAGCTGTGTCTGCCCATCAGCGGGCGTCGGCTGCGCAGGCTGGGTAGAGCCGATGCCAGGAGGCGCCCCGGGCGCCTTGGCCGATTGCGCCGGAGCTGCCGGCGTGGCGGCAGCAGGTGATTGGGCGGACAGCGCCGCGATTTGGTCGGTGACGTAGTTCATCCGGAAGGTCACCACTTTGGTGTTCCAATTGGGGTACCCTTTCTGGATCCGTTGCAGCGCGGCCTGGGCTTCGACATACTTGGACAACGCCTCGCTGGACTGGCCGGCGTTCTTCAGCTTGTCTGCCTCCTGGATGAGGTTGTATAGGTGGACATACTGGTCATCCGCTCCCGCCGCTCGCGCGCCCGCCAAACCCAGGAGCAGCACGAGGATGACTGAAAACCATTTCATGACCAGAAGGATAGTGCATCCCGGACCGGTTTGGCAATGCCTTCGTCAATTGCCGCAGGCGGGCTTTGGGTATGGGAATACCGGGGATCGTCGTCCGCAGAACCCAATTGGGTCCATCGAAGACGCCAGTTAACCTTGAACTTCGCGGGCGGGCAGTGCAGCATCAGGACCGCTATAAGGCATCGAAGGATGACAACGCAGATTGCCTCAGGATTCGTGAATGGCGCGCAACACTGACAGACTCAGCGAGGAGCCAGATATCCGGGTGATGCTCCGCAATGCGCAAGGGAATTACCTGGCGCAGGATGACTATGGGTTGTACTTCACTGACACCCGGACAGCAGCCCTGGTGTTCAACTACCGGTCAGATTGTGTGGCCGATCAACTGGCGATACTGCAGAAGTCGCAGGGGATTGCTTTGGCGGTGGAGCCGGTGCCCCCGGAGGAGATCTACGAAACGTGTGACCGGTGTAATGACCTGTTCATGCCGTTTATGACCTACTTTGACGGGAAGCAATTCCTGTGCGCGGATTGCCGGCGACGCGGGCCAAAGCGGCCGAGACGCGGCTGAAGTGTTGGCGAGGCGGCCTGATTCGTGGCGTAACACCGGACAGAGCTGGCGCTTGTTTACGTTCTTCGCGCTGCGGGCAAGCACTGTCAATTGGCCCCCCTGCAATTGCGCACCCCCGCGCCTTGACGAAGCAAAAAACCGCTTGCCGCCGTCCGCCTGGCATGCTAAATTGCACGCGTGAATGGCAAGTTGAACCTGCTGCTTAAGAGCGCGCTGCTGCTGCGTAGCGCGGCAGTTGGGTTGTAGCCTTTCACCAAAGTTTACTAAACCCCACTGCCGCAACCGGTGGTGGGGTTTTCTATTTCCCTTACCACCCGGCCGTGTTAACAAGAAAGCGATACGACCATGTTGAAAGAACCGTCTGCCAAATACCGTCCGTTTCCGCCGGTCCACTTGCCCGACCGCCAGTGGCCGAACCGCACTCTCACGCGCGCCCCCATGTGGTGCAGCGTGGACCTCAGGGATGGCAACCAGGCACTAGCCATCCCCATGAACGTCGGCCAGAAGCTCGAACTGTTCCAGACGCTCCTGAAATGCGGCTTCAAGGAGATCGAGGTGGGATTTCCTTCGGCCTCGAACACCGAATTCACTTTTAACCGCCGGCTCATCGAGGAACGCCGTGTGCCGGATGACGTTTGGCTCCAGGTGCTGGTGCAGGCGCGCGAGGACTTGATTGAACGCACCTTCGAATCGCTGGTCGGGGCGAAGAAGGCCATCATCCACCTCTACAACTCCACCTCGCCCGCGCAACGCCGCATTGTATTCGGCATGACGAAGGAAGAAATCCTCCGCGTCGCCGTGCGCGGCGCCAAGTGGGTGAGCGAGCGCCTGCCCCAGTTAAAGGGCACCGAAGTCCGGCTCCAGTACTCACCCGAGAGCTTCAGCGCCACCGAAGTCGAGTTCGCCAAGGAAGCCTCCGAGGCTGTGATGGAGGTTTGGAAGCCTACGCCGCAGCACAAGATGATCCTCAACCTGCCCGATACGGTGGAGGTCGCCACGCCCAATGTTTATGCCGACCAGGTTGAGTGGATGTGCCGCAACATTCGGAACCGGGATTCGATCATTATCAGCCTGCACACCCACAACGACCGCGCGACGGGTGTCGCCGCGACTGAGTTAGGCTTGCTCGCCGGCGCCGACCGTGTTGAAGGCACGCTCTTCGGCAATGGCGAGCGCACCGGCAACCTCGACATTGTTACCGTCGCACTCAACCTCTACATGCAGGGCATTGATCCCAAGCTCGACTTCACCGACCTCAACGCCCTGTGCAATGTGTACGAGCGCTGCACCGGCATGACCATTCCGCCGCGCCACCCTTACGCCGGCGAACTGGTCTTTACCGCCTTTAGCGGCTCGCATCAGGACGCCATCAAGAAGGGCCTCTCCGAATGGTCCACCGGGCGTCAACAGTTCTGGGAAGTGCCTTACCTGACGATTGATCCGGCCGATCTCAGCCGCGAATACCGGGAGGTCATCCGCGTCAACAGCCAGTCCGGCAAAGGCGGCGTCGCCTACCTGCTGGAGAGTGAATACGGCATCGAACTGCCCAAGGAAATGCAGCGCGAATTTGGCCCCATCGCCAACGAAGAGGTGGATCGCCTCGGCCGCGAAGTCAGCGGCGCTGAGCTCAAGGGCATGTTCTGGCGTGAGTACATCGAACGCACCGCGCCGTGGCAGCTCCAGGGATTCGAGACCGAAAGCCGCAACGGCCAGGTCCGCTGCCGCGCGCGCCTGCTGCGCGATGGCAAGCCGGTCGAGCTTGCCGGCGAAGGCAATGGCCCGCTTGCTGCATTGGTCCACGGCTTCATCTCCGCCAGCGTGCCGCGCTTCGAGATTGTGAGCTACAGCGAACACGCCCTGAGCGCCGGCGAGGAAGCCGCCGCCATCGCTTACATCCAGGTCAAACACGCGGACGGCCGTACACGGTGGGGCGCTGGTGTGGACACCAACATCGAACTTGCCTCCGTCCGTGCGGTCCTTAGCGCCTTGAATCGGTCGTAGTCCGGCGAGATGTTCAGGTAGTTGCCTCCGACGCAAGGAGGCTCGGGCTTGCCGAGCGCAGAAGACTGAGCTTCCTCGGTTCCGTTGCTGCCTTAGCGAATAGGCATGAGTTAGCGCTGCCACCAGCGGGGACAGGCTCTTTTTGCTTGCCCGCCAACCTGACTCCGTGCAAGCAGACGGTATGCGTCATATGATACTCGTCCTGGCAGCGCAACTGGTGCTCCTCCTCAGCGCTCCGGTTCCAGCCCCCGCCGCCGCTGCGGCCCAGGCTGCCTCTCCCGGCGTCCATAAACTGGGAGACCTCGTCATCTATCGGGACGATAGATTCTACAGCAGCTTTCCTTCGATCGTGCGGCGCCCCAACGGAGAGCTGCTCGTGGCGTTTCGCCGCGCGCCGGAACGCCGTCTGTTGGGCGAACGCAGTACGAGCCACACCGACCCGAACAGTCACCTGGTGCTCGTCCGCTCGCGTGACGACGGCAAGAGCTGGAGCCAAAACCCCGAGCTCATCTATGCCCACCCATTCGGAGGCTCGCAGGACCCTTGCATGGTCCAACTGCGCGACAATACCATCGTCTGCAGCAGCTACGGCTGGGCCCTGCTGCAGGCTGGCGCTGTGGCCAAGCTCAAGAACCCATTCTGCCACGGCAACTTCGTCTTCATGGGCGGCTACCTGCTCCACTCCAGAGACGGAGGCCGATCCTGGCAAGGCCCAACACTACCGCCGCCAACCCCGGGGGAAACGGTAATGGATCCGTTCAACCAGCCTGTGCCCGCCTACAACCGCGGCGCGATGTGCCAAGGCAAGGACGGCAGACTTTATTGGGTGGTAACTTCCAAGACCTCGACCACGCCGGGCGCTCAGGGAACGCACTTGTTCATTTCCCAGGACAACGGCAGCACCTGGCGCTACTCTTGTCCGGTCGCCTCCGATGCGAAGGTGGTATTCAACGAGACATCACTCTACGAAACACCCAAAGGCGATCTGGTGGCCTTCATGCGCACCGCGGACTTTGACGATCACACCGTTGTCGCGCGCTCGACTGACCGTGGTCAGACCTTCCAGCCATGGCAGGACGCCGGTTTTCAGGGCCACCCGCATTACGCGCTACGCTTGCCGGACAATCGCGTATTGCTGGTGTACGGGTACCGCCACTCGCCGTTCGGCATCCGCGCCCGCGTGCTCGATCCCGAATGCGCTAATCTGGCTTCCGCCCCGGAAATCGTCCTGCGTGACGACGGTGGCGATGGCGACCTCGGCTACCCCTGGGCCGCCCTGCTCTCGAAGCACCGCGCCCTGATCGTCTATTACTTCAACTCCGCCAACGGCACCCGCCACATCGCCGGAACACTCCTTGCCGTTGACAGATAGTTCAATTGCCCGGCGTAGCGTGCCAGACTGGATACCAGACAACTCAGTCTGCCCACACAGAAAGTCGCTAGTTGCGCGATTCAATTACGGTGAGGCAGGCGACGTATTGAGCCATTTCGAAGAGGGCGCGACCGGCGTTCTTACCGGCGTAGACACGCTTAAGGCGGGTCTTGATGCGGGCGATGCAGATCTTGCGCATTGCGCCGGGGTCGGTTTCACCGGGGGCCGCGTGCGCGAAGAACTCCTGCCAGTGCGCAGTCTGCTTGGCGACCTCCCCCCAGAAGAGCGGTGGCAGGTCCGGCAAGGGCGGACACGACGGCGGCAGCGATTGCATCATCGGCACAGTGCTGCAAGGCCGGAACCCCGTCAAGGGCTCCGCGGTGCCCTCACAATCCAGGCGCATGCATGTTTCTCATTAATGGGGCGGTCCTTCCGCGTCGGGTCTTGCGGGGGTGGCGTTTTCAGCTACGCTGGCAGCGAGATGGAAGCAGTTGAATTGGTCCCATGCGCACACTGATCAAGCACCTTCTGGCAGCTGCCAAACCCGCAGAAGCAGTGACCGTCAAAGGCTGGGTTCGCACCCGGCGGGACGCGAAAGGCTTCTCCTTCCTGGAACTCAACGATGGCTCCTGCCTTGGGAGCCTCCAGGTGGTGGTGGACGCCGGCACGCCCGGTTCGGAACATCTCCCCCACCTCACCACGGGCGCTTCGGCGGTTGTCGAAGGGAGCCTGGTGGCGTCCCCGGCGCAAGGGCAGAAATGGGAGCTGCGCGCCACGCGCGTCGAGCTGATCGGGCCGGCGGATGCGAGCTATCCCTTGCAGAAGAAAGGGCACACGCCGGAGTTTCTGCGCACCATCGCGCATTTGCGCCCGCGCTCCAACCTCTTTGGGGCCATGTTTCGCCTGCGCAGCCGCCTGGCGTTCGCGGTGCACCAGTTCTTTCAGGAACGCGACTTCGTCTATGTGCACACGCCCATCATCACGGCGAGCGACTGCGAAGGCGCAGGTGAGATGTTCCGCGTCACCGCTCTCAAGGGTAACATTGACGAGAAGTCGCAAACGGATTTCTTCGGCAGACGCACCTACTTGACCGTAAGTGGGCAGTTGGAAGGGGAGACATTCGCCTGCGCCCTGTCCAACATCTACACGTTCGGCCCCACGTTCCGCGCGGAGAACTCGAACACCGCCCGCCATGCCGCTGAGTTTTGGATGATCGAGCCGGAGATGGCTTTCTGTGACTTGCAGGGCGACATGGACCTGGGAGAGGAGTTTGTCCAATCCATGGCACGCTACGCGTTGGAGCACTGCGCCGAAGACCTTGGGCTCTTCGGCAAGTTTGTGGACAAGGGTTTGCACGAGCGGCTCAAGTTCGTGGTCGAGCGGCCCTTCGTGCGCGTGCCTTACGCCGAGGCCATCGGGATTCTGCAGAAATCCGGCAGGCAGTTCGAGTTCCCGGTCGAGTACGGGCTGAACCTCCAGTCCGAGCACGAGCGGTTCCTCACCGAGCAGCACTTCAAGTCACCGGCCACCGTGTTCAACTACCCGCGCGAGATCAAGCCGTTCTACATGCGCCTGAACGACGACGGGAAGACGGTGACAGCGATGGACGTGCTGGTGCCGGGGATCGGCGAGGTCATCGGCGGCGCCCAGCGCGAAGAGCGTCTCGATCAACTGCAGGAGAACATGAGGCTCCACAAGCTCAAGCCCGAGGATTACTGGTGGTATGCGGACCTGCGCCGCTACGGCACGGTGCCGCACGCGGGGTTCGGCCTGGGATTCGAGCGGTTGCTGATGTTCCTGACCGGCGTCTCGAACATCCGCGATGTAATCCCGTTCGCCCGCACACCCGGCAACGCGGAGTTCTGACCCGGCGAAGCGTAACGAACGCTCGCGCTGTCCGAGCCTGTTTACATCGGCTTGCGCTGCGCCTGCTCCCGGCTCGGCGCCTCGGCCAGACCGGACCGCCGGCCGTTACGGCGCTCGATGATGTGTTTGTCCACAGCCGGGTCAAAGGGGACCGGGTAGTCCCCATCGTAGCAGGCCATGCAGAAGGCGTTGGCGGGCAGGCCGGTTGCCTTGACCATGCCCGCCTGGGAGAGGTAGCAAAGGGAGTCGGCGTTGAGGTAACCGCGGATTTCCTCCAGCGAGAGATTCGCCGCCATGAGCTTGTTGCGGTCGGGGAAATCAATGCCATAGACGCACGGGTTCATATGCGGCGGGCAGCTCACGAGCACGTGCACCTCCCTGGCGCCGGCTTCCTTGAGGTTGTTTACCCGGGTCTTGCAGGTGGTGCCGCGCACGATGGAATCGTCCACCACGATGACGCGCTTGCCCTTCACCAGCTCCTCGATAAGGTTGAGCTTCACGCGCACATCGAAGTCACGGATGAGCTGCGAGGGCTGGAGGAAGCTGCGTCCCACATAGTGGTTGCGCACGAAGGCCATCTCAAAGGGGATGCCCGATTCAAGCGAATAGCCCAGGGCGGCGCAGTTACCGCTGTCGGGCACGGGCACGACGACGTCCGCCGCGATCGGATGCTCGCGCGCGAGCTGGCGGCCCATCTCGACGCGCACTTTATAGACGCTCCGGTTGGCGATGGTGCTGTCGGGCCGCGCGAAATAGACATACTCGAAGATGCAGAACGCGCGGCGCCCGTGTCCCGGAAACGCCTGCATGCTGGTGAGACCATCCCGGTTGATGGTCACGATCTCCCCGGGCTCCACGTCGCGCACGTAGCGGGCGTTAATCAAATCCAGGGCGCAGGTCTCGCTGGCCAACACCCAGGCGCCGTCGATCCGCCCGAGGCATAACGGGCGGAATCCGTGCGGGTCGCGCAGGCCGATCAGCTCGGTCTCGGTCATGATGACCAGCGAGTAGGCGCCTTCGATGCGGTGGAGGGTTTGGACGAGACTGCTCCCCTGCCCCGGCAAAGTCGGCTGCGCCAGCAAATGCAGGATGATCTCGCTGTCCACGGTGGTCTGGAAGATCGAGCCTTGGGCCTCCAGTTCCTCGCGCAATCGGGCGGCGTTGGTCAGGTTGCCATTGTGGGCGATCGCGATCTGCCCGCGAACGCAGTCCACCGTGAGCGGCTGGGCATTGCGCAAGTGCGACGAGCCGGTGGTCGAATAGCGGGTGTGGCCAATGCCGATCGAGCCGGCCATGTCCTGCAGAACGTTCCCCTTGAAGACCTGGGACACGAGCCCCATGCCTTTGTGGGGGTGGAACTGCTTCCCATCAGATGTGACGATCCCCGCGCTCTCCTGCCCGCGATGCTGCAAGGCATAGAGCCCGTAATAGGTCAGTTCCGCGGCATTTGGATGGCCGTAAACGCCAAAGATGCCGCAATAGTGCTTCGGATAGTCATTCATTAAGCGGTTCGGCTTGCCGCTATCGCATCGTCCGGGCGATGGAATTCCACCACAGGTCGTGCAATTCGCGCAGATCGCAATTCAATGTAGCCCCGGCGGTCTTGATTTCCAACGTCTGGCCGCCGACGGTGCCGATCCGCGCTGCGGGCACGCCCAGGATCTTGGCCTGGGCCAGGACCTTGACGGCGTTGACGGCGGCCACGGAAATGATGACGCGGGCTTGAGCCTCGCCGAACAGCAAGGCGTCCAACCGCATTCCCTGTGGAGCCTGAGCCGCACCGAGGTCAACCTGCGCGCCGATCAGGCGCGGTGTCTCGCGGGCAACCAGTTGGCTAATGCAGCTTTCGGCGAGCGCCACCGCCAGGCCGCCTTCGCTGCAATCATGGGCGCTCTTGACCGCGCCGGAGTGAATCAGCGCCCGCAGCGCGAGGTGCAGCTCCTTTTCCTTCGCCAGGTCGCACCGCGGCGGCGTGCCGTTTTTGATGCCACGAATGCGCTGCAGATAGGCCGAGCCGCCCAGCCCAAGCAGGGGGTCGCTGGAGTCAATGACCTCGCCCAGCAGGATAATCGCGTCGCCCTCGTCCTTGAACCATTGCGTTGTGATATGCTCCGGCTTCTCAACCAGACCAACCATCGCCACCGTGGGGGTGGGATCAATCGGGCCGGCGGGATGCTGGTTATACAACGAGCAGTTACCGCCGGTAACGGGTGCGTTGAACACCCGACACGCCTCAGCCAACCCGCGCACACTTTCCTTAAGCTGCCAGAACAGCTCCGGGTTGTGGGGGTTGCCGTAGTTGAGGTTGTCGGTGACGCCAAGGGGCGCCGCGCCGGAGCAGGCGAGGTTGCGCGCCGCCTCGGCCACCACGATCTTGCCCCCTTCGTAGGGATCGAGATAGACATAGGCGCCGTTGCCATCCACCGAGAGCGCGATGAACTTCTCAGGCACAGCCGTCGGCGTCGCTCCGGGAATAGAATCGCCTTTGACGCGCAGCACGGCGGCATCGCTGCCCGGACAGACCGCCGAGTTGTCGCGCACCATATGGTCGTATTGGCGATACACCCAGTTCTTGGAGGCAATGGTGGGCCAGGCCAGCAACGCCTTCAGGTGCGCCGCCGGGTCCTGCGTGTCGGGCACGCCGACGAGATTGAACGCCCTAACTTCTTTCAAGTAATGCGGTTCCCTGGCCTCGCGTTGATAGACGGGTGATTCGTCAGCGATCTTTCGGGCGGGGATATCAGCCACCACCTTGCCGTGGTGCCGGACCACCATTTGCCCGGTGTCGGTGACGATTCCTATCTCCGCCCACGGCAGGTCCCACTTGTCGAAGATGCGCTTCACTTCTTCTTCGCGGCCCTTGTGGACGATGATGAGCATCCGCTCCTGGGACTCGCTGAGCATGATTTCGTAACTGGTCATCCCGGGTGCGCGCTGAGGAACCTTGTCCAGTTCGATCTCGATGCCCGTCCCGGCGCGCGCGGCGGTCTCGCAGGTCGAGCAGGTCAAACCGGCCGCGCCCATGTCCTGGATGCCCGCGACCGCGCCCGTGGCCAGCAGCTCCAGGCAGGCTTCGCAGACGAGTTTCTCCATGAAAGGGTCGCCCACTTGCACCGCGCCGCGCTGCTGCTCGGCGGATTCCTCGGTCAGGTCCTGCGAGGCGAAGGCCGCCCCCGCCAAACCATCCCGGCCCGTCGCCGGCCCGACATAAAACACCGGATTCCCAACGCCCTTGGCCTGCCCGCGCACAATTTGATCGTGGCGCAGCACGCCCAGGCAGAAGGCGTTGACCAACGGATTGCCTTCGTAGGACTTGTCGAAATAGACCTCGCCCGCCACAGTCGGGATGCCAAAGCAGTTGCCGTAGTGCGCAATGCCGGCGACCACCCCGCCAAACAACCGCCGGTTATTGGCGACGGCTTGTGCGTCCTCGGGGTTGGCGCTCTCGATCGGCCCGAACCGCAGTGAGTTGACCGAGCAAACCGGCCGCGCGCCCATCGTGAAGATGTCGCGGACGATTCCCCCCACGCCCGTCGCCGCGCCTTGAAAGGGTTCGACCGCGCTCGGGTGGTTATGCGACTCGATCTTGAACGCAATGGCCAGTCCGTCCCCGATGTCAATGATGCCCGCATTTTCCTCGCCCGCGCCGACCAGGATTCTGGGCGACTTGGTGGGAAACGTCTTCAGCAGCGGGCGGGTGTTCTTATAGGAACAGTGCTCGCTCCACATTACGGAGAAGATGCCCAGTTCGGTGTAGGTCGGCTCGCGGCCGAGGACGGCTTTGAGCTTCTGGTATTCGTCGGGCGTGAGGTTGTGCTGCCGCACTAACTCGGGTGTAATCGCTGGCTCAGTCATCGGAATTCCAAAGGCAAAGTTTGCGGATCAAAGGCTGGCACGACCTGCAACGCCTACCCGGCGCTCGCCGCGGGCTCGCTTGCCAACGCGTGGACCATGCTTTCCAGCACCAGGCGCCCATCCGCCGAGCCCAGGATTGCCTCGCCGGCTCGCTCGGGATGGGGCATCAGTCCAGCCACGTTGCGCCGCTCATTGCAGATACCGGCGATGTTGTCGAGCGCGCCGTTCGGATTGGCGGCCTCGGTCGCCTCGCCCTGGGCATTCACATAGCGCCAGAGGACCTGATCGTTCGCTCTGAGCCGCGCCAGGGTCTCCGGGTCGGCAAAGTAGCATCCCTCGCCGTGGGCAATCGGCAGCCGCAGCAGCTTGTCGGGCGGAATGCGGTTCGTAAACGGCGAGTTGGTGGTGGCGGTCTTGAGAAAGATGTGCTCGCAGCGGAACTGAAGCGACCGGTTGCGGATCAACGCCCCGGGCAGCAGTCCCGCCTCGCACAGAATCTGGAATCCGTTGCAAATGCCCAGCACCAGCCCACCATCCGCGGCGAAATGCTGCACCGCTTCCATCACCGGGCTGAACCGCGCGATGGCCCCCGTGCGCAGATAGTCGCCGTAGCTGAAGCCGCCCGGAACCACGACCGCATCCGCCCCGCCCAGGGAGGGCTCTTTGTGCCAAAGCAGCTCCGCTTTATGGCCAAGCACATTGCGCAGCACGTGGACGACGTCCTGGTCGCAATTGGAACCGGGGAACTGGAGGACCGCGAAGTTCATTGCGCGTTACGTTTTTACTCCAGCTCGAACCGGTAATCTTCGATTACCGGGTTGCTGAGGATCTTGTGGCAAGCCTCGTCAATTTGCTTTCGCGCGGCGTCTTTGTCGGCGCCCGCGAGCTCGACTTCCAGGTATTTGCCCACACGCACGGCGCCGATCCCGGTAAAGCCCATGTGTGCCAGGGCGCTCTGCACCGTCTTGCCTTGCGGATCAAGCACCGCTTTCTTCGGCATAACAACAATCTTTGCTTTCATAGGTGAAAGGGGGGCCCACTATTTGAGCCGGCGAGATGTTGGACAAGGTATTGTTGCGAAGCCAGAGTTTTTTTGGTTCTGCGCGGATTTCCGGGAAGCACCGATAGCGATTCGTCGTCTCGAACCCCCTTTCCTGCCTCCGCCAGCACCGCCGGACGGGCGACGGCCCCGTTGCCGTGGTCGCACGCTGGCGCTTGCTTGCAGTTGGCTGGAGGATGGCTTGTTAGTGCGGTCGGGCCCCTGTGTGTATCCCATGGGGAGCGCTCCCCATGGGATACACACAGGGGCATCACCGTGCCGCCACCGTAACCTCAAGCGAAAATCGCCAGGGGCAGTGTGGGAATTGGCGAAGGCAGGCAGGCAGCATTACTGTCCAAAATTTGGACAGTGCAAGGGTTTTAGGTCGGAGATGCCCATCTGGTTCTGGCTGGGGGGCAATGCTGACCTGTGGCTGCGGAGCCAGGATGGGGCGTTGAAACGAACGGAACCTCCGCTCCAGCCATGCCTCATGACGAGTGGTCAGGCAGCAAGCTCGGCGTGGTCGCGTGGTTCGTCTGGCCGAACGGTAAGCACCACTGTGCCGTGAGGACCAAATGGCGCGTTCTGAACCTCAGTTGATTCGCTTGGCGGGTCGGCGAAGAGAAACAGCGTGTGGCCGGCCATGATCCAGTCGTTGTGGCGGAGTTTTTCCTCGAAGACGCGGTATCCGCCCACCCAGGTGCCGTTGCGGGAGTTCAAGTCCTTGATGAAATAATCCTCTCCCGCGCGCTCGATGAGGAAATGTCGTCGCGACATCCCCTCATCCTTGATGTTGATCTGGGCCTGCTCGCTGCGGCCCACCACCAACGGCTCCTGGTCAATCCGACATCGCTCAACTCGGGAGCCGTCCTCGCCGATTTGATAAATTGTAGCCATATTCATATTAACTCCAGACCGGCTGCCTGGCTTCCAACATCCAGTGGCAGCCTCTATACCTATTACTTAGGCAAAACCGGCCAAAGGTTACAATCGCCCGCCGGCACGAACCGGGCCAATCCCGGCCAAACTCCGGCGTATAGGCAACTCTCACCAATACGACACTCGGGTAGCGGCTTTCTTAGCGAATCGAGGAGCAACTGATCACCTCCGCCCGGCGGCGACGGTCATCCTGCCTCTCGCCGCAGCTCGCCAGGCGCCAAATCCGCGCTTTGAAACAGGCCCACCGTCCCCTATAGTAGGCTGCAAATTCGCTCATCTCGCGTAGTATGGCTGTCGAAATCAACATCACTTACGAGGGCGGACTTCACTCCGCCGCCACTCACGGACCCTCCCGGCAAGTCCTCAACACCGACGCCCCGGTGGACAACGGCGGCAAGGGCGCGGCCTTCTCCCCCACCGACCTCGTCGCCACAGCCTTGGGCACGTGCATGGCGACGGTCATGGGGTTGGTAGCCCAGCGGAGCAACCTGTGCCTCAAAGGACTGCAAATACAGGTGCTCAAGGAAATGACGGCCGACCCGGTCCGCCGCATCGGCACGCTTAAGACACGGCTGATCTTCCCGCGGACCACGGTGCTCAAGCCTGACGACCGCGCCAGACTGGAAGCCGCCGCCCGGGCCTGCCCGGTCAAGCAGAGCCTGCACCCTGACGTCAAAACGCCGATCGAGTTCATCTATCCGGATTGATGGCCAGGTTATTCGGAGAGCCGGATAATACACGCAGCGAGCCTTGACACCTGACCGACCTTCGACGACCATTCCAAGTACGGCCAGCCTTTTAGGCTGACGGCAAACCCAAGGGTTCGGCAGCGTGTGCTGTCGAAGGTAAACGCGGATGGTCGGGCCGCCATCTCAAGTTATGAATTGCTTTGGTGCAATGAAGCTTCGGATACAGTGGTCTGAGCAGGGGGAGCGCCCGCTACGCATGGGGATACTTAAACGTTGGGATGCAGTTCGCATCCGACAATTGCTTCGAGGCCGAGAGCAGTTCACGCCTTCCCATTCGCGTGATGAACAAAACCATCGGTCTTCTACTTGTCGTTTACGGCCTGCTGCTTGCCGGCCTTAGTTACCTCGTCTATCACCTGACCGCAGGGGCGGCCCGCACCACTCTCATTACGGGACTGGCCGGAGGCGCGCTCTGTCTGGTCTGGGGCTTCCGCGCGCTCGCGGGGAGTACAAGGAAAGCGCTGCCCTTGCTCACGCTCATCCCCGTGTGTTTCACGTTGCTGCCGCAGACGTTCATGTGCTGGTCTGGCGGCAACACGGGTCTGCCGGGTGGCCAGACAGCGGCGGTGATCACCACCCTGCTGCTCGTGCTGTCGCTGGGGATGCTGCTGCGCATTGCCTGGTCGGGCATGGTGTTTGATCTGCCGCCCGCCGGCCAGATGAAGGAAGGAAATGGCCAACCAGCGCCAAGCAGGCCGAAGAGGGATCAGGGCAGCGCCGGCCGGGTGCCGCGCCGATAGCAGCACATTCGGAAACGGGCAGTGAGTGGATTGAGCATACCAGAGCCAAGAAGTTGAATGCCGAGATTTCCACGTTGCGCGGGAAGAGGACGAGTCGCCGGACTTCGAGGAGCTCGTCAGTGGACCGTCCACACATGCTGAACGGAGTGTCCCGGAACTCATAAATGAAACAAAGTACAGGCTTGACGGGATGGCGCGCGAGGGTTGATCGTCTGGCAATCGAGGCGTCTATTGTCCTCGTTCAAGGGTCCGGCGGCATGTGCCGTCGGAGGAAAACCTGGGTGGTCGGGCCGCCATCCGAAGTATTGAATTGCTTTGACGCAATGAAGCTTCGGGCACAGTGGCCGACGGCGGCTGGTCCGGCTGCACGGGTGCGGACTTGTTCCTGTTCCCGTTCCTGTCGCATTGGCCGGTGGATTGCGCGCAGGGCAATTAGTCCCTTGTGGCGCTAAACGAAACTCACGGTTGACTAACGGAGAAACTATGGAACAACTCGCTCAAGCACTCAACAGTCTAGGCAGGTGGATCATACCGATAATCGTCTTGGGGGCGATCGTGCTGCCGCAAGCCGTCCGCATCCTGCGCGAATACGAGCGCGGCGTGATATTCCGGTTGGGCAAATTGCATCGGCAGGGCGCAAAGGGGCCGGGTCTGATCCTGCTGATACCGGTGATTGACCGCATGGTGAAGATGGACTTGCGCGTGGTGACGATTGACGTGGCCAAGCAGGAAGTCATGACCCGCGACAACGTGCCAGTCACGGTGGACGCGGTGATCTACTTCCGTGTGCTTGATCCGGTCGCGGCAGTCATCAAAGTGGAGAACTTCTGGAAGGCCACGTCGCTAATTGCACAAACGACGCTGCGCAGCGTGCTGGGCCAGGCTCCGCTGGACGACCTGCTTTCCCAACGCGACGTGATCAACCAGAAGCTGCAGGAGATCATTGACCGACAGACCGACCCGTGGGGCATCAAAGTCACGGCGGTTGAAGTGAGGGAAGTGGCGCTGCCCGACAGCATGAAACGGGCTATGGCCAAGCAAGCCGAGGCCGAACGCGAACGCCGCGCAAAGATCGTCAACGCCGAGGGCGAATTCCAGGCCGCGGAGAAAATGGTCCAGGCCGCCGCGTTAATCAGCCACCAGCCGATCGCGTTGCAACTGCGCTTCCTGCAAACGATGCGGGAAATTTCGAGCGAACATAACACAACCACATTTCTGCCGGTGCCAATCGACTTCTTCAGCCCGTTCCTCAAGCAGGTGGGCGAGCAAAAGCACCAGGGTCCCGGGTTTGGGCTCTCCCAGGAAAAGGGGGCGGCCTGAAATGGGGCAATAGCAGCTCCTGATTTATGAAGGTGATGTTCGCGTTGTTTAGCCTTGGCGGCGGGGAGATTATACTGATTCTGGCTTTGGTATTGATTCTGTTTGGGGCCAAGAAGCTGCCCGAACTGGCCAAGGGCCTGGGCACCGGCATCAAGGAATTCAAGAAGGCGACGCGCGAAGTCACCGACGAGATCCACACCGCGATGGATGAGACGCCGTCCCAGCCCTCGGCGCCCAAGTCTTTGCCCGCCGCCGGCATCCAGCCCGAGGCACAACGGAACGTTCCCCAATCCACGCCTGGCGCGGGGGAATGATTCGGTAAGCGGTTCCTCGCATGGCTGACGAACCTACTTCCTATTTGAACTCTGCATCTGGATTGCATGGTACTGGGAGCGGAGAGACAGGAAACGCGAGGCCGCGGAGGCCGCGAAGGAGCTTGATGGCCACTAACAGCTCCCGACGCAGAGTGCGGACGGCAAGCGAGTATGACAGGCCGTCGTTTAACAGGAATCGTCGTGCAGGCAGCTGCGTTGCATGTGGCGGCGGCGCAACTCTTGATTGCGGCGCTGGCTGGCAATGCGACAAAACAGGCGAAACGAATCTGGAATTTGCATGACCGGTAGCAAAGCATGAATCCAAGCTCCACCGAACTGCTCGCGACGGTGTTCTTTGGTTTAGCGGTGCTGCATACGTTCTGCGTGAAACGATTCGCGCACTGGGCACACCAATACCCGCCCGGGTCAGTGCGCGAGAACCTTTTGCATTTCCTGGCGGAAACCGAGGTGGTGTTTGGGCTGTGGGCAGCTACGCTTTTCCTTGGGATTGCGGCACTCACAGGATCGGTTCACGACGCGGTGACCTACATTGATGGCCTCAACTACACCGAGCCGAAGTTTGTATTTGTCATCATGGTGGTTGCCGCCACGCGCCCGGTGGTCAATCTGGCCGAAACGCTTATATCACTGGCCGCGCGTCTAATTCCGGCGCGCGAAAGCGTGGCGTTTTACTTCGCGGCGTTGTTCCTGGGGCCACTCCTGGGGTCCTTCATCACCGAGCCGGCGGCGATGACGTTGCTGGCACTCCTGCTCAAGCGCCGGTACTTCGACCGGGGCATCAGCCGCAAGCTGGCATACGCCACGCTGGGGTTGCTGTTCGTCAACGTGTCCATCGGGGGCACGCTGACGCATTTCGCCGCGCCACCAGTGCTGATGGTGGCGGGCAAATGGGATTGGGACATGGTGTTCATGTTTCAAACGTTCGGCTGGCGGGCCGCCGCGGCGTGCGGAGCTTCCGCCGCCATTGCAGCCGCGATATTCCGGCGGGAACTGAGCCAGGTGGAAGTGGATCGGGAGCCAGGCAGCCGAATGCCGGTATGGCTGACGGCTTTGCACGTGATATTCCTTGCGCTGGTTGTGGCCTTCGCGCATCACCCAAGCGTGTTCTTTGGGATATTCGTCCTGTTCCTGGGATTGGTGACGGCGACGCGGGAATATCAGGAGGCGCTGAAATTGCGTGAAGGGTTGCTGGTAGGCTTTTTCCTCGCCGGTTTGGTCACGCTCGGGTCGCTGCAAGCGTATTGGCTGAAACCGCTGATTCAAAGGCTGAGCGGCGATGCCCTCTTTTTTGGCGCTGCCGGGCTGACGGCAATCGTTGACAACGCGGCGCTGACGTACCTCGGGTCGCTGGTAGATGGCATGCCGAACGAGCTGAAATATGCGCTGGTGGCAGGCGCGGTCGCCGGCGGCGGGTTGACGGTGATTGCCAATGCTCCGAACCCCGCGGGAGTTGGCATCCTGCGGGACGCGAAGGTATTCGAAGGCGAGGGCATCAGCCCGCCAGGTCTGTTCCTGGGGGCGTTGCCGCCCACAGCCGTCGCCATAGTGTTCTTTTGGCTGCTGCGCTAGCAGCCTGTCGGGCTTGGTAAGGCAATTTACTGTTACAGTCCCCTGTTCTTGGACTGCATAGCCGTCCCGTTGCGACAACGGTGTGACACCCGTGATACCCCGGTGTGGTTCCCATGGGGGCCGACCCCCATGGGAACCACACCGTAGTCTAACCGGATTGGCACCGTGTTATAGTCGTGGCCGGCTCGAGCGGGGGGTGCCTCAGGCTTGGGGGACGGGTGGAACCGGTAGGAGGTTGGGCGACCGTCAGAGGACTTGACCCGACCGCGGCAGCTACTTCTCAAATTCGATGCCCTTGCGGGCGGCCTGGGTCCGAATGCTGGCGGCCACCATTGCGTCGAACGAGTCGCCTTTGCCTTGCTGGGCGCGGCGATTGCGCTTGGCAGCGAGGTTTTCTTCGCATTCCTGGCTCAGCTTTTGAATGCGCACTTGCAGCCCAGGGGGGGCTGGTCCTTCTTGAGCGACGCGAGCTTCACCTTGCCGCTGTTCAGGCTGTCGAGCAGTTCGCCTTCGCCTTGCACCGCGACACCGTACCGCGCGTTAACCGCCAGCCGGCCAGGAGCAACATCACGGCTAAGAAAGAGCTCGCCCGACCGTAATGGTCCCCAGTCCGTCCGCGGCTCGCGGTTCGGGACAGTTGGCTGAAGAAGCCTGTGAGAGTCTTCGCTTTCATTCGCAGATCTCGTAAACGGTGTTGTTAAGGACGAACTGGATGTTCTGGCCGAGGGCCAGCCAGGGCAGCGTCTCAGCATGTTTCGCCGCCAGCTCGAAGTAATCCGTCGAGCCGAACTGGATGCGCACACGCTTGGCGGTCTGGTGCTTTTGGACCGCCGAGTCAATCCACAGGTTCTCGTTCTGGAAGAAGTTCTTGCCGCCGACGAACTGCGTTTGCTGCGAATATTGCACCAACCGCTCCTTGTCGCGGGCCACCGGTGAGGCTGGTGGCATGGTGCCTGAGACGCTGGAGAGCCCCAGCGCCTTGCGCGATTCGAGCGCTCCGGCGGTGGCCGCAGGTGCTGCCGCAACCGCGTCTTTCAGTGCCAGGCCATACCGCGCGCTGGACACTGCCCGGGCCCCGGAACGGTCCCTCTTGTAGTCCTCCCAGGCCTGCGCTGCCTCACGGCGCGCCGCGCCATCGGCGTCAAAGCTCTGCAGTGAGCGCATCGGCATCGGCACGTTGCGCTGGGTTTCGTCCTCCAGAATCAGGTAAGCGGTATAGGGTGTCACGATGCCGTACTTCCGCGCGAGTTCCGTCACCTCATCGCGCAGTTCGCTGTTCTCGCCATGCAACCGGATTTCGTCCAGCAGGTAGCCTACCCTCCGCGTGGCCCACAAGCGCGGGATGAATTCGTTCTCAGTCTTCTCGCCGGCAAAGCTCACTTCGGAAGTGAACTCCTTGCTGGCGCCGTTCACGGTCCCTTGGACTACTACCGCCGCATCGCCCCGGCCCGAGTAGCGCCCCACCAATACCAGTTGTTCACCCTTGAACAGGTCGGGCAATGGCGAGGGATAGAGCTTCGTGGTGCGAATGCCCCCGGTGAACTTGAGCGTGGGATTTGCCAGGACCGGCTCCTTAATCCTGGCGAAGAAGTTGGACACCTTTACCTCCAGATCTTCCTCCGGCAGGACATACTGGCTGGAGGCGCGGGTTTGCTCCGTGACGCGGTCCAGCAAGTGCGTGTTCACGTCAGTGCCGATGCCGAAGCAGAAGACGCGCGTGCGGCCTTCGTTCTCCTTCTTCACGTTGGCGACGATGTGGTCCTCGTCCGTCGTGCCGATCGTGGGCCGGCCATCCGTGAGGAAGATGACGACGAAGGGGCGGTCCTCCCCGCCGGGCCGCAACGCCAGTGCCTTGCGCAGCGCATCGTCAATCGCCGTGCCGCCCATCGGCTTGAGATCCTTGATGAAATCATCGGCCCGGGAACGGTTATCCCTGGAGGCGGTGACGAGCTTGTCGAAGAGCGGCTCGACCTCGGTCGAGAAGCGGATCAGCTCGAACCGGTCGCCGTCGTTGAGGTTCTCGACGCAGAACTGCAGCGCCTTCTTGGCCTGATCGAGCTTCTTCCCCGCCATCGAGCCTGAGGTATCCAGCACGAACGCAACGTCTTTCATCACCAACTGCTTTTCCTGCACATCCACGCCCGGCGAGGCGAGCAACAGGAAATAGCCGTCATCATGGCCCCGGCAGTGGGTGAGCAGGTTGACACCCAGCTCATCCTTCTCCGGCGCAAAGTAGAGCACGAAATCAGTGTCCGGCTGGACGTCGCTGGCTTCATAGCCGGCGGTGGCGCGCCGGGCGCCATCCCGCTTGACTTCGACCGCGTGGCTGGGCGAGTAGATCGTCTTGAGCGGGCGCTTGCTCTCCAAGTCCACCTTCACGCTCACGCTCCGCACCGGCCGGGCGGAGAACTTCTCCGTGTTGAGGGGCAGGAGGTAGCTGACCAAACCGTTTTCCGACCTGAGCAGCTCGGTATAGGAGAGCGTGATACGCTTCTTGCTGTTCGGCTCGATCGGGAAGATGCGCACCTTGAACAGGTCGCGCCCAGCGTATTCGAGCAGCGCGGGGTCTTTGAGCTTGCGCACGATGCTCTCGTAGATCCGCCGGGCCTTGTCGGCCGGGAGCAGCTCGGCCTCAACCTGTTTTCCATCAATCTCCATTGTGAACTTGTCGAGGTGCGCTCCTTTGGGAACGGGAAACACAAAAGTGCCTTCCAGCCTCGCGGGATTCGGATTATAGAATTCCTGGTCCACGGACGTCACGGCCACTTGGTCGGTGATGCGCGTATGGGCCTTGACGTAGCTCACCTCCAGCGGCGCGAAGATGTGCGGGCGCGGCGGCGGCCACGGTCGTGGCGGGTGCGGCGGCACAACGGACGGCGGCCACGGCCCCGGATGCCAGCGCGCGTCCTCAACAATGACCAGCCCGGCCCCAAAAACCGGTGCCATCAGCCACGCCAACCCCAACCCAACCGCCAGAATCGTCCATCGTTTCATGCCCCGTTAGACGGGGAAGGGCTGAGATATGCTCCCGGCCCGAATCCGCACCAGAGGCTGGAAGGCCGAAAACCGAAACCCGACATCCAAGATACCTACCCCCGCGGCCGCACGCGCTGACCCGCAGCAACTGTGTGCTCGGTCTGAGTCAGGGTTCCCAGCAGAGCTGTTCGATCCGGGCTGGCTGGCCCATTTCGGCGTGGCCGTCGGCAAAACCCAGGACGTAGGCGTCGGCGTGCCGGGGCTTGGCCGGGAGCAGTTCGTGGCCGCCGCTCACATTCCAGCCGCCGTCGCACTCGAAGACCAGCACCGTCTGGGACCGCCGCGCCTCGCTGTCCGTCAGCTCGCGCCCCGCCAACTGGGCGTTGAGCGCATAGTGGCAGCGCTGGTTCGGCGCGCCTTTGGGACAAATGAAGGCATTGGTCATCCCTCCAAGATAGGGAATGAGGGCGTCGCACCAATTGGTGCCAGCGGGAAACTGGTCATGATGATCGGTTGCATACATCAGCAGCGCCAGGTTGAGCTGCCTGACATTGCTGATGCAGTGGTGGCTGTTTGCCGTGGCTCTGGCCTTGGCATGGGCGGGCAAGAATATCGCCGCGGTTATTGGGGCCAGCAGCAGGAACACCGCCGACACGATCGTGCCGGCCAATGCCAAGCCCCGCCCCCCGAGCTGCCCGTTCTTCTTCTTGATGCGCACCAGCGCGATGATGCCCAACACCAGGCCGACCAGCGAAGTGAGGCCACAGGTCAATATACCCAGGCAGCCCAATACCAGGGACATCACAGCCATGCCGTTCGCTTTGGGTGCCGCAGTTACCCGGTGGGGCGCCCTGCCTGGCGGCGAGGATCTAGCGGGCGCTCCCGCCGACTTGAGGGCTTCAGCGAATTCCGCGAATTCGGCCAGCGGTTTCCATTTGGTGGAGCCGGCGGCCTGAAGTTTAGAACGGGCATTGGCGCGCCCTTGCGCAATCCACGCGCGGACTTGGTCCGCGCGCACCGGGCCATACTCCTTTTGATCGGAGCCGAGAAGTTTGTACATAGGCTAAGAGCCTTCGAGCGGCATGAATCGCTAATACGCCACCCCGGCCCAGCGAGGTTCCACCGGCTCAGGCGTCCCAGCCGGCGCGGTTCTTGCGTTTGACGAACTGAGCGGCATCCGGAACGTTTGGCGAGCGCATATTCGGGCCGTCCCACTCCATGCGAACGCCTTCACCCACGCGCAGGGCGACGCAGCCCAGCAGGATGATCTCGGTGAGGTACGCCGCGATGTCGAAATTCGAATATGAGGGCACACCCTCCTTCATCATGCGGAACCATTCCTCCATATGACCGGGAGAACGGGGGATGGACTGCGGCACGGCTTTGCAGGTTTCGTCCTGATCGCCCGCCACATATTCCTCCTTGCCCTTCATCGCCACAAAGAAGCGGGCGCCATAGTCGTCCGGAGAGAACAGCTTGCCCTTCTCCCCGACGATGAGCGCGCCGCTGGTCGGCAGCTTGTCGTAGGTCGTGATGACCTCGCGAACAGCATCACCGTCCGGACGGAGAGGCTTAAGAGCATCACCCGGGTTGCCGTCGTACCACCAGAACTTGAGGGGCGGCAAGTCGCCGCGCTGCGGAAACTCAAAGCGAATGCGCGAGGTCTTGGGGAAGGTCTCCGCGTAAACTCGGGAGGCCAGTTCGCACTCGACCACGTTCGGGTAGCCCAGGTTGAGCGCCCGAAACGGCATGTTGACGGTGTGGCAGGCCATGTCGCCCAACGCGCCGGTGCCGAAGTCGTACCAGCCGCGCCACTTGAACGTATGATAGACATCCTTCTTGTAAGGACGTTTCGGGGCCGGGCCGAGCCAGAGGTCCCAGTCAAGGCTGGCCGGGACGGGGTCCTGACCCTTGGGACGGTTCAGTCCCTGCGGCCAAACCGGGCGATTGGACCAGACATGCAGTTCGAGGGGGTTGCCGATCACCCCCGCTTGCACGAGCTCAACGGCGCGGCGCACGCCGCTTTCCGCGCTGCCCTGGTTGCCCATCTGGGTCGCCAGGTTCTTCTCTTTGGCAAGCTGCCGCATGATGCGCGCCTCGTTGACAGTCTGAACAAGCGGCTTTTGGCAGAAGCAGTGTTTGCCCATCTTCATCGCCCGGATGCAGGCTACGCCGTGTTGATGGTCCGGCGTGGACACCGTCACCGCGTCAATGTCTTTGCCCAGCTCGTCCAGCAGCTTGCGGTAGTCGCGGTACTGCTTGAGCTTGGGGAACTTCTCCGTGAACTGCTTGGCTTTCGAGCCGAGGATCTTCTCGTCCACATCGCAGAGGGCTACGAGCTGGCCGCCGCATTTGGCGGCGTCGCTGGTGTCGCTGTCGCCTTTGCCGCCCACGCCGATGCAGGCGACGTTAATGCGGTCATTGGCACCCAGCACCCGGCCCACATAGGGGAACGAGAGAGTGACCGCGCCCGCGGTCAGCGCGGTGCGGCGGAGGAATTGGCGGCGGGTGAAGGAACTCACTTTAGTAACATTTGCTACAGTTTCGTATTGCATGGTTAAGATTCTATATAGTGTCGCGCGGCAGGCGCGACCAGAGATTCGACGCGGATAGGTAATACACCATTCATCGGTCGTGTCGAGCAGGAAAGCGCCCGGATGCCGGTTGAGCGGCTTCGTCCAGCAGGTTGCCCCCGGCGATACAGGGATGCTCCCGCCCCGGCTCGAATTAAGGTCTCGCCGTGCGCGCCAGGCTTTGGTAAAAGTCACCCAAGCCGGTCAACCGCCGGCTGGCAAGCTAAAAGCCGTTATTTATGCAGCCTGAAATGAACCGTCGCTCGTTCGTCAAAGGAACCCTTCTCTCCTCCGCCGGAATCGCCCTGGCACTGCACTCGCAGGCCGAGGGTCAATCCAAGCCGGCCGCCCCGCCCGACGCCGCCCCCGGCGCCCTGCCCAAAGGCAGGATCGGCAATCTCGAAATCAGCCGCCTCATCCTGGGCGGCAACCTGCTCACCCACTACACCCACAGCCGCGACCTCAAATACGTTTACGCGCTCGCCGCGCACTACAACACCGACGAGAAGATCATGGAGACCTTGGCCAAAGCGGAGGCTGAGGGAATCAACACCGTCTCGATGCACAACCCGGAGCACCCAATGTCCATTTTGCGGCGCTACCGCAAGGAGCGCGGCGGCAAGATACAGTGGATCATCTGCCCCACCGCGGCTGTCGAGCCTGACATGGCCAAGTATCGCGAACATGTCGAGTCGCTGGTGAAGGACGGCTGCGAGGCCATCTACTTGTGGGGCGTCCACGCCGATTCACTTGTGGCCCAAGGCAAGATGGACCTGGTCGCCAAGGCTGTCGAACTGCCCAAGGAATACGGCCGGCCCTCCGGCGTCGGCTGCCATTCGCTCGACGTGGTCAAGGCGTGCGAGAAGGAGGGCGTGAAGGCCGACTTCTACATCAAGACCTTCCACTCCCACAATTATCCGACCGCGCCCAAGCCGGAGGAGATTACCAAGCCCTACAACGAATTCCCGGGCTACTGGTGCGCCAACCCGGAAGAAACAGCCGAGGTGATGAGGAGCGTGGACAAACCTTGGATTGCCTTCAAAACCATGGCGGCGGGCGCCATCCAGCCGCAGGTGGCCTTCCGCTACGCCTTCCTCCACGGCGCCGACTTCGTGCTGGCGGGCATGTTCGACTACGAGATCGCCGAGGACGTCAAGCTGGCCATCGATGCCCTGCGCCGCACCAAGGACCGCGTCCGGCCGTGGAAGGGCCAGGCGACAACCAGCGCCTGATGGCTGAGCACAGGTTAACGGTAAACGATATGAGCATGAACAAATTGGGCCTTGCCCTATTCCTGGGCGCTGCGCTTCTGGCGCCCGCCACCGCCGCGGAGTCCACAGTTGCAGCGACCAACGCCTTCTTCGCCTTCTGCATGGACACCCACGACGCCAGGAAGCGGAATCTCGAACAGCAAGCCCAGATGCTCAAGGAACTCGGCTACGACGGCGTCGGCCACTTGTGGCTGGACAACATTCCCGAGCGACTAAAGACACTCGACGCCGCCGGCCTTCGGCTGTTCCAGATCACCATCCGCGTGGACATCACCCCCGGCAAACAGCCCTACGACCCGCGCCTCAAGGAAGTCATGCCGCTCCTCAAGGGCCGCCGCGTCCAGTTCGTCCTCCTCATGCACGGCCTCAAACCCTCCGACCCCGCCGGCGACCCCGGCGCCGTGGAGATTCTCCGCGAGATGGCCGCCCTCGCCCGGCCCGCCGGCGCCCGAATCCTCCTCTACCCGCACACCGCCGATTGGTTGGAGCGCATCGAGGACGCCATCCGCATCGCTGACAAGGTGGACCGCCCCAACGTCGGCGTCATGTTCAACCTTTGCCACTACCTCCGCGTCAGCAAAGACCGCGACTACAAACCCCTGCTCGTAAAGGCCATGCCCCGCCTCTGGGCCGTCTCCATCAACGGCGCCGACGAGTTCGATGACCAGCCCGGCTGGGCGCGCTACATCCAGCCCCTGGGCCGCGGCTCGTTCGACATGGCGGCCTTCCTCAAGACCCTCCGTCAACTCGGTTACACTGGTCCCATCGGATTGCAGTGCTACGGCATCCCGGGAGACGCGCGAGACCACCTCGCCGAGTCCATGAAAGCCTGGCGCAGCACCCGGGCCGCGTTGTCGAAGTAAATGATTGGCAGGGCGGTCTGGCCGGGACCGCCGCACAAAGGTCAGCCCGGCATGCGGCCGCTACCCTTAAGTTCCCGCTGTCTTAATGCGGTTCACCCACCAGACGAACTTAAGCGTTACCTCGTCGCCCGTCTTGATGGCCACCCCGCCCAGGCTGGGCGACGGCGGTTCAATCTTGAAGTCGGTCATCTTCGTCTTCACCGATCCCGCGAACTGAATCGTGCCGGCGGGATCGGGTGTTACGGTGACTGGCATGGTGATGACATTCGTCACGCCCGCCACGCAGAGGTTGCCGGTGGCTTCATACAGGAAAGACGCAGTTACCCCGCCCGGCTGCGGCTTGGGTGTCAGTGTGGTCAGGGTGTAAGTGATCCGCTTATTGGTCGGCTCGAGCAACTTGCCATACATGATTTCATCCATCGGATCGCTGTATAACCGGCCATCCTTCTCCACGCTCTTGAGCGAACGCACAGGAATGAAGGCGCTAACCTTGACCTCCACCGGACCAGTGGCTGGCGCGGGAAAACCTTGCGGAAGCTCGGCACTGCCGCCGATCAGGTGCCCTTCCACCTGCCACTCATGAATGGTAGAAGTGCCCTCGATGCGAACCAGGTTTGTCACGCCGGCCCGCGAAAAGGCTGCGTAGCGTGCCAGGGGACCGGCGGCCGGTGACGCGGCGGTTGTGCCCGCCGCCGACGCCGGACGTGCCTGCGCCAGTTCGGCTGGCCGCTGTTTGGCGGCCTCAAGATCGGACTCCAACTGGATGACGCGCGCCTCTGCCTCCATCAACGCACGGTCAAGTTTGGCTGCCCGCTGCAGCGCCAAATGTCTGGTGACAGCCAGGAATGCGACCAGGGCGACCACCACGATTACGCCAAGGATACCGAGGATTTTCTTCATAGGTTCTTGCTTTGGACGGCTTATTCCAGAGGAAGTATTCACAGGTTTCCCGGGCAAAAGCAAGCAATCGCGGCCGGCAACAATTGCAATTGCACCGCCAGGACAGGCTCGGTAGTCTAGACGCGTCAGAACGAATTCGACGCCCGCCGAAGGGGGCGCCGCCTGGAATGAAGACAAAGAAAGCGCGCTCCGCGATAGCCGTAAAGCCGGCAAGGCGGGCCATTCCCCGCCCAACTCGGAAGACGTCCAGGTCCCCTCGCCGGAAGCCCCACTCCACCAAAGCCAAACGGACCACAGGCAAGCGTTCGGTGAAGCCCGTAACCGCCGCACGGAAGAGAACCCGGACGGCAGCTCAAACAAAGAGGATACGCGAGCGGATCGCGCGAAAACCCCGGACGAAGCCATCTCCCATCCCGGCCGAGATCGAACAATTGGGATTAGCGGACTTCGCGGCACAGGAGCTCGAGTCCGCGGTTCCCGTGGCCAGGCAGGTTGAAACCGGCCTGAGAATTCCTGATATCCTTCTCGAGGAGGACGAAACCGCGACGGCACCCCAGACCGGTCCAGGCCAAAAATACGCACTGGGCCCAACGACTCTTGCCGGGGAGACCGAGCAACCTGCGGCAACATTACCCATTAGTTACGGGACCGGGAAGCTGCTGCTGGCCCCGTTGGATCCCCACGGGCTTTACGCGCAATGGGACCTTACGCCGCAGCAGCAACGGCGCTACAACGCTCTGTCCACGGATCGTCATCTTGTAGTGCGGGTATACTCCGGCCCTCTCACAGAGCAGCCTTTCACCGAAGTTCACGTCCACCCGGAGTCGCGGCATTGGTTCATTCACGTGCCACACCCGGCATCGAGTTACGTGGCGCAACTCGGTTATTACCGGCCTGAACACCAATGGGTCGTGGTTGCCACTTCAACTCCGGCCGCCACGCTGCCGGGCTCCGTTTCGGCAGACCAAACGGTCCGGTTTGCCACGATCCCCGCCCATGTGCGGCTGACCCGGCTCGCGGCGTTGGCCCACCAAACCGTCATTCCCGATCCGCCCCCGCGCGCGGCGGCGCGTGAGCGCGCCCTGGCCGAACTGGTTGCCCTGAACGCTGGACAGCACGATGCAATGAGTTCGGCCCAGGCTGGGCAGGAGGTCTCCGCGGCGCAGGCCGGTCCTTTGGAAGGGAAGGCAGAGAGCCCGTCCAGCCCCTGGGGCGGGGCGGAGCAGCCGCTGGCAGGGTTCTGGTTTAACGTCAATGCCGACCTTGTCGTATACGGTGCTACAGAACCGGACGCGACCGTGACGATCGGCGGCCGCCCTGTTTCGCTCCGGCCTGATGGCAGCTTCAGTTGCCGGTTTGCATTGCCCGATGGCGAGCATTCCGTCACCGTGTCCGCCATGTCGGCCCGGGGCGAGCTGCGCCAGGCGGAGCTGCATGTCAGCCGCCGCACCAATTACCGGGGTGAAAGTGGTGCCGCGCCGCAAGACCCGTCGCTCGATCCCCCGCCCGCCCGGAAACCATGAACCGTCCAAGCCGGAGCGCCCAGCGGCACTCTTGTCCCGCGTCCGACTTTAGCCTTTAGTCTCCAGCCTCTAACCTGCAGCCTGTCCAATGCCCGGTTACCTCAGTCTCATCCTGCATGCGCATCTGCCGTTCGTTCGCCATCCAGAACACGAGAGGTTCCTGGAGGAAACCTGGCTGTTCGAGGCCATCACCGAGACCTATCTGCCGCTGCTCCAACTCCTGCAAGGCTGGCAGCGGGATGGCCTCCAGCCCCGCCTCACGCTCACCTTGAGTCCCACGCTCTGTTCCATGCTGCGGGACCCACTGCTGCAAGACCGCTACGAACGCCACCTTAAAGATCTGCTGGACCTGGCCGATAAAGAAATCCAGCGCACCCGCTGGGAAAAGCCGCTGCACGAACTCGCCCTGTTCTACCACGGGAGACTTGCGGCCCTGCGGGGCGCATACGCCGCTTGCGGCCGCGACTTGGTTGGCGCCTTCCGGCAGTTCCAGGAACAAGGCATCCTGGAAATCATCACCTGCGCCGCCACGCACGCGCTCCTGCCGCTGCTGGCCGATCATCCGCCCTCCATGCGCGCCCAGGTGTTGGTCGCGCGCGACCATTACCGCGATTGTTTCGGCTGCGACCCGCGCGGTATCTGGCTGCCCGAATGCGCCTACGTTGAGAGCCTGGACGACGTCCTCCAGGAAGCGAACCTCCGCTGGTTTGTAACCGAGACACATGGCATTCTGCACGCGCGGCCCAAGCCGCAGTACGCGACGTTCGCCCCCGTCTTCACCCCGAACGGCATCGCCGCATTCGGGCGCGATGCCGATACCGCCCGCCAGGTCTGGAGCCGCCACGCCGGCTACCCCGGCGACCCGCGCTACCGCGACTTCTACCGCGATGTCGGTTTCGACCTCGACCTGGATTACCTCAACGCGCATTTGCCCGCACCCGGTCAACGCGGCTTTACCGGCCTGAAGTACTTTCGTATTACCGGCCGTACTCCCGGGAAAGAGGTCTATGACCGCCCGGCAGCCCTGCGCGCTGCCGACGAACATGCGGGTCACTTCCTGGACGCGCGGCTGGTGCAATTCCATCGCCTGGCCGAGATCCTGGACCGCCCCCCCATCGTGGTCGCGCCCTACGATGCCGAATTATTTGGCCACTGGTGGTATGAGGGCCCGGAGTTCCTCGATTTCCTGGTGCGCAAGGCCTGCTGCGACCAGAAGGTGTTGGAGCTGACCACGCCGGGGGATTACCTGCGCCAGCACGCCACCCACCAGGTCGCTACCCCCGCCGCTTCGAGCTGGGGCGAGGGGGGCTATTGGCGCGTCTGGCTCAACGAGAAGAACGAGTGGATTTATCCCCACCTGCGCGTCGCCCAGGAACGCATGACTGAACTGGCCCGCCGTTTCCCCCAGCCCGACGCCTTGCAGGAACGCATGCTCAAGCAGGCAGCGCGCGAACTGCTCCTTGCCCAGGCTAGCGATTGGCCGTTCATCCTGTGGACGGGAACCAGCCCGGGTTACGCCACCAGGCGCGTGAAGGAGCACCTGTTGCGCTTCAGCCGCCTTTACGAGCAGCTTACCGCCGGGGAACTTGACCAGGATTGGCTCAGAGAGGTCGAGTGGCGCGACAACCTCTTCCCCGAGGTCAATTACCACTACTGGGCCTGAACCTGCGGCCAGCGGCTTTCAAGCCGCGCATCCTGCATTCCAAACCCCGCCTTCTGTCTTCCCCGCCACCCCAACCCCGCGGTGGCCGGCACTGGCTTTACTGGGGGCCAAGTTCGGTCCGAAGCCAGAACCTGGCTGGCGCGCTGGCACGAGACAGGCTGCAATGACCATCCACTTGCGGATGCGACACGCGGCATCGAAAGCGCAAGCCGTTTAGGGCAGTTCAGGGTGTATCGCGGGAAGACACGGCTGTCCTGTTTTGTCTGATAACTTATGGTCTGGCTGGATAGTATTCGTTTGCGTGCCCGCAGCCCGCAAACGCGCCGCAAGGCGATTGAGAATTTGACTGCTGCCGGCAAATTGTCCGGCCTGAAGCTCCTGCTCGGCAGCCTGAGCGACCCGGACCCCCAAGTGCGGTGCGCTGCGGCCAAGGCCCTGGGCACCATCAACGAGGAATTCTCCGTCGTCGCCCGAATGGCGGCGTTGACGGATGTGAGCAGCGAGGTGCGAGCCACCGCCGCCGCCACCTTGAGAGAAGTCCAGGACCCCCGGCGGGTAAAACCCCTGCTCAATAGCGTGCGGGATAACGAGGCGACCGTGCGGTTGGCGGCGATCGCCGCACTGGGTGAGGAACCAAGCCCGCAGGTGACGGCGACTTTGCTGGATAGCCTGGGCGATCAAGACGCGCGCGTGCGCCTGGCGGCGGCTCAGGTCCTTGAGCAACATGCTGATCCAGCACACATGCCCTACTTTTTAGCCCTGCTGGCGGATGAGGATTTCGAAGTGCGAGTGACGGCGATCCAATACCTGGGGCGCATTTGCGACCCTGCGGTGGCGCAGGTGTTACTTCCGCACCTGCACGACCCGGACAGCGATGTGCGCCGGGCTGCGGCGCTGGCCCTGGGCGATATTCGCAACCCCGCAGCCCTCGAACCCCTGGTGCTCGCGCTGACAGACGAGGAACCGGCGGTCCGCCATGCCGCCGCCGCCGCACTGGAGCTGATTGACCCCCGCTGGATTCGCACGGACGCCGCGCAACGCGCGATCCCTCGTTTGGAAGCTCAATGCCACGACCCGCAGCCCTGGATCGCCGCTGCGGCGGAAACCCTGCTCGAAAAACTCCGGGCTGCGACCGGCAGCGAAACTGAATTCTGGAAGAAAGAGTCAGGCATCCGAAACCTCTAGCTGCCTGCTCACACCGTTCTTCAGTTTCCCCGCCCTGCACAGATCTATTCCAGGCTGGCGTCAGTCACCGCAAAGGTGCCGGAATTCGGCTTCATCAATGACCGTTATCCCAAGCTTCCGGGCCTTGTCGAGCTTGGAGCCGGCTTCCGTCCCGGCGACAACATAGTCGGTCTTCTTGCTGACGCTGCCGCTGACTTTGCCGCCGGCGGCCTCGATCATCGCGGCGGCTTCCTCGCGTTTCAGATTGGGCAGGGTGCCGGTGAGGACAAACGTTTTGCCAGATAAGGGCCCTGCCTTGGCTTTCGGTTGGTAAAGCTGGGAGTTGAAGTTCAACCCCGCTTTGCGGAGGCGCTCGATGAGCTGCCGGTTTCGCGCCTCACCGTGCCACTGCACCACGCTCTGTGCGATGACTTCACCCACGTCCTCGCACTCGGTCAATTGCTCCACGCCGGCGGCGAGCACATCATCGAGCGAGGCAAAACCGCGGCCCAAAGCCTTGGCCACGCCCGCCCCGACATGCAGGATGCCCAGGCCAAATAACAGCCGCCACAGGTCGCGCTGCTTGCTGGCCGCAATTCCGTCGAGGAAGTTGCGGGCCGATTTCTCACCCATGCGCTCCAGGCCTGCGACCTCGGCGAGCTTTAGCAAGTAAAGGTCTGCCGCATCGCGCACGAGACCGGTTTGGACGAGTTGACGGACGAGGACTTCCCCGCCGCCTTCGATGTCCATTGCACCGCGCGCACACCAGTGCTCGATGCGACCTCGCACCTGTGCGGGGCAATCGGGATTCAGACAGCGCCAGACGACCCCTGCGTCGTTCTCGACGATGCCGGGCGCACGCGAAACCCTGGACCCGCACTCGGGGCAGGTCTTGGGAAAGCGAAAGCCAACCTCCTTTCCAGATCGCCTCGCCAACACCACATCCACCACCGCGGGAATGACCTCGCCTGCCTTCTCGATCGTCACCATGTCGCCAATGCGGATGTCCTTCTCGCGGATGTAGTCTTCGTTGTGCAGCGTGGCGCGGCTGATCGTGCTGCCGGCCAGGAACACCGGGTCGAGCTCCGCCACCGGTGTCAGCGCGCCCGTGCGGCCGACCTGAATGGTGATGCCCTTGAGCCGCGTATCGGCTTGCTCGGCAGCGTACTTATACGCAATGGACCAACGGGGCGCTTTCGAGGTAAAGCCGGCCTGCTTGCGCTGGGCAAACGAGTTCAGCTTGATGACGGCTCCGTCAGTCTCGTAGGGGAAGGCGCGCCGAATCCGGTCGAGTTCCTCGATCGCAGCGAGCAGGTCGTCCGCCGAGCGGCAATGCCAGGTCTTCTCCGGCGTTTTGAAACCAAGCGACTTGAGCCAGGCCAGCATCTGATCGTGCCGCGCCGGTTGTTGGGGAGCGCCTTCAACCTGGCCGAGGCCGTAAAGAACGATGTCGAGCGGTCGTTTGGCAACAATGCGCGGGTCCAGTTGCTTGAGTGAACCAGCGGCAGCATTCCGTGGGTTGGCAAACTCCTCCTCGTCGGCCGCTCTGCGTTCCGCGTTGAGCTTCTCGAAGCCTGCCTTGGTAAGATAGACTTCACCTCGCACTTCCAGAAGCCCGGGCGCGGCGCCGGGCGGGCATTGAATCCGGGTGGGGATGCTGCGAATCGTCTTGAGGTTGGCAGTTATGTCATCGCCGGTCGTGCCATCGCCACGCGTCGCGCCGCAAGTGAATACGCCTTGCTCATAGCGCAGATTGATTGCCACACCGTCAATCTTCGGCTCAACAATCCAGTCCAATTCCTGGTCCGGCAGCAATCGCTGGACGCGGTTGACGAACTCGCGGACTTCCTCCTGCGAGTAGGTGTTGTCCAGGCTCAGCATCGGCTGCCGATGCTGCACCGGCTTGAACTCTTTAAGCGGCTGGCCGCTGACGCGCTGCGTCGGAGAATCGGGCGTGACCAACTTCGGAAACGCCTTCTCCAAATCCAGCAACTCGTGGCAGAGCCGATCGTACTCGCGGTCGCTGACGACCGGTTGCGCCAGCACGTAATACGCATAGTCGTGCCGGCGGATTTCCTCGACGAGCCGGGCGTGACGGGCTTGGGCGTCGTTGAAGTTCATCCCAACGACTAGTAACCCACGTAGTGGAAAATGCACGCAGAAAAGAGGGCGGCGTGCCTAACGGACCGACCCTTCGCAGTCCGCTGGCGTTGGCCTGCGGATGGCTGGGAGATCGCCTGTCAGTGCGGTCGGGCTACGGTGTGTATCCCATGGGGAGCGCTCCCCATGGGATACACACCGTAGTACCGCCGTAGTGTCACCGTAATCCCAAGCCAAAGGTGGCTGGGTCAGGGGGTACTGGAGAGGGCAGGTAGGCCGCATCACTGTCCCAAAAATGGACAGTGCGCGGGTTAGAAGTTGGGAAGGTCTATTCGGTTCTGGCCGGGGAGCAAGGTTACCCATGTGTTTCCCGTACCTCGGCCATCCTGACGGTTCGGGCTGGAACTACCGCTGTCCCTTCCCGGAAATCCGCGAGGAACCAAGACATTCGGATAAAAGTGTCATGGACAGACGCCTGTCTTTTCGGTCAGTATCGCGGCATTGCGACGGTTGTTAGTTCGGGTATTTCATAATTCGCACTAATCGCCGACAGGGTGTAGCTGCTGACGTCAGTCGGAGCATTCCGTCGGCAGCGAAGCTGGCGCCGTCCGGCGTCAACTGCTACTCTGGCATGAAATACCGACGTAGTGACCTGATCCGCGAAAGAACGAAGATGAAATCTGTGACTGCTGCAGCTCCCAACCCAATGTCCACACCCAATTCCAATCAACTTGAATCCCCGCGGTTGCTCAATCGCCGGCGGTTCCTGCGAGCCGCAGTCCAGGCCGGTGCCTTGCTGGCGGCGCCGCAAGTGGTGTGCGGCGCCGTGCTGGGCCGGGATGGCGGCGTCGCCCCTAGCGAACGCATCATCCTGGGGGCGATTGGCATCGGCAGCCGCGGCACTTACGTCCTGGGCTGCTTCCTGGAGGAACCGGACCTGCGATTCGTCGCCATCTGCGACGTGAAGGCCGACCGCCGCGAGGCCATCAAGAAGAAGGCTGATACGAAATACGGCAACCACGATTGCGCGATGTACCGCGACGTGCGCGAGTTTCTGGGCCGGAGCGACATTGACGCCGTGCTCGTCGCCACTGGCCCGAACTGGCACGCCGCGGCCTCCATTCTGGCGGCCAAGGCCGGCAAGGACGTCTATTGCGAGAAGCCCTGCACGAAGAATATCGTGCAAAGCCTGGCGCTGGCCGAGACGTTCCGCCGGACCGGGCGCGTCTTCCAGGCGGGCACTCAACGACGGAGCCTGCCCAATTTCGTTTTTGCGATTGACCTTGCCCGGCGCGGCAAGCTGGGCCGGCTGCAAACCCTCTATGCCCATCCGGGGGGGCTGGGCACCGCCACCAGCGGATGGCTGGAACCGGAGCCGGAGCCGGACCGGGAGACAGTGGACTGGGACTTGTACCTCGGGCCCGCCGCCTGGCGGCCTTTCAACAAGAGCCTGCTGGGCGCTTTTAACTTCGAGAAAGGGGGCGGCATGACCGGCGGCGGCTGCCTGGAATGGGGGTCGCATTGCGTGGACCTCTGCCAATGGGCCAATGACGCCGATCACACCGCCCCAGTCGAATACGAGCCGAAGGGGACCGAGCTGCACGCCCGTTACGCCAACGGCGTGAAGCTCGTCATGCGCAACGAGGGCTGGCTCAAGCTCGGTTCCTGCCCCGTCCGTTTTGAGGGCGACACCGGGTGGGTAGAGACCGGCGACGACGGCGAAATGGTCGCGAGCAACGACGCTCTGCTGATCGGCAAGAAGGCCAAGGTGTCCGGTTACCCTGCCAACTTCCATGTGCGCGACTTCCTGGATTGCGTCCGGTCGCGAGGCCAGACCCGCGCCAACGCCGACGCCGCCTGCCAGTCGCACATTGCGTGTCACGCTGCCAACATCGCCTTGTTCCTGGGCCGCAAGGTCAATTACGACCCTGTGAAGAACGAGTTTATCGGCGACGAGCAGGCCAACCGCCTGCGATCCGAAGCGTATCGCGAACCCTGGCGCCTCTAGGTCGTAACAACCGGCAATAATCACAAGTTGAACAGAGATGCACACGAACAAAGAAAATTCTGGCTCTGAACCCATGAACACCACGATGACAAGAGGTCCGTTGCCCGCGTCCCATGCTGTTCTGCTCGTTTCCTGTATCACCGTGCTGTCGTTGGTGCTGGCCGCCGCTCCGGAGTTTGCTGGCGCGGCCGACCGCACGAACTCCCCGGCCGTGAGCGAGCGCGCGCTGATCAACCTGCTGCGGTCAAACGCCCCGCCTGCCGCGAAGGCGATGGCCTGCAAGCAGTTGGCCATCTACGGCACCAGGGACGCCGTCCCGGCCCTGGCACCTTTGTTGTCGGACAAGCAACTGGCATCGTGGTCGCGTATCGCTTTGGAAGCCATTCCCGGTTCGGCGCCCGACGCGGCGCTGCGACGCGCACTGAATAAGGTCCAAGGCAAATTGCTCGTGGGAGTCATCAACTCCATCGCCGTTCGCCGGGACTCAAAAGCGGTCAACGGCCTGGTGAACAAACTGAAGCATACCGACCCGGAAGTCGCTTCGGCCGCGGCGGCAGCGCTGGGTCGCATCGGCGGGGCCAAAGCCGCCAAGACGCTCAGCCAGTCGCTGGCGGTCGCGCCGGCTGCGGTTCGCCCGGCCGTGGCCGAGGGCTGCATTCTCTGCGCGGAGTGGTTCATCGCTCAGGCAAAGCCCGCCGAGGCGGTGAAGCTCTACGATGCCGTCCGTGCAGCCAACGTGCCCCGACAGAACCAGCTTGAGGCCATTCGCGGGGGGATCCTCGCGCGGCAATCTGCCGGCCTGCCGTTGTTGCTGGAGCAACTCCGCTCGCTGGACAAAGACCTGTTCGGCATCGGCCTGCGCACGGCCCGCGAGTTGCCCGGCCGCGAGGTGACCGAGGCGCTGGCCGCCGAAGTGCAGCGCGCCCGCCCCGAGCGGCAGGCTTACCTGCTGCTGGCGCTGGGCGACCGCAGTGATGCGGCCGTAATGCCCGCCGTCCTGGCAGCCGCCGCCAATGGCGCGCGAGAACTGCGGCTCACCGCCGTCGGCATCCTGGACCGTCTCGGCAACCCGTCGAGTTTGCCGGTGCTGCTGGAAGTCGCCGCCGATCCCGATGCCGACCTCGCGAAGGCCGCCCTCGGGGCGCTCGCGCGGCTCCCCGGCAACGAAGTGGATGCCGGCGTGCTGGCCCGCCTGCCCGCCGCTTCGGGCAAGGCACGCCAGGTCCTCATCGAACTTGCCGGGCAACGGCACTTTGACCGCGCGTTGCCCCTCATCGTGCCGAGCGCCGAAGATCGTGACGCGGGAGTTCGTGCCGCCGCCGTGCAAGCCATTGGCACGCTCGGCGACGAGCAACAAGTCGCCGGCCTGGTGCGGCTGCTGCAATCAACCCAAAGCCCCAAGGACCGCGCCGACATTGAGATGGCGCTCCTGGCCATCTGCAGCCGCACGGGCACACGCGCCGCGCCGCCGCTCCTCCCCCTCGCGCAGAGCGGGGATAGCGCCCTGCGCTGCACTGCGCTGCGCCTGCTGGCCTCCGCCGGCGGGCCAGACGCTCTGGGCGCCGTCCAGGCTGCGGTCGAAGACCAGGACGAAACCGTGCAGGACGAAGCGGTGCGCACCTTGTCCACGTGGCCCAACAATTGGCCGGAGGACAGCGGCGTGGCGCAACCGCTCTTGACGCTGGCCAGGTCCGCCGGCAAGACGAAACACCAGGTGCTGGCCTCGCGGGGCTACCTGCAATACATCCAGGGGAACAAACAACTCCCGGCCGACGACAAGATCAGCAAGGTCACCGAGCTACTGCCTCTCATCAAACGACCTGACGAGAAGCGCCTCGCCATCGCGGCCATCGGCGGCATCCCAACCCCTGCCGCGCTGGAGCTGCTCGTGGGCTTTGCGGCCGAACCCGCCATCGCCGAGGACGCCTGCTCGGCGGTGGTCAAGCTTGCCGATGGAGCGATGCCGGGAGTTTCCCAAGAGCAGCGCCAGAAGGCGCTCCAGTTGGTGGCACAGACCTCGACCAGCGACGCGACCAGGAAGAAAGCGGGCGAGTTGCTCAAGGCATCCCAGTAGCGGCCGGGCCTCAAGCCCACAGCCTGGGCGGAATGGGCGCTGGCGAAGCCGCCACCCACTCGCCGAAAGCACCCACGACGCCACACTCCGGGCAGCGCGTCACGGCATGCTGGGCGCCGCAATGAGGACACGCGGCGCGGGTCTCGAACGTGTCGAACGGCTGCAGGCATTTGTCGCAGCGCCAAAGCGGCCCGACGATGGGTGCCTGCTTGCAGGACGGGCAGGCAAACCCGGCGCGGCGCGGCAGCTTCGCCACCTTGGCCAGCGCGCGCGCCTGCATGAGTCCCTGCCAGCAATTGAGCAGGATGAACACGCACAGGAGGCCAAACCACAGATTCCGCGCCAGGATCGCCAGCCCTATCATTCCCGCGACTCCCACAAAGCCAACCACAGTCGTGATCATCAGGCTGCGGGCGCGCCCGAATACAAACCAGAGCAGGGATTGCAGAATCTGGCCGCCATCCAGCGGATAGACCGGCAGCAGGTTAAAGACAAGCAGCACGCTGTTTATGATGAAGATCGTCTGGATGAAAGAGTAGGCATTGGGCATCGTGGCTCCCCAGCCCGCGGCATGGCTCAGCAACCACGCAGCTCCTAAAACCGGGGCCAGCACCACATTCACCAACGGCCCGGCGGCGATGCTCCAGAGCGTCGCGCCAGGGCGGGGCGGCGGGGCCACATAAGCCACTCCGCCCAACGGCCAGAGCACAATCTGGTTGGCCTGCCCACCCACCTGCCGGCAGGCCAGCGCATGTCCGAACTCATGGAGCAGCACGATGGCGAACAGCGCCAAGTACTCCAACACAGGCCAGATGAGTGAGTTATATCTTCCGGACCGGCTTTGGATGCCATACACGGCGACCAGGAACCACGACCAGTGCAGAAACAGGTCAACCCCAGCGAAGCGGAACAAATGCAAAGACCCTTGCCGTGTCGGTGTCATCGGCCATGACCTAACACACGCCAGCTAACACAGCAACAAGCCATTTGCGGGTTCGGAACGCCCTCTTCCGATTTGCCCAGGCGCAGCAGCTATACCTTGCGGCGCGGGCTCAACACTCTGATCCCCACCAGGAGTCAGGATGTCCGCCAGGCTTTCCCAGCTCAATCCCGACTCCGGCTTAAAGTGGGGTCCCCCGCCATCAACGATCCTATCCCCCTAATCCCGGTGGGTGGCACGCCGATGAACGAATTCGCCAACAATTGGCTGCCTCCGCTCGCTACAGATACGGCGTCAGCAGACGGGCAAGACCGTCGGTGAAGCGCACGGGCAGCGGGCGGGCGTCTATCTGGCGGAGTGTCACTTGGCGCGCAGTCCTGAGCTTTTGAACGACGAGACCCTCAAGGCGGCGGGCCAGTTCGACATCGTAGCACTCCAGATTGTACTCGAAGTTGAGGCGGAGGCTGCGCGGGTCCCAGTTAGCCGAGCCAAGCAGGGCCCAGCAGCCGTCCACGAGCATAAGCTTGGAGTGGTCGAAGGGCGGGGGCGTGAGCCAAATGCGGCAACCGTGCTCCAGCACTTGCCACCACATCGCCCGCGACGCCCAGGCGACAAAGGGCAGGTTGTTCTTCTCGGGCAGGAGGATGTCCACCTGCACGCCGCGCATGGCAGCGAGGTTGAGCGCGGAGACGAGGGCGGGGTCGGGCAGGAAGTAGGGAGTGACGATGCGGACGGAGTAGCGGGCAATCGCCAGCGCCCCCAGGAGCACCCAGCGCAGCTTCTCGAAATCCTCGTCGGGACCGTCCGGCACGCCGCGCGCGAGCACCGGGCCGGCGGGTTCAGGCGGCGGAAACCAGGCTTCGCCGCGGAGACTCTCGCCAGTGGTGAAGAGCCAGTCGTCGGCGAAAATCTCCTGCATCTGGGTAACCACCGGTCCGCGCACGCGAAAGTGGATGTCTTGCACAGGGCTGCGCGGCTGGCGTTGCAGGCAATGACCCGCGCGGACATTCATGCCGCCGGTGAAGCCGACGCGCCCATCCGCCACCATGATCTTCCGGTGGGTGCGCAGGTTCACGGACATAAGGTGGCCCCCGCCGAAAGATGGGAGGAAGCGGGCGTAGCGGACGCCTTCCCGGCGCAGAACGCGAAGTATGCTGGGCCAGGAATAGCGAGTGCCGGCCGCATCAATCAGCACGCGCACCTTGACGCCGCGGCGGGAGGCTTCGCCGAGGGCGCGCGCGAAAGCCACCCCAGCCTCGTCACGGTCGAAAATGTAGGTGCAGAAGGAAAGGGTGTGGCGGGCCTGCTGGATGGCCTCGAGCATTGCCGGAAAGGCCTCGTCGCCGTTGACGAGCGGCTCGATGCGGTTGCCCGGCAGCAGCGGCCGCCCGACCACGCCGTGGACCACGCGCACCAGCATGTTGAGGTGGCCGGTGTGGCCGGGCAGATGCCGGTGCAGCTCTTCCGGTGGGCACTCGGGCTGGGTCGCATGGGCGTGGTAATGCTCAAGGTCGCGCCGCAGCAGGACGGCCTGGCGGCGGATGCGGTTGATGCCCAGGATGAAGTAGAGCAGAGCGCCAGCCAGGGGCACCAGCCAAACGAACCCGACCCACGCGATGGCCGAACGCGAATCCCGCTTGTAGAGCACCGCGTGGCCGGAGGCCGCCAGCGCAAGCAGAACATCCAGCCCAATCAGGGTGATTTCCCAGACGTGATGGGCCAGGTCCCACATGCTGACGGCTAGTAAGGCCATTCAATGTTCCATTGCCGCAACTGCTGTTGGGCGAACCTTCCGGGCAAAAACCGCGCGTGACGGCGCCACGTGCGCCCAATTGCCCGACCAGGAACGCGGCCCCAGCCTACTGGTTCCGCTCGCCGGCTTCCAGCCTTGAAATTCTAAACCTGCCGCCTTGCCAGATTGACGATTGGTGCGAATGATTCTCCAGCCGTGAACTACCTTAAGCCGTAAAATGCTCCTATCCAGAATACGATCCCTTCTCCCGCGCCTGACCCGAGTCTGGCTGATTTCCGTGGCGACCGCTCTGCTGAGCCAGCAACTTCCCGGCGCGAGCGCAATGGCCGCGGCGCCGCAAGCAGGTTGGGATACTTTTAGTGACACGTGGGTTGCCACCGACGCACTGGGGCGCAGCCTTCCTTCATCCTCGGAAGCGGGCTTGCCCCGCAAGCATCGCACAGTGGGGGTCTTCTATTTCCTCTGGCATTACCCGGCAGCGCCACGCGGCCCGTTCGACATTTCCCAAATCCTCGCCCGGGAACCGCAAGCCATCACTAATGCCGCCAGCCCGCTCTGGGGACCGCTCCACGAGTTCCATCACTGGGGACAGTCCATATTTGGCTACTACCTCTCGGACGACGAAGGCGTGCTGCGCAAGCACGCCCAGATGCTCGCGGACGCCGGAGTGGATGTAATCATCTTCGATGTCACCAACCAGCTTGCCTATCCGAAAAGCTGGAAGGCCCTCTGCCGGGTGTTTGACCAGATCCGGCGGGCCGGCGGACAGACTCCGCAAATTGCCTTCCTGTGCCCCTTTTGGGATCCGAAAAAGGTCGCGCGCGAGCTTTGGGAGCAGCTTTACAGCCAAGGTCTCTATCCCGAACTCTGGTTCCGCTGGGATGGCAAGCCGCTGATCCTGGCCGATCCTGCGCTGACCGACCTCGCGCCGGATATTCGCAACCGCTTCACTTTCCGAAAACCGCAGCCGGATTACTTCGTCGGACCGACCGGGCCGAATCAATGGGGGTGGCTGGAGGTTTTCCCCCAGCACATCTTCACCAATGCCGCCGGGGCGCGGGAACAAATGGTGGTCGGCGTGGCCCAAAACGCCGTGGATGGCAAGTTGAGCGTCCTCAGCAATCCCCGCTCCCACGGCCGCAGTTTTCACGATGGCCGCGAGCCCGCGCCGAACGGCTGGGACTTCTCCGGCCGCAACTTCGCCGAACAGTGGCGCCGCGCGCTCGATATTGACCCCGAGTTCATCTTTGTTACCGGCTGGAACGAATGGATCGCGATGCGCTTTGATCACCGGGCGCCCTTCCACGCCAGCGGACCGGTAACCTTCGTGGATCAATTCGACCGGGAATTCAGCCGCGACATCGAGCCGATGCAGGGCGGACATGACGATGCCTACTTCTACCAAATGGTCGCCAATATTCGCCGCTACAAAGGCGTCCGCCCGCTGCCGACGGTCAAGCCGCAGCCCATCACCATTGACGGGCGCTTCGAGGATTGGGCGGCGGTCGAACCCGAATTCCGCGATACCATCGGCGACCCGGTCCAACGCGACCACGCCGGCTGGGCCCCGGGCCAGCGCTACACAAACCGCACCGGCCGCAACGACATCATCGCCGCGAAAACCAGCCTGGATTCCACCAACGTCTGTTTCTACGCGCGCACCCGGGAACCGCTATCGCCTTCCAGCGGCACAAACTGGATGCTCCTGTTCCTGAACGCAGACCTCAATTCCCGCACTGGCTGGCTCGGTTATGACTTCATCGTGAACCGAACCAGCGTTCGCGCGCAAACCACCACGCTCGAACGCAATGCCGGCGGCTATCGCTGGGGGAACCCGGTGGAAGTTCCCTGCCGCTTGGCCGGCAGCGAACTCGAATTGGCCATTCCGCGCGCCGCGCTCGGCGTGAGCACTAGGCTCGACACGTTGGATTTCAAGTGGGCAGACAATGCCCAACAAACCGGCGAGGCGAGCGATTTCACGCTCAACGGCGACGCCGCGCCCAACGACCGGTTCAACTACCGCGCGACCTTCCCTCCGAAATAGGCGCTAAGCGTTCAGCCCCTTGAGATCCGGCTCCAGTTTCCTGCCTTGCTTCAATAGCGCCGCCAGCGTCAATTCCTTCCGGTGGTAGGCGACTTCGCGGCCCAGAATAGCAGTCAGATTCGAGCGGACCGAAGGCGCCACCGTCGGATTGGAGCAATCGCCCTGGGTGACTGCGACGTGGAATTCGTTGATATTGACGACGGTGCCGCTCTTGTAGAGGTCGCCGACCGTGGCGCGCACGGCAGTCTCCGGGCCACGTAGCGTCACGCCGGTGTAGTAATCCGCGTCAATATAGCCATTGGCCCCAAACACCCGTGCCCGAATTTCATCCTTCACCATCGGAATGCTTTGGATGCAGGTGAATGACAGCACTAGGTCGTTCGGGAACCAGTACGTCACCGCAAAATGGTCATAAATGCTGTTGGCCGGGCGCACCTTGTGGCCGCCGGTGCCGCGGGCGCGGATGGGATCGGCGTTGATGATCCAGGTGACCAGGTCCAGCGAATGGATGCTCTGCTCGACGATGAAATCGCCCGAGAGCGGCAGGACATAGTACCAGCTCCGCAGTTGCTGCTCGGGCGTTGCCGGCGGCTGACCGCGCCCGCCGCCCGCCCATGGATACCACGCCTCGGCCATAACCAGCGGGCCCATCGCGCCTTTGTGGACCTGCCCAACGGCGTCGCGGAAGTTCGCATCGGCTCGCGTCTGGAAATCCACCAGGAACACCCGCTTCCGCGCGGTGGCGCGCTCCCCGGCTTCGGCAATTGCCTGGCAGCCGGGCGCATCCACCGCAATCGGTTTGGCCAGATAAACATGCTTGCCCGCGTCCACCGCGTCCGCTGCCTGTTGCGGATGGAAATAGGGCGGCGTCTCGATGACGACCGCGTCGAGCTTGCTGTCGAGCAGCCGCTTGTAGCCCGATAAACCGGTGTGGCGGCGCGCACGATCAATGCCGTGTTGCTCGCCTACGGCGTCCACCTTGTCCTGGAAGTAATCCGCACAGGCCACGAGCCTATACTTGCCGGACTCGGCGAAGAGGTTGGCAATCCAACTGCCGCGCCCCCCGCAGCCGATAAGGCCGATCTCCAGGGCCGAGTTGGCCTGGGAGCCGAGGACCAGCGACGGCTTCAGCACCGTGATGGCGGTGGCGGTGGCAGCAGTGGCGAGAAACGCCCGGCGGGAAATCTGGGGAAGGCTTGTAGTCATGCGGCAATTGTGTCCCCAGCCGCCGCCAAAGCAAGCCCGCGCGCGACGAACGAGGGCCGCCGCGGGCCGGGCCCATCTTGACAACCGGCCGGTGTCGTGATAACAGTGTTGCACTCGACGCGCGGGGTCGCGGCGGTTCAGGGGACGGGCGCGCGGAAGGAAGCGGGCCAATCAAGGCCCAATTAAGACCCAATCATGGAGCAATCATGCTGCAATGATGCTGCCAACACCGTCCAAGGACCACCAAAACACCGAAGCACCACAGGCGCGCCGGCGCGCCGGGGCCCGCGTTGACGGCTCCCGTTACGGCTCGCTGCTAGTGCGGGTCGAGCCACTTTGGCAGCACCCCGTACCAATGATGGCTGAGGGTGAGCCAAACCAGCGAGAGCACGTACAGGTAGAGAACGACCAGGAACACCTTCTGTCCTAGAGTCGCTGGACCTGCCTGCTCGCCAGTTACATTGGTGCCGCGCGCTTCCTTCTTCGGCGCATCCATATGCTGGGGTTATGGCACCGCCGGCGGGAGGCGGCAAGCCTTTTTTGGGCTTGCCGAGGAAGAACCAAGCCGCCCAGCCACGAAGCAGGCAACTGCGGCGGAGGCCGACCGCACCATGACATCCTGCGAGAGGTAACGCCCGCCGTCCCCAAGCACGCACCGCTCCCCGGTCAGCACGTTGCCCTCACCGCCTCTTCGCCTCTTTCCCGAGGCCCTTTACCACGCCCTTCATCCACTCGACACTCTTGCGCGTATTCTCGTCCGTGCCGCTGCATTCGAGGGAGACCACGCCGTCCCAGCCGTGCCGGTGCAGGAACGCCATGCAGGCGCGGATGTTGTCGGCGTTGACGCCGCCGCCGACATGAACCTCGGAACTGCCGATGCCGGTCTCTTCGCCGCGCACGGCGGCGGCCAGGGCGGGACTAACGTCCTTGATGTGGCAATGGCTGACGTATTTGCGCAAGGCCTTCAGGTAGTCGAGCGGGTTGTGGCCGGCGATGAACGTGTTGCCGGTGTCGAAGTTGCAGCGCAAATACTCGGAGTCAAAGTGCTTGAAGAGGTTCTGCATGAACTCGACGTCGTTGGTGTAAGGGCCGTGCGGCTCGACGTTGATGACGACCTTGTAGTCCTCGGCCCAGGAAAGGCACTGGCGATAGTTGTCGCAAGTGACGCGGAAGACCTCCTTGCGCGTCAGGCCGGGCGTCTCGAAGGCGCCGTCCACAGTGTCCACCATCGGGCAGCCCAGGTCCGCGGCAAAACGGATGGACTGGGTGACGTATTGCACGCCAAAAGCCGAGCCGTTGGGCCCCATCATCGGATAGGAGCCGTCAATCTGCGAAACGGCGAGACCGAGCTTGTCCAGGTAACGGCGGATAGCTCGGGGGTTGGACTGGAGCGAAACCCCCGGATCGTAGCCCAGGGCGGCGATGAAGTTCTGCCCGTGAACGACGGCGAACTCAATGTGCTTAATGCCCGTGGCAGCGATCTTCTCACAGGCGCCTTCGAAGCCAACGCTCAGGGGCCTCCAATTGTCGGTGTGTATTCCTATGCGAATCATGCCGCCCTTCTATGCCGGGCGCGGGCAAAGGTCAAGGCGGTTGATGCAGCGCGGCTTACCGATCCAGCGCCGCCAACCGGGTAGCTTCCTGTTCCCACTCAGGATTCAGCTCGGCCAGGCGGCGCTGAACGTCCATCAATTCACGGTTGATCCCCGCCGCGCGTCCGGGCTGCTCGTAAGTCTCCTGCCTCTCCAGCTCGGCGATCATCTCCGCCTGTCGGGCCTCAAGTTCCTGAATCTCCTTTTCCAGCCGGTGCACCAACTGCTGCTGGGCCTTGCGTTCCCGCGAGCGCGCCTGGCGTTGCTCGGCCTCGACCCGCTTCTGCGCTTTCCGGTCCATCGTCGGGGAGGGCAAGCGTTCCCGCGTGCCTTGATTGCCTGGGCTGGCCAGGCCTTCCGCCCGCCCGCCTCCAGCCGCCGTCAGCCCCGCCCGCTCGGATTGGGCCTTCGTCTTGTCCAGGTAATACTGGTAGCCGCCAGGGTAATGCGTCAACCGGCCGGCATCCACGTGGACGACATGGTTCGCCAGCGCGCGGATGAAATAGACGTCATGGCTGATGAACACGAGCGTGCCTTCAAACTGGTCGAGCGCATAGGCCAGGGCGTCAACGCTGGACAGGTCCAGATGCGTGGTCGGCTCGTCCATGAGCAGCAGGTTGGGCGGGTCCAGCAAGAGCTTCACCAGCGCCAGGCGGCTCTTCTCGCCGCCGCTCAGCACCTCGACCCGCTTGAACACATCATCGCCCCGGAACAGAAAGCAGCCGAGCAAGGTGCGAACGAATTGCTCGGTCAGGCGCTGCGGTGTGTCGAACGCCTCTTCCAGGACCGTGCGATCCGGGTGCAGCATGTCCACGCGATACTGCGAGTAATAGCCCGCCTTGGCGTTGTGGCCGAGCGTGCGCGTGCCCGCCTGCGGCGTGAGCACGCCTGCGAGAATCTTCAGCAAGGTGGACTTCCCCGCCCCGTTTGGGCCCACCAACACGGTGCGCTGACCACGCTCGGCCTGAAAGTTCATACCGCGGTACACCACGTTATCGCCGTAGGCATGTTGGATGTGCTCCAGCTTCACCACCCGGAGTCCGCTGCGCTGCGGCTGGGGGAATTGGAAACTGAGCTTGCGATCCTCCCCCTCGGGCGCCTCGATCTTGTCCATGCGCTCGATCTGCTTGAGCTTGCTCTGGGCTTGCGTGGCCTTGGTATTTTTGGCGCGAAAGCGATTGACAAATTCCATGAGCCGGGCGATTTCGCGCTCCTGGTGCTTGTAAGCCGCCAGCAACTGCTCCTCGTAGGCCTGGCGTTGTTCGAGAAATTCGTCATACCCGCCCCGGTAGCGGATCAGCTTGCTTTGGCGAATCTCCACGATGCTCCCCACTAACTGGTTGAGAAACTCGCGGTCGTGCGAAATGACGAGAATCGCCCCCGGGTAGCCTTTCAAGTAATCCTGGAACCAGAGCAATGCCTCCAGGTCCAGATGGTTGGTCGGCTCATCCAGCAGGAGCAGGTCCGGCTCCTGCGTCAACAGCCGTCCCAGGTGCGCGCGCATCACCCAGCCCCCGCTCATCTCCCGGGCGGGCCGGTCGAAGTCCTTCTCCCGGAAGCTGAGTCCGGCGAGAATCTGCTTGGCCTTGGCTTCCAGGCGATAGCCGCCCAACTCGTTGAACCGGTCATGCACATCATCATGGATCTCCTCGGGATGCAGCGCCGCGGTTGGGTGATCCGCCTCCCAGGCCTTGAGGATGCGGCGGAGTTTCGTGTATTCCGGCGTGATGCCCGTGGCCAGCTCGATGACGGTCTCGTCCGCGACCGGCGCGTTTTCCTGCGGCAGGTAGCCGATCGAGATGCCGCGCTCGGAGGATATCTTGCCCGTGTCGGCCGGTTCTTCGCCAAGTATGATCGAAAAGAGGGTGGTCTTGCCGGCCCCGTTCGGACCGACAAGCCCAATCCGATCCAAACGGTTCACCTGCAATGTGACGTCGGCGAACAACACCCGTTCGCCATACGCCTTGCTGATGCCAGACAACGTCAACATGAATCGCCAGTCTAGAATCCAGCGGCTCAACGCCAAAGCCCAAAACGGCGGCGCTAGCTAGCGCCGGGCTGAGCCGGCGTTTCAATCCTTCGCATTGGACTCCGTGCCGGCTTGGCGGGACTTCTTCGCGCTAGCCTTCTGGGTGGCCCTGGCCGGTCGCGGGGTCTCATCAGCAAATAGTCGGTCGGGCGTCAACTCCGCCGCGCTGACCCGGTTGGTAAAAGCCAATTCCCAGGAAACCGGGCTTTCATATATCTTGCCGTCAAACGCCAGGTTTAGCCTCGGCCGGTGGAAACGACACTGAACTACCGGAACGTCCGACCCCAACAAGCCCATTTGGCGGCGCCTCCACTCTCTGTGAGTGCGGGTTGGAGCGTTGGTGGCCGCCTTGCCCAGCGGCACCGGGCAGAACATAAAAACATAGGAGCTCGGGAGTTTGGGATCTGCCATGGGGCGGGCCAGGGATTGCCCCGTGCGGCGGCAGACCGGGCAGATCAGCACGTTCAAGTCGTCCAGGTACTGCGGCACCAGATCCGAAAGCCAGTTGGGCAGGTCGTGATGTTCGGCCTGAAATGCCCGAATAGCGCCGTTGATCGCCTTGAGGTTCTTGATGCAAGCTTGCTTCTCCTCCGTCCCCCGCTTGGCCCCCTTGCGGGCCGGGGCGCTCTGCGCCGAAGCCACGGAGGCGAATCCAACCGCAGCGACCACCCCAACCAGAAACAGCGTGAGCCAACGCGCGAGGCGACAGTTCCAATCCGTATCAGGCATAATTTACGTTGTTCAGCCGTTTGGTAATCTTGCGGACCACCGCGCGCGGCACCACGCGGACCAGAAATGCGGGAATCTGGTTGCGCAGCCCCGTGACGGCAACCGCCTTCCCCCTGCGAAAAGCCCGATGCCCGAGGCGGGCAACCGCTTCGGCCGTCATGGACACCTTCTTCACCATCCCCAGCGTCCTCATGTTGGCCACGGTGCCGAAGTTCGTCGCCGTTGGACCGGGGCATACGGCAGTAACGGAAACGCCCGTTCCGGCCAGTTCCTCGGCCAGGGCTTCACTGAACGACAGCACATAAGCCTTCGTGGCGTAATAGACCGTCATGCCAGGACCGGGCTGAAAAGCAGCAGTCGAGGCGACATTCAGAACGCCGCCGCGCCGGCGTTCGAGCATGCCCGGCAGCAAAAGGCCCGTAAGATGTGTCAGGCTGGTGATATTCACCTGCAACATCTCAAGCTGCCGTCCCAGCGGCAGTTGCGCGAACCTGCCTTGCGCCCCGATTCCGGCATTGTTCACCAGCACGTCCACTTTGAGCCCCGCCGCCTGCAAATGGGCCAGCAGCCGCGTCGGGGCTTCCGGCTGCGCGAGGTCGGCGGTGATCACCTGCGCCTGAATCTTGTGGGCCTTCCTCAGCTCGCTCGCAAGCGCTTCGAGCGCATTGCCCTTCCGCGCCACGAGCGCCAGCCGGCACCCCTCCGCCGCGAAGCACCGCGCCAGCTCCAACCCGATGCCGGAGGATGCGCCCGTAATCAGCACCGTGTCCACGCTCATACCACTCAGCTAACCCCACCAAAGTTGGTTTTGCAACCGCGCAGAAATCCCCACGATGAAGCGCAGGCACAGCAGGCTCGCGTTCGAGCGCGGTCTCATGGCACCTTGAGGCCGCGCTCCACATCACACCGCACGCTGTCAAGGTTGCTCTCGATGATGCTGCAAGGCTGGTGTTTCAGGGCATCCAGGTCTTTAAGCCCAGCGCCGGTCAACATGAGCAGGACCGAATCCTCAGCTCCGATCCTGCCGGCCGCCTTGAGCTTCCTCACGGCACAGAGCGTTGTCGCCGTGGCCGGCTCGACGAACCATCCCGCTTGCGCCAGAACGCGCTGAGCTTCCAGGATCTCCGCCTCGGCGGCGTCCTCGGCCAGCCAGCCATGCGCGTAAGCCTTGGCGATGATCTCATCGCCGCCCTTTGGGTTACCCGTGGTGATGGCCTCGGCTACCGTGTGGAAGTTCGTGAACGGAATCACCCGCTTTGATCCTTGCTTGATCGCGCTGACGATCGGGCTGTTGTTGGCCGCCTGCACCACGATCATTCGGGGCAGGCGTTGAATGAGCCCGGCCGCCAGCAGTTCACGGAAGCCTTTGAACAGCCCGCGAACATGCCCGCAGGCCGACGTCGGAACGGCGATGTAATCCGGCAGCTCCCCCCGGGTTTGCTCATATAACTCGAAGGCGGTCAGCTTGTAGCCCTCCACGCGGATGGGACCGTTGCCCGACACAATGCGCAACTTGAACTCCTCCGCCAGGCCCAGCACAACCTCCTTCATCCGGGCATAATCCGGCGCCCGCACACGGATCACCACCGCGCCGTGGAGGCCCATGGCCAGGAGCTTCTCGCGCGGGACAAACTCGGGCACGAACACAAGCACGCGGAGATCCGCTCGGGCGCCGTACGCCGCGATGGAATGGCCCATGTTCCCCGTGGAGATAGTCGCCGTCGTCCGCTCGCCCATCGCCTGCGCCATGAAAACGCAGGCCAGCGAGCCGCGGTCCTTGAAGCTCCAGGTGGGATTCTGCGTCTCGTTCTTCAGCAGCAAGCGCTCGACGCCGGCATACGCTTTCAGCCGCTCTCCCGCCCCCACCAGCGGGGTGTTCCCTTCGCCGAGCGAGGTGGCCGAATTCACCCGCTGGAACGGCAGAAACTCCGCGAACCGCTCCCAAATGTGGGGGCCCGGCCGGGGCTGCGCCCGCTCAATGCCGCCGACGCTCACTTCCAGCGCCTCGCCGTTATCTGCAAATTCCTCCAACCGCTCGAAGGGATACTCGAGGCCGGTGAGGGTGGAAACCAATTTGTGCATGACCGCCGTCAAGTGTGCCGTTCCCCAGGCGCATTGACAACCGTACAAAGCCCCCCCCGGATAGCACCGGTTCAGCGAAGGCTGTGAGCAATTGCCAACCAAGGTGAAAACCCCTTGCCTGCCGGACACCGCCGGTGTATGTCTGGATGCGACGGTAGTCATTCAACTTACGCGAGACAAATCATGAACAAACGACTTGGAGCAAAAGTACTTTTGGCGATTGCCGCCGTGGGCGTGATGACCCTGTTGCAGGGATGCGGGGAGGAAGAGGACAGCTTTGTCTTCGGCATGGCGTGGGCGCCGGTGGGCTCCGTTCCACTTATGGAGTTCGGCTTCGGAGTGAATCTTGGCACAACTGGGGCTGGCCAGAGCGCCACGACCACAACGGGTGGTGCGGTTGCCGGGGGCACGCAGTAGTCAGCAGCCGTCGGCAGCTCGCGCAGCTTCTCAGCAGATCTGCATCGCCCCGGCCGTGCCTTTGGCGCGGCACACTGCGGCAAGTGTTGAATGGAGCGTGAAAGCGCCGCTGACGCCTTTCAACGGATTGGAGCGTTCAACCCTCAGCGCCACCCCTTTGCCGCGCGCCGTCAGTCCGATCACCGAAACCTCCAGTGACGAATCAGCCACCAGCACCGAGCGCGTGCGGTCAAACCCGATCCCGGCCAGTGCCACCGCCGCGTGGGAGTTCACATTGCGCGGGAACAGCGGGCACACACCGCGGGTCGGGCCGTCATAAAGGGTGACCGGTTTGGCAACGTCCACCGGCTTGAGCTGCGGCGCCGCGCTGAAATCGAGGTTCTTCGGGTTCTTCTTCATCACCACTGTCACTTCTTCCCACAATTCCCGCCCCTCGAAGATGCTGTCCAAACCAACCACCGCCCCGTGCGGGACGAATAGGCAAGTGCCACTGCGCCGTGCCGTTTCAATCAGCCGGTCCTGCAATCCCTCATCAGCAAAGGCCGTCATGGAAAGCGGCATGTAATCGGTTTCCCGAAGGAACTGTTCCCCGAACTGGCGCGTGACCGCCGGATGCGCCATCTCGATGACAAGGTCGGCACCGCGCGAGGCGAATGCGGTGATATTCGGCAAGGCTGCCTCCGCCGGCACTCCCGCAAGCCGATCAGCCGCCAGCTCATGCACGAAAGCGACGTCCAATCCCAGTTCGGGCCTCGATACAATTTGCTCGTACACGTAGCGCCCGAGGTAACCTAAACCGATCAACCCGATTCGTGCTCTATTCGTTGACATGAGAAACGACAATTCTCGCCGCAGGCTAATTCTGAAGGCCGCGATGTCAATCGTTGAGCGTTTAACAAGGCCTTCCACCCCATCGTATCGCCAAGCCAGAGGTACTGGGGTCAGCGGCAACTGGAGAAGGCAAGCAGGCAGCATTACTGACCCAAATATGGACAGTGCGGGAGCGCCCTTCCGGTTCTGGCCGGTGAGCAATGATGCACTCGTGTGCCCTGTATCTCGGCCAGCCGGGTTGTGCGGGTGGAAGCCACCATTATCACTCCGCGGAAATCCGTGATGAACCAATTACCTCGGGCCTGCTTGGTTACGAGACAGCGTGTCTGAAAAGGTAGCAACAGGGGCTGGGCGCTTTGCGATTATGAGGGATCAATGCCAGACATTCCGCCTGGGACAGCCGCCCCGATTCGACCTGTAAGCACCTGAAAAAAAGGAAGATAGGCCGCAGAACCGCGCGGAGCCTGCAGTGTTTGCGGAGCCGCACTGAGCTCAAAACGCCCCCCAACTCAAGGAATCCACCCCCGGCTTGGCAGCATTTATGCGGAGCAGCCGTACAATGAAGTTTGCGGACCTTTCCAATCGGGTAAGGCGGGCGGGCCTTATCGCTCTTTTGTGGGGCGTGTTCATCATCCACACCCCTTTAGCTTCGTTGGCTGGCGGCAGAGTGACGCTGACCTGGAACCCAAGCGCCGGCACCAACATAATTGCCGAGTACGAAATTCACTTTGGAGTGGCCAGCGGCACCTACTCTGACAGCGTTTCGGCTGGCACCAATACTACGCTCACTATCTCGAATCTGGTTGGAGGCACGATGTATTTCTTCGCCGCCCTTGCCATTGATACCTATGGCCTAAAGAGCGACTTCTCCTCCGAGGCTTCGGCGCTGATTCCGCTGAGTGGCTCAAACCAGCCGCCTACGCTCGATCCTGTGATTAATCTCGTTTTCAATGAGAATGCCGGACCCCAGGTTGTCAACTTGTCCGGCATCACGTCGGGCGCCACGGACGAAGTGCAGACGTTGACGGTTACGGCCTCTTCCAGCAACACCGGGCTCATCCCGACTCCGGCAGTCAACTACACCAGCCCCGATAAGACAGGCACGATCACCCTCAACCCCGTTGCCTATGCGAATGGCCAGGCCAGTATCACGGTTACTGTTAACGATGGTAGCACCAACAACAACATGTTCTCGCGCGTCTTCACGGCTTCCGTCCTGCCAGTGAACCAGCCCCCCACCCTCGACGCGCTGGCCAATGTCACCGTCAGCGAAGGTGCCGGACTCCAGTCGGTCAGCCTCTCCGGCATTGGCTCCGGCGCGCTCAATGAGGCCGACACACTGTCGGTGATTGCCTCCTCCAGCAACCCAAGCCTGATCCCCAATCCCACGGTCAACTACACCAGCCCCAACGCCAGCGGCTCCATCTCGTTCACCCCGGTCGCCACAGCGAATGGCTCGGCTACCATCACCGTCACCGTCAATGACGACGGCGTGAGCAACAACATTGTTTCACGCACCTTCACGGTCACTGTTGCCCCGGTCAACCAGCAACCCACGCTCGACCGGCCAGCCGATGTCACCATAGACGAGGATGCCCCCTTGCAGACCATCGCCCTTTCCGGCATCACCTCCGGTGCTGCCAACGAGACCCAGACCCTGTCCATCACCGCGGTATCCGATGACACGAGTATCATCCCGAATCCGACAATCCATTACACGAGCCCCAACCCCACAGGCTCACTGACCTTCAGGCCGGTCCTCCTCGCCAACGGTTCCGCCAACATCACCGTGACCGTCAACGACGGCGGCGCCAGCAACAACCTCGTCGCCCGCACCTTCACCGTCAACGTGACCCCAGTCAACCAGGCTCCTACGCTCGACCCGCTGAGCGATCTCGCCCTCAACGAAAGTGCCGGGCTCCAGACCGTCAACCTCACCGGCATTAGCGCGGGCGCGCCGAACGAATACCAGACGCTGGTCGTCACTGCCACCTCCAGTGACCCGAGTCTGATTCCGACTCCAAAGGTCACCTACACTACCCCCAACCACACCGGGTCAATCGCTTTCACGCCCGTCGCTCTTGCCTCCGGTTCTGCCACAATTACCGTCACAGTGAACGACAGCGCCGCCAGCAACAACGTCGTCTCCCGCTCCTTCACCGTCACCGTCAATTCGGTGAACCAACCGCCCACGCTTAATGCGCTGACCAGCGTCACGATTGACGAAAACGCCGGACCTCAAACCATCGCCCTTTCCGGCATCAGCGCCGGCGCCACCAACGAGAACCAGACCTTGACCGTTATCGCCTCCTCCAGTAACGCGGGTCTCATCCCGGCTCCAACGGTTGCCTATATAAGCCCCAGCGCCACGGGCTCGATCACCTTTGCACCGGTCACTAATGCCTATGGCTCGGCCACCATCACCATCACCGTCAACGATGGTGGCGCGAGCTTTAACACTTTCTCCCGCACCTTCACGGTCACAGTCACCCATGTGCCTTCTCGGCCGGCCGTTTGCACTTATGCGCTCAACCTGAGCCCGACCGCGTTCAGCGCCAACGCTGCCAGCGGTGCGTTTGTGATCGGCACCGGGAGCAGTTGCACGTGGACCATTGACGCACCGGAGTGGGTGCTGCTCAGCGCCACCCAAGGCAGCGGGGCCTACACGGGCACATTGGTGGTCGAGCCGAATACCGGCGCGGCCCGGCTGGGCACGGTAACCGTCAACGGTAACGGGACCAACGTCAGTTGCACCATCACCCAGGAGGCGCCGGTGCCGGGAGCCGTTGCGCTGGCCATGCCGCTGGACAACGCCACCCTTCAATCCGCCCGCCCGCAGTTCTCCTGGACGCTATCTGAACCCGTCGCCGCCAAGTATCTCGTTTCAATTGACCGCGACGGGAGCCGTTACCTTGAGCAATGGGTCGAGGGGGCGACGAACTGGACCGCCTCCGCCGATCTGCCGACGGGCAATTATACGTGGGCGGTTCAGGCGTGCGACGCAGCCGGGATTGGCTCCTGGTCCACAAATTCCTCCTTCGCTGTTCAGGCTACCGCGCCGGGCAACATTGTGCCGCTTTCACCTTCCGGGGTGGTGGCGGTCAGTGGAACTCAGCGTCTCACTTGGAGGGCGGACCGGGCGGCGACCAGTTATGAAGTGTACATCGAGCGAAATGGGGCCTTGTTTGTTAACCGCTGGTTCACGCTGACGGAGTCGGTAGTGGACCCCACAACCGGCACCTTCGCGGTGGACGTGCCCGGGATGGGGGCCGGGACGTATCTCTGGTGGGTGCGCGGTTCCAGCCCGGCTGGGACCGGGCCCTGGTCGGACCGCCTGAAAGTCTTCCTGTACCGCGCGCCGTAACCCGCGGTGATCAGAGCTGGCTGGGCCGCCCGCCCAACGCGACGATGTTATCCCTCGCCACGGGCTGCGCCGGGCATGAATGCCAACCCCCGAAAGTGCCGCCGGGCTACTATTGCAGCGACGCCGAGAGGTTGATCGTATTCTCGAGGTAGTAAGCGGTGGCGTGCACGTACTTTTCAGCCATGACTTTCAAATCCGCCCGTTCCTGCGGCGTCAATTTGCGCACAACTCTGCCGGGCACACCCAGCACCAGCGAGCCGGCAGGAATCTGCATGCCGGACGTGACCACTGCCCCGGCGCCGATGATGGATTGCTCGCCGACTATTGCGCCATCGAGAATGGTCGAGCCCATGCCTACCAGCACCTCGTCGGCGATCGCGCACGCGTGAACGATGGCGCCGTGGCCCACGGTAACGTAGTTGCCCAGAATGCAAGGCAGTTCCTCCGCCAGATGCAGAACCGCGTTATCCTGGATGTTGGAGCAGTGGCCGATGACGATGCGGTTGATGTCCGCTCGCAAAACCGCGTTGCACCAGACGCTGGAACGATCGCCCAGGGTCACGTCCCCCAGGACAACGGCGCCCTGGGCGATATACACACCTTTGCCCAGAGCCGGCTTCTTACGCAGGAACGTGTCGAGCCGATTTTTCACCAGTAGCCGCGACGATGGCCACCGTAGCCGAAGCTAAAGCTCACCACCGGGCGAGCCACGCACACCGGGGGACGATATACCACCGCTGGAGCCGGTGCGGCGTAGACGACTGGAACTGGTGCGGGGTAAACAACCGCGGGCCGGACCGGAGGCGCGGCATAGTACGTATAGCCGTAGCCCATCGCGGGGTAACATACGGGCGCCGGCGCGACATAGTAACTCGGGCGCGGGGCCAGGGCCTGCCCGACAATCAATCCGGCCGTCACGCCGCCCACCACCGCGGCTGCGGTACTCCATCCGCCTCCGCCGCAACCACCGTGGTGGCCGCCGGCCCAGACGGTCTGAGCCCCTGCCGCGGCAATTGCCAGAATTGTCATACTCAGAATCATCTTCTTCATAATTTACCTTTCGAGTTGTATAATATGACCGACAACAGTACGACGGGCCAAATTGAGTTTTATTCAATGCGCAGTACCACTAGGATTGTCAGTGGGTTATGAAGAAACACGCCCCGTATCGTCCGCAGTTGGGCCGTCAGCCGCTCCCGAGTTCCTTAAAAGAACTGACCCCAGCCCGGCACTTCAACCCGCGGACGTTCTTTCGCGAGATGGTCTGGAAGGCACTCCTGACGCGGCGCACCGGTCGTCCCCAGCGCCCGGCTTTCCCCAAATTGACACGCGGGCAGGTCGCTATCACTTGGATCGGGCATGCCTCGTTCCTGCTCCAGTTCACGGATCTGAACGTCCTCATTGACCCCAACTTCGCCAACTGGCTGTTTCTGCTCAAGCGCGTCAAGCGCTCCGGCCTCCGCCTCAAACACCTGCCGCCGATTGACCTCGTGCTGTTGACGCACGCGCACTTTGATCATTTCCACAAGCGCACCCTGCGCCGGCTGCCCCATCCGAAAATCGGAATCATGCCGTGGGGCGTTGGAGACCTCGCCCACAACCTCGGGTTCGGCCGCGTGGTCGAATTGGAGTGGTGGGAGAGTTTCTCCCAGCGTGACTGGCAAGTGACGCTGACTCCCTCCAAACACTGGGGCGCGCGCGTCCTGCGCGATCATCAGCGCGGCTACGGCGGTTTTGTCCTCGAGCACCAGGGCCGGCGCATATACCACGCCGGGGACAGCGCTTACTTCGACGGTTTCAAGGAGATCCGAAAGCACTGCCGGCCGGAGATCGCGCTCCTGCCTATCGGGGCCTACCATCCGGAGACCTTTCGCCACCTGCACATGGGACCAGACGAGTCCATCAAAGCCTTCAAAGACCTTCATGCCCGATGGCTGGTGCCGATGCACTACGGCACTTTCCGGCTCTCGTTCGAGGACCTGGACGAACCGCCTCGCTGGCTCCGGCAAGTAGCCGCCGAGCAAGGCCTCACGCACAAAGTGCGAATGCTGGAAGAAGGGGTCCCGCAAGTATTCTAACCCGTGGCTTCGGGAAATCGCAGGGGGGAGACTTGACACCCCAAGATTTAGTGTGGTACAAATCTGGTCGCCACAATTAGCAGTGGCTATGCCTGTATGCGATGTCCCAAGTGCGGTTGTCAGGACGATAAGGTGATTGATTCCCGGGCCTCCCGGGAAGGCGCAACAATACGCCGCCGACGCGAGTGTATTGCCTGCGGTCACCGGTTCACGACCTATGAGGAGATCGAGCAGTCAGGCTTGCTGGTGCTGAAGCACGATGGCCGCCGGGAGGAATTCTCGAAGGATAAACTCCTGTCGGGGATCAAGAAAGCCTGCCAGAAGCGCCCGATCAGTTCCAAGGTGATCGAGGACCTGGTCGAGCGAATCGTCACCGAGGTCACCGACAAGTATGAGCGCGAAGTTCCGGCCGAGGTCATTGGAAAGCTGGTGATGGGGGCGTTGCGCGAGCTGGACGAGGTGGCGTATGTGCGCTTCGCCAGCGTCTACCGCCGCTTCCAGGAAGCAACGGACTTCGTGCAGGAAGTGAAGAAGTTGGGGGAAAGAGCATGATTGCGTTCAGCTCAGATTGCCTGCTCTTCGAGATGGCCAACGGGGAATGCATCCCCTGTTCCGCCGACACGGTCGGCGTGCAACTGGCGAGCGACGCGGGAGGGCTGTTTGACTCCGAGTTTGTCCAGCAAGCCACCAAGGCGGTCTTTCATTACTTCAAACACGAGCTGGGCCGGCAATCCGTGTCCGCCAGCGAGTTCGCGCGCGCCCTGGAGAAAGTGCTGCGCGGCTTCGCGGCCACAGCGCAGGTTCCTCCCCCACCCAAGTCCGCCTCGAACGTGCTGGAGTCCGATTTGTGCCGGCTGGCTCATGAATCCGGCCAGGGGCGCGAGCTGTTCTTCTTCCCGCGCTTGCGGGCCGAATTGCAGCGGCACTTGCAGCAATCGCCGCGCGCGCTGCGGTTCCATGGCTTGCGCGGCTGTGTCAAGCATCTCGCCGGCGCGCGGCGCTGGAGCCGGCGTTGCCGAACCCTGGAAGGTGAAATTGTCGCCTACCTGCGTGAATGCCTCAGTGCGCAACCCGGCCCGGCGGAGGTTGCGTTGGTGGTGGAGTGAGCGGGCCATGCCCGGATGAACAAGACGCTGTTCGAAAAGATCATCGCTCGGGAGCTGCCAGCCACGATCGTCTATGAAGACGACCAGGTGGTGGCATTCAAGGACGTCCGACCCCAAGCCCCAGTGCACGTGCTGGTCATCCCCCGAAAGCCGATACCACGCATCGCGGAGGCCAGACCGGAAGACCAACTGGTGCTGGGGCATCTGTTGCTCAAAGCAGCCGAAGTGGCGGGCAAACTGGGGCTGACCCAAACCGGTTTCCGGCTGGTGTTTAACAACGGCCCGGACGGCGGTGAGGCTGTGCCGCACCTGCACTGCCATATCCTGGGAGGACGCGGTCTGGGCTGGCCGCCCGGCTAGCCGCAACGTTCCCGGGGGAGGAGTGTGGATTACTTCCCGAGGCAGTCGCGGAACACCGCACCGAGACGCGCGATGCCTTTGCGCACCTTCGCCTCGGAAGCGCTGCCGAAACTCAGCCGCATTTCGTGGTTTGGCTTGCGGCGGGTGGGGTCATCCGCGTAGCAGAGTTCACCCGGCACATACAGTACATCGTTCGCCAGGGCCCGCCGAAACACTTTGGAGCCGACTCCCGATTTGAGGCGCCGCGGGAGTCGTGCCCAGAAGTACAATCCCCCGGCCGGTTCCCATGACTCAACCGCGGCGGGGAAATGCTGTCGGATGGCCTCCCGCATCAGGCGCGCCTTGTGCGCGTAACGCCTGCGCAGCACGACCAGGTGCTTCTGGTACAGGCCTGACATTAGCGCGCGCGCGAGCAGTTGCTGCAACAGGTTGGACGAGCCAAAATCGTGATTGCCCTTGATGCGCAACACGGCGGTGAAGACCGGTTCCGGCATGAGGCCAAAGCCCACGCGTGTGCCAGTCGCAAATGGTTTGCTGTAAGTACCCGAGTAGATGACCCGCTCGCTGCTACCCTTGATGGCCAGCGCGGATTTCACGTCGTCGCCCTCGAACCGCAACTCGCGGTAGGCCGCGTCTTCGAGCAGGTAAATGGGATGCCCCGCCGCCGGTTCGTATTGCCGCAGCAGCTTGAGCGCACCGGCTTTCTTCGCGTAATTCGTCGTGCGGCCGGTTGGATTCTGATAGTAGCTGACGAGGTAGAGCATCTTCACCCGGCGCAATTCCCCGCTGCGTTTCAGGGCTGCGAGCACCGCCTCCAAGCGCGCCAGATTCAGCCCATCCTGCTCCATTCGGATGCCGCGGGCGCGGACCCCGTGACTCTGCAGGATGCCGAGATAGACGAAGTAGCTGGGATCCTCCACCAGCACGAGGTCGCCCGGATCGCATAGCGCCTCGGTAACCATGTAGAGCATCTGCTGCGAGCCGTTGCTGATGATCATCCGATCGGACGAATATGCGCGCCAGGCTGCAGGCGTACCGTCCAACAATTGCAGCCGGTGCGAGGTGAGCTTCCGCAAGACATCGTCGCCTGCGGTCGTGCCGTATTGCAGGGCCGCCTGGCCGGTTTGCGGCGTGCTCAGCATTTCTTTCAGCAGCTGACGCACCTCCTTGAGCGGTAGCGACTCATTGTCAGTAAAGCCCGCGGCCAGGGAGATAAGTTGTGCCCGGGCGAGCGCCGAGGCCATCAGCCATGAAATCGGCGGTTCTTCCGTGCGGCGGCCCAGTTCGGATAAGGCGTGAGCTTTCATGCGTCGAAGATGCCTTACAGTAGGCCGGGTTTGCGCGGCGGAATCAAGCGGCAAAAACCTGGCAGCCGACGCCGGAAAGCTCAGCTGCCCGCGGCAAATTAGAACGGCTTCGCGCCCATTGTTGCGCCAGCCTCGATCAGGGCCAGAAACTCCTCCAGGCCGGTGCGGAAGTGCGTCATGTCGGCTAGGGGATTGTTATGATCGCCGCGCAGTTCCCAAAAGAGCCTGGGCTCGTTGGCGGCGGCAAAGTTCCGTTCCCCGTGGTGAAATGGCACAATCTCATCCATCCGGCTGTGCATGACCAGCACAGGGACTTTCAGACGCGGCAGCTTGCTGTGGGTGTCGTAGCGAATGGTTGCCAGCCAGCGCACCGGCAGCCACGGGAACAACTCCGCACCGATGTCCGGGATGCTGGTGAACGTGCTTTGCAGGACCAGGCCGCCCACTGGTTCGCGCATCGCGAGTTCCGTCGCGATGCCCCCGCCGAGTGACTCACCGAACGCGATGATGTTCGTGCCGGAGAATCCTCGCTGGCACAGCCACCGGTGGGCTGCCTGTGCATCCAAATACGTCCCCTCTTCGCCGGGCCGGCCCTGGCTCCGACCGTAGCCACGGTAGTCGAATACGAAGACGTTCACCCCGGTTGCCAGCAATGCAGCGGCGGTGTCAAGCCGATGGCCAATATTGCCGGCGTTGCCGTGGCACAGCAACATGGACAAGCGCGCGCGCGACGAATTTGTATTCGCCGGAAAGAACCAGCCATTTAGCCTGATCCCGTCACTGGTTTGAAACTGCACGTCCTCGAAAGCCCGGCCCAATTCGGCGCCGGTGGCGGTCAGCGCCCGGTCCGGGTGATAAACCTGGCTATGTTCAAACCAGCGAAACATCAAGAGAACCAGCAGACACGTAACCAGCAGCCCAATCAAGGTCTTTGCGTGCTTCACAACCTCCGTCATAGCAAACACCCCCAACCGGGGCGAGCACGGTTCCGGGACGAGGCCGGGATGACCTCCAAGCCCGAACTTGCCCTGGGCTTGTGGCTGGGAACGTCCAAGCGGTTTCCGGGGAGTAGCGTGAGAACGGCTTAGCTCTGGCCAGGGTCTTGGGCGATTTACTCGTTTCTGAGGGAAGCCAGCAGATTGAGGCGGAGTGCGTAGGCCGTGGCAAGCCACGTCCAAAGCAGGCCGTTCAGCAGGACCGCGACGAGGGTCATAGCCAGGGACCAGTAAGGCAGTTGGGCCCCGGGAGATAGTATGGCCGGCAACACGGCCACAGCAGCGGCGGCGATGCCCAGACTCAACCCGAAGCCAAGCAGCGCCGCATGCTCGCTCAACACTAAGCGCTGGAGCAGTCGCCGCCGGAAGCCCATTGCCACCAGCAGTCCCAGTTCGCCGCGCCGTTCGAGGACGTTGCGCAAGGCCACCACGCCCAGGCCCGCGCTGCCGAGCAGCAACCCCAACCCACCCAGGACCTGGAAGGTGCCCAGGTAGGTGTTCTGCACCGCGTTGAACTCGTTAAGGCGCTGCGCAGCAGGCTTTAGCTCCAGGCCGACATCCTGCAATGCGCGGGACAACGTGGCGGAGACTTGGGGCACGGCGTTGGACGGGGCATCCATCAAGAACATCCGGTAGCCGCTCTCGCCCGGGAATCTGCGGGTGAACGCGGCCTCGTCCATGAGCAGGCTCCCCTGCAACACCGAGTTCGCCACCGCGCCGACCAACCGCAGCTTGAAAGGTCGGCCCTGCTCGTCGGTGTAATCAATCGTGTCGCCGAGCTTCTTGCCCAGCGCCCACTGGATCGAGTTGGCGTCGCCGATGGCGGGAACCTGCTCAATCTCTGTAGCAGCCGGCTGCCGTCGGTCGCTGCGGGGCAGGAGCAGCTCCCATCCTTGGCGGCGGTCGAGACCTTTGGCGGCGCTGGCAAAGGTGAACCGGCCTGCCAGCAGCTCGGGCTTTACGCCGAGGAGGCGCGGCCTCTGCGCCCGGTTCAGGTTCAGGCAACTGGCCACGTCACCCTCCCGTACGCGCAGCGGGACCACGTTCACGCCCGCAAGCTGCTCGGCGTTCAGGCCATAGAATTCGCGCCCGGCTTTGGTGTTCAGGTCCTGGACGATGGGCATGGTGGATTCGCCGATGAGCGCGAAGCCGCCGGTGCCGGAGTCGTGGCGGGTGGCGTCGCGGCTGGCGTCGAGCCGGAACACACCTATGGCTACGATCACAAAGGAGCCGCAGGCCAGCAGGGCGATGGTCGCCAGGCTGCGCTTGGGCCGCCGCGCGCACCCGCGCACCCCTAACCCGCGCAGAGTCAAGTGCGTCGCATCCGCCGCCCGCGCCAGTTGCCCCAGCCACGCAGCCGCCGCAGCCAACCCCGCCACCAGCAACAGCGCCCCCGCGCCAAAGAACACGCCCGGGTCTGCATTCCGGCCGCTTACGAGCGCCCAGCAGACCATTGCGACCGCCGCCACGCCCGAAGCCAGCGCAAGCCATACCCCCCGACTCGGGACTTCGGACTTTGGACTTTGAACTTCGCCGCCGAGTAACACCCGCGCGGGCCGCCCCGCCAGTTTGCGCAGCGTCAGCCAGATGGTCAGCGTCGCCACGACGGTGCTGGCGCAGAGGCCGACAAAGAGGCTGGCCGCCGTCGCGTGGAATTGAAGTTCGGCGCTGCCGATCGCGCTCCGCCACACGGTAGTTAGAGCCCAGACCATCGCTTTGGCATATCCCAGCCCGACCAGCGCGCCAATTACGCCACCCACCAGAGCCAACGCCGCGCCCTCGGCCAGCAACAGCCGCCGCACCTGCTTCGACGTCAGGCCGAGCGCCAGCAGTATGCCGACCTCGGCAGTCCGCTGTTCCAGGCCAAGCTGAAAGAGCAACGCCATGAGCAACAGCGCCGCCATGACGAGGAACAGGCTGAACCCGAGGAACAGTTGTCCGAAGTCCTGCCCTTGCGCCGCCGCCTTGAGCGCCTGCTCGCGAACGGCCTCGAACCGGAGGCCGACATCCTCCGGCCGCAGATTGGCCAGCAAGTTGCGATACACAGCGTCGCAGCAGGTGCTGGCGAAGGTATTGGTCGGCACGGCATACCTGATAGCGGTGATCGCCCCAAACCGGTTTGCCCACATCGCCTGGCCCGCCGCCAGCGTCACAAACGCTTTGGGTGTTCCGCGGTAAGTTTTCCAGTAAGCTTCGTCTTTGGCCCGGATCGGGTAAACGAGCGGGAAACCAGCATCCCAGTCGCGCGTGGTCTCCGCTTTGGCAAGACCCGGAAATTCAGGCATCAGCGTCCGATCGGCATAGATGCCCTTGAGCGGGACAACCTGCCGCACGCGAAATGAGTTTGTGCGCTCGACCAACCGGCTGCCAGAATCCACGACGTAGTAGCTCAGCGCGACGGAGTCGCCCGCCTTAACCTGTAAGTCATCCGCCAGCCACTGGTTGACGAGAATCTCGTCATCCCCCATGCCCGCTGGCACGAATGGCCCGTCTGCTGCCGTCACCATCGAGTAGGGCGTGGCCCGGTCGCCGGCACGAATGAGATTGGCCAAGTAGGTAAGGACGCGCACGCCGTTGGTGACCAACTGAGCGAAGGCTAGGTCGTTGGAATTGTCCGCCTGATACGCCGGGCGGTTAGTAAGCAGCACACTCCGGGGCGTGAGTGCGGCGGCGGCCACGACCGGCTCGAGGAAGATGCGCGCGCTAGCTACCTCGACCGACGGCGGGATGTTGTCACTACCCGCTGTGCTCGATGGCGACTTGACCTCGTGAATTGACAATCCGGCGTCTTCCGGCAGCCAGGCGCGGGCAAGTTCGGTATTGAGCCACGGCAGGGCCAGTTGGTCAGGGACGGCTTGCACGCGCTTGGGTTCAAGCCGGCGGGCGGCGCGCGCGGCCAGGTTGGCAGGGTCCGCGTGGTAATAATTGCACATGGGATCCGTTTGGCGCACCGGGAGTAGAGGAGCGCGCCTCCACAACCAGCGTGCGAGCTGGGTGCGCAGGCCATCCCATAGGCCAGCCTTGGGCGGCGCCGAGGCTGGCCCGGCGACCAGCAGGTTGGCTTGTTCGTGGACGCCGACTTTGTCGGACAGGAATCCCAAGGGCAGGAACAGGTTCGCAGGCGGGGCGGACTGTGGCATGAGGCTGAACTCGCTCAGCAGGTCGGGAGGCAGGATCGCGCCGATTTTGAGCCGGATGGCAACGGTATCCTCGTTGCGCGGGCTGATCGCCGCGTCCAGCCCCAGGGCGCTGGGCTTACGCACACGCAGAATGACTTCATCGCCTTCTCGGGCGGCGAGTTGCCGGGCGAGAGTTTGGTTGACGAACGCCGTCCCGCCGGCCTTCCATTCCGAGAGCGGGCCTTTGCCCTGTTCGCGCAGCATCATCGTGACGCCGTCACGGTTAAGGCGCTCTCCCTCGGGGCCTGAAAGCCAGGCGCCGGGGGAGAGCTTTCCCCAGTCAGCCAGGCGCGGCCATGCCCCGACAACTACGCCGAGCACGTTCACACGGTTGGCGCGCGCCGCACCGTCCTGGCGGGCAACAATGCCGGGAAGCACTAGCGCGGAGGATTCCGGAGAAGCTGGGAACGGGTGGATATAAGTTGAGGGCGCGGAGGGAACACGGATTGAACCCGGTGGTTGAGCGGCCGACAGGCGCGGCCGCAGGTCGGTTTGGAAAAGGCGGTCGTGCGCGCTAAGGGCGAAGTGAATCTTGCCCAACCGGCGCAAGGCCATATTGGTGAGGGTCTCGCGGACCGAGTCGCCCACCACCAGCGCGCCGATCAGGGCCGCGCTGCCGATGGCCGCGCCGAGCACCACGCCCAGATGCGCGCGCGCATGAAAGCGCAGGTTGCGGCGGATGAGTGTCCACAAGGTCATCGCACGCACCACCGGTTTCCCACCGCTTGCAGCCGAGCGATTGCCAAGGCCGCAACCAAAGAGACAGAATCATGGGAAGACAGAATCATGGGAATTGACTCAGGCGTCTTCGCTCCGGGAATGATTCTGTCTTTCTGCCTGGGCATGAGATTTCCGAGCTAGGTCTCCTGACCCACAGGCGTGAGGCGCCCGTCCTTCAACTGCAGCACACGACCCATGAGCCGGGCCAGTTCCAGGGCATGGGTGACGACGATGAGCGTCACGCCTTCCTCGCGGTTCAACTCCAGCAGGAGTTGGCCGAGCTGCTGGGCGGAGGCGTGGTCGAGGGAGCCGGTGGGTTCGTCGGCGAGCAGAAGCTGCGGCTGATTGATCAAGGCGCGAACGACGGCGACGCGTTGCTGCTCACCGCCGGAGAGTTCACCGGGATGGTGGGCCTTGCGTTCGCCCAAGCCGACGCGGTTCAGGAGGCGCTCCGCCCGGTTACCGGCACCATCGCGCGCCGCCGCCTCTGGACATGCGAGGGTCGGGACCAGAACGTTCTCGAGCACAGTGCATTGCGGCAGGAGATAGTGGGCCTGGAAAACGAAGCCGATCTGGCGGTTGCGCACGGCCGCGAGCTGCCGCTCGGTCAGGACACTCGGGTCCTGACCGTCGAGCGCGACCGACCCGCTTGTGGGCCGGTCGAGCGTGCCGATGATGTGCAGCAGCGTGCTCTTGCCGGAGCCGGAGGGGCCGACGATGGCAAGCGATTCGCCGCGCGCGACTTCGAGCGATACGTCCTTGAGCACCGTCAGCGCCTCCGACTTGTCCGGCGCGTCGTAGCGCTGAGTCACGCTGGCCAGTTTGAGGAACGGTGCTGGCGTTGGCATGCTGGAGTGTTGGGCAAAAATGCCAGGCAAGGACAGTAAAAACTGCCTGTTTGTCGGCACCTCAACGGTGCCACAAATTTGAGGGTGCATTCTCCGGCTGGCTGGGGCGAAGCCGCCCTCCGGGAGTCAGCGTTTGATGGCGCGGACGAGGGCGGCGACCCGTTTGGGGTCAACAGGATTGGACACCTTTCCTCCTGCCTTGAGCGAACTGCCGACGATAAAGCCGTCGGCAACGGGCAGAAATTCACGGACGTTCGCGAGGGTCACACCGCTGCCGAGCAGGATTTTTGTGCTTGGGGCAGTGCGGCGCACGCGCTCGACATCCGCCAAGTCGGTTTCCAGTCCAGTGCCGGCGCCGGAGACGATCAGGGCATCCACCAGGCCGCGCTCGACCGTGTCGCGGGCGGCGTCCTCGATGGTCCAGTTTCCCAGCGGCACGGCGTGTTTGACGTGGACATCAGCGAAGATTTGCGCGCGGGGACAAACCCGCTGGCGATAGCGCAGGGTCTCGTAGGCATTGCCCTCGATGAGCCCCTGGTCGGTCAGCATACCGCCGGTGTGGACGTTGACACGGATGAACGCGCCGCCGCAGACCGCACACAGCGCCAGGGCGGCGCGGGCGTCGTTGCGCAGGACATTGAAGCCGACAGGAAGCTTGACGGCCTGGCGGACGGCGCGCCCGGCGGCGGCCATGGCGGCGATAGTTTCGGGCGCAACACTGCCCCTGGTAAAGGGTATGTCGCCGAAGTTCTCGATGAAGAGCGCGTGCGCGCCGCCGCGCTCATAGGCGCGGGCATCGTTCACCGCCAGCCGGATCACGGCTTCCATGTCGCCCTGCCAGCGCGGCGCGCCCGGCAGCGGGCGGAGGTGAACAACTCCAATCAGGACCTTGCGATGCGTGTCGAATAGTGTTTTCACGACTTGCCTTCCTTTTTCGCGCGTAAAGCCGCCAGTGCGGCCAGCGCGGCTTCACTCTCAGCAGCTTTCTTGCTCTTGCCCCGGCCGCGCGCCAGTTCCACTCCGCCGTGCTGCACGATGCACTCGAAAATCCGGTCGTGGTCGGGACCGGTGGCGGAAGCGACCTCATACTGCGGAGCTTCGGGCGAAACGGCTTGCAGCAATTCCTGCAACTCGCCCTTGGGATTCTCCAGAATAGGAATCGCGGAGAGTCCGCCGAAGGACGCCTGAAACTGGCGCAGGATGAACTCACGGGCGGCTTCGTAGCCGCCATCGAGCAACACTGCGCCAAGCAGGGCTTCGTAGGTATCGGCCAGCGCGGAGGGCCGTTCCCGGCCGCCATGCAGATCTTCGCCCCGGCTGACAATCAGGTGCGTGCCTAGGCCAAGGGCTCGGGCGCGCTCAGCCAAGGTGCGGCGATTGACCAGCTTGGCGCGTGCCTTGGTCAGCGGGCCTTCGCCGAAAGCAGGGAACTTCTCGTACAGCTCGCGGGTGAGTACAAGCTGCAGGACGGCGTCCCCGAGAAATTCCAGCCGCTGGTTGGTTTGCATGGCGGGGCCCTGCTCATGAGCAACCGAGGGATGAGTCAGGGCGAGCTGCAGCAAAGCAGGGTCGCGGAATACATAGCCCAGCCGGGCCTGCAATTCTTCGTGTCCGGTGGCGGGAGGCTTCAGGGCGGTGGTCATCCGGGAGCAGTAATGCGCTCAGGGCGTTTCTGCCGGTGCGGGTCCGGCTGGACCCTCGGACTTGGCGGCTTCGGCGGGAGTCTCAGGCTCAGCCGGGGCAGCAGACTCACTTGCCGCAAGCGGGACCGGCGGCTCGGGAGGATGCAAGCCGTGCTCAAGGAGGGAGGCGACGTCGCGCTGGACCTGCTCGAGTTGGTCGAGCTTTAAGGCGGGGTCAACGATGGTGAAGACGTCGCCGGTGGCGGGCTGTTCATAAATGAACACCCGCTGGCCCTCGCGCGTGATCTGCTCCTTGACCTTAAGCAGGCGTTTGCGTTCGAGCATGACGGCCAGAATAAAGCCGGCGGGAACGTAGCGCGGGTCGTTCTGCTCGATGAGTTTCCGCAGGAGCGACTCGGCGGTTTCCCGCTGGATCGCATCAGTGGGCGGCGGCGGCGCGACATAGACTCCCTGCCAGTAGGAGACAAAGCCTTTGCGATCGCGGGCGCCCTGGCTGTATTGCTTCTGCCAGCAGTCGCCGCAAATATCTGACCGGCGAAAGTCGGCTTTCTCATCGAAGAGCAGCGTGTGATAGGGTTCCTGGTCGGCGAAAGGTTTGCCGCAGGCGGCGCACGCGTGGGCGCGGGACTGGATATTCCACTCGGTCATGTCCCGGTTACCACTGCCGCATCCGGTAGTACCGCTGTGTCCCGGTGGCAGCCGGATCGGTGAGGATTTGGAGGCCGCCGTTCCCGGGCCGGGTGCAGACATCGGTCCAGGTCGTCGCGGTGAGGGATTCCTTGTACTGGAGAGCGTAGCTCTTGCGCACCAATGTCTGCACCAGTGTGCTGAAGCGGGTGCCATCCCGGGCGGGATTCAGGAGCAGCGGCACCGGCAGGTAGCCTTGCATCAGCACCACCGTATGGTAGGCGCCGGCGGCGATGTTGGCCGCAGGCGGCAGCCCGGACGAGACGGCGGCCTGACCGCTCCAGTTTGCTCCCCAGGCCACCACGGTGCCGTTGGTGGTAAGGGCCAAGCTGTGCGCCGCGCCACCGGCCACTGCCACCACGTCAGCCAGTCCGGCCGGGACATCACATTGTCCTCGTGAATTGTCGCCCCAAGAAGTCACCGTGCCATCGGCTTTCACCGCCAGACTGTGATATTCGCCGGCCGCAATGGCCACCACGTTGGCCAGGCCCAGCGGCACCACGGACTGCCCCGCCAACCTGCCTTCCGCATCAGTGTTTTCGCCCCAGGCGACCACCGTGCCATTGGCCCGCAACGCCAGCGTGTGGTTGCCGCCCGCGGCAATAGCGACCACATCGCTGAGCCCGGCGGGTTGCTTGGTTTGCCCGAAGCTATTGTCGCCCCAGGCCACCACCGTGCCGTCGGTTCGCAGCGCGACGCTGTGCCAGGTGCCGGCGGCAATGGCCAGCACGTTGTCCAAATCCGCCGGCACATTGGTCTGGCCGTAGTCGTTGGCACCCCAGGCGAGGACTTGGCCATCGGTACGGATGGCCAGGCTATGATAACCGCCAGCGGCAATAGCCAGGGCGCTGTTGAGCGAGTCCGGCACGGCGCATTGTCCGTAGGAATCATCCTGCCAGGCGACGACGATGCCATCGGCCCGCAGGGCCAGCGTGTGCCAGGCGCCCGCAGCCACGGCGATCGCATTGGTGACCGTTGCCGGAGTGTTGCATTGGCCGAAGGTGTTGTCGCCCCAGGTGGACACGGGCGGCGGCGGCGGCAGGACCAGCGTAAAGTCATAGCGGACGACATCGCCGGCCAGGACGACGGCGTTTGCTATGGTCAACGAGCCGGCGCCCTTCTTGGTGGCAGTCGCCACATAAGGGGTGCCGCCGGCTGTGGCGGGAATGAGTGTGGCCACGTAGTAACCGTTGCCATCGGTCCGAACGGTCGGCCCGCCGGTGATGCTCACAGTGGCGTCGTCCACGTATTGCCCGGTGGCGCCGTCTTTGACGCGGCCCCACATCATGCCTTCGGTAGCAGTGGCAGGATTGCGCCACGGCATGGGAGGGGTACTGACCACGTTCGTATTGAGGTTTCCGGCGGCATACGACCACCAATTGGCCGGGGCGGTAAAGTAGGAGTAAGTCGCGTACCCCTTGAGCCCTTTGTCACGCAGATAGCTGATCTCGTCGGTCATGGTCGGAATGTCCAGACCGCTGAAGCTGATGCCCATGAACACCGGCCGGACGGATATCCAACAGGAGGTGATACGGTCCGCCCATGATTTGAACGTGCTCTTGCTATAGGTCTGCGGGATGACCGCATCCACCCAGCCGTTGTGCAGCATCCCGGCCCAATCGCAGAAGTAAAGATAGGGGGTGGAGGTGGTGAAGTCGCACGAGCCCGGGACAGGGCTGTAAGCGAGCGCGGCGCTGGTGTGGCGCAGCGGCTGGCGCGGGTTGCTCTTGATGGATTGGATCTCGGCCTGAACGCGGGCCATGAGCTCGTTCTTGAAGCGGCGGCGATAGTTGGCCCAGTTGGTATTCGTATTACTGGGGGTGCCGACGTAGCCGGTGTTGAGGCGGAAACGGGCCAGGCCGGAACGGGCGTGACTGAGAGCAGGATAGCCGAAACCCGCAGTGTAGCCCGCGCCGTTGATTTCGTCGTCCCAGTTGATGCCATCAATCGGGTAGTTCGTCACCAATTCCCTCACAATGCTGACAAGGTATTCCTGCACATCGGGAGATCCCATGTCGAGACAGTAGTAGCCGTCAACGGGCAGAGGAGTGCCTTCCTCGCTGTTGGCCCGGGGTGCTATGAACCATTCGGGATGAGCGGCCAGCGTAGCGTTGCCGGCGGGCGGGAAAACTCCGTTAGGCGGGGGAAGCGAGACGCGATACATGGCGCCGCCGCTGCCGCCAATCCAGGCGTGGACTTCTATGCCGGCGGCATGCGCCTGCGTGCACAGGTATGCCAGGGGATCGAAGTCGGCCTTGACGCGCGGAGACCAGGGCAGAATGTTCGATTGCCAATGGGCCCCATGCGAGGCGCTGCCGTTCATATCCATGTAACCAAGCACCTGGACGATGACCGCGTTGTAGTTGCCGCTGGCAAGGGTCGAAACCAGGGTGTCCACTTCGCTCCGGCTGCTCATGCCGGCATGAAAGATATCCACCCACGCCGCGCGGAACTCCTGGGCGGGCAGCGAACTCGCTCCTACGGCGAACAGAAGCAAGGCGGCCAGCCGCCTCCCCCGCGCGGAAATCCAGCGCCGGAGCGATACCACCCCGGCGACGGTTCGTGGGTGATGGCGGCGAGCATGTGTATTCACGACGACTTCAAGAGATGAAATATCGGACCATCCTACGCCTTCGCCGGGGAAGGTCAATCCGGCAAACTGGTCAAAGTGGAGCCATCCGGGCATAAGCGCCAACAACCCTGCTGCCGACCCCGCCATTTATCTGTCCCTGGACCGGCAGGACCATCGTCGCGGCTGCCCTTCGCTGGCCAAGCAAGGAAGTCCTACAATTCGGATGCGAATATTGGATTCCTCCCGAAACACCGGTCCGATTCCGATGCGAACCCGGCGATACCCCTGTGTGTATCCCATGGGGAGCGCTCCCCATGGGATACACACAGGGGTTGCACCATGTTCAAGGCGGGGTCACCCGGTGCAAACTCCCCACACTGTCCATTTTTGAGACAGTTGGAAGAAGGGTGGCAGCGAACCTGTATACGTCACGCTTGCGGGGCCAGAACGCAAAATCACCACTGCCGCATCCGGTAGAATCGCGACGCGCCGGAGGCTGACGGGTCAGTCAGAATTCGCAGGGCGCCATTGCCCGAGTTGGTGCAAACACAGGTCCAAGTGGCAGCTGTGGGCGAATCCTTGTATTCCAAGGCATAATTCATCCGGGCCAATGTTTGCACGGAGGCACTAAAACGGCTGCCGTTCCAGGCAGGATTCAGCAGCCGCGGTACGGGCATGGCACCCTCCAACAGAACCACGGTATGAGAAGTCCCAGCGGCGACCGCCGCCACCGCTGACAAGCCGGAAGGTACCTCGCACTGGGAATTCCAATTAGCACCCCAAGGGGTCAAGGCGCCATCGGCGTGCAGCGCCACAGAGTGGGCGCCTCCGCCGGTGACAGCCACCACATTGGCCAACCCTTGCGGTTTGTCGCATTGGCCTTGCGAATTGTCACCCCACACCTCCACGGTGCCGTCGGTCTTCACTGCCAGGCTGTGATATTCGCCGGCCGCGACGGCCCGCACGTTGGCCAACCCGCTCGGCACCACCGATTGACCGGCGATTCTGCCTTCGGCATCCGTGTTTTCGCCCCAGGCCACGACGGTGCCATTGGTCCGCAACGCCAGCGTGTGATTGCCACCCGCCGCCACCGCAGTCACGCCGTTGAGACCGGCGGGCTGATTGGTTTGTCCGAAACCGTTGTCGCCCCACATCACCACGGTGCCATCGGCACGCAGCGCCACGCTGTGCCACGTTCCAGCCGCAATGGCTATCACATCGCTCAATTTCGCCGGCACATTAGTCTGACCGTAATCATTGGCGCCCCAGGCAACCACTGTGCCGTCGCTTCGCAGAGCCAGGCTGTGATATCCCCCGGCAGCGATTGCCACAGCGTCCCGGAGCGAGGAGGGCACCGCGCATTGTCCATAAGCTTCGTCTTCCCAGCCGACGACTCTGCCGTCGGCGCGCAAGGCCAGGGTGTGCCAGGCGCCCGCGGCTACTGCGACTGCGTTGGTGGTCGTCGCCGGAGTGTTGCATTGGCCGAAGGTATCGTCGCCCCACGCCGCGACCGGCATAATGGTCAGAATCGCGTCCGTGCTGAGCGCTTCGCCCAGAGCATTCGTCACGAGCACCGAGTAAGCGCCCACGTCTGTGGCGCGCACGAAGGGGATGTTCAGCACGCTCGTCGTTGCGCCCGGCAAAGCTGTCCCGCCAAGCCGCCACTGGTAGGAAAGCGGGCGGGAGCCAGTAGCGGCAACCGCGAAGGAAATCGCCTTGCCTGGGGCGATGGTTACGCTTTGAGGCTGGCCGGTGATGGCGGGCGGGAAGGTGCCGCCCAGATCGAAATCAAGCTCGTACATGTTGCCGGTGACCTGCCCGACGGCGACGTCAACCGTCCCGGAACCGCTGGGGTAGTTGGTCTTGCTGGCGGTGACGGCGTAGCGGCCGGGTGGCAAATCAATGAAAGCATAGAAGCCCGTGCCGTCCACGAACATGGTGCGATTGGTCGGACCGGTGACGCTCACGGTGGCGCCGTCGGCCCAGGCGCCCGAATTGCCGAGGTAGACTGTGCCCATCAAGTGGCCGGCGACAGGAGAGGTCTTCCAGGGCATGGAGGGGATGTCGTCCCAGCTCGGCGTGACATCCGCGACCAGGGGCGGGGCAAAAATCGCCCAGTCACCATAGGTCAGCGGCTTCGGAGAGACCAAATACGGGCTGCGATAGGAGTAACCGCTGAATCCATGGGCGTAGTTGCCGGCGGGTGACGCGGTGCGCGTCATCTGGAGATGGAGGATGGCATTAGTCAAGTAGTTCATGTAAATGCCCGGCCCGATGATCATGTGGCGGTTGCCTGTGCGGTCCTTCTCGAAGTTGATCCAGCGAAGGTAATCGTTGGGCAGCTCATGCTGGCGGTAATAGGTCATCGGCACGGCCATGTCCACAATCCCCTCCTCAACCCAGCTATCCCAGTCGCAATACACGTCATAGTATGGGCGCGTGTCCATGAAGGCCTCGCGAGTGGAGTCAACCGGGGAGGGATTCCACGTGACGAACGAGCCGGATTGCTTCACCCACGGCTTGGTCTTCTGAATGCGCGCGTAAACCTGCCGCACCACGGCGCTGACCTGGTCGCGCCGCCACTGCTTGAACTGCTCGTTGGACGGCGAGGGTTGGCCGGTCAGGCCGTAACGGGCATTGTAGCGGGCGATGCTGGTGGGGTTGTAGCCCTGGTCGCTGGCGGTGAAGCGGACGTAATCGTAGTGAATCCCATCAATGTCGAAGTTGTTCACCAAGTCCATGGCCACTCCCACGGTGTATTGGAGAACGAGCGGATGGCCGGGGTCGAAGGCCCGGTCGCCGACCTCGGCGCCGGCATCGTCCAGGCTCGGCCAATAGTTGTCGAGGTTAGTCAGGCTGCCGGTGGGAGAGTCAATGTGCCGCTTGTAAACCGTGCCGCCGCTCGTGCGGAATGTGACCATCCAACAGTGGACCTCGATGCGCTTCTTGCCGCCGGTGGTGTCATGGGCGGCGTTGATGATGGCTTGGAGGGCGTTGAAATTAGAAGGCGTAAGGCCGCCCATGTACGGCTCGCCCATGCTGGAGGGATAACAGGCGTCGCAGTTACGGCGCACCTGCACGAAGACCGCGTTGCAGTTAGCGTCGCGGATCCGGCCAGCCGTGCTCGTGCCGGGAACGCCCAGCAAGGTGTCAACCTCGCTTTGCTTCAGGAAGCCAGCCCCCCACGCGTCAACCCAGAACGCTCGCCATTCGGCGGCAGTGGCCAGGGTGGCGAAACAGATGAGGATCACGATGGCGAGGCTGGCGGCCCTGCCGGCGGTCAGACTCAGGAACGACGGCCTTCGGGCAGGGGTTGGTGCTTGGTGACGATGTTCAAGTTCGTTCATGGCGAGTTCAGACACTAAGGTTATTGGACCATACTGCACGGTTTTGAAGGAGGGTCAATTCCGCATAATCGAGCGTGTCAGGAAGCCACCCGCCAGCCAAGAGCCGGGAAGCACCCGGCTGCTACCACCGTCTCACACGGTAAAAGCGCTGGGACAGGCTGGGCTCCGGATCGAGGTATTGGAAAGAGTAGGTGGTGGTGTTGATGTTCGTCAGCTCCACCCAGTCCGCGAGGTTGGTCGTCGCCTCGACGGCACAACGGCCGAGAACGCCACTGACCTGCAACTCAATTTGGCCGCCGGGTGTCAGACTGATCGAGTCAATCCGGGGCGGGAGCAGTTGAGTGACGATGAGGATGGCGTCCGCGCTGGTCGCCGTCCCGGCAGTGTTGGTCACCACGACCGAGTAGCTGCCAGCGTCCAGCCCTCCTATGCCCGCAAGCGTCAGCATCTCGGTCTGCGCCCCGGAAACAACGCCCCCATCGCTCAAATCTACCCCGTCCTTCTGCCACCGGTAACCGAGCGGCGCCTGGCCCACAGCCCCCACCGTGAACATCACCGTGCTGCCCGCCGGGTTGGTCTGACTCACCGGCTGCATCGTAATGACCGGTGCCACCAGCAATACCGCGCTGGCGCTCACCGTCGGCCCTACCCCGTTGGCCACCTCCACCGTATAGCTGCCCGCATCTGCACCTTGCGCGTTGTTCACTGTCCACGAAGAGGTGGTCGCCGCCGCGATGTTCTCCCCGTTCAACCGCCACTGGTAGCTCAATACCGTGTTGCCCGCACTCACACTGAACGTCGCGCTGCCGCCCGCCGTCACCGTCTGCCCAACCGGCTGCGTCACGATGATCGGCGCATCCAAATACTCTACCAGCACGTCGTCAATCCACGCGTCGCCGGTTGTGGTGCCAAGCGCCGCCGACCCAATCAGCATCGAATCCAACGCCCCATCCGTCGCCCCCGTCATCGTCCGGCTCAGTATGTCGTCCACGTAGAAGTTGAGCGTCGTCCCGTCCGCCAGACGCTCAACCGTAAACTTGTGCCAACCCGTGGAACGACTCGGCGCCCCCGCCGCGTTCAGGTTAAACCAGCCAACACTCGAACCGTAAGACACCCGGCCCTGATACTTGGTCGAGTCCCAGGTCTCGCCGGACAGGGTCACGTTGTTGTACTTGCCCACGGCCAAAAGCTGCTGCAGCCCGCTGCCGTCCGTGTAGCCCGCCCCCGTGTGGGCGCGCACCTCGGCAAAGGCCCGCGTCTGCGCCCCGTCGTAAATCCAACACGTCGCCCGCATCCGCCCCGCCACCTCCACCCCGAAGTTATGATACATCTTGTCCAGCGAATGATTCACCAGCGCGCTGCAGCCCCCGCCAGGCGTGTGGTTTTGCACACTCGAATTATCCAGCCCCGTCGCCGGACTGACCGCCGCGTTCCACCCGTTCAGGTCGCACGTCTCAAAGTTGTCCTGGAAGGCAACCGCCCCCGTCAGCGTCAGAGCCGCCTCCAGGCTGGTCACACTTCCGATGGGATTGCTCACCACCACCGAATAAAGCCCCACATCTCCTGACTGGACGTTGCTCCGGGTATAGCTGCTGGCGGTGGCGCCCGAAATCGCAACCCCATTCTTGCGCCACTGATAGCTCAACGGCGCGGTGCCCGTCGCCACCACTGAGAACGCCGCCGTCTCGCCGACGGAGACGGCCTGGTTCTGGGGCTGCGCGGCAATGTCAGGCGGCACGTTCACTGTCAAAACCGCATTTGCGCTGGTGACCGATCCCGCAGTGTTGCTCACCACCACCGCGTAGCTGCCGGCATCGGAAGACAGGACACTGGCCAACGTGTAAACGCTGGCGGTGGCGCCCGAAATCGCACCCCCGTTCTTGCGCCACTGGTAGCTCAGCGGCGCGGTGCCCGTCGCCGTCACCGAGAACGTCGCCGTCCCGCCGACAGAGATGGCCTGGTCCTGCGGTTGCGCGGCGATGCCAGGCGGCACGTTGATCGTCAGTATGGCGTCTGCACTGATCGTGCTGCCGACTGCATTCACAATGAGCACGGAGTATGCTCCGGCATGAGCCGGTATCGCCGCGCCGCGGGTATAGCTGGCGCCCGTCGCGTCGGCCAGGTCGGTGCCGTTGAACCGCCATTGGTAACTGAGCGGCGCAGTGCCGACAGCGGCGACCGTAAAGGTGGCGCTGCTGCCCTGAGTCACAGCCAAATCCTCGGGTTGGGCGGTGATGAAGGGCGCCATGGTGATGGCGAGCATGGCATTGGAGCTGGTCACACTCCCCGCCATGTTCGCCACGACCACAGAGTAGGCGCCGACATCCGCCGGCTGCACCCCGGCGCGAGCATAGCTGCTGCCGGTGGCTCCCGCCAGGTTGGCGCCATTGAGGCGCCATTGATAACTCAGCGGTGGCGCGCCCGTCGCGCCGACGGTGAACGTCGCGGTGGCACCCTCGTTAACGGTCTGGTCCTGGGGCTGCGCGGTAATCGAGGGGGGCAGGTTGACCGTGAGCACCGCCACCGCGCTGGTGATGCTGCCACCCACGTTCACCACCAGCACCGTATAGCTTCCGGCGTCGCTGGCTTGCGCGTTGGCACATGTGTAAGCGCTGCTGTTGGCCCCGGTGATATTGGCGTCGTTCAACTGCCACTGGTAACTCAGCGGCGCCGTCCCGCTGGCGGTGACGGTGAACGTGGCGCTGCCACCTTGGTTCACCGTCTGGCCCTGGGGCTGAAGGCTGATCGTCGGCGGCACGTTCACCGTCAACACCGCGTTCCCGCTGGTGACCGACCCGCCGGCATTGGACACCACAACCGAGTAGCTGCCCGCGTCGCCCGGTTGGGCGTTGTTGCGGGTGAAACTGCTGCCCGTTGCGCCGCTAATGCTCGTTCCGTTGAGGCGCCACTGGTAGCTGAGCGGCGCGGTGCCCGTGGCGCTGACCGTGAACGTGGCGGCGCCACCGGCAGTCACCACCTGGTTCTGCGGCTGCGCCGTAATTGCCGGCGCGACGACGGGCGGCGCATAAACCAGCTTGATGGCGTCGGCCATGACATTCAAATCGCCCGTGAACCCATCGGTGATTCGAATGTAGCCAGCCGTGCCGGCGGCGAAGTTCCAGGTGCCCAGCAGATTGAACTGCCCGCCGTTGATCGCCTGGTTGACATTCACGGTTTGCGTGCCGCCATTGTACTGTATGACGTGGGGGGCATCTGTGGCGCGGTTGCCACCCGCGGGGTGCCACTCGTACACCTGGTAATTGCCCGCCTTGACAATTGTCGGGACGAAATTGACATAACCGCCCTTGGTGCTGAGGTGGGTCTTGTAATAATAATCAGTGTCGTACTTGTCGCTCGAGGAAGTGCCGGTGAGCCACGAGCCGCTCACGGTAACGGCGGCATCGCGATTATCCACGATGATGTCAGTGACCGTGCCGGAAGGATTGGTCACGAAGGTGAAATCACCGGACGCACGCTGCAGGTTGGACGCGTTCTTGGATTTCACCCGGTAATGGTAGGTGGTCGAGGCACTAAGCCCGCTAAGCGTCAGGCTGTGGTTAACCCCGCAAAAGCCGCCCAAAACCGAGCTGCCATACGCAGTGGTGGTCCCGTATTCCACAATGCTGTCCGAGTTCTGGTCCGTGGTCCAGGAAATCGTCACCCCCGTGTCGGAAATGCCTGATGCGCCCACGGCGGAGATGGCCGGGGCGGCGGTGTAGGCGCCCCCAATGCTGTTGGCACCAATGGCATTCCAAATGTCGGTGGTGTGCAGCGCGGCACGCCAGTAGCTGATACCCCGGTAACCCCCAACCGTCACAGGGGTGGAATCGCTCTTTAGGGCGCTGATGAACTGCGTGATCTGGGTGCCGGTGGTGTTCCAGCCTTGCGCAATCGGCGCGAGCGGCTTGATGGAATTGCGCCAGATGCCGGTAAGGGAGTTCTGCCAACTGCTCCATTCGTCATCCATCCAGGTGAGCATGTAGGCAGGCGTCACTCCCAGCTCGACCCAGTAGCACTGGGGCATGACGGCGTCGCAGTAATAGCCGAACTCCTTATAAGGAAACGACCGGTGGACGCTTATAATCGGCATGGGCGCGTGGGCCAGGAACTTGTTGGGCCAGCTGGCGCGAATGCTTGAGCAGAGGTTTATGGCCGCCGCGCCATTGTTGGCCACACTCTCCCACTCGATCTCTGCGTCAATCACAAATCCATCCGCCCCCAAATTGAACACGTAATCCGCCACCCCCTTTTCCCCCGCAATGTCGGTGCCGTAGGAACGGGTATAGCCGAATATCTTAAGCCCGGCATTGTGGGCGGCAGTGACGGTCGAGCTGGTGAACTGGACGCTCCCATAGGGAGCATACAAACTGCCGCCCTCGCCTGCCTTTATGACGACATAGGACATGCCCTTGCCTTTCGCATAGGTCATCAAGCCGGACACACCGCCATGCTGCGACGCCGCGTCGCTCAGAATGTAGATCCAATCCCCCTTGCCGAGATTCCAGGGGTCGATGTTGCCATCGCGGAGCTGAGCCCCGGCGCGCGGAGCGATGACAATCAGCGCCAGCAGCACAGCCGCTGGCAATAGAACAAGACGCATGGTACGACGCATATCTGCTCAGCTCAGTTGTTTGTCGGTTGACGCCACAGCCGCACGGCTGCGCCCAAGAGAAGCGCGTAGCCAGCCATGCTGCCGTCGGCGAGTTGTCAGCGCCGGCGCTGTCCCCAACCGGTCCCGGTCAAGGTATCAACCGCACTCGGTAAAAGCGCTTAGGTTCGTTGATATCCGGATCGAGGAATTGGAACTCGCTGTTCGTGGTGGTGAAGTTAGTCAACTCCACCCAGTCCTCAACCAACAGGTTGGTCGTCGCCTCAACGGCGTAACGGCCCGGAGTTCCGCTGACCTGCAACTGGATCTGGTCGCCAGCAGCAAGGGTGATCAAGTCTATCCGGGGCGCTGTCGGCTCGATGACCGCGAGCACGGCATCGGCGCTGGTGACTGTGCCGGCGATGTTGGACACCACTACCGAGTAGCTGCCTGCATCCGCAAGCCGAACACTGGCCAGAGTCAGGGTGGCACTGGTCTCGCCGCTCAAGTCCGTTCCGTTGAACCGCCATTGGTAAGCCGGGGCAGGCGTGCCGGTCGCCACGACGCTAAAGGCCGCATCGCTGCCCAGGTTGACGTTCTGGTCCACCGGCTGGGTGGTGATGGCCGGCGCCACATTGACCGTGAGCACGGCATCAGCGCTGGTGACTGTCCCGGCGATGTTGGAAACCACGACCGAGTAGCTGCCTTCATCGGCAGACTGGGCGTTGGCCACAGTGTAGCTTGCGCCGGTTGCACCGCCGATCGGCGCGCCGTCCTTGCGCCACTGGTAGCTCGGGGCCGGTGTGCCCGTCGCCACCACGCTGAAGACGGCGTCGCTCCCCTGGTTGACGTTCTGGTCCTGCGGCTGCGCCGTCACGGCGGGAGCCACGTTTACCGTTAGCACCGCATCAGCACTCGTGACGGTCCCAGCGACGTTGGACACCTCGACCGAATAGCTGCCTGCATCACTCGGCTGCGCGTTGGCCACCGTGTAACTGGTCCCAACCGCACCACCGATCGGTGTGCCGTTCTTGCGCCATTGATAGCTCGGGGCCGGTGTGCCCGTCCCCACCACGCTGAACACCGCGTCGCTCCCCTGGTTGACGTTCTTGTCCTGCGGCTGCGCCATAATGGCAGGAGCCACGTTCACCGTCAGCACCGCATCGGCACTTGTGACTGTCCCGGCAAGGTTGGTCACAACGACCGAATAGCTGCCGGCGTCGAAAGGCTGCACATTGCTGCGGGTATAGTTGCTGGCGGTTGCGCCGGGGATATCCGCGCCATTGAAGCGCCATTGATAGCTCGGGTCCGGCGTGCCGGAGGCGCTGACCGTGAAGGTGGCATTGCCGCCTTGGTTCACATTCTGGTCCTGCGGCTGTGCGGTAATGATCGGCGCAACATAAACCGGGCCGCCGATGACGGTCAGGACGGCCTCGGAGCTGGCGACGCTGCCAACGGCGTTGTTAACCATCACCGAGTAGGCGCCCGCGTCACCGGACTGCAGGTCGCTGCGCGTATAAGCACTGGCGGTGGCACCCGCGATGTCTGTCCCATTAAACCGCCACTGATAGCTGAGCGGGGCAGTGCCCGCCGCCGTGGCGGTGAACGTTGCCGCATCGCCCGCATCGGCGGTTTGGCTTTGCGGCTGGGCAATGATGATTGGCGCCGAGTCCTGGTTGCCCGAGTAGACCCAGCGCACGGCATCAGCGGCAACCCGCCGGCTGGTTTCCCCTGTATTATTGGCTAACTGAACAAAGCCGCTCGTGCCCGCTGCAAAGGGCCGATCAGAGGCAATCAGTTGCCATGACCCAAATCCGCTTTGCTGGCTGACGATGACATTGGCGGTCCCCCCGTTGTAAGACACCAGGTGCGGTACAGCAGCCGAGCGTCTGTTAGAGCTGAGGGTGGGATACCAGACGTAGACATCGTAGTTCCCTGCGGTGGTGATGGTAGGAGTAAAAGTTGCCGTGGCATTGGCGGTGCCAGTCTTGGTCGAGGCATAACGATAGTTTGCCTGGAAGTCGTCGCTGGCCGTAGATGTAGTCCATGTACCCCCGAATACGGCATTCGTGTTGTCCACGATAAGTTCTGGCACGGTAGAGGTGAAGTTTGCGGTGATAGTCAGACTGGTGGCGAGCGTGACAGTCAAGGGGTTGTCGGTGCCGGTGGCGCCACCAGACCACCCGCTGAAGTTCCACCCCAGGACCGGGGCGGCGACCAGCGTAACCACCGAGTTGCGCTCATAGGTAGCTTGATCCGGGTGCTTGTAAACCGCGCCGCCGGCCGTGGCCGTGGCCGTTAGGGTCAGATTCGTCTCGAGGGGGCCCACATACGTAAACCGCACCGCATCGGCCATGACGACCTTGCCGGGGTAACCAGTGTCATTGGACAGCATCACGTAACCGTTGGTTCCCTGCACGAATGGGATGGCCGTGCCAATGGATACCCAGGTCCCGCCATTCACCACTTGGTTGACTGGAACAGTAACACTGCCGCCGTCATAAACGATGGACCAGGGCGCGTTCGTTGCCCGGTTGGAGCCGGAGGCGTACCAGACGTAAACATCGTAGTAACCCGAGTTGTATATGTAGGGACGGAAAACGGCGTTTGAGAGTCCCCCCACCGCGGTGACTGCAAACCGGTAGTCCGGACCATACTTGCCCGCTGTGGCCGACCCAGTCTCCCAGAGACCGGTGAAGGTCACCGCAGCGTTGGTGTTGTCGAGGATGATGTCAGTAGTGCTGAAGAAGTTCGCGCTGATCAATTTGTTCCCGGTCATGGTGACGGCGAGCGGGTTTTCGGTGCCGCTTGCATCGCCAGACCAGCCGAGGAACTCGGAGCCCGTATCAGGCGTGGCAGTGAGGGTCACGACGTCGTTCGGCGCGTAGCTGGCGTAGTTGGGGTTCTTGCTGACCGTGCCGCCGGCTGTGGCCGTGGCGGTGAGTAAGAAGTGCACCGTCAACACCGCATCGGCGCTGGTTACCGAGCCGGCGGGATTGGTAACGACGACCGAGTAGGAGCCGGCATCCGCAATTTGGACATCGCCGCGGGTGTAAGTGCTGGCGGTGGCCCCGGCAATCGGTGCTGCGTTGTACCGCCATTGGTAGCTGAGCGGCGCGGTCCCACTGGCCGTTACGGTGAAGGTTGCGCCCTGGCCGGCAATAACTGTCTGGCTTGCGGGTTGGCTGGTAATCGCAGGCGGATTCACAACCGTATCCACCGTCAGGATGGCATCGGCACTTGTAACGCTGCCGGCGGTGTTGGTGACGATCACTGAATAGGAGCCGGCGTCCGCAGGTTGTGCGTCGTCAACCGTGTAGGTGCTGGCGGTGGCCCCGGCAATCGGCGCGGCATTGAACCGCCACTGATAGGAAAGCGGCGCAGTGCCGCTGGCGACGACGATGAAAGTGGCACCGGCACCCTGGCTGACTGTCTGACTCTGCGGCTGCGCCGTGATCACGGGCGGCGTAGCCTCTCCGCCCAAAATCAGGTTTACCTCGTACATGTTGCCGGTAACTTGCCCCACGGCGACGACCGCCGTGCCGACGGCATTCGGATAGCCGTTCAGGCTGGCAGTGACGGTGTAGGTGCCGACGGGCAGATCAATGAAGGCATAGAATCCGGTCCCGTCATTTGTCTGCACTCGGCTGACGGGGCCGGAGATCTCCACCCGGGCGCCGTCCGCCCATGCGCCCGTGCCAGCGATTGTGACTGTCCCCATGATATGGCCTTTGGTGGGTGCTGTCTTCCAAGGCATGTCGGGGATGTCGTCCCAGGTGGGGGTGACGCTCGGCACCAGCGAATTGGTGAAGCCGGACCAACTGCCGCTCAGGTAAGGCACTGCATAGGAATAGCCGGCGAACCCTTCGGCGTAATTGCCCGCCGGCGAGGCGTCGCGCGTCATTTGCAGCTCATAAATGGCATTCTCCAACGAGTTGAGGTAGATGCCGGGGCCGACAATCAACTGGCGGTTGAACTTGCGGTCCTTTTCAAAGTTCATCCACTTCGTGTAATCGGTGGGCAGGCTGGCCCAGTTGTAGTAGGTCATCGGCACGGCCAGGTCCAGGATGCCTTCCTGCATCCAGCTATCCCAATCGGAGTAAACATCGTAGTAAGGTCGCGTGGCCTGGAACGCTGCCCGCGTCGAAGCAGTCGGTGAGGGATTCCAGGTGACGAAGGCGCCAGACTGTTTGACCGATGGCCTGGCCTTCTGGATGCGGGCGTACATCTGCCGCACAAACGCGGTGCACTGGTCGCGCCGCCATTGCTTGAACTGCTCGCTGCTGGGAGACGGATCTCCGGTCAGGCCGTAACGCGCATTGTAGCGGGCCACGCTGGTGGGATTGTAGCCTTCCGTGTTAGCCTCGAACCGAATGTAGTCGTAGTGGATGCCATCAATGTGGCCGTCGGTGCCATCCGGCCCGGCAGTCGTCTCGAAATTAACCAGGTCCATATGCGCGTTGACCAGATATTCGAGGCACTTGGGGTGGCCGGGGTCCAAAGCGCCGTCGGCGTTTTCCGAGCCGGTGGTGGAACTCGTCCGGGTAGGCCAGTAATTGTCGAAAGTGGTCAGGCTGCCCGTGGGGGTGTTAGTGTGCTGCGAATAAACCTGGCCCTTGGCGGTCTTGAAGGCGACGGACCAGCAATGCACCTCGATGCGCTTCTTGCCGTAGCTGGTGTCGTGCGCGGCTTTGATCAAGGCCGCCAACGCGTTGAAGTCCGACGGTGAGAGATTCGACATGTAGGGTTCCCCCACGCCGGAGGGATAGCAGACGTCGGCTCGTTTTCGCACCTGAATGATAACCGCGTTGCAGTTGGCCTCGCGAATCGTCCCCGCGGCGGCCGTGCCGGGAACGCCGAGCAAGGCGTCCACCTGGGTTTGGTTGTAGAATCCGCTATGGAAGGCATCAAGCCAGAACGCCCGATACTCAGCCGCACTGGCTGGCCTGGCGGGCATGAACGCGAGGAGAGCAATGAACAGGAGCGCGCCAAACCACGGCATGGGCAGGTGGTTCCGTCTGCATTTTGTAGCATTGCGGGATCGGTTTTGGGAGCCTGATGATGAGTTTGTCATAACTTCCTCTGGCATGTTAGCCGTTGTTTGGTGTGCGCCGTCCATTCCTGCAGAACGGTTTGGCAGGGGCACGTAAGTACGCCCACGGAGGATATCCGACAAGCAGAACGACAAAGCGGCACATTTGCCATTGTAGAATCTCAGTGTTCGAAGTTAAAATCAAGCGTATTCTGGCGCGAATTCTACGGACCTGAATCCTCAGTAAAGGCAAGAGACTGCCTTGCCGGAAATTGGATACAAGCGGGGGTTGCAGCTAGCTGGATGATAGCTTGTCAGTGCGGTCCGACTACGGTGTGTATCCCATGGGGAGCGCTCCCCATGGGATACACACCGTAGCATCACCGTGCCGTCACCGTAGCACCAAGCCAAAGGTGCCGGGGTCCGCGGAGGCTGGAAAAGGCAGACGGGCAGCACCACTGTCCAAAAAAATGGACAGTGCGCGGGTGCCCAACATGATCACTGATGGCGGGGAACCAACCGCCGTGCCCTGCGTTACGGACAAGGCCTCACTGCGGCGCCACGATAGAACTGCTGTAACGTCGTGTTGGTCACCGTGAATCGCCAAATGCCACTCGCGTCGGTGACTGTGTTGGTGCTACCCGGCAACGGCAGCCAACTGGAGGTGGGCAGCGTTACATCCGAGCTGCCGACGACGTAGTACTCCGCCTGCGGCGTGCCCGCAAACGTCAGGGTAAATGTGCCGTCCAGATTCCCAGTGATACTCAGGAGAGAGTTGGTTTGGCTGCAAATCTCGAAGACTTTTACCACCTGGTCCAAGCCGCTGCCGCTGCCAAGGAAGTTGCCGCCGCCCGCATACTCGGCCCGGATGGCGTTGGTGCCTAGCGCCAGCGAGCTCGTGCTGGCCGCCGCCACGCCGCCGGCTAACGCATTGGTGCTGAACGGCGTGCCGCCAGCCAGGAACACCACCTCGCCCGCCGGGGTGCCTGCCCCGGAAGCGACCGTCGCCGTAAAGGTCACATTCGAGCCCGGGCCGGAGGGATTGGCCGAGGAAACCAGCGTGGTCATGGTGGCCGCCCCGGTGATGTTGGCCGTTGCCGTTGGCGCCGTCATGGAGTAGTTGTCCGCATCGGCGCCGGTCAGGCTCAGGCCGGAGATGGTCACGGGCTTGGTGGTGCCGACATTCGCATCAGCAAAGGTTCCCACCGCAGTGCCAGCCAGGGCGACGGCGTCGCCGCTCACCACGCCTGCAAGTCCCGGTGTTCCCGCAAGCGTCGCGACGGTCGTGCCGTCGTACGCCTTGTTCTGTGCCGTCAGGCCCGTCACCGCCAGCGCCTTGGTTGTGATCGTGCCCGTCAGCGTCGGCTGCGTCAGCGTGTAATTGCCGCTGCTGGCGCCGCTGAGCGTCATCGCGGTGGCAACGGTCTTCCCGGCGCCGACATTCTTGTCCGCGAACGTGCCGCCGGTGGCGTTGCCCAGCGTGACGCTGTCGCCGCTTATCACACCGCTCAAGGCTGCCCCAGTGATCGTCGCCGCTGTCGTCCCGTCATACACCTTGCTGGTCACCGCCGCGCCCGCCACCGTCAGCGCCTTGGCCGTGATCGTGCCCGTCAGCGTCGGCTGCGTCAGCGTGTAGTTGCCGCTGTTGGCGCCGCTGAGCGTCATTGCAGTGGCAACCGTCTTGCCGGAGCCGACATTCTTGTCCGCGAACGTGCCGCTGGCGGCGTTGCCCAGCGTCACGGCGTCGCCGCTCACCACACCGCTCAAGGCTGCCCCGGTGATCGTCGCCGCTGTCGTCCCGTCATACACCTTCCCGGCCACCACTGCGCCCGTCACCGTCAGGGCCTTGGCCGTAATCGTGCCGGTTAGCGTCGGCTGCGTCAGCGTGTAATTGCCGCTGTTGGCGCCGCTGAGCGTCATTGCAGTAGCAACCGTCTTGCCGGAGCCGACATTCTTGTTTGCGAAGGTGCCGGTGGTGGCGTTGCCCAGCGTCACGGCGTCGCCGCTCACCACGCCGCTCAAGGCTGCCCCGGTGATCGTCGCCGCTGTCGTCCCGTCATACACCTTGCTGGTCACCGCCGCGCCCGCCACCGTCAGCGCCTTGGCCGTGATCGTGCCCGTCAGCGTCGGCTGCGTCAGCGTGTAATTGCCACTGTTGGCGCCGCTGAGCGTCATCGCAGTGGCAACGGCCTTGCCGGCGCCGACATTCTTGTTCGCGAACGTGCCGCTGGTGGCGTTACCCAGCGTCACGGCGTCGCCGCTGACCACGCCGCTCAAGGCTGCCCCGGTGATCGTCGCCGCCGTCATGCCGTCATACACCTTGGCGGCCACCGCCGCGCCTGTCACCGTCAGGGCTTTCGGGTTGACGACCTGTGACAGAGCGCTCGAGGAGCTGGAACTGAAGGAGCCATCGCCGCCATAGACCGCCGTCAGGGAATGAGGCGATCCGCTGGCCGAGAGGGTGCTGGTGGTAAAGGTGGCCTGGCCGGAGGCGTTGAGGGTCGCCGTGCCCAGGACGGCGGCGCCATCCTTGAAGGTGACGGTTCCGCCCGGCGTGCCTCCGCTGCCGGTGACGGTTGCCGTGAGGGTAACCGCATTGCCATAGACTGAAGGATTAGCCGAGGAGTTAAGGGTGGTGATGGAGGCGGCCGTCAGCGGCGCGACATACGTGAAGCGTACCGCGTCGGCTATGACGACGGTGCTGCCTCCGCCGCTGCTGGCGTTCGTATTGTACACGCGGACGTAGCCGCTGGTTCCCTGGTCAAACGGCAGCGATGCCGCCAGCCGCCACCATTGGCTGCCGTTGATCTTCTGGTTGACGGGGACGTTCGTGCTTCCGCCGGAATGCACAATTTGCCAGGGGGCGTTGGTGGCCCGGTTGCCGCCCGTGACGTACCAGATATAGACATCGTAGTATCCCGCGCCACAGAGGTTGGGCCGATAGGTCACGTTGGAGTTGCCGGTCGTAGACCCCAGCGCGAAGCGGTAGTCGGTTCCATACAAGCCCCCGTAGGCGCCGGTCTGCCAGGCGCCCACGTAGGTGACCTCCGAGTCCGTGTTGTCCAGGATGATATCGCAGGTGACCGTGAAGTTCGCGGTCACCGCCAGGTTGCCGTTCACCACGACTGTGACCGGGTTGGCGGTTCCGCTGGCGTCTCCGGACCATCCGGCAAACTCATAGCTGCCGGAGGGCGTCGCGGTGAGGGTCACCGACGTGCCCGGCGCGTAGCTGGACTGATCGGGGCTCCTGGAAACCGTGCCGCCGGTGGCGGCGGTGGCCGTCAGGGAGAAGTGGACCGTGAGCGTAGCAGCGGAACTGGTGACGGTCCCGTAGTCATTGGACACGACGACCGAGTAGGCGCCGGCGTCGCCGGTTTGCACATTGGGCCGCGTGTAGGAGCTGGCGGTCGCTCCGGAGATGTTCGCGCCATTGAACCGCCACTGGTAACTCAACGGGGTTGTGCCGCTGGCGGCGACGGTGAACGTGGCGTTCTGGCCGGCGATGATGGTCTGGCTTTGGGGGCCGGACGCGATGGACGGCGGCGTGGCCGGAACGCTCACGGCCAGCACGGCGTTGGCGCTGGTGGCGGTGCCGGCGGAGTTGGAAATGAAGACCGAGTAGCTGCCGGCGTCCGTGGTCTGGACATTGGCGCGGGTGTAACTGCTGCCGGTAGCGCCGGAGATGGAAGCGCCGTTGAAGCGCCATTGATAGGAGAGCGGCGCGGTGCCGGTCGCAACGACGCTGAAGGTGGCGCTGGCGCCCTGATCCACGGTCTGGCTGGCCGGGTGGGTGACAATGGCCGGCGGGGTCACGACCGTCTTGGGGACGATCTGCATGGCCAGCAGGCCGTTGTTGGAGCTGAGCGCATAAACCCGGTCGCCGCCAAAGTCCACCGCCCCCGCGCCGGCGTAGCTGTTATCGTTGTCGGTGGCGAAGTTGGTGGCGGTGATGGACACGGGCGCGCCGTTGGTGGTTGTGAGGTCGTAGAGCCGGAAGCTGTTGCCGTCGCCGAACTCGGCGACGTTAACGCCCCCAAGGACATTGAAGCTGGGGTTGACGCCAATGGGCCCAATGCTGGTCGGGAACACAGGGTCCGCGTAATTGCGCGCCGTGGCCGCTGTGCCGGCGGCCAGGCTAAAGGAGGCCTGCCGCAGGTTTTGCGGAGACGGCAGGCCGGCTTTGCACCAGAAGGTGTCGCCGGCGCCGAAGGCGAGGCCGACCCCCACTACGCTGCTGGGGGTGTCGGTCAGGGTGATGGGTTGCGAGGTGAAACTGATGCCGTCAGTTGTCGTGAGCACCGCAAAGCGATTGGTATTGAGCGAGCCGATGATGATCTGCGTATTGGCGCCGGAGCCGCGCACATCAAGCGTATCGCCCCAGCGCAGGTCCAGCCCCTCGCCCGGGTCGCCCGAGTAGGCGACGGTGGGCAGGGTGCCGTAGCTATCGTTGGCCCAGCGGTAGACTGTGAAGTCAACCGTATTGCCGTGCAGCGTCATGTTGCCGGCGTAAACCGCGCCGTCCTCGGCCACCCCCACCATGAGCAGATAATAGGAGGCGGTGTAGCCGCCGGTGACGCCGGTCGTGTTCAAGGTCCACAGGTCGGCGCCGGTGTCGCCGTCGAGCACATAGGCGGTCATGGTGGTGCGCTGCACGATGATGACGCGCCGGGTCAGCGGGTTATAGGCCATGCCCCGCTCGTCGGGCGGCGCACCCGCGACGCTGGTCAGATAGGAGCGCGAGCCGGGGGCCAGGCTCCAGAGCACGGACAAGCCGCCGGCCTGCAGGACGGGGGAGACCGTCAGCGTCGCCACCTGGCTGGTGGCAGCGCCGTAGGCGTTGGTGACGACGACCGTGTATGGTCCGCTTTGGTTCGTGGTGAGGCCGGTGAGAGCCAGGCTTGTTCCCGTTGCCCCGGCGAGGTTCGTGCCATACCAGCGCCACTGGTAAGCGAGCGGAGTGCTGCCGCTGGCAGCCACGGTGAAGATGGCACTGTCGCCCTGGTTAACCGTCTGGCTGATCGGCTGGGTGGTGATGGCGGGCGGCACGGTGACCGTCAAGACCGCGTTGGCGCTGATGGCGCTGCCGGCGGTGTTGGAAACTAGCACGGAATAACTGCCGGCGTCGGTGGCCTGGACATTGGCGCGGGTGTAGCTGCTGGCGGTTGCGCCGGAGATGCTGGCGCCGTTCAGGCGCCATTGATAGGTCAGGGGAGCCGTTCCCGAAGCGACCGCGCTAAAGGTCACGCTCTGCCCCTGGGTAACCGTCTGGCTGATCGGCTGGGTGGTGACGGAGGGCGGCACGATCACCGTCAGCAGCGCATTCAAGCTGGTTGCCGCGCCCATGGAGTTGGACACGACGACCGAATAAGGGCCGGCATCAGCAAGCTGCACGGAGCTGAGAGTGTAGCCGGATGCGGTCGCGCCGGAGATGTTTATCCCATTGAGGCGCCACTGGTAGTAGAGCGGCGTGGAGCCACTGGCCGAGACGGTGAATGTGGCGCTGGCGCCCTCGCCGACCGTCTGGTCCTGGGGCTGGGTGACAATGCTCGGGGCGGTGAGAGGCACATAAACAGTCAGGATGGCGCTGGCGCTGGTGGCGCTGCCCACGGAATTGGCAACCACCACCGTGTAACTCCCGGCGTCGGCGGGCTGGACGTTGGCGCGGGTGTAACTGGATGCGGTCGCGCCCGAGATGTTCGCGCCGTTGAACCGCCACTGGTAAGTGAAGGGCGTGGTGCCCGACGCAGCCACGGTAAAGGTGGCGCTGGTTCCCTGGGTAACCGTCTGGCTCAGCGGCTGGGCGGTGATGGTGGGCGGCACGGTGACCGTCAAAACCGCATTGGCGCTGGTGGCGTTGCCGGCGGCGTTGGCGACCAACACCGAGTAGCTGCCTGTATCGGTTGGCTGCGCGCTGCTCTTTGTGTAGCTGCTGAGCGTCGCGCCGGAGATGTTGGCGCCATTGAACCGCCACTGGTAGGTGAAGGGCGTGGTACCCGAAGCCGCCACCGTGAAGGTGGCGCTGGTTCCCTGGTACACCGTCTGGCTCAGCGGCTGGGTGGTGATGGTGGGCGGCACGATTACGGTCAGCACCGCATTGGCGCTGGTGGCGCTGCCGGCGCCGTTGGCGACAACCACCGAGTAGCTGCCTGCATCAGTCGCCTGCACGCTGCTCTTCGTGTAGCTGCTCAGTGTCGCCCCGGAGATGCTCGCGCCGTTGAACCGCCACTGGTAGCTGAACGGCGTGGTGCCGCTGGCGGCAACCGTGAAGGTGACGCTGCTGCCCTGGTTGACCATTTGGCTCTGCGGCTGGGTGGTGATGGTGGGCGCAGTGCCTACCGCGGCGTTGAGGACCAGGTCGTAGCGGACGACATCCCCGGCGAGCGCGATGGCGGTCACGGTTTGGGAAGTCATGCCAGTCTTGCTGACCGTCGTCGAATGGGCGGTGCCGCTGGCGGTGGCCGGAACCAACGTGGCAATGTAGTAACCGTTGCCGTCGGTCTTGACCGTCGGCCCGCCGGTCACGGTGACGGTGGCGTCGTCCACATAGAGGCCGGTGTTGGCGTCGGTGACGCGGCCCCACACGATGCCTTCGGTCGCCGTGGCCGGGTCGCGCCACGACATGGTGGGGACGGTGGCAGTACTCGTGTTAACGTTGGCGGCGGCATAGGCCCACCAGCCGCCGTCCGTGCTCGAGGCCCCGTAGGAGTAGGTGCAGTAGCCTTTCAGGCCCTTGCTGCGGAGATAGCTGATCTCGCTGGCGATGGTGGCATTGCCGTAGAGATAGGCGCCAATGCCCGAGAATATCTGCCGGTTGAACTGCCAGCAGTTGGCGCATCGGTCCGCCCAGGTGTTGAAGGTGCTGCTGCTGTAGGTTTGTGGAATCGCGGCGTCCACGTACCCGTTTTGCAGCATGCCGGCCCAATCGCAGAAATAGGTGTAGGGGGCCGACCCGGAGAAGGTGCAGGAACTCGGGACCGGGCTGTAGGCGATGGGAGCGATGGTGTGCCGCAGCGGCTGGCGCGGATTGGTCTTGATGGATTGAATCTCGGCCTGAACCCGGGCCATCAGTTCGTTCTTGAAACGGCGGCGATAATTGGACCAGGCGGTCTGGGTGTTGCTGGGCGTGCCGGAATAGCCGGTGTTGATGCGGAACCGGGCCAGGCCGGAGCGCGCATAGCTGGCCTGGCTGTAAGCGGGATAGCCGAACCCCTCGTTGTAGCCCGAGCTATTGAGCTCGTCGTCCCAGTTGATGCCGTCAATCGGGTAGTTGGTGACGAGTTCCTTGACGATGCTGACGATGTAGTCCTGCACGTCTGGCGAGCCCATATCCAAAGAGTAATTGCCGTCCACGAGCTCGGGAGACCCTCCTTCGCTGCTGGCATAAGGCGCGATAAACCACTCCGGGTGCGCGGCCAGGGTTGCGTTGTTGGCGGGGGGCCAGGCAGTCGAGACGCGGTAAGGTCCGCCGCCGCTGCCGCCCAGCCAGGCGTGGACCTGAATGCCGTTGGCGTGCGCTTTCGTGCAGAGGTAAGCCAAGGGATCAAAGCTGGAGGTGACACGCGTGGACCACGGCAGAATAGATGACTTCCAATGGGCGCCATGGGAGGCGTAGCCGTTCCGGTCCATGTACGCCAGCACCTGCACGACGACCGCGTTGTAGCGGCCCGAGACGAGGGTCGAGACCATCGTGTCCACCTCGGCGGCGCTGCTCATGCCGACGTGGAACACATCGGCCCAGGCCGCCCGGAACTCCTCGGCCGCCGATGCCGGGGTCGCACCCCCGGCAAGGGATAACAGCGCGGCCAGCAACAACGCGCCCAAGCCCGTTCTGGGCGGGCGGTGCGGCTGGTGATGCTGAGTGTTGAGGTGGTGAATTTGGGAGTTCACTTTATAGCCCGGTGATAAGTTCGGCATAACGTGTTCTGGCATGTTGAACCGATTGGAGTTGTCAGTCTGCTGCCGCCACAGGAAGTCCAATTGCAAGGGCGCACGGAAACTCGTGCGGAGGATAACCAAAACTAAGGACGACTAGACGGCTCATTCGCGAATCTACTCTATCTGCTTTGCAGCCGGGACTCAAGAGAATTGGTCAGTCGAGCCAACGCTCCAGGAATGTCTGTCACCCGGCAGGACGGCGGTCTGCGACATTCAGGAGGCGGCAGCGTGGCAGCCGATTTTCGTTTGCCGGCGCGGCCGTGCAACTTCGTCTATGGTATCAGGTGCACCCGGTAGAACCGCTGCGCGAGGTTGGGCTCCGTATCCAGGCACTGGAACGTGGCCTCCGTGGTGGTCATGTTGGTCAACTCCACCCAGTCCACCACCGTCAGATTAGTCGTCGCTTCCACGACGTAATGGCCCGGCACCCCGCTAACCTGCAACTGTATCTGGCCCTCGGACGTCAGGCGGATCCCCACTATCTGCGGCGCTGCCGGCTGCGTCACGCTCAACACCGCATCGGCGCTCGTCACCACCCCGGCCATGTTCGACACCACCACCGCATAGCTGCCCGCGTCGGTGGCCTGCGCTTTGGCGCAGAGGTAGGAACTGCCGGTCGCCTCGGCCAGATCCGTGCCATTGAAACGCCACTGGTAGTGCAGCGGCGCCGTGCCCGTAGCCGTGACGGTGAAGGTGGCGTTGCTGCCAGCCGTGACGCTGAGGCTCTGCGGCTGCGCGGTGATCGCCGGGGGCACGTTGACTGTGAGGGTTGCACTGGAACTGGTGACCTGGCCCGCCACGTTGAGCACTTCGACCGTGTAGCTGCCCGCGTCCGCCGGTTGCGCGTTGGCCACGGTGTAACCGGCGTCGGTGGCACCGCCGATGGGCGTGCCGTTCTTGCGCCACTGATAAGCCGGAGCCGGCGTGCCGCTGGCGACCACGCCAAACACCGCGTTGCCACCCTGGTTCACATTTTGACTCTCCGGATGGGTCGTGATTGTCGGGGCGACATGGGGTGGGCCGACGAATGTGAAGCGCACCGCGTCAGCCATGACCACTTTGCCAGCGTAGCCGGTGTCGTTGGACAAGCGCACGTAGCCGTTGGTGCCTTGCACGAACGGCAGCTCGCTCCCAATTAACACCCAAGCCGATCCATTCACCTGCTGGTCAACGGAGACGTTAAGGCTTCCGCCCTCATACACAATGGACCAAGGCGCGTTAGTCGCGCGGTTAACGCCAGTGGTATACCAAATGTAAACATCATAGCGTCCGGGGACGTGGATGTAGGGACGGAAGACTGCGTTGGAGAGGCCGCCCGCAGCCGTAACCGCAAACCGATAATCGTCGCCATACTTGCCGCTGGTCGCGGTGCCGATTTGCCATAGACCGTCGAAGCTCACGGCGGCATTGGTGTTATCGAGGATGATGTCCGTCTCGGAGCTGACGAAGCTTGCGGTGATCGCCTTGTTAGCCGCCATCGTAACTTGAAGCGGGTTGTTGGTGCCGCTGGCGTCGCCGGACCAGCCGGTGAAGGCGTAGCCAGTGTTGGCGCCGGCGGTGAGTGTCACGACGGTGTTGGGCGCGTAGCTGGCCTGATCGGGGCTCTTGCTGACTGTGCCGCCTCCAGTCGCGGTGGCGGTAAGCGAGAAGTGCACCGTCAACACCGCGTCGGCGCTGGTGACAGAGCCAATGATGTTGGTGATCACCACGGAGTAAGAACCCGCGTCCGTAGTCTGGACGTTGCTGCGGGTGTAGGAACTGCCCGTTGCCCCGGCGATCGGCGCAGCGTTATACCGCCACTGATAACTCAGGGCGGCTTTGTTGGTGGCGGTCACGGTAAAGGTTACGCTTTGACCGGCAATAACCGTCTGGCTCTGCGGCTGCGCGGTGATGACAGGCAAGGTAACGTCTGTGTCCACCACGAGCATGGCGTTGGAGCTGAGCAAACTCCCGTAGGGGTTAGTCACCAGCACCGAGTAGTCGCCGGCGTCGGTGGCCTGAACATTGGCCCGGCTGTAACTGCTGGCGGTTGCGCCGCTGATGTCCGCGCCGTTCAGCCGCCACTGGTAAGCCAGCGGGATGCCGCCTGTAGCTACAACGCTAAATGAGGCCGTTCCGCCGAGGATGACCGTCTGGCCTTGCGGCTGCGTGGTGATGCTCGGCGGCGTCCCTGCGCTTGTGGTGGTGGCGTTGGCCTCAGCCGAGTTGGCTGAAGCGCCCAGGTAATTCGTGGCCCACACGACATAATAATAGGTCGTGGCGGGAACCAGACCGGTGTCGCTATAGCTGGTCGCGTTGAGCGGCAGGACCGAAATGTTCGCGTAAGGCCCGCCCGCCGTCGTGCTGCGGGCGACAACATACGCGCTTTCGTTGGTCGCATTGTCCGACCAGGCCAGGTCAATCTGGCTGCTACTGACGGCGCTGGCCGTCAAGCCGCTTGGGGCAGCCGGCACTGACGTGGGCGGCACGAAGACCAGCTTCACCCCGTCGGCAATCGCCACCGCGCCCGACTCGGCGATGCCGTCCGTGACGCGGATGTAACCGGAGTCGCCAGCGGCGAAATTGAACGTGCCCAGCAGGCTCCAGTTGCCGTCGTTGGTCTGCTGGTTGGCATAGACGGTGGTGGAACCGCCGTTGTAGCTGATGGTGTGGGGGACGCTGGCGGAGGCGTCAGCACGATACGGGTGCCATTGGAACACTCTGTAATCGCCGGGCACAATAATGGCGGGCGTGAACTGCACGTAAGCGCTGCCGCTGCCCTGGCTTCGGGTCAGGTAATTCGTGCCAAAGGAATTGGTATCGGTGCCGCTGCCGTTGCCATAAAAAGCGCCGTTGGAAAACGTTCGTACCGAGGTCCAGGAACCGCTGGCGGTTACCCGGGGGCTGTCAATGACGATGTTATTGACAATGCCGGGGAAGCTGCCGCTGATGCCAGCGCCGATGTTGGCAAACTGGCCCACCCCGTGGAGGTCGGTCCGGTAGAAATTGGCGCCCTGGTAGCCGCCAGCGGTGACGCCATTGGGATCGCAGGAAAGGTAATCAATGAACTCCATCACGTTCTTGTCCGGCATAGTCGAAACGCTGTTGCCGAAGCAACTCGAGCCCCCGGGAATGATCTCCCCATAGACATTGTTCACCGGAGCCAGCGGCTTGATCGAATTGGTCCAGTAGATGGTCTGGCCGTTCACCACGGAATAAGTGCCCACCAGCGAATTCTGCCAGCTGGTCCAGTTGGCATCCGTCCAATCAATGCCTCCGCTCGGGGAGCGCTTTACCCCGGTCCAATTAAAGAAGTAGATCTGCGGCATGATCGCGTCGCACCAATAACCGAACTCCTTGTAGGGAAAGGACGAATGATAGGAGATGATCGGGAAAGGCGCATGCGCGAGGAACTTGTTCGGCCAGTTCGTGCGGACGGCGCCGCATAGCGCCCAGGCCAACGCGGGACCGTTGGCGCCGATCCAGGGCTTGTTGCTTTCCCATTCAGCCTCGGCATCCCAGACAAACCCGTCCGCGCCCTCTCTGAACACGTAGTCGGAAATTTCAATTTCTCCGGGAATGTCCCCGCCGTAGGAGCGGTTATACCCGAAGACCTTGATCCCATGACTGTGGGCAATGTTGACGACATTGCTGTTGAATTGAGGGAAGTTGTAGCAGCCGGTAAACAGGTAGTTGCTGGTGGCGGCTTTGATGATGATGTAGCGGACGCCGATGCTCTTGTAGAAGAGCATCAGGCTGTTCTCGTTGGTGACGCTGTTGACGTGACCTCCGAGCCGGTTGGTGGCGTCGGTCATGGTCACAATCCACTCGCCCTTCCCGAGGTTTGCCGGGTCAATCCCGCCATCGCGGATGACACCCCACGCAGGGCTTGCCAGAAGACAGACCAGCAGCCATGCGCCGCACCACATTCCCTTAATGCGGCGCGGGCGCGTGGAGTGGGGCGAGGAATGCTGGATTGGAAATTCCGACCCGCAGCACGTTGGTTCGTTTGACATAACGTCAGTGCGTTGTCCGATTTGTTGTTCTCCAGGGCGGGAATTGGCCCCAGTCTGGATTTCTATGGTATCAGGTGCACCCGGTAGAACCGCTGCGCGAGGTTGGGCTCCGTATCCAGGCACTGGAACGTGGCTTCCGTGGTGGTCATATTGGTCAGCTCCACCCAGTCCACCACCGTCAGGTTAGTCGTCGCTTCCACGACGTAATGGCCCGGCACCCCGCTTACCTGCAATTGTATCTGGCCCTCGGACGTCAGGCTGATCCCCACTATCTGCGGCGCTGCCGGCTGCGTCACGCTCAATACCGCATCGGCGCTCGTCACCGCCCCCGCCATGTTCGACACCACCACCGAATAGCTGCCCGCGTCGGCGGTCTGCGCCTTGTTGCAGAGGTAAGAACTGCTGGTCCCGTACGCCAGATCGGCGCCATTGAAACGCCACTGGTAGTGCAGCGGCGCAGTGCCGGTGGCCGTAACCGTGAAGGTGACGTTGCTTCCGGCCGTGACGCTCAGACTTTGCGGCTGCCCGGTAATCGCCGGCGGCACGTTAACTGTGAGGGTTGCACTGGAACTGGTGACCTGGCCCGCCACATTGAGCACTTCGACCGTGTAGCTGCCCGCGTCCGCCGGCTGGGCGTCGGTGACCGTGTAGGCGCTGCCGGTTGCCTCCGCGATGGGCATGCCCCCCAGATACCACTGGTAGGCCAACGGCGCGGTGCCGGTGGCGGCGACGGTGAAGGTGGCATTGCCGCCCTGGTTGACGGTCACGTCTTGCGGGTGCGCGGTGATGGCGGGCGGAACGTTGACGGCGAGGGTGGCGTCGGCGCTGGTCACTGTCCCGGCGATGTTGGTGACGACGACCGAGTAGCTGCCGGCATCGGCGGGCTGCGCGTCGGCGCGGGTGTAGGCGCTGTCGGTCGCACCGGCGATGGGCGCGTCGTTGAACCGCCACTGGTAGCTGAGCGGCGCGGTGCCGGAGGCGACGACCGTGAAGACGGCGCCGGCACCCTGGTTAACCGTCAGATTCTGAGGTTGGGTCGTGATGGCCGGTGGGACGTTGACGATGAGGAGGGCGTCGTCGCTGGTCACGGTGCCAGCGGCGTTGGTGACGACGACCGAGTAGCTGCCCGCATCAGTCGGCTGAGCGTTGCTGCGCGTGTAGGAACTGCCGGTCGCGCCGGCAATGGGCGCGCCGTTGAGTCGCCACTGATAGCTCAGCGGGATGGTGCCGGCGGCGGTCACACTGAAGGTGGGCGAGGCACCGGCAACGACCGTCTGGCCTTGCGGCTGGGCGGTAATCGAAGGCGGGGTATCTACGGGGCCGATGTAAACGAACTTGGCCGCGTCGGCGCTGACCAGGTCGGTATCCACGGCATCGTTCCCCAACTCGACATACCCGCCCGTCCCGGTGGCAAACGGCAAGTTGGCGCCGACCAGGAACCAACCGCCCTGGTTGACCTCGGTTGAATCCTGATTCTGCAAACTGCTGACGGTGCCACCGTTGTAGGTGACCCGGTAGGTCGCACCGGCCGTCCGGTTGGGACCAATCTGGTAATAGACATAGACATCGTAGTAACCGGCGACCCCGAGATCTGGCGTCCAGCGGCAACTGCGGGTGATCGAGGAACCGCCGGTGCCCGCGGTGTAGAGGTAGTTCGCCCCAATCTTGGGCACCGCGGTACTCGACCCAGTGCTCCAGGTCGCGCCGCCGGGGGACGTGTTGGACCAGCCCGGGTCTGTGTTATCAATTACGATCTCGGGCGCGGTGCTGCCGAAATTCGCGGTGATAGTCTTGTTGGTGGTCATGGTGACCGAGAGCGGGTTGACGGTGCCGGTGGCGTCGCCGGACCAGCCGATGAAGGTGTAACCGGTGTTGGTGGTGGCGGTCAGGGTGACGACCGCATTGGCCGTGTAGCTGGCCTGATCGGGGCTCTTGCTGACCGTGCCGCCGTTGCCGGCGGTGGCCGTGAGCAGGCAGTTGACGGTGAGCACGGCATTGGCGCTGTTGGTGGACCCGGCGCTGTTGGTGATCACCACGGAGTAAGAGCCGGCATGCGCGGCCTGGACGCTGGCGCGGGTGTAAGCGCTGCCGGTGGCGCCGGCGATCGGCGCCGAATTAAACCGCCATTGATAGCCGAGCGGGGCGGTGCCAGTGGCAGTCACGGTGAAGGTCGCGCTTTGCCCGGCAATGACGGCCTGGCTTTGCGGCTGGGCGGCGATGCCCGGCGGGATCACGTTTGTGATGACGGTCAGCACGGCATCCGAGCTGGTAACGCTGCCGGTGCCGTTGGTGATGACCACCGAATAGGAACCCTCATCGGCGGGTTGGACATTGCTCCGGGTGTAGGTGCTGGCGGTGGCCCCGGCGATGGGCGCCGCATTCAAGCGCCACTGGTAGGCAAGCGGCGCCGTGCCGGTGGCGGTGACGGTGAAGGTCGCATTGGCGCCCTGGCTGACGCTCTGATCCTGCGGTTGGGCGGTGATGGAAGGCGGCAGAGTCCCACCGAGCACAAAGTTCTGCTCGTACATGTTACCCGTCACCGCGCCGAGGGCCACGGTGACGCTGGCAACCACATTCGGATAACCAGGCTTAAAGGCAGTGACGGTGTACGTGCCCGGCGGCAGATCAATGAAGGCATAGAAGCCTGTTCCATCCACCATCATGCTGCGGGTGGCCGGCCCAGCGACAGTGACCGTGGCGAAGTCGGCCCAGGCGCCGGTCCCGGCGATCGTGACCGTGCCCATCATGTGGCCCTTGGTCGGCGCCGACTTCCAGGGCATGTCGGGGATGTCGTCCCAGGTCGGGGTCACGGACGACACCAGGGAAGGGCTGAAGCCAGACCAGGAACCGCCGCTGTAAGGCGTCTTGTAGCAATAGCCGCAGAATCCATCGGCGTAGTTGCCGGCGGGGGACGCATTGCGGGTCATCTGCAGTTCATAAGTGGCGTTGGCCAGGGAATTCAGGTAGATGCCGGGCCCGACAATCATGTGACGGTTGAACTTGCGGTCCTTCTCGAAGTTCATCCACTTCGTGTAATCGGTGGGCAGGCTGGCCCAGTTGTAGTAGGTCATCGGGACGTTCATGTCCACAATGCCTTCCTGCTGCCAGCTATCCCAGTCCGAGTAAACCTGGTAGTAAGCCCGCGTGGCTTGAAAGCTCGCGCGGCTGGAGGTGGCGGGCGAGGGATTCCAGGTGACGCCGGCGCAGGACTGCTTGACCGACGGTTTGGTCTTCTGAATGCGCGCATACATCTGCCGCATGAAGGCGGAGACCTGGTCGCGGCGCCATTGCTTGAATTGCTCGCTGCTGGACGCGGGGTCGCCGGTCAATCCGTAGCGCGCGTTGTACCGCGCCACGCTGGTGGGGTTGAAGCCCTCGGTGTCTGCTTCGAACCGAATGTAGTCATAGTGAATCCCATCTATGCTCCCATCAGTCCCATCCGGCCCGGCGGTCGTCTGGAAATTCACCAGGTCCATGTGCGCGTTGACCAGATACTCGAGGCACTTGGGGTGACCGGGGTCAAAGGCGCCGTCGCCGTTTTCGGCACCCGTGGTGGAGCTGACTCGCGTCGGCCAGTAATTGTCGAAGGTGGTCAGGCTGCCCGTCGGGGTGCCGCAATGCTGCGAGTAAACCGTGCCATTGCCGGTCTTGAAGGCCACCGACCAGCAGTGGACTTCGACGCGTTTCTTGCCGCCGGTGGTGTCGTGCGCGGCTTTGATCATAGCGGCCAGGGCGTTAAAGCCCGCCGGCGAGAGGCCTGACATATACGGTTCCCCCACGCCGGACGGATAGCAGACGTCGAACCGGCGGCGCGCCTGCACGATCACCATGTTGCAGTTGGCGTTGCGAATAGTCCCTTTGCTGTTGGGATCCCCCACCACGCCCAGCAGGTTGTCCACCTGGCTTTGGCTCAGGAAGCCGGAGCCCCAGGCGTCCACCCAGAATGCGCGATACTCAGCCGCGTTGGCGGAGCCGCCCAGGGTGATGGCGGCAAGTACGGCCACACTGCTGAGGAGCAAGCGGGTGATTAACGTAATACGAACATGGTTCTGCTTGTGTCTCATAACTTCAGTTTTCCGGCTTTTGTGTTAGTTACTGGCTACAGTTGTGCCGCCTGCGCTGGGTCAGCACATTCGAGAGTGGCTGCGTTCAATCCACATACGCTACGGCAGCAGCTTGACGCGGTAGAAGCGACTGGTGTGGGTGGTTTCAGGATCAATGTATTGGAATACGGCCCCCGTGGCGGTAAGGCTGCTGAACTGGGTCAGGCCGGAGGGGAGCGGGGAGCATTCAATGGCGAAATTACCCGGCCCGCCGCTGATCTGGAGTTGGAAGGTGCCGTCCGGCAGGCGGGTGATCGAATCAATGTGAGGCTGGTTGGACAGCTGGGTCACGGTCAGCACCGCGTTGCTGCTGGCGACGGTGCCGGCAACGTTGGATACCACGACCGAGTAACTGCCAGCGTTGGTGTCCTGCGCGTTGTTCAACGTGTAGGCGCTGCCGGTCGCGCCGGCAATAATTTCGGCGCCGAATCGCCATTGGTAGCCCAGCGGCGCGGCGCCGGTGGCGGTGACGGTGAAGGTGGCGTTGCTGCCGGCTGTGACGCTCAGATCTTGCGGATGAGCGGTAATGGTCGGCGCCACATTGACCGTGAGCACGGCGTCAGCACTTGGCAGCGTTCCCGCGATGTTAGACACCACGACTGAGTAGCTGCCCTCGTCGGCGGGTTGGGCATTGGCCACGGTATAGCTGGAGCCGGTCGCGCCACCGATGGCGGCGCCGTCCTTGCGCCATTGATAGCTCGGCGCGGGTGTACCGGTGGCGACCACGCTGAAGAAGGCGTCGCCGCTCTGATTGACGTTCTGGTTCTGCGGCTGTGTGGTGATAGTCGGCGCCACGTTGACCGTGAGCACCGCGTCAGCACTGGTCAGCGTTCCCGCGATATTCGACACCACCACCGAGTAACTGCCCTCGTCGGCGGGCTGGGCATTGGCCACGGTATAGCTGGAGCCGGTCGCGCCACCGATGGCGGCGCCGTCCTTGCGCCATTGATAGCTCGGCGCGGGTGTGCCGGTGGCGACCACGCTGAAGAAGGCGTCGCCGCTCTGATTGACGTTCTGGTTCTGCGGCTGTGTGGTGATAGTCGGCGCCACGTTGACCGTGAGCACCGCGTCAGCACTGGTCACTTCCCCGGCGCTGTTGGACACCAATACGGAGTAGCTGCCCGCGTCGGCGGGTTGGGCATTGGCCACGGTATAGCTGGAGCCGGTCGCGCCACCGATGGGGGCGCCGTCCTTGCGCCATTGATAACCCGGCGCCGGAGTGCCGGTGGCGACCACGCTGAAAGTGGCGTTGCTGCCCTGGTTGACATTCTGGTTCTGCGGCTGAGCGGTGATGGCCGGCGCGACGCCCTCACCCGCCATTGCGAGGCTGTGATAGCCGCCGCCCGCAACTGCCACCACGTTGGCCATTAGACCGGGCGCATTGGCCTGACCGTTGTTGTTCAATCCCCAGGCTACGACCTTCCCATCGGCCTTGACCACCAGGCTGTGGTACAACCCGGCAGCAATGGCAGCCACGTCGGTGATGCCACCGGGCAATTGAGCCTGGCCGAAATCCGGGCTGCCGCCGGTGTCGTTGGTGCCGGCGCCCCAGCCAACCACCATTCCGTCTGCTTTCAACGCCAGGCTGTGATAGCCGCCGCCCGCAATCGCCGTCACGTTGCTCAGTCCAATCGGCACTTCGGATTGGCCGAAGTCCGGCGTGCCGCCCGTCCAAGTGGTTCCCGCGCCCCAGGCCACTACCGTCCCGTCCGACTTCAGCGCCAGGCTGTGGTAGGCTCCGGCGGCGATGGCCACCACGTTACTCAGCCCTGCGGGCACGGCGGATTGGCCGTAGTGCCGATTCATGCCGGTCTTGTTGGTACCCGCGCCCCAAGCCACTACTGTGCCGTTCGACTTCAACGCCAGGCTGTGGTAAGCCCCGGCGGCAATGGCCATGACGCCGGCAGCGGCGGGGGGGACAATCGCCTGCCCGTAGTGCGGGTCCGCACCGGTGTAGGTGGTCCCGGCGCCCCAGGCCGCTAACGTCCCGTCCGACTTCAACGCCAGGCTATGATAGAAGCCGGCCGCCAGACTCACCGCCTCGGTCAAGCTGCCGGGCACGATTGCCTGGCCATAGTTCGGATTCAGCCCGGTGCTGGTCTGACCAGCACCCCAGGCGACCACCGTCCCGTCGGCTTTCAACACCAGGCTGTGCTGCAGGCCAGCCGCCAGGTCCGACACGCTGGTCAGCCCCGCGGGTATATCGGCCTGGGTGTAAGTGTTCTGCCCCCACCCTGCCAACGGCCACAGTGACAGCAGGGCATTGGAGCTGGTGGTGCTGCCATAGTTGTTGGTCACCACGACCGAATAGCTTTGCATGTCCCAGGCCTGCAGTTTGGTCACCGCCAGGGCTGCGGTGTCCGCCCCGCTGAACTTGGTGCCGTTAGCCAGGTTGGTTCCGTCCCGTTTCCACTGGAAAGCCAGTGTTCCCGCGCCGAACGCCCCCACCGTAAACGTGGCGGTCGAGCCGGCGTTGGCGGTCTGGTCGGCTGGCTGCACGACAACGCTGGGCGGGAACGGCCCGACCAGCGTGGCGTTGGAACTCACCGCTGTGCCGTTCACATTGCTCACCATCACCGAGTAATAGGCCATGTCCGACCACTGCACGTTGGCGACCGTCAAACTGCTGGTTCCGGCGCCGCTGATATTGTCGCCGTCAGCCAGGTCCACGCCGTTCTTCCGCCACCGCCAGGTCATCGGCAGGGTGCCTATGGCGCTGGCCGTGAAGACCGCTGTGCCCCCGGCGGGCACTCCCTTATTCGCCGGCTGAGTTGAGATGCACGGGTCGAGCAGGTTCAGGAACGCGGAGTAGCTGGTGTTGGTGCCGTAGGGGCTGGAAACGATCACCTCATACGGCCCGGCGTTGGCGGGCTGCACGTTGTTCACGGTATAGCTGGTGGTGGTCGCCCCTGCGAGATTGGTGCCATTGAACCGCCATTGATATTGCAGCGTGCCCGTGCCAACCGCCGTAACATTGAACGTGGCGTTCATCCCCGCCCCCACGCCGATGTCAGCCGGTTGGACCACAATGGTGGGCGGCACAATAACGGTCAGCACGGCGTTGCTGCTGGTCACTGAGCCGACGCGATTGGTGATGAACACCGAGTAACTTCCGGCGTCGGCCGGTTGGATGTTGTTCCGGGTGTAACTGCTCCAGGTCGCCCCGGCGATGTTCGCCCCGTTGAAACGCCATTGATAGATCAGCGGCCGCGCTCCCGAGGCGACCACGGAGAACGTCGCCGCGTTGCCTTGATTATTGGTCTGGCTCTGCGGTTGGGTGGCGATGGAGGGCGGAGCCAGGACATACTCAAATTTGTAACCGTCGCTATACATGCGGGAGCTGCCGCTGAGGGTGCCGCTTGACCTGGTGAAGGTGATGGTTGGCACCGTCACGCCGGGGTTGAGCGTCATCCGGCCAACCAGTTCCCACGTGTTTGCGCCCCCAGATTGAAATACCGTTGTCGTGGCGGGCAAGCCACTGCAGCCGCTCTGGCCCACCGCCGCAACGATATCGGGGGATACACTGGCCCCGCAATGTGTGACATAGACGTCATAACTGCCGCCAGCCACCGGCAGTGTCGGCCGAAGTGTGACTGAAGGAGTTCCACCACCACCCGTGGCATACTGCACCTTGGCGGCCCCGATTAGACCCGAAGCCGAACTCTTGCAGCTTGAATATGCCACAAACCCCGCGTCCGTGTATGGTGGATTGGAATTCAGGCCTCCGCCTGGCAGGTAGCTCTCCACAATGACATCGTTCACCGCGATATCCACGGTCGTGAGCACGTAATCGGCGGAAACGGAGGTGTTGCCGCTGCTGTTCTTCGATCTGACCCGGTAGTGGTAAAGGGTGCTGGGGCTCAGCCCGTTCAGGACAACGGTGTGGTAGTAAATCGGGGTGCTGTTGGTGACCGAGGTGCCGTAACCGGTATCCGGGCCATACTCCACCACGCTGTCGGAACTCTGGTCGGTGGTCCAGGTGATCGTGGCCGAATTGGTGGTGACATTGCTGTCGGACACGTTGCCAATGACGGGCGCGCCAATGGGGGGATTGCCGATGCTGTTGGTGCGGATGGCGTCCCACACTTCCATCGGATGCAGTTCGGCGCGCCAGAAGTTGGCTCCCTTGTAGCCGCCGGTGGTGGCGGGATTCACCTGATTCTTGAGCGCGGTAAAGAACTCCGTTACTTGCTCGGCGTCCACCGTGCCGCTCCCATGCCATCCCTGGCCCAAACCCACAATCGGCTTGATCGAGTTCACCCATTTGCCGCTCAGGCCGTTCTGCCAATTCTTCCACTGGGTCGTCATCCAACTCACCATGTAGGTCGGCGACACCCCGATTTCGATCCAGTAATCCTGCGGCATCACCGCGTCACAGTAATAACCGAACTCCTTGAATGGGAACGTGCTGTGGTAGCTGATGATGGGAAACGGCGCGTGCGCCAGGAATTTGGTCGGCCAATTGCTGCGCACCGCCGAGCAAAGTTGCTCCGCCTTCACCGCGTTGTTGGGCAGATAATGGCTCTCCCACTCAATCTCGGCATCGAAGACAAAGCCGTCCGCGCCGACATTGAACACGTAGTCCGCCACGGCGATTTCGCCGGGGATGTCAATCCCATCCGAGCGGTTATACCCGAACACCCACAATCCCGCGGCATGCCCCGCGTTGACCACCTCCGCCGTGAACTGCGGGTTGGCGTCCGAGGGATAGAGCGTGGGGCCGCTGGCCGCTTTGATGATGATGTAGCGCAGGCCCTGATTCTTCAGGAAGATCATCATGCTTTTGAGGTCCGTCACGCTGGGCACGTTGCCGCCCATGTGGTTGACGGCATTGGGCAGGATGTAAATCCAGTCCCCCTTGCCCAGGTTCGACGGGTCAATGCCGCCATCCCGGATCACGGCACGGGCGGAATGAATCAGTTGGCATGCGAGGAGGACAGTCGCAACGCGGATTGCGGTTCGAATGGCACTACGTGTTAGGCACATCTTACCATCATAATGTCCAAGAAACATACGGGGAGGTCAAGCCTATTGCTGCTTTTTGTAGGGTTTCTCCCTACAAAATGATGTAGGGGGAAATACCGACAAATCGGGGCTGGCGGGGCCGTCGGCAGGGTCCGCGCCTTGCGCCAGAAGGCGAAAACAAGGCTTCGCTGGCGCGCGCGATTGCCGCACTTTCAGCCTAAGCGCTATGAATACAGTGGGTTACGCCGAAAACGCCCGCAGATGTCAAGGCTGTATCTACGGTGTGGGCACGGTGAGGATACGGTGTGGATACGGTGAGACTCCCTTGTGCGCCGCGGTTTCGTTGCCGGCGACCCCAAATCTCCAGGTATCCAGTAGAGGTCTGAGGGGGCTTGCGCCGGGACACTGCATTTGGATTGAAATCGCCTTGGCCCGCCCGCCACGCTATATTCCCGGGTAATGCGTCTCGGGCCGCTGACATTGGCGTCCAATCTGTTTTTGTCGCCTTTGGCGGGTTTCACCAACCTGCCCTTTCGCCTCACGGTCCGCGAGTTGGGCGGACTGGGCCTGGCGACGACCGATCTCGTCAACGCCCGTTCCTTGCTGGAGAGGAAGCCAAAAGCCCTCAAGCTCATCGAAACCTGCCCTGCCGACCGGCCCCTCGCCGTGCAATTGTTCGGGTCGGTGCCGGAGGAGATGCGTGATGCCGCGGTGCTGCTTGAGTCGCTGGGCATCGCGGCGGTGGACGTCAACATGGGCTGCCCCGTGCGCAAGGTTTGCCGCGTCGGCGGCGGCTCGGCCATGATGACCGAGTTGGGCAAGACTGCCGGGCTGGTGAAGGGGATGGTGGATGCCGTGAAGATTCCCGTCACCGCCAAGATGCGACTCGGGTGGGACGAGGAGAACATCACCGCCCCTGATCTGGCCCGGGCCCTTGAAGACGCCGGCGTGGCGGCGATCTTCGTTCATGGACGCACCCGCGCCCAGGGGTTCTCAGGGACGGTGAACCTCGCCGGCATCCGCGCCGTCGTGTGGGGGTTGCAGCGGGTGCCCGTGGTTGGCAACGGCGATGTGACCACTCCCCAGGCGGCCAAAGCGATGATCGACCAGACCGGGTGCGCCGGCGTGAGCATCGGTCGCGGCGCGTTCTATAATCCCTGGCTCTTCCACCACACCGTGCATTACCTGAAAACCGGCGAGTTGCTGCCCGAACCCGCCTTCGACGAACGTGTGCGCGTCATGTGCCGCCACCTCGACCGGATGATTGAAGTCTTTGGCGAAACACACGGCTGCCGGATGTTCCGCAAGATCGCGCCTTGGCATGCCCGACGTTTCGGCCCAGCCAAAGAATTCAACCATCACGTCGTGCGCGTTTCCAGCCGCGCCGAGTTCCTCGCGGTGCTTGAGCGCTACCGCCGCTGGCGCGGGCAGTTCGAGGATGAAAACGGCGAACTCAAACCCCGCTTCCGCCCGGCGCCTCTGACCGCTTCCTTCATGCAAGCGCCCGGCACAGCCTCGCGTGGACCTATTCCCCTCCCCAAAGGCCCGGTCGAGGTCTGGTGAGGAGCTTGCCCCTGAGGCATTGCCGGAGAAGCTTCGAGGTTTCCGCAGCAGCCAACCCAGCAGGCCTGATCGGTCTGGCGCCGGGAGTTGTCAGTTTACTGTCCTGCAGAGTTGTGCAAACCTGAGAGAGTATGAATGCTCACTGGCGCCGCGTGGCTGGCATACTGCTGGTCTGCGCTTTGGACGTCCGGGTATGGGCCGGCGGCAGCGGCCTCAACGTTGTCGTCGTGGTGAATCAGAACAGCACCAACTCCGTTCAGTTGGGCAACTACTACTGCGAGAAACGACAGGTTCCACCGCAGAACCTCCTGCGCGCCAGTTGGTCGGGCGGCAAGATTGTGTGGATGAAATCCGACTTCGAGTCCGTCATTCTCAATCCCCTGCGCTCGATGCTCGCCGCGCGGCAGTTGACCAACCAGATTGACTACGTGCTCTTGTCCATGGATTTCCCGTATCGCGTGGACAACGGGGGAAGCGCGATGGCGAGCGGCACCAATAGCACGACGTCCGCGCTGTTCTACGGATTCAAGACGGATTACCCACCGCTCGTCAATCCCGGCTCCTGTTCCCTGCCGCCGGCCAGTTCCAATGCCTATGCCGGCAGCGAAGGTCTGTTCCGCTCCGTCGCTCCGGGCAGCAGCAGGACCAACTTCCTGGCGGTGATGTTGACCGCGAGCAACCTGGCCCAGGCCAAGCTGGTGATTGACCGCGCAGTGGCCTGCGACGGCACCTTTGCCACGCAGACGGTTTATCTCGCCAAGACCACCGATCTGGATCGCAATATCCGCTACGCCCAGTTTGACAACGCTATCTTCAATGCGCGTTTGCGCGCCAATTACTCCATCCAGCGCACCAACGCCAACCCGGGCTCTGCCTTGGGAGTCATCCTCGGCCTCGAAAGTGGAACGGGCGATCGCGGCCTGATCGGCACGAGCTCGTTTGTGCCCGGCGCCCTGGCCGACAATCTGACCTCCTGGGGCGGCTGCATTTTTGAGTACAGCGGCCAGCTCAGCATCATTGCGTTCCTGAACGCCGGTGCGGCAGGCTGCCATGGTACTGTCATCGAGCCTTGCGCCTACCTGGCTAAATTCCCTTCGCCGCAGAACCATTTCTACCAAGCGCGCGGGTTCACCATGGCTGAGTGCTACTACCAAAGCCTCACCAACCCCTACCAGGGCCTGCTCCTCGGCGACCCCCTCGCTGCCCCATTCGCCTCGTTTCCTGCCGGCGCCTGGAACAGCCTGCCCGCCGATTCCCTCCTTAAGGGCACAACCAATCTCTCCGTTCAATTCACCGCCGCTGATGCGCGCCATCCGGTGCAGCAGGTGGACCTGTTCGTGGACGGCACCTTCGCCCAAACCCTTACCAACATACCGCCACGAACCAATAATGTGCTGCATCTTACGCTCAACGGTTACCCAACCAACTACACGGTGCCCGCTGCCGCCACTATCCAATCCGTCGCCTCCAACCTCGCCCTGCGCTTGAACCACACTTCCTATAGCAACGCCACGAAAGTCAAAGCCTTCGCGTATGGCGATCGCGTCGAACTGCGGTCGCTCAACCGTTCCAAACCGGGTTGGCAGACCACCCTGACGGTCAGCAACTCGGCCGGGACCGCCTCCGCCCTGACGTCGTTTGTTGTTCCCAGCGCCGGTGTCTTCCTGGATACGATCGCCTACGGGATGCGCGGCTTCACCAACATCGGCAGCGCGCCGGCCATCGGCGCCTACCTGCGCATCACTCTCACCAAGACCAACGGCGCGGTCGTCACGCTGGGCATCACCAACAATGTCGGCGGCAACACCCTGCCGGCGCTCACCCAGGGGCTGGTAAACATGGTCAACACCAATGCGGCCCTGCAAGGCAGCGACGGCGTTGTGGCGGAGGATTTCATGGCTTACGATCCTTTTACCGGCCAGCTAAACCCACGGTTCAATTTGCGCGCCCGGTCCGCCGGCTGGGACGCCGCGCAGTTCCAGGCCAGCCTCTCCGGTTCGCCGGCCTTTACCATCCAGCCGGCAGGCACGCAGAAGCTCGAGCAGAACCTCGCCGACTTGCAGCCCCGCAACCATCTCTACGTCAACGCCGGACTGACCAACCTGCCGCTGACCTTCGCCTTCAACACCACCACCCAGGCCGACGGCTATCATGAATTGACGGCGGTCGCCTACGAAGGCAGCCATGTCCGCACACAAAAACGAGTCGCCCAAACCGTGCGCATTCAGAACAGCCCGCTCTCCGCCGCTTTCACCACGCTGCTCGGCGACACTAACTCCGCGCTCGAAGCCACGCTTCAGTTCTTGGTCATCGCCAACACGAACAACATCAGCAAGATTGAGCTGTTCAGCACCGGCGGCTCGCGCGGCAGCGTCCTCAACCAGTCGAATGCGTTGTTTTCTGTCGCCGGCTCCGATTTGGGCCTGGGCCTCCACCCCTTCTACGCGCTGGTCACGGCAAGCAACGGGAAGCAGTATCGCACGGAAACCAAATGGATCCGGCTGGTCGGCGCGGACTCGCCATTTCGGGTAACGGTCTCGGCGCCGCCGGCGAGGCTCTCCTGGTCCGCCGCCGCCGGGCGGAGCTACGACATCCTGACCGCGACCAACGTCACGAATGCCTTCCAGCTCGGTGCCACCCTGACGCCAACCAACTCGGCCGCGCGTTGGACGGACACCAGCCCGGCCGCGTCGCGCCGCTTTTATCGTGTGCGCACTTCGCACTGAGTGTATATTACGCGCTCACTGCGGAAGTTTGAATGGCTGAATCCTTGAACAAGTCTGATTAGGCAAGCATGACAAGCTACCTCCACCGCCGTTTTGCGCTTGGAGCGCAGAGCCTTGCGCTGCTATTCATTATCACCCTTGCCCTGCCGATGTTGCTATCGGCCCCCGCTCGCGCGGCCGACACCTTCAATTGGGACACGAACCGTAATCGCGTCACCGCCGACATCAAATCCGGCAGCCTCCTCCCGCTCCTGAAACAAATTGGCTCCGCAACCGGCTGGCAGATCTTCCTCGAACCCGATACCACCTGCACCGTTTCCGCCAAGTTCGACCGCTTGCCTCCCGGCGAAGCCCTGCGGTTGCTCCTGCGCGACCTGAACTTCGCGCTGGTTCCCCAGACCAACTCCGCCTCCCGGCTGTTCGTCTTCCGCACCACGATGCAGAACGCCACCCAGTCCATCCGCGCCGGCGGCCCCGAACTTTCCGCCCACGGGGGAAAGATCATCCCCAACGAACTCATCGTCCGCCTCAAGCCAGGCGCGAACATAGACGAGATCGCCCGGCTGCTGGGCGCCAAGGTCATCGGTCGCATTGACAGCCTCAACGCGTATCGTCTCCAGTTCGAGGACGCCGCCGCCGCGGAAGCGGCGCTCGCCCAGCTCACTGCCAACCCCGATGTCACTTCGGTGGAAAGCAACTTCTCGCTTGATCGGCCGGCGGCACCGCGATCCGCGGGTCCCCTGGGTTCGCCGCCGCTGAACCTGCAGCTCAAACCGCCGCCGGCCGACGGCCGCATCATTGTCGGCGTGGTGGATACGGCCATGCAACCGCTCTGTGGTGATCTGAACCAGTTCCTCCTTAAGCCCATTTCCGTGGCCGGCGCCGCGCAGCCGGCCCCGAGCGCTCCCACGCACGGCACCGCGATGGCCGAGACAGTTTTGCGCAGCGTGCAGGCAATGACCAAGGGCAAGACCGCCGTGCAAATCCTCCCAGTGGACGTCTATGGGCCCAACCCGACGACCAGCTCCTTTGATGTCGCCAACGGTATCGTGCAAGCCGTCAACGGCGGTGCGCGCATTATCAACCTGAGCCTTGGCAGCCAGGGCGACAGCCCGATTCTGCGCAGCGTCGTCCAGGATGTGCGGAAGCAGAACATCCCCGTCTTTGCCGCCGCCGGCAATGAACCAGTGACCACCCCGTTCTACCCGGCGGCCTATCCCGAGGTCACCGCCGTGACGGCCATTGATCAAGGCCGGGTTGCCAGTTACGCCAATCGCGGCAGCTTCGTCTCGTTGGGCACGCCCGGCACCAGCATTGTCTGCCACGAAGGCGCCAACTACTTCGTCGTAGGCACCTCCGCCGCCTCGGCTTTCGCCAGCGGCATTGCCGCCGGCTACCTGGATGCCACCCAGAATAGCGTCGCCCAGATGCAGAGCTTCATGCAGGGCAGTTTCGGCGTCCAAATGGGTCCGGGCCAGTGATCCGCCGGCGGCTGCTGGCGCCGGATTTGCCGCTTGCGCGCGCCTTGTGGCGGATTAACTTCCCACTGTGGATTGGTTTGCTGACCGACACCTCTTCCTGCTGGCTGTAGTCGTTTACGGCCTCAGCATGATCTACTCGGTGTTCCTTTGGCGCAACGGTTTCCGCCGGGATGACCGCATCAATTACCTGCTCCTGCTGCTCGCTTTTGGCCTTCACACCGCCGCCATGCTGCAGCGCGGCTTTCGCCTGGACCGCTGCCCGGTCCATAACCTCTACGAGGCCACTATCTTTGTTATGTGGTCCATCGTGGCCCTCTACCTGGCGCTCGGTCTCTGGACGCGGCTGCGCTTCCTTGGCGCATTTGCGTCACCGGGGCTTTTTGCCCTCGGCGTCTTTGCTCTGATGCCCGGCCTTGACGCTCCAGCGGGCGCCCGGCCCGAACTTTCTCCAGCCTGGACCAGCCTGCATGCCGCTTTGCTCTCGCTCTCCTATGGCGCGCTGGGCCTCAGCGCGGTGGCGGCCCTGATGTTTCTGACGCAGGAACGTGATCTCAAGTTTCACAAGCTGCACGCCATTTTCTCCCTCATGCCACCTATTCAGCGCCTCGAGGTGGTTGTCGGGCGACTGCTGGTGGCCGGCTTCGTGCTCCTGACCCTCGGGCTGGCCGGCGGCGTGGTGGACCTGGCCCGGCTCGACAACGCGAGCGCGTACCGTGGCGACCCAAAGATCGTGTGGTCCGTCGGAGTCTGGCTGCTCTACCTGGGGCTGATTGTGATGCGGTGGAAGTTCGCGCAGGGAGGCCGCCGGTTCGCTCTGAGCGTCGTTGGCAGCTTTCTCTTTGTGCTCCTGACCTTTTGGGGCACCAACGTGTTGAGCCCGCTACACCACCCCTAAAGGCATGCTTGTCCTCGTCGGCCTGAGCCATCACACCGCACCGGTCACCGTGCGGGAGCAATTTGCGTTTCCGGACGAGCGCATGCCCGGCGCTCTTCTGTCGCTTCGCGAATCCGGTGTCGCCGACGAAGCGGTCATCCTGTCCACCTGCAACCGTGTCGAGCTCTACGCCGTCACCCGCCTGGAGCCGCCCCGCGCTTTCACCGCCTTGCGGGAGTTCCTGGTTAACTGCCGTAATTACCGCGATCCCCTCACCGACGAGTTCTACTCCTTCAGCGAGCCGCAGAGCCTCCACCACCTCTTCAAAGTCGCCTGCGGCCTCGACTCGATGGTGCTGGGCGAAACGGAAATCCTTGGCCAGCTAAAGAAGGCTTACGACCTGGCGCTCCAGAATGGCCATACCGGCGCCCGGCTCAACAAGGCCTTCCAACGCGCCTTCCATGTCGCCAAACACGTCCGCACCGAAACCAATATCCAGCGCGGCAGCGTCTCCGTCGGTTCCGTCGCCGTCGAATTGGCCGAGAAGATTTTCAGCCGGCTCGGCGACCGCGAGGTGCTGGTCGTCGGCGCGGGCGACACCAGCGAGAAGACCGCGCGGGCACTGCTCTCGCGCGGCGCGCGCAGCATCCTCGTGTCCAACCGCTCGCACGACAAAGCCGTCGCGCTGGCCCATGAACTGGGCGGCGAGGCTGTGCCGTTCGACAACTGGGCCGCCGAGTTTGCGCGCGTGGACATCGTCCTCAGCTGCACCTCCGCGCCGCATTTCATCCTCGACCGCGCCCGGCTGGAGCCGCTGATGAAGCTCCGCCGCAACCGTCCCCTGCTGCTGATTGACCTCGCCGTGCCCCGCGACATCGAGCCGGAGGTTAACTTCGTGGAGAATGTCTATCTCTACAACATAGATAACTTGCAAGCCATCGCCGACGGTTACCTCAAGCAGCGCCAGGCGGAGGTCGCCCGCTGCGAACAGATCATCCGGGAAAAGGCGGAGGCGCTGCTCGTCCACCCGCATTCTCCGCCGCCCAGTTCCACCACCCGCCTCGCACTCAATCCCGATCAATCTCCCCTAAAACTTATGTGACCATTCAACCCATTTAACCTGTTTAACCCCTTTAACCTGTCTAACTCCCCCGCCCCCCCAATGCCTGTTGACAAACCGATCACCCTCGCCACCCGCGGCAGCGCCCTGGCCCTTGCCCAGGCCAACATGGTCCTCGCCCAGTGCCGCGCTGCCTTCCCGAGGCTGACGTTTGAACTTAAGATCATCAAGACCACCGGGGACAAACTCCAGGCGGCTTCATTGGCGCAGTCGGGCAAGGGCCTGCCCAAGGGCCTCTTTACCAAAGAACTCGAAGTCGCCCTCCTCAAGCACCGGGCCGATCTGGCGGCGCATAGCCTGAAGGACCTGCCGACCGATTTGCCCGCCGGCCTCTGTCTCGGCGCCGTCGGCAAGCGCGCCGACGTGCGCGACGTGCTGATCTACCGCGACGCAGCCTACCTCCGCGCCGCCGAGGCGGACAAACAGGCCGCGGAGTGGTCGCCCGGCCAGTCTGAACGCCGCGGGTTCAAGCCCGGCCTCACTGTCCGAGACCTCCCCGCGGGGGCGGTCGTCGCGACCAGCAGCACCCGGCGGAAGGCGCAGTTGCTGGCGCTCAATCCCGGGCTCAAAGTGCCGGACATCCGCGGCAACGTGGTGACTCGACTGCAAAAAGCAGCTGAGCGGGCGGAGTTGGATGCCACGGTACTGGCGTTGGCGGGGCTGACCCGCCTCAATTTCCGCGTTACGCCCGAAGGCCGGCTCGAGGGCGATGCCGTGCCGGACGGATTGCTGGCCGCAGTGCTCGACGTCGAGATGATGCTGCCGTGCGTCGGCCAGGGCGCCGTAGGCATCGAGATTCGCGAGCACGACGAGCGTATCGCCGCGATCTGCGAGCGGCTTAACCATTTCAACACCCGGCAATGCGTCCTCGCGGAGCGAGCGTTTCTCGCCGCGATGGGCGGTGGCTGCCAAAGCCCCGTGGCCGCGTATGCCGAGGTCGTGGACAGCCGGCTGCGCCTGCGCGCGCTTTCCTTCGCCGCCGGGCCGGTTCGCCGCGCCGAGGCCAGGCGGCCCCTTAAGGAAGCCGTCGAACTCGGGCAGCAAGTCGCCGCGGAGTTGAGAGCCTAGCTCGGCGTCCCACACCCGCGCAGGCGCTCGCCAGCCACAGCGGCGGAGGATTGCCGCTTTCCAATCCGCGCGGCCCTCGCCCTGCGGGTGCCGCGCTGGCCAATTGCGGCAAGCCCGCTTTCCGCATACACTACCTCCAAGATGAAGCCCAAAGGCACGGTCTATTTAGTCGGCGCAGGACCTGGCAACGCCGGATTGCTCACGCTGCGCGCAGCCGAACTGCTGGCGCGCGCGGACGTGGTGGCCTGCGATGGGCCGATCAATTCCGACGTCCTCACCCTGGCGCCCCAATCGGCCGAGATCATCAACGGAAGCCGGCGCGCCACCCTGGCCATGCCCGCCTCGAACGAACTGGTCCAGTTGCTCATCAGCCGGGCGCGCGCGGGCAAGACCGTTGTCCGGCTCATTGGCGGCGACCCGTTTTTCTTTGGCGGCGGCGGCGAGGAGGCCGAGCAACTCGCCGACGCGCATATTCCGTTCGAGGTCGTGCCGGGCGTCTCATCCCTCGTCGCGGGGCCCAACTACGCGGGCGTTCCGCTCACCCACCGCCAGTTTGCCTCCCAGCTTACACTGGTGGCAGGCCACGAAGACTCGGCGCAAAGCGGCATTGATTGGGCGCAAGTGGCGAAAACTCCGGGGACCAAAGTGATCATGCTGGGCAAGAACCCTGTCGGCCCCATCGCCGAATCGCTGGTTGGCCACGGTCTGGCGCCGGATACCCCGGTAGCGGTCGTCGGCCGCGGCTCGACGGACCTCGAGCAATCGGTTGAAGGCACCCTGGCGACCATCGCCAGCCTGGCCGCCCGGGAGAAGATTGGCCCCCCCGCGATGCTCGTTATCGGCGACGTGGTGAAGCTGCGGGACAAGCTGAATTGGTTTGAGCGCCGGCCGCTCTTCGGCCAGCGCATCGTGGTCAGTCGCGCCCGTGAGCAGGCCGGCCAGCTTTCGCGCCGATTGCAGGAACTTGGCGCCGAGGTGATGGAAGTCCCCACCATCAAACTCGACCCGCCCACCCGCCGGCAGAACCTGGTGGACGCGTTGCTGGAGCTCAACGCCTACGATTGGCTCGTGTTTACCAGCCCCAACGGCGTCACCAAGTTCTTCGAGTACTTCTTCAAGCAGTTCCACGACATGCGCGACCTCGGCGGCGCCCGCATCGCCGCCGTCGGCCCGGCCACGGCCGGCAAGCTCAAGGATCTGCATCTCCAGGTGGACCTGATGCCCGACGAGGCGCTGGGTTCCGAGATCGCCAAAGCCTTTGCCAAATTCGAGAGCATCGAGAACCTGAAAATCTGTCTCCTGCGCGCCGAGGTCGCCAACCGGGAACTGCCCGAAGCCCTCGAGCAACTCGGCGCCATCGTGGACGACATCGCCTGCTACCAGACGGTGCCGGACACCGAAGACACGACCGGGGCCGCGGCCAGCCTCCTGGCGATCGGCGCCGATTGGGTCCTGTTCACCAGCGGCTCCACGGTGCGGAACTTCCATGCGCGCTTCGACCTGCCGGCGCTCCTGCGCAAGTTCCCGCAGCTCAAGACCGCCGCCATTGGCCCCGAGACCTCCAAAGCCCTCGCCGAACTGGGCCTCACCCCAACCCTCGAAGCCAAACACCACACACTCGACGGGCTGATCACGACATTGCTCGCCGCCCAGAAATAAGTGGCGCGTTCAGCCGGAACGAGGTAGTTGGGAATGGGGAGCGCACGCGTCCCGCGTGCTGCCGACGGCGTCCCGCCGTTGGCTTCGTCCGCCCATTCCTCTCCAAAGGCTCCGCCCCCCCTCGCTACGCCTGCCCTCTTCGCGCAGCGACTGGAGTGCGGCGCATCCCACCGCTTTAAAACAGCGTTCCGTGCCGAACCGAAGGCGGTGGCCAACCCCCGTGCAACGGCTCGCCTTGGCGTTGAAGAAGAAACGGCGGCCCGGCACAGCCATCAACATGTACTTGGTTCCTCAAAGCCCGAAGTCGCGGCTTCCGACGCAGGCTGTGGCGCCCGGGGTCCGGGCCCTGTCTGGCAAGACATTGTCAGTGGGCTTTAATCAGCCGTAGGTCCGGAGCGACGATCCCCTGACGATTGCGAATCCGCACCACGGCGACACTGACTGGTCCCTGATGAGGTGCATTATGGGGCAAGCCGACATCTCCTCGCACAAGTGGGACAATCTCTGAATCCCATTTAGCATTGGGCGGCCAAAACCAGATGGGCCTGCTTGTCGGCAGACAGGTCAGGGTGGAACCGGAGTATTTCTGTCCTGACCGGAACTCCTGATCGGCGAGGTCAAGGTCTTGCGCCTGGCCCGCCGATGTCGAAATACTCTTTGGGGCTCTGGCCTTCTGGACCGTGTTCTTGGCTCAGTCGCGCACCGCGGGCCGCCGCCATGCCAGCAACAGCATGCCCAGCCCAGCCAGTCCGCAAATAGAAGGCTCTGGAATGCAAACTGTCCCGACTTTCATCCCGGTCATGCCGTTGTGCATGTCATACCCATACCAGCCTGGAAACGTAATCGTCTCGCTGGCTGGCTGCGGGAACATAGTCCACTCCCAGATGGCTGTTTTGCTCCCCAAGCTCACATCATGATGTGCTAGTGTCCCCCCACCTAGCGTCAGTGTTGGAACCGTTTCATCCCAGCCATCTCCGAAGAACAGAACCATGGTGACCACCTTGGTTAAGTCTGGACGTGCTTGGTTGGGAACAACCAGCTTGCTCTTGATGCTCTGGTCATCGAATTCCCAAGTCGGGTAGCCGAAGGAACCTTTGAGTACGACCCATGTGCCCTCTCCGGGAGCAGTTCGTCCTGCAAGATACTCCACAGAAGCAGGATCTATGTCGTACGCAGTCGAGGATGTCACGCAGCACAGATATGCTCCGGCGATTGCACAGAGGGCTATTCTTGGGAGCGTTCCGGCGAGGGTTGTTCTGTTCTCTTTCATACAGCAGTTCTATTTATCCGATTCGCCAACCTATTAGAGGGAGCTTGTTCAGGCATTGGACCGCAGAAACGGTCTGCGACCACGCTTCCAGCCACTTGCCTAGCGACCTGACTCCCCAATGTCACGTCCCACTTTTACGCCTAGCGAGCACTCGTTGGTAGTCGGCTATTGAGCTGTCAGCTACGCAGGGGACAGGGGCGGGGGGAAGGCAGAAGGATGAATGCGGAATACAGAAAGGCCCATTTCCTCCTTCACCCGCATAGAACATCGGCGGATCAAGGTCTTGCGCCTGGCCCGCCGATGTCGAAATACTCTTTGGTGCTCTAGCCTTCCGGACCGTGTTCTTGGCTCAGTCACGCACTGCGGGCCGGCGCCATGCCAACAACAGCACGCCCAACCCGGCCAGCGCAAACAGGGAAGGCTCGGGGATGCACCACGTGTCAATCACCAGTTCATCCACCAGGATGTTGCCGCCGATCACGAAGAATTCATCCGGCGGATTCGGATGGATGAACCACTGGAACGTCGTTTCATACCAGCCGAAGCCCAGGTCCTCATCCGGCACGGTGATCAATCCCGGAACCGGGTCGTACATCGGGTTGAAGCCGCTGAGGATTGGTCCAGTGGCAGGCTTCAACTCTTCGTCGTGCCACGTCAGTTGCACCCACATCCACTTGTACTCGTTCGGCGGATTGTGGTTGTCCACCGTGACGCGCATTTCACCCGACAGCGGCCAAATGCCCACACGGCCAGACCCGAAAAGATCAGAAGGCAGCCACTGGCCGTCCGGGTAAACTGTCAGGTGCGTGCTGAGCAACCAAGGTTGCCCCCCGGGAGGCGAACCGTCCGGCTGCAGCGGACCTGGTTCGGATGTAAGGAATTCCCAGTATTGGGAGGTGGTGCTGTACTGGCCGCGCCACCAGGGCGGTTGGATGTCATCCGCGAACGCCGATGCGACAAAGCCGACGGCAACTCCCGTCAGGACGCCGAGGGCGAGGATTCTTCTCAACACTTTCATAATGGTAACTCGATTGTCGCGCATGCTCTGGCAGCCTGCGCCTGTTGGTTTGCTCAGTTTCAAAATTGCTTTTACAGCAAACCGCGAATTCCTGCGAGTCGCCTATTTACACGTCACCCAGGCAGGGGACAGGCCCCGGCGGACCGGCGCCGATGGGTCAACGCTGGAACGAGCACTCGCCGGCGCTGCGCCGGCCGCAGAGCGGGGGCAAGCGGCTGCCCGGCGCGGAGGTCAGGCCCATGAACTCTGCCATCACGCGCAGGCTCACCTGGGTCCGGGTGACCACCCCCAACTTGTGGTGCAGCCGGCTCAGATGCGTGTGCACCGTGTGTGGCGAGATGCCCAACTCCCCGGCGATGGCGAACTCGGTCTGGTCGTCGAAGATGCCGCGCACGATCTGCAGTTCCCGGCCCGACAGGTCCAGGGAGCGGGCGATTTGCGCCCACGCGCACGGTGTGAAGATGCCTGATCCATGTGCCGCCACACCGACAGACACGACGTGGGACTTCTTCTGTCCCGTCTTCCCCTGCCGGGGAGCAGGATTGCGGGCTGCGGGCTCCGTCGCCACTGGCGAGCGTATGCGGTTCGCACGGCGGCCCGCAGGCTGCGATTCTGCGCTGTGCCGTTTCATACCCAACCCCATCCGATGACCTTCACGCCGCCCGCGACTGGTTGCGCCATTCGTCATGCCGCGACCGACTGCAGCGGCGAGGTCTTCTTATCAGGAAGAAGACATGTTCAGGACCGCTTGATTACCGCACGCCCTCTCCGTCCTGTCAACGGCAAATGAGATCGTGAAGAAATCCGGAATGAATCTCACTTTCCTGCAATGGGAGGAGTGGAGCGCCAACATTCTTGTCGGCCTTCTAGTCAACCCTTGGCCGGGCCGACAGGAATGTCGGCGCTCCTGCAACGAAATGAGATGCGCCCAGCAGCCCGGGGCGGATTGAAGAAGGTGCAGCCGACGGCGTCCCGCCGTTGGCTTGGTCCTCCCATTCCTCTTCTACCGTTTGATGAACCAGTCGGGGAGGCGAAAGTTTGCGGCGGGACGCCACCACCCACATGCCGGGGGCATGTGCTCCCCATTCTCAACCGAATGGACACCGCTTACCCGGCGTGCGACTCGCCGTTGTTTGGAGCGAGCTTCCTGGTGTGGCGGCGAGCTTTCGCCACCAGCCACGCCACGCAAAAGCCGCCGGCAAGTATCGCGATTGGAACAGCCACGCGCCCCAACTGAACGGAGGTGTACACCCTTTCCCCCACCGGGTCGGGCGGACCAACATTGTAGCTGGCCGCACAAACGATCAAGGGCTGCGCCGCCAGCAACGCCAGCAGCACATAGGCTCCAGCGATTCTCATGCCCTTAGGCTCGCACACACCCGCGCCCAATGTCAAGACTACAGCTTGCTGAACAGCAATCCCTCAGTCTGGCAGGGCGCTTTCGCCGAAAGCGCCACCGTTTGGCCGACGCGGCGAGGCGGCCTCCACCCAAGACGGAGGCCTTGCGTTGAGCATTGTCCCGAAAGGATGGCTACAAGCTTGATCTATAGCGAGGAGACGATGCCAACCCGGCGAGACCCCTGTGTGTATCCCATGGGGAGCGCTCCCCATGGGATACACACTGGGCTATCACGGGTGTCACAGCGTTGTCACACCGGCCTTTCTGGCTGTGGGGGCTGCGCTCGGGAACCACCACTGTCCCAAAATTGGACACAATGCCGTTCTCTACCAGAACGGCCATTCGGTCCAGGAAGACGGGTCCTTACGGACGGATTGCGGTGCGAAGGGCGCAGCCCGTCTCGGCTGCGCCCTCGCCTGGGCGATCAAGGCGTTCTGCGGCTATGGGAGCACGGCTTCGACGCGGTAGAAACGGGTGTCGCCCGCCACCGGCACCGCCTTGCTGGCAGTGAGCTCATTCGCGATGACATCCCCCTCCGCGTCCTCCCAACCTGCGCCGGACAGGCTGGCTTTGCTTTGAACGCGATAAACCGCTCCCGGCACCGCCGTCCAGGTCAGCGTCACTTCGCTGCCGGCAAGGGTTGGCGCCTGCAGCTCCGGCTGCGGTGGCAGCGTCGGCAGCTCCGTCTCTGTCAGCGGGACCATGGCCCAATCCACGTTGGGCATCTGCAGGTTCGGCTCGCCGGCCTCGTTCACCGGGTTGATCTGCGGGATGATCACCGCGTGCGTCGCCTCGGGCGGCGGCGGGGGCATGTCCATCTGAATGAATTGCTGCGGCGAGATCATCGGGGTGGGGATAGGCGCCGCATCCACGCGGATGGGACTGCGCGCGCCGTAGCGGGTGAGTTGGTCGAGCGGGACCGCGCTGGTGTGGTACTCCACCGTCAGTCCGCTGATAAACACATTGTTGGTCAGGCCCGGCACGATCGGCAGGATGTTTGTCAAGCCAATGCGCGGCAGGGGCTGCAGCAGCGGCTGCCAGCCGATGCTGACCTGCGGCACCCAGCCCGCCCAGCTCATGGCGAATGGATTCCACCAGCCCCAGTTCTGGAAGGGCGGGAAGATACCCGGCCCCTCGAAGCCGATGTGCACCCATTGGCCGGGGGTGAACGTGCCGCCGGTCCAGTCCATAATGGTGCGCCCGGCCGCATCCCAGTTACACTCGAAGTTGCTGAACTGGCCCGAGCTGCCGCCAAAGCCGTTGAAGTTGTTGCCGATGCCCCAGGGCCCGGGCACGATCACCCGCAGGTTCCCGTAAGGGTAGGCGTAGGGGATCCAGAAATCCTTGTTGCACGCCCAGGTCTGCGAGGTCGTCAGCATGAAGGCCAGCTCGCGCTTGCGCCCCTGGTGATCAACGATCACTTGCCAGGGCTGCATCGGCGTCGGGTAATTCCCGCTGAAGGTCAGCATCGTCGGCGAATAAACCGCGTAGTCGTTGTAGTGATCGCGGGTCGTCTTCCAGCCAAACGCGCGGCCCGGCGCCGTCTTGGTCACGACCGAAAGCCAATAAACCCGGGGCAACTGCGGCGAGCCGAGCTGGCGATACGGGTTGCGCGGGAAGAAGTCATACTTCCAGATCTGGTGATCCTGCCCGAGGAGGTGCGGCGGGGCGTTCGGATCGAGGAAGTTCTCCGTCAGCCCCTGCTGGTAAACGCTGGCGCGGTACTGCCCGGGGGAGAATTGCTGCCACCAGAGGAGGTTGCCGGGATGGCTGGGCGTGTTGCCGCTGCGCGGCACATCGTCCCAGATACCCACCCAGAACGTGGGCCAGTAGTCCACCCGGTCGTTCAGCCATGAGCCGAAGAGGTGGATGTCCGTGATCGGACCGGTGCGCGTGCAGATGAAGTCATCGGCCAGCAACGTCGCGGGGCTGGTGTTGGTCAGCCAACTGTCCAGCACGTCCAGGCCGTGGATGGTGGGGTCCGGATTCTGCCGGAACTTGACGACGTTCCGCGGCGTGGGCTGGGGCTGCGGCCAGCCCAGCGTGCCGGTCATGATCACGCGGAACACGGGGAGGGCCGGATTGATCTGCCCACCCGCCGTGCTGCTGACGCTCATGAAAATGTCGAAGAAGCTGTCGGGCGCGATATACTGCGGCGTGGGGTCCGGATTGAACCGCGTGGTCTGCCCCTCCGGCACCCGGAAGGACATCTGCAGAAACTGCCGCCCCTGTCCCGGCACGTCGCATTCCAGGAACACGTCGAAGAAGGAATCCGCATGCCACACGACCGTCGGTTCCCCCGCCAGGGGCATCGGCAGCCCAACCGCGCTGCTGAGTTCGGTGAAGATGTCGAAGAAGCTGTCCGGCATCATCGGCACGTCCATGAACACATCGAAGAAGGATGAGACCCCCGGGTCGCCAACGCCGCCGCCGGAGTCGGAACCGACCAGCACGGTGGCCCCGGGCGGAGTCAGGTTCTTGACCTGCATTGCGACCTGTCCGATCTGCGTGAAGGGCAGGGTCGGCAAGCCGAGTTTCGTCAAAACCCCCGGTCCGGCTGGCGGATACGGCGGGCCCTGGCTGACTTCCAGGAAGACGTCGAAGAAGGAGTCGGGAGCGAGGTACGCCCGGGCCGGCGCCACCAAAAGTCCAAGTGTGCAGGCGACGATGAAGGCTGGTTTAAGCAGTGCGGTACTCTTCATGGCAGTCCACTTTCACGGCCACTCCGCTTGTCATCCTGCCGGCCCATCGTCCCCGAGCAGCCAGCACCGTGGCCGCGAGTCCTGGTCACCCAGAACGAGAGCCATGCCAGCACCATACCAGCATGCAATTGACTTCTACAAAAGGCGCCTATCCATGTCAACAACTAACTTGCACCTTTTTTAAGACCGGCGCTTTGCCCCACCAGCCCTGAACAAAACTCCGCAGGCGCTGTCCATAGAACGTCCGCCAGCATCAGCCCGGCGTCCGAAGGAAGCGTCACGGAGTCACACTTGCATCGTTGGTTCTCCCCGGGCAACAATAGGCGGACGTGGTAATGCGAAGGTTATCGTCGTGGATCACAGTCAATCCGCGCAGCCGAAGCCGGCACAGGCTTCGGCCTGCTTTTGCTTTGCTGACGGCGCTGCTGTGGCTGGCCCCCTCCACGCTGGGCGCGGCGAGCTTCACGGCCACGCTGGACCGGGAAAGCGTTACCGTCGGCGAGAGCGCCACCCTGACGCTCCGCTATGACGGCGGCCAGCCCAAGACGACGCCGTCCCCGCCGACGATCCCGAACCTGCAAGTCTCTGGCGGCGGGACCTCCCAGAGCATTACCGTCATCAACGGTCAGTTCTCGGCCAGCATCTCGCAGACCTTTCTCCTGACCCCCACCCAGCCGGGCGACTTTGCCATCCCGGCCCTCACTGTCGAAATTGGCGGCCAGGTCCTGAGCTCGCAACCGCTGAAACTGACCGCGGTAAAAGCCCCCACCAGTGCCGCGGATGGCGCCGGGGACAAACTGGCGTTCTTCAAGCTCTTTGTCCCGAAAAAGGAGGTCTATGTCGGCGAAATCCTGTCGGTCGAGTTCCAGGTGTATGTGCGCGACGGCCTCGCCAACGGGGAGGACATCCTGCAGGGTTTTGACCAATTCAGCGGATGCCCTGTGAAAGCCGAAGGCGTCAGCATCATCAAAACGGCCCACGCGCAACGCCGCCGGGCGCGCCTGGGCAATGCCAGCTACGTCGTCGCGACTCTCGTCACCTCACTCTCCCCCATCAAAACCGGGCCCATCACCCTTGGCTCGATGGATGTCCCGCTCACCTTGCAGATTCCGCTGCCCAACCAACGCCGCCGCGATCCCTTTGATCCCTTCGGCATGTTCCAGCGTATGCAGGTCGAGGAGCGGCGCGTCTCGCTGTCGGCCGAACCCGAAATACTCAAAGCCCTCCCGCTGCCCAGGGAGAATATCCCCGCCACGTTCAACGGCGCCGTCGGCAACTTCACCATGACCGTCACCGCCGGCCCCACTAATGTCGCCGCCGGCGACCCGGTGACCGTCAAGGTGGCACTCTCAGGGCGAGGCGCGTTTGACTCGCTCGCCTTGCCGGAGCAGAACGCGTGGCGTGACTTCAAGACCTATCCCCCGACCACCAAGGTGGACACCACCGATCCGCTTGGCCTGCAAGGAACCAAGACCTTTGAGCAGGTGGTCGTGCCCCAAAGCCCGGATATCAAAGCCCTGCCGCCGGTCTCCTTCAGCTTCTTCGACCCCGACCAGAAGAGCTACCGCACGCTGACACAACCTGCCATACCTCTGGTTGTCCGCCCGGGCGGCGCTGCCCCGGCGCCGGTGGTGGCGGCCACGACACGCGCCGCGCAGGACAATGCCCCGCCCGCCCAGGACATCGTTCACATCAAGCCGCGCCTCGGAGCAGTGGCCCAGATTGCCCCGCCGCTGGTGCTGCGACCCTGGTTCCTGGCGCTGCAGGCCGTACCCGTCCTTGCCTGGCTCTCGGCCGTCCTGTGGCGCCGGCGCGCTGAGATGCTGGCGAACAATCCCCGCCTGCGCCGCCGCCGCCAGGTGGCCCAGAACATCCGCCAGGGCCTGGACGAGTTGCGTCAATCCGCCGCGGACAACAAGTCCGAAGCCTTCTTTGCCACGCTGGTGCGCCTGTTGCAGGAGCAAATCGGCGAGCGCCTTGATCTCCCGGCCTCGGCCATCACCGACGCCGTGATTGAAGAGCACCTCCGCCCGCGCGGCGTCCCGGAAACCACGCTCGCCCCCTTGCAGGAGCTGTTTCAGACCTGCAACCTCGCCCGCTATGCACCAATCAGAACCAGCCAGGAATTGGCCGCAATTATCCCGAAACTCGAAGCCGTCCTGCGCGATCTCAGGGAGATGAAGCTGTGAGAGGTAACGTGACAACCGGACGGTCTTTCCGCCTCGGTCCCGCCAAGGCAAGCGACCGCGCGCCGGGACGGGGACGCCGGGTCGCAACGGCGGTAGTACTGTTCACGATTCTCTGGCTGACTCCCTGGTGTTCGCGCGCCGCGCTTTCCACCGCCGCCTTCGAACTGGCCAACAAGCTTTACGAGGAAGGCAAGTTCGCCGAAGCCGCCGCCGCTTACGAGAAACTCGGCCAGTCCGGCCAGACAGCCGCCGCGCTCAGCTTCAATCTCGGCAATGCCCATTTCAAGTCCGGCCAGATCGGCCGCGCCATTGCCGCCTATCGCCAGGCCGAACGACTCACCCCGCGCGACCCGGACCTGCGCGCCAATCTGCAGTTCGCGCGCAACCAGATCCAAGGCCCCACCCTGGCGCCCAGCCGATGGCATCGCTGGCTCGGGCGATTGACCCTGAACGAATGGACCCTGCTGGCCGCAGGCGCGCTCTGGCTCTGGCTGCTGCTGCTCGCCTTCCTCCAATGGCGGCCCGCCCTTAAACCAGCTCTGCGCTTCTACGTCCTCGGCCTGGCCATTCTGGTGGTCATCTTGGCCGCCTGCGCCGGCGCCGCCCTGCGCCAGGCCCGCTTCACCCGCACCGCCATCGTTACTGCGCGCGACGCCGTGGTCCGCTTCGGCCCGCTGGCCGAGTCCCCCGCCGCTTTCACCGCCCACGACGGCGCCGAACTGCGCGTGCTCGACCAAAAGGACGACTGGCTCCAGGTCAGCGCCGGCCCCCGCCGAACCGGCTGGCTCCGCCGGGACCAAGCGGTTGTCGCGGGCGGCTAACTCCGGTGAGGGCGGGCGTCCCCGCAAGCCCTGACTTCCACGGAACTACAAAGTTGTTTGGGCCCGCGTGGACGCTCGCTCTCCGGGGCTCAGGAGCCTGCAACGGATTAAGGCAGCCGGAATTGCGAGTTGAAAGGAGAGCCCGAAACTGCTAGCTTGGGCCCGTGAGCACCGTCACCGAGATCGAAGCCGCCATCGCCCGGTTGCCCCGCAAAGAGCTCTGGGAGCTGAAGGAGCGGCTGGACCGCCGGTGCGAGGCGGAGTGGGATACCCAGATTGCAGAGGATGCCCGGGCCGGAGGACCGCTGGACCGGCTGGCGCAGGAAGCGATCGCGGAGTTCAAAGCGGGACGCTGCACCCCGCTCCCGTGAGGAGTCACACCACCGCGCTTTGGCCGCCCCCGTGGCCGATGGGCTGGTCTGGTTTTGGATTGGGCCTCACGACGAATACGAACGCATGATTGGTGCCTGAATGAGGCCGGCCGCTTGCGAAGTCTCCGCCCCGCCACCAACCCCAAGCCAGTCCGCGCTGCGCGGCTGGCTCCACTGCGACCTGGCCGTCGTCGGTGGGAACTGATATTGACGTTCGGCATAAAGCAAGCACCGCCCCGGTATGCAACCCCAGATCACATACAATGACGCTTGGGAGTCGATTCCCCTGGAGTACGTGGACGCGGTACTGGAGTTCTTTGACCGCACACTTCAACCAACGCACCCACTCCGATCGTATAAGTTATTCCCCATCGCAAAGTGTTGGCGAAAGGACAAGTACTTGCTTGAGGAGGAGGAGCCCAGCGACCTTCTCTGGGTCCTGGATATGCATCGGAAGAAGCGCATTCGAGGCAAAACCTGTTATTACTTCAAGCGCATCGAGACACAGGAGGAGCTTGATGCGATGCTTCGAGCCGATTATGAGGCGTGGGTCCAGTACATGAAAGATGCGGGAGCGTGGCACGGAGACTGATCTCTGCCTTCCTCTAGCTAATCCCGACCGTGAGCTTCTGGCCGGCTCCAACCACCACAGGACGCTTCAACGACACCACCACCCCACCCGCCTCAGACTTAAACGCGCTGGGCACCGTCTTGCCACCGCATTCCACTTTCACCCGTTTGGGCGTCCCGGCCACGGACAGTGCGAACTCCGCCACCGCCAGCCTTCCCTCGCAAACACTTAACTCATTCCGCTGCGTCTGTCCCTCCCGCGTCTGTCGCAAGCTGCCCCACCCCTCCGGCCCCACGAAGAAGCCCTTGAAGTCCCCCGGCGTGTGGCGCGGCGTGAACCGCAGCGCTTGCCGCGGCCCATCGTAATCCCAGCCCGACAGCGCCAGCAGCAGCGACCACGACGACATCGCCCGCGCATAGTGCCCGCCGCACTCGAGCTCGTTCCACGGATTGCGCTCGATCGGCGGGCGCGGGATTCCGTCATAGCGGTCGCGCGCCCCCCTCACGATGGCGAACGCCTCCTCCACCAACCCTTCGTAGATCATGTGCGCCGCTACCTGGTATTCGATGCCTGTCCAGACCTCGTCCGAGTAGAGCATCACGTGCCCCGGCCGGCCGCCCTTGGGCCACGTGCAAGTGATCAGCCCCTTGTCCTTCGCCCCGGCAAACGCCCGTGGCGCGTGCGGCCAGCCCGTCAGGTTGGACTTCCAGTTGTAATTGAATACCGCCCGCAGCGCCGACACCACCATCTCCCGCGGCAGGATGTAGCCCAGCCCGAGTTGGTGCGCCCACCACTGGCCGATCAATTGGTCCGCCATACAGCCCGGGCCCACTTCCCCCGGCCGCTTCATGTAATCCGCCAGATGCTGCTGGAAATACTCCCCGTTCCAGCACAGCTCGACGAGCTTCCTCCGGCCCTTCTCGAAGACGCTGCGAAACCGCTCCGCCGCGGCCTTGTCCCCCACCCGCCGGCCCCACTCTTCGCCCGCGCGCAGCGCCGCCAGGTAATACCCGCTGATGAACGTCGTCACCCCGTGCAGCGCCTCGTCATAGGTGTTCCATTGATCATCCTGCAAAATGCCCTCGGGCTGCCCTCCGGCCGACTTCGCGTCGCGCCCGATCAGGTATTCCACCGCGCGATTGATGTGCGGCCAATACTCCCGGAAAAACCCGTCGTCCGGCTGGTTAAGCGCCTCGCGATAGGCCTTGAGAATGCAGCTTGCGTGGCCGTCCGCGAACGGTTGCTCGCCCGTCGGCCGCGGCGGCGACGGCACCTCGGTCCGGTTGTTGACCCCGCCGTCCGGGCGTTGCTGGTGCTTGAAGTCAATCCGGCGCATGTCCTGCTCCAGCGACGGGAACAGGCGCGACAGGCTCTGCTCATAACCCCACACATGCGTGCACGTCGGCTGGCAGCAGCCGTTCGAGCCTTCCCAACCATACGTGTCCCCGTTCGCGATGCGGAACACCACGCCGATGTGCCGGATAATGGCGGCATTCGCGGTGAGGCAATCCAGCAGCCAATACGGCAGTGTGCTGTCGTAAAACGTCCTGCGGAACCGCTCCGTCCGCCCGTGCAACGCGCCATAGTCCTTCAACGCCTCGCGCATCACCGCCCGCGCGTCGGCCCATTGCGTCGCGTAGTGGCAGCCCATCCAGGTATGGACGGCGTTGTATTTGTTGGGGTAATGCCACGCCAGCAGGAATGGAACGTCAACACTCTTCCCCGGCGGCACATTAACGTTGACGGCAACCGCCCCATACAGGGTGCGGCCGAGCGGCGTCGGCGCGTTGGATCTGGCCTCGGCCAGCGGCGTAAAGCTGCCCTCCGCCGCGAATGCTCTCCACGCATCCTCCCGATGCGCCGCCGCCGACAGCACGGTGACTTCGTCCCCAAGCGCTGCCAGCGCCAGCGTGCCGAAACCCGGCGCCTTGGGATGCTGGAACCCGCCTCCCCCAGTGTAACTCGCCCCCACCAACCCGCAAACCAGCGTATAGGCGCTCTGCCGGTACTGGCTCCATCCCGCACGCGCCGGCTCCAGCACCGCTCCAGCCGCGATCACTACCTTGCCCTTTCCCACCGTCCGCATTAACAGCCGTGTGCCATCGGACGCCTTGGACTCAGTCGCGCCGGGTTGCGGCACCAGCCCCTCAAACTCCACCGCCCCACCGTTGCCAGCCTCGCCATCCGCCGGCCGGAGGCTGCTGAACCGCGCCGGCAGCAGCTCCTCCAGCAACTGCATCAACTCCCGGGTCGCCGGCATATCCGAGAACTCGATCCGATCCACGTTGATGTGCCCCCACCCGCCCATCTGCTCGTCCACGATCTCAATGTGCGCGGACTGGCCTCGCCACTCGCCCACAAACCACATCGCCGGCAGCAACTGTTCGTTGTCCTTGCCCGAGGTGGCGCGCACCACATTGCCGTCCACCACCAGCCGCATCTGGGTGTTGGCGTGGCGACCGCCCCCCACGAGAAACCGGATAAACTGCCGCTCGATGGTGAACGGCTTGCTGACCATCCGGCCAGTCATATCGTCTCCGCCGACGAAGCTGTTGACCAGGCCCTTGCCGAGAAACCCGGTCACCGGGTTTTGCATAGGCAGCGTCCCCTGCGGGGGCTCCTTGCCGAAGGCCTCGCCCGTCACCGTCCACTTATCGTAGCCGCCCTCGAAATCCTCGAACACAATGTCCGGCCGCGGGCTGACCTCGGCAACCGGCTTGCCGCCGGTCCACGCCCCGTAGCCCGCCAACAGCGGCATCGTCCGGCCCGACCAGAGCAGCGTCGCGCCCGCCTGCACCGCCTCCCGCGCGCCGCGGAGCAGTCCTTCTGAAAGGTCCGTCCCGGCCTCCTCCAGCCAGATCACTGTGTGCGCCGGATCGCGCAGCTTTTCCGCCGGCAACGGCTTGTCTCCGAGCACTTCGACCGCCAGTCCCTCCGGCCGGTCTGGCGGCGGCTCCAGCAGCGCCTTCAGATTGGCAGCCGTATAAATCGCCACCGGCTTGTCCAGCGACGCTTCCCCCGCAGCTTCCGCGCGCATGTACAGCCCGCCCCGCCCGCCTTCGCGCAGCACCTCGTTGACGTTGCCGCCGAAGCACGCGTTGCTGGCTGAGTTGTTCGGCCCAGCCGCATCGTAGCCCACCGGGTTTTGCATCACCGCCGCCAGCGACACCGTCTGCTTCTGCTTCGCCGGGTTAGTGACCCGGAAGAGGAGCGCCGCCAGCGGCATCGCCGAGAAGCGCGCGTCCAGCGGCGCAAGCGGGCTGAAAGCTGCCAACTCCACCTCGACGGGCAACTCCGGATCCTTGCAGCGCAGCTCCGCCACTGGGTATTCGCCCCGCATCTCAATCTGCTTGACCCGCGGCCAGTCGGGCCCGCCCCCTGTCTGAAGCATCCGGATGACGCCGCCCGCGCGGATCAGGAAATGCAAAGGCACCTGCCCGCCCCTCAGCGTGTTGAACAACTGCCAGTTGGTGAATTGGCCGTCCACGCCCAACTCGATGTTGCCGGTGCCAATGCCGCCCAGGTGCATCCGGGTGTCCGTGTGTCTGCCGGACAGGTAAAGGCGCGGCTGGTCCGGGGCAAACAGTTCCCGCCGCCACCGCTCCAACTCATCCGCCGGCAGTTCAAACGCCCCCCACGCCGGGGTGCCCAGCATCGCCGCCGCCGCCCCCGCCCCCACCAGCCCAATGAACTCACGCCGGTTGATGCCTTGTGGACCACAGTGTCCCGAACAGTTGCATTTGCGCATCACTTGCCTCCTTCACTTGCGTTGACTCGTGCCGAACATTATTCGCCGTCTCTGCTACCAGTCCCCTTTTCAGTTGCCAAGCCCGAATCTCCCCTTCCGAACCGCAGGGGTTAGACTTCCTCCAACACAGGCTGTTGAGCCTTGCCCGCCCAACGGCGGGACTTAACTGCCTCGCTGTTTCCCAGGGCTCTTGCTCGCGCTACCAGGGAAGCGGAATCGCATCACGGTATAATCCTGGGTTTCGGCCACACGGAAGCCGGACGCCTTAATTCCTTCCGCAACGCCCGGCATGTGGGCCACGCCCCACGGAACGACGATCGGCTCCGGATCAGTGAGACGGGCGTGGATTTCTTCCAGGACCCGCTGGTTGCGTTTGGTGATCAGGTCATCGAATAGCTCCTCCTCGAAGTGAGGGGGCGGTGAGTGGCGAAACAACTTCAGCACAGTTTCAGCATTCACCCCTTTGGCATGAATGAGCATCAACAGGTTGAGCATGCCGATTGTGTTGGTAGTGAACTGCTCCACATCCACATCCGCCATCACCAGTTGGACCTGGACGGGATTGAATTCCTTTTCCTGCTCGGCGAGACCGAGAGAGGATGCCATGCGCTGGTAAGTGATGGTGTTGGTCAGCAGGCTATTGTTGTCGGTGACTCCCTCCATTAGCACCACCGCGTTGGTCGGGAACGATTGCGACAGTTTGTGGTAGAAGCCGGCTTCACCGACGTGCGCCATCGGAACGAGGTGGATCACTTTGCCATCCTCGCGAACGTACTTGCGCGCCTGAACGGTAAGCCCCCCCGGCCGCAGCGTCAGGAAACCTTCGCTGAAATGCGCCACGGACAGCGCCGTGCAAACGGCCAGATAGGCAACTACCGCGGGCAGTAATACAAAGATGTTTAACAGCAGGAACGCCGAGAGGTTGAACCAGCCAAAGCGCCGGGCTCCCAGCCAGCCAAATGCCACCAACGGCCAACGCAACCTCGGCCCGCCCTGGGCCCACCATACAATGGCCAGACCGAGCGCGACCTGGCAAAGCGAGGTGATCCACGCTACCTCCTGAAACCGGCCGTGATAGTACGTCGCCAGCGGAAGCAGAACAACAACGGCCAGCGGATTGAAGAGTGTGACCGGGAGAAACAGCCGCTTGGGGATCATGGGCGTGAGTCCCATCAGCACGTATACCACGAGCGTCGTGAGCAGGGTGGGAAGAAACACAAGGACGCGCAACAGCGCCAGAAGGTGAAGATCAAAGAGAAGGATCAGTGAATCGTCCACCAGGGATACGACCGCATCGGCCAGAAAGAGCCCAAGGCACAGGCTTAGCAGGAGAACGAGGAGTTGCCGGCCCGGCCCCGGCTTGCGCTCCGGCTCCAGCGGGGGCGGTGGCGGAGGGCTGATGACGGGTGGCTGCATGGAAAGGCTAACAGTTAGAGGCTAAGACAAATCTCGCGGTGGCTCGCTCATTCGGTTTCAGCCGTTGGCGTTCCGACAGTTCAGTGCCGGCAGTCTGGGTGCTTGCCGGGGAAAGTCCAGCGCAAATAGAGAGGTCCAGCATCGCCAGAGAACGCGGTTTCCTGGCGCCGATTGTCAGGCCAGCCTGAAAGAATTCGCTTTGGGCTCCGGTCTGGTTTAGGCTCTTGCCCACAACCAAAATGCCTGCGCGCGATTTGTCGCAACACCCGATTTGGCGGGGCGAGGAGTTGGGTCAGCCCATTCCAGCCTCACCGCATGCGGTGTCGGTGGCGCTGCCGCGATGGCAGGACGTGGTGGGATACGAGGAGAAGAAGGCCGAGGTGGTCAACGCGTTGACCAGCGGTTATCCGCGCTTCTTCATTCATGCGGCGGTGCGGGAGTTGGCGCGGCAAATCGGGGATGGGCGGCCGTGCCTGCCGTTTCCCTCGCTCCGCGCCGCCAGGCTCTGCGCGCAGTTCATCGAGCGCTCCAGCGGCGCGCAGGCCAAGGTCCTGGCGCATCGCGGCATTCATGGAGTGGTGACCAGCGACGCCGGCATGGCCGCCTTGCGAGCATTCTGGCAGCATACGGGGTTGATAGTGTCCACCCGGCAGGCTGAAGCACACTTGGCCGGGGGCGGGACCGCATCCGATGATCTGGTGGTGCGCCAGTCTTTGCGACGACAGCTCGCCGGCTTGTATGACTGCGCCGAAGACGATGTATTCCTTACGGTGACCGGGATGGCTGCCCAGTTCGCCGCCTTGCAGGCCGTCATGCAGCGAACTCCCGGCAGGCCGACAGTCCAATTGGGGTTCCCCTATGTTGACACACTGAAACTCCAGCAAAAGCTCGGCCACGACGGCAAGCTGCTGCACAACCTGGGAAATATAGACCAGGAGTTGCAGACCTTAATGCGCCGGCAGCCACTGGCGGCTTGCTTTTGCGAAATCCCCGGCAACCCCCTGCTCGGTTCGGCGGATGTGCGCCGTATCAGTCCCGCGCTGCGCGAGCACCGCGTGCCGCTGGTGATGGACGATGTGGTCGCGACGCCTGTTAACGTGGATTTGACCGGCCATGCTGATCTAATTGCCACCAGCCTCACTAAGTTCATCGTCGGCACCGGCAACGCGATGGGCGGCGCGCTCATCTGCAATCCCAAGTCCCCCCTCCACCGCGAACTTAAACCCATCGTCAGCGCGCAGCATGAAGAAGTGTTGTGGGGCGATGATGCCGCGGTGCTGGATACGCAGGCCCGCGGCTTTCCGGAGCGCATGACGCGGCATAATCAGAACGGCCTTCTGCTGGCCGAGCGCCTGCGCCGCCATCCGGCCGTCGAACGTGTCTGGTATCCGAAATGGGAGTTCAGCGAAGCTTACGAAGCCGTGCGGCGCCCGGCAGGCGGCTGGGGCGCCCTCATCACTTTCCTGCCCAAAAACGGGGAAACAAAGTCCCCAATCATCTACGACCGCCTGGAGTTCTGCAAAGGGCCGAGCCTGGGCACGGTGTTTACTCTGGCCTGCCCTTTCACCCTGCTGGCGCACTATACCGAGCTGGCGTGGGCGGAATCGTGCGGCGTTTCGCGTTACCTGATTCGCATCTCCGTCGGTCTGGAAGACCCGGAGGACCTCTGGCAGCGTCTCGAACGGGCCTTGTGTGAGGTGCCTTGAACCTCCGGGAATGCATCGGAACGATGCTTACTCGACGATCTTGGGGACCATGAACAGGCCGTTGGCGTGCGCAGGGGCATTGCTTAGGGCCTCCTCGTTGCTGAGGGAGGGCTGGACTTCGTCAGCCCGGGTCACGTTGACTAGCGGGAACGCGTGGGCTGTCGGCTCCACTCCGCTAACATCCACCTCCTTAAGCTTCTCGATGTAAGCGAGGATATTTCCCAACTGCTCGCCCATTTTCTGCTCCTCCTCGGGCGAGAGCGACAGACGCGCCAGATGCGCGACATACTTCACATCAATTTCCACCGCGGCCATATCATTCCTCGTCGAACTTGCGGTTAATGAGTATCTCCAACTCGGCCAGAGCCTGGGGAGCGTCCTGGCCGTGGGCATGAACGGTGAATTTGCTGCCGGGGCCGGCGGCCAGCATCATCAGACCCATGATGCTCTTGCCGTTGACCTTCTCGCCGTCCTTCTCCACAAAGATGTCGCAGTGAAAGCGATTGGCCGTCTTGACGAACATGGCCGCCGGCCGGGCGTGGATGCCCAGCTTATTCGACACCTGAAAGTCTTTTGTCATGACGGATTCGCCGCCCGCTATCACCTTCGCGCTCATTCAGTCCAAAGAGGACAATACGCCAAAAGCGCGCTTTGGCGCCACTGAATTCTATGGCTTCGCCGCCGCCGCCATCCGGGCGATGAGCCGGTCATTGAGCTCTTTGGCCGGATTGTAGCCCGCGACCTTGAGCTTGACCTGGAAGGCGGCCACTTCGATCAACCGCGCCAAATCGCGCCCCGGCCGCACTGGAATGGTAATATGCGGAACGTCAATGCCCAGGACTTTGACGAACTCCTGCTCCAGCCCCAGGCGATCCACGTCCGGGACTTCATTCCACGACTTGAGCGAGACGACCAGGTCCACCCGTTTTTCGTGGCGGATGCTCTTGACGCCGAACATGGCGGCGACGTTGATGATGCCGATGCCACGCACCTCCATGTGGTCGCGCGTGACTTCGGCGCTGGTGCCCACGACTTCCCGGCCGTCCACCAGCGTCACCTTGGTGATGTCGTCGGCCACGAGGCTGTAGCCCCGCTCGATAAGCGCCAGCACGCTCTCGCTCTTGCCGATTCCGCTTTCCCCGCGGATGATCACGCCGACGCCCAGGATGTCCACCATGCTGCCCATTTCAGTGCCGCGCGGGGCAAACATCATCTCGAGGGCCAGGGTGGCCAGGTTGATGAACTTCATGGTTACCATTGGGCAGCGGAACACCGGCACCCGGGCTTCCTCGGCCGCCTTGAGGCACAACTTGCTTGGGTGCAGGTTGCGAGAGAACACGACACCCGGGACTTTGTAGGAGAAGAAAAGCTCGTAACGCTTGGCCTGCTCCTCAGCCGAGAGCGACTTGAGGAAGAAGGCTTCGGCATTGCCGATGACCTGCAACCGTTTGTTGGCGAAGTAGCGCGTGAACCCCGATAACGCCAGGCCCGGCCTATTCACCGTTGGCTCGCGGATGATGCGCTTGAGCCCCGTAGCACCGGCCACCAGATTGAGCTGCAGGGAGCTGGCGTGCTCGGTATAGAACCGCTCGACGGTGATGTGGTTAGTTTGCATGGCGAGAATAACGAGAGTTCGCGGCTGAACACGTGCTCTCTTGCCCTAAGTTCCGGCTCATAGGTTAAATTCCGGGCCCAGATAGATCTCCCGCGCCTTGGGGTCGTTGACCAGGTCCTCGGCATTGCCCTCATAAACGACTTCCCCCTTGTGGATGAGGTAGGCCCGGTCCACGAGCTTCAAGGTTTCGCGCACGTTGTGGTCGGTGACCAGAATCCCCAGGCCGCGCTGTTTCAGACGGCGCACAATCTTTTGCACCTCGTAAACGGCAATGGGGTCAATCCCGCTGAAAGGCTCGTCCAGCAGGAGCAGCTTGGGGCTGGTCACCAGCGCGCGGGTGATTTCCAGCCGGCGTTTCTCGCCGCCGCTCAGCGTGTAGGCCCGGCTCTTTGCCAGGGACGTCATATCAAGCTCGTCCAGCAGATACTTCAGCCGCACGGCGCGCTCGGCCCGGCGCAGCCGGCAGGTCTCGAGAATGGCCAGAATGTTCTGCTCGACCGTGAGCTTGCGGAAGATGGACGGCTCCTGCGTCAGGTAACCCATGCCCAGCCGGGCGCGCTTGTGCATCGGGAGGCGGCTGATGTTGCGGGACGCGAATTTGACCACCCCGGCGTCGGGCTTGATGACCCCGACCACCATGTTGAAAGTGGTGGTCTTGCCGGCGCCATTCGGCCCGAGCAGCCCGACGATCTCCCCGGCCTCGACCGTGATGGAAACACCGTTGACCACGCGGCGCTGGCGATATTCTTTCACCAGCTTCTCTGTGGCCAGCAGCTTGCCGTTCGCGGGCGGGGCGTTCGATTCGTCTGGCGGAGGGGTTTTCAAGACACGCGGTGCACGATCTGGTTTAGCTGCCGTTCGGCGGCCGGAACAGGTTCGTTGCGGAGGCCGGCAGCGGGCCTCGAAAGTTGTACCTACCCGGGGTCGTCAGCTTGTGGCTCGACAGGTCCAGGGCGATGGTCTTGTTCCGGATCACAATGTTGGTCGCGGCCAGAACGGCGGGGGTGCCGGTCAGCTCCATCAGATCGTTGGTCAGCGTGGCAGTGAGGCGGCGGGTGAAGACGGCCTTTTGACCGGTGCCACGGAGAGTCTGCCCCTGCGCATTTTGCAGGTCGAACACCACCGACGGCTCGGCAATCAGCATGCGGCCATCCTTCCCCAATTCCGGAGGCGACAGCATGGTCAGCTCCTCGCAGGTCCATTTCATCTGCGGATGTTCAATCCGCACCCCGCCATGAAACAGGCCTGTTGCTGGCGTGAGCAAATACTGCTGCGAGTAAATCTCCGCGAATGCCGGCGCGCCCCCGCTGGTCTGGCCGGGTGTGGGCGCAGCCGAGCCAGCCAGAGCGGCCTGCCCAACCTCGGCGGCGGGCAGTCTCATGAAAGCATTTCCTTCCACGAGCATCTCCTCGCGGGCAAGGTTCACGCGTATCGAGTCGCCTCTCCCCTCGCGGGAGCCAGCCTGCCAAGCGGGGCTGCCGATAAGCTCCAGCAAGTGATTAGTGGCGGTGTACTCGGCTTTGGCCGCCGTGAATCGCCGGTCCTCCCGCGCGATGACTACTGCCCGCTCCGCTACCATCTTGCCCAATTCATTTGTGCCAGCCAGGGTGAGCGTCATCAGGCCGCAGGCCATCTGGCCTTGCAGTTGGCCGTCGAGGCGGTCGCTGACGTTCACCTGATCGCGAAAAACCGCCACATCGGTCCGCAGTTCGTAGTTATCACATTGGATCTCGACGACCTCGTTGGCTGGGGCCGGCGAATTGACCGACCTTGATCCGGGGGGCGAAAGAAAGCCGGCGGCCCCCAGGCCCGCAGCGGGCATCTGGAGCCTGGCGTGGCCCATTGCTCGGAAAATCCTGTTCGTCCGGTCGAAGATCAGCTCGTCGCCGCTTCCCTGCCGCTGCTCGATCCGCCAGGTCGGCTGGCCTTTCATTTGGATCAGGTCGGTGTCTGCCGAGTAGAACGCCCACTCGCCTGTGGCATGTATCTTCTCGTAATCCACAACCACGCGTTCCTCGGCGGTCAGGCTTTGCAGCCGGTGCTCGGCCATTGGCAGCAGAACGGTCAGCCGCCCCGCCGTGGAATTCAGGTTTGTCCCCGTCACGCGAACGTTTCCCTGGTACACGCCCTTGCCCGAAGTTTGCTCGTATTCGAACTGGTCGGAGAAGATGTCCATGCCCGGCGCCACTTCGGCGGGCCGATTGGTGAGCGGCGTGGCGGCTGCCGGCTTGAGCAAATCGGGATGGATGGTCGTATGGACACGATTGGAAACCAGCAGGGTCGCATTAGTCTGCTGCCGAACGAAGCCCTCCCCTTTGATGGCGAACCGCCCATTCGCGGTTTGCACCTGGAGCGGACCCGCGGAACTGATCGAGCGATGGGTTGGATCGAACAAGCACTCGGGCGCCTCGACCACCAGCTCGCCCTCGCCGGTCGGGCTGAAGGTTTGGTATTTGGCCTTGGTAACAAGCCATCGTTTATCAGCCTGCTGCTGCGCCTGAGCGCCCTCGATCAGCGCTTTCATCTGCGTATCATGCGGCGCTTCGTGGTAATCGGCGAATTTGAAACCCTGCCCGCCGACCACCGGCTGCGCGTGGGCCGGCCGGGCGTTGATCGCCAGGCCAAGCGCCAGCATGGCCAGCGCCGCGCCACTGGTAAATTGGATATGCCGGTTCATCGGATTAAGCGGCGTGTGCTGCCACAATATGCTCCCACTTGCCTTGAGCCTTGAGAATCAACTCGACCACCTCGCGCACCGCCCCGTGCCCGCCGTCGGCCCGGGTGACGTAATCCGCCGCCGCCCCTGCTTCCGCCACGCCGTTGGCCACCGCTACGGCCACTCCCGCGCGTTTCAAGACGCCCAGGTCCACAATGTCATCGCCAATGTAGCAGACCTCGTCCCAACGAAAGCCGGTTTGAGCGAGAAGTCTGTCCACGACGTAGACTTTACCGCCCTTTTGCTGGCGAAGGAAATCTATTTTGAGTTCCCGCGCCCTCCGCGCCGTGGCCGCCGAGGCCCGGCCGGAAATCCAACCAATCTTCAGGCCTTCGCGTCGCGCTATTACCAACCCCAACCCGTCCCGAATGCTGAATCGCTTGGTTTCCTCCGGCCCGCCGATGAATACCGCACCGTCGGTCAAAACGCCGTCCACGTCGCACAACAGCAGCCGGATGCGCCGGAGCGCCGCGTCGAGCGACGCCGGGCGGCGGCCACGGGCCCGCGCTGTTCGATGCTCGGTTCTCCGGGCAGGCATCTTACTGAACCGCCAAATGAACCTTCACGAGGCTCTTCAGCAGCGCGGGCATTTCAGCCAGGGGAATCATATTCGGCCCGTCGCTCAATGCCCGGGCTGGCTCGGGGTGGGTTTCGAGAAACACCCCGCTGGCACCCGCCGCCATCGCGCAGCGGGCGAGCACCGGGGCGAAATCCCGCTGCCCGCTCGAACAGTCCCCGCCGCCACCCGGAAGCTGCACCGAATGCGTCGCGTCAAATACCACCGGAAAACCAAACCGGCGCAGGATGGGAATCGAGCGCATGTCCGCGACCAGGTTGTTATAGCCGAATGTCGTGCCGCGCTCAGTGAGCAGGAGCTTCCTGCCCCCCATGCTCTTCGCCTTGCCGACCACCTGGCCCATTTCCTCCGGTGAGAGAAACTGCCCCTTCTTCAGATTTACTATCCTGCCCGTTCCAACCGCCGCGGCGATCAGGTCGGTTTGGCGGCAGAGGAAGGCGGGGATTTGCAGCATATCCGCCACCCGCGCCGCGGCTGCGGCCTGGGCCTCCGTGTGGACGTCGGTCAGGACCGGCACGCCCACGCGGGCACGGACATTGGCCAGCACGGCCAATCCTGCTTCGAGGCCGGGCCCACGGAACGACTTGGCCGAGGTACGGTTGGCCTTGTCGTAGCTGGCCTTGAAGACGTAGAACACGCCCAACCGGTCGCAGAGCCGCTTCAGGGCCGAGGCCACCCGCAGGCAGAGGGCCTCGTTCTCGATGACGCATGGACCGGCGATCAAGAACAGCCGGCCCGGCGCGTTCAAGGACTTCCATATGGCGGAGTCGCTAAGCACACCCAGCTTTTACCAGTCAATGCGCTGAATGTAAATGGCACGCAACGGCGCGGGGCGCATCTCGAGTTGGAGCCGGCATTTCAGTTCCCGGCCGGGGTTGGAGGGCTTAGACACTTGAGAACTTGGGATTTCAGGGCCTCCGGAGAGAAAGGCTTGTTCAGGAGCGCAATGTTGTAGCCGGGGAAGGCCAGGAGGCGCTGCTGGAGCTCTGGGCAGGCACCGACGTAGAGGGAAGAGACCAGGATCGGGAACTTGGACCTGCAACGGTAGAAGCGATGGAGCAGTTCCTCGCACGAACAGCCGCTGTGACCGTAGTCGGTGATAAGGAGGTCCGGGGCGCGGCGCGTGATTTCACGCAAGGCTTCGTCGCCGGTGGCGAATTCGATCAGTTGGTAGTCGCGGAACCACAGCGGGAGCAAGGCGCGGATCAGGTCGCGGGCTGTGGACTCGTCGTCCAGGAGGATGATCCGTGCATTTCGATCGGACCGGGCCAGGGAAATGAGGTGCTGGGTCTGGCGCGGGTTCGAGCCGAGAAACCGGAGCACGGCGTTTCTGATTTCGGACAGAGCGAACGGTTTGCAGAGCAGGATGATGTCGAAGCCGGGCACGGAGAGAATGGGATCACGCACTTCCGGGTTGCCTGACCACGCCGAAACAACGATGATGGGGAACCGCACTTGCATGCGGTAGAGAATGGGGAGCGTTTCACAGAAGTTGAGACCGGCGTGGCTGCAATCAGTGACGAGCAGGTCGGGGGCCTGGCGGGCGACTTCGCGCAGGGTAGCGTGACCGGTGTCGCATTGGACTAGTTCGAAGTCCCGGAAGCTGTATTCAAAGACGAGTTTCATGCATTCGCGGACGCATGGCTCGTCGTCGCAGAGCAGGATACGAGCGGGGCGGTTCCCCTTCAGGAGGGAAATAGACCCCTTAGCCTGGGGCTTCGGAGTCTGCCCCTCTTTTCCCGGAGGATTTCGCGGCGGTTTCTGTTCGTCGTTCTCGCTCATGGGGCGTCGTTACTCGCGATACTGCCGGCGGCGGCGGAGGGGGGCAAGTTGGACGGGCTGCCCGGTTTCTTCCAGGCGAAAGAAGGCGGCATGGACGACTTCCTTCTCGTGGACCAGCGCGGTGCCGGCGAGGGCTCTGGCCTTGTAGCGGTAGTCTGTGCCGTGGCCGACTGAAGGGAACTGGCGCTCATCCGCGGCGACAATTTCGGCGAGGAAGGCATGGGCCTGGGCCGGGATTGAAGGTTCAAGGCTCACGGCTGAAGCGCCGGATTTGCCCTCACCCGGCGCTGGGGTGCCACCTTGTCCCGCTCCCGCAGGCGAGGGGCGAGACTCGATCAGGGCTTCCAAAGCGTAGCTGCGGACCAGCTTGGGATGCAGCTTGGCGTAGGCAGATATGAGCGAAACCAATTCCACGCCGGCGGGTTTGCCGCCGATGAAGGCCAGCAAGCCTATCTGGTTGGCGACGGGTTTGAAGGTTTCGTCGCACTGGCGGAGGTCCTCGTCGCGAGCCTTGTAGACATCGCTCATGGCGGAGGTTGGGGACGTGCAACAGGCTTTGACCTGCAGTTCGGCAATCCCGTTCCAGACCTCGCCCTGGTTGGACACGGGCGCGCCGCAGGATTGCAGCGACTCGTGGACTGAGCGAGTCTTCCTCGAGCGGCTCTTGTAGGCCATGACGTTGCCGGACTCGGCGAACGCCTGGGAGGCGTAGGACCAGCGTCCCTGCTCCGTGCAGCTCACGGGGATCTTCGTCTCCGAGACTTCTTTGATCAGGATCGAGGTGTTAAGGACGCGGTTTTGCTTGGCACCGGCGAGCTCCTCGCCGTCAATGAGGAGCACGGGCTTGTTCGCGCGGTTGACGACCATGAGGTCAGGCACCGAACCGGCGGCGGAGACTTCGGTAATGGCGATGTCCCAGGTGGCGAGGGCTTCGCCGAGGGTGCGGTACTGGAATGTGCCGTCTGCCGGGGCGATGAGCGGCAGGATGGTGATGTTCTTATAGGTCTGAGCTTCGCCGAACTGAACCGATTGGAGCCGGGTTTTCACTACGTTATCCATTGTTTTCCTTTCTTTGGTGCTGGTTGACCGATGCGCGAGAAATCAGTGGGCCTCAGTTTTCGAGGCCCGGCGGCCTGATGCTGCGGTGCCGGTCGCGGGCTGGAGTGACGCTCTCGGCATCGGACGCTGAGCCGCGGCCGTAAACAAGCTTGAAGATCTTCGTGGCGTGCTCGTTCATCGCGCTGTAGGTCGTGCCGAACAGGACATCGAGCATTTCCTCGGACGCGATTCCAGCGGTGAGCACGTTGGAGATGCAGAACAGGACTTCGCCGTCGCGGGTATCGAGGTGGAAGGCGCCCTGGCGCTTGCCGTAGTTGATTCGGGCCAGCAGCCGGGCGCAGGCGCCGCGTTTGGCGGGCGGGACCTTGACCGGCACACGACTCAGGAGGGTGATGACGCTCCCGTTCGATGAGGTGTCAACGGAAGTGGTCCAGTACAGATGCTCACCGCCGCACGGGACGAGCAGCAGGTCGCCGTCTTCGGTAAACGCGGGCTGGTATTTCTTCGACTTGAGGAGGTCGGCCGTCGCCTGGAGTATGGTGTTCATTGTTGATAAATGCCTTTCTATGTTAGGGGGCACTATGCGCCCAACTATCAGTAATCTAACACATGGGGGGTGACAAAGAATGACACCCTCCCTTATAATTTTCAGAAATTTTGGAGCCCCGGACGGACGCGACTGGACACGGCCTTGCCCCTCACCCTTCCCTGTATCCGAGGAAAATGGCGCACTTCCCGACGGCAGTGCCCAGGATGGCGCTCGTTCCTCGCTGCCCCTGGGAACCCCAGTGGCGATTCGCGGTCTTGGCCTCTCAGCTTGCCTCCAACACCGCCGCCGGACGGGCGGCAGCGCCGTTATGGTGGCCAAACGCCTGCTTTGGCGGGCAAATGGCCGGTGGATGGCCCGTTAGTGCGGTCCGGCTACGGTGTGTATCCCATGGGGAGCGCTCCCCATGGGATACACACCGTAGCACCACCGTGCCGCCACCGTAACCCCAAGCCAACGGTGCCGGGGTCTGAGCAGACTGGAGAAGGCAACACGGCAGGATTACTGTCCAAAATTTGGACAGTTCACCGGTTGGAGGTTGGAGGAACCATCCGGTTCTGGCTGGGGAGCGTTAATGACGTTGTGTTCCCTCTGCCCCGGCTGTCAGGGCGGCAATGGGAAAACCACCGTTGGCACTTTCCGGCAATCCGCGATTAAGCAGAAGATCGGGGGGGTGTCAACGGATGACACCCGCGATTACAGGAATGGTTGAGGGTTGAGAGTTGATGGTTGAGCGCTGAGCACATTAAATGGGTGCAAGACGAGACCGGAGGTCTCGTGAACCGGCAGGCGAGACGCCTGCCCTACATTCAAGGCGGAGAGCGAATTATGAGGAAAGCACAGACGACCGTGTATTGCTGGCCGGCGATTGAGCGGATGATGCGGATTCACCAGCTCATCGAGAACAGGGAATACCCGAACAGCCACAAGCTGGCGCGGGAGTTCGAGATGAGCGTCCGGACGATCAAGCGGGATATTGACTTCATGAAGACGCGGCTGAAGCTGCCGATGGAGTTCGACGGAAAGAAGAACGGGTTCTACTTCACGAGGTCGGTGCCGCAGTTCCCGCAGATGCCGATGTCGGAGGCGGATGTTTTCACCATGTTTGTGGCGAGCAAGGCGATTGAGCAGTATCGGGGCACGCCCTGGCAGCGGATGCTGGAGGTGACGTTTCGCAAGGTAACGGGGCAGTTGGATCAGAGCGTTCGTTATTCGCTGGGGAGCATGGACGGCCTGCTGTCATTCCGGCCGTTTGCGCCCGGCGATGCGGAATTGAAGAACTTCAACCTGCTGATGCGGGCGGTGAGCGAGAAGCGGGCGGTGAAGTTCATGTCTCGGAATCGCGGGCAGGTGAAGGCGCAGCTGCGGCACGTGCGGCCGTATCACATCGCGTGCGTGGATAACCAGTGGTGTGTGTTTGGGTTTGATATGGAGCGGAAAGCGATGAGGACCTTCGTATTGACAAGACTGTCGAAGCCGACGCTCACGGGGAAGCGGTTCACGGTGTCGAAGAAGTTCGATTTGAATGAGTATCTGCGCGGGAGCCTCGGGCTGTTCAAGGGGCAGGATGATTTCGAGGTGGTCGTGGAGCTGGACGCGTTCGCGGCGGATGACGTGCGCGGGCGGCGGCTGCATTCGAGCCAGGAGCTGACCGAAATGCCGGGTGGCATGCTGCGGGTGCGGCTGCGGCTGGACAGTCTGGAGGAAGCAGAAAGGTGGGTGTTGAGCCTGGGGACGCATGCGACGGTGATCAGACCCGAGAAGCTGCGGGAGCGGCTCTTCAAAGCAACCGGGGAGCTTTGGCAGCGCTACGGAGGACCGATGGTGATGCACAATAAGAGGCAGCTTGGAATTTAGTTTGCCTCGTCACCTTGCTGGTGCATGGTTTCAACCAGCTATTGCCATGAAACTGACAACTGTAATTATCTCTGCTGGCGGTCTGATGATTGCGTATCTGTTCAGCGGTTGTGTGGGGGTGCCCAAGGGTGTCAAGCCGGTCCAGGGTTTTGAGTTGGATCGTTACCTGGGGCGCTGGTATGAAATTGCGCGGCTGGACCATTCCTTTGAACGGGGCCTGAGCCACGTGACCGCGGATTACAGCCTGCGGAAGGGCGGAGGCGTGCGCGTGCTGAATCGCGGTTACTCGGAGAGCAAGAAGGAGTGGAAATCGGCAGAGGGGAAGGCGTTCTTCGTCAAATCACCCGACCAGGGCTACTTGAAGGTGTCATTCTTCGGACCTTTCTACGGCTCATATGTGATCTTCGAGCTCGACCAAAAGGACTACCAATATGCGGTGATCTGCGGGCCGAAGAAGTCGTACTTTTGGATTTTGGCACGAAAGCCTGAAATTGAGCCTGAGCTTAAGAACAAACTAATATCTCAAGCCGCAGCCCTCGGTTTCGACACCACCAAACTCATTTTCCCCGATCAAATGTCACCTCCCCTATAGGCTTCGAACGGGGGCACAGATTGATGGCTGAGAGTTCAGTGGAGGTGGCGCCGCTCGCTTGGCGGCGGGGTCAATTCGGCGCCTGGCCGGGGATTCGGGCGAGCGGACCCGTCCGGAATTATTGGGGACGAGCTGGACTGATTGCTCTTGCGTGGCGCGCAGCGCTTACTAATCGGATGACGCAGCCGCCGATCATCGCCAGACCGATGGCTGCCAGGAGGATGACAATAGGATCCGGGAACCCTTTGGAGGAGTGTGAGATTATGCAGCCCAGCGCCAAGTACCACAGGCCCACTCCGATTCCCAGGCAAAGGAACCAGCGGGGATGTCCCGGTCCGGTTATGGCCATGGGATAGCCTATGAGATAAGGCAGAAGCAAGAGGCCCCACCACATGGAGAGGCCGGATTTGCCTCCGATGCCGCCCCGGGCTGAAAGTCCCCACATGGCTCCGGCTCCGAGTACGATGAGGACGAACACTAGCGTGCGGTACCGGACTAAGCGGGGCTCGGCTTGGCCGAACAATGTGCCCAAGGCGGCCAGCCCGCTGCCGATAAGGATGAGGATCGAACCTTCCAATGGGTCCAAGGCTCCGACCAGAAGGCCGATGCTGCCGATGACGACCATGATCTTCGCCCATAAGTTGCGATGGCCTGTATATGTCATGAGAAGAGGTTAGGCGAAAACGCCGGGGCGCGGTAATCGAAAAAGCGGCGGGGAGGATTGATAATTTCGATGAGCTGGCGGGTCCAGGGCAAGGCCCCACGTACAAAAGGGTGGGATTCTGAAAGCTGACATCACGCGAGCCGGCGCAATAGACGGCGCTCGTGACCGGATTGGCAGCCGCTCCTGGCGGTTAATCAACGTTTCTCAAGGTGCGGAAGCCGCCCTTCCGGCAGCCGCCCCACAGCAGTCCGGCCACCAGCCAGGCGCCGCCCAGCGCCTTGGCCGGCCAGCGCAGGTGCAGCCAGATGTAGAAGCAAATGATGCAACCCAGAACGGGTGGCAGCCAGGTGATCAAGCGGCGGTCGCCGCCGCGCACCGAGTAATGAACCAACGCCGACAAGTTGACGCCGATGAACGCTATGAACGCGCCGAAGTTCATCATCTCGGCGCTCAGTTGGTAGCTCAATACAAAGGCGCCACCCAACGCCAGCCCGCCGGTCAGCAGGACGTTCTTGGTGGGCGTCTGGGTCCGGGCATTGAGCGCGCCGAAAAACCGCTTCGGGATAACGTCATCCCGCCCCATGCTGTAGAGGAGGCGCGCCGAGGCAAGCTGCGCACCCATCCCGGAGCCCACACTCGCCACCAGCAGCGTGAAGTTGACCAGTTGCAGCAGCCAGGTCCCGCCGGCTTTGCCGGCCACAAAGACGTAGGCCGTGTCCACGTCCGGGAATGGCTCGGACCCGTATGGCCACACCAACTGCCCGGCGTAGATCTGCAGGCCGGAGAAGATGCCGGTGAACAGGCAGGTCAGGACCGTTGCCAGCAGGATGTTGCGGCGCGGGTTCTCGACCTCCTCCGAGAGCGTCGAGATGGCGTCAAAGCCAATGTAGGTCAGCACGGCAATCGAGGTGCCGCGCCACACCGCCGGCAGCGAGAAGGTGGCTGGATCATAGAACGGCCTGAGGAAGTAGGCCACCCCCTCGCCCGAGGCGTGGGCCACCAGGTAACGCCCGATGCAGGCAAACAGGATTCCCACGACGACCGTCATGGCGGCGGCCAGGAAGGCGTTGGTGCGCGAGGAGGCCTTGATGCCGCGGAGGTTCAGGCCGGTAAAGAGCACCACAAAGAACAGCACCCAGCTCCAGTAAGGTACCTCGGGCAGGATATTGCCGGCGGCCTTGCTGCACCAGATGACGCACAGGATCGGGCAGAGCAGGTAATCCATCAACATGCTCCAGCCGACGAGATACCCCGCGCGCGGGTCCAGTTCGCGCCCAACATAGGTGAAGGCCGAGCCGGCGCTCGGATAAGCGCGCGCCATGCGCCCGTAGCTGATGGCCGTGAAGAGCATCGCCACCATGGCCACCAAGAGGGTGGTCACCACGTGCCCGCGCGCTTCCTGGCTGACTACCCCGAAGAGGGGCAGGGCGGCGGTGGGCTGGATCAGGATGACGCCATAGATCACCAGGTCCCAGAGTTTCAGGGAGCGCCTGAGAGTCAGCTCTCCCGGCGCGGAAGAGGAAGGCGGGGGCAATGTGGAGGTGGCATTCATGGTTCAGATAATCCGATCGCAACCGGTTCGGGCAGCGTGTGCGTCTGGCGATAGGCGACCCGCGCCTCCTCCAGCCGGTCGGCCTTGTCCAGCCAATACAGCAGCTCGCGGTCATACAACGCCAGCATGGCATTGAGCAGGTAAGGGCGGTTGGCGGCCAGCCACAACTGGCGGTATTGCTCCTTCATCTCGCCCGCCATGTCGCGCAGGTCCTGCACGCGGCCGTTGATTACGCTCATGTTGAGGAAGGCGTAGTTGACGCGGCGCGTCTCTTCGGGGTGTTCCCGGGCATCGCGGTAGAAGTTGGCAATCTCGGAGGCGAATTGCGCCTTCATGCCAAGCCAGTCCATGCGCCGGGCAGCGAACTCCAGGTAATCGAGAGCGTTCGTGTGCAGGCGGCAGTGCCGGCGGCTCTCGATAATGGCGGTCAGGGCTTCCTCCGCCGAACGGCGCATGGCCGCGGCTTGCGGCGCCAGGCGGGAGTGAATCCTCGCCCCGCGGCCGCTGTAGGGATCGAGCCACAGGTACTCATTGGCCGCGTCCGCCAGCCCTGCGCGCCGCGCCGTCTCGTGGACTTCTCCCAGCTTGCGGATCGCGCCGGCGACAGCCTGTCCCTCCGCGCGATGGAATGCCCAGTCGTAAGCTTCGTCAAACTGCTCACGCGCCACATCGGCGCCTTGCCACGAGGCCGCCGCGGCATACAGCACCGGATACCACACCACGTCGAACAGGCTCTCCCCGTCGTCGAACCAGACCGTGTTGAGCATCCCCAGCGCGCCCTGCTTCTTCCCTTCCGCCACAAAGCGCCCGATGTTCTTCACCGCCACATTGAAGTCCGGCGCGGGTTTGCTCCAGTTGTTGACGCTGGGGCAGACCAGCACGTCCAGCCCCGCCTGCCGGAAGGGGGTGATAAACTCGGCGAACTTGTCGTCGGCTTTGTAGGTCCAGGTGGCAGCGACCATGTCCCGGGGGAGTTGCGGGATGATGGTGGGTGCCTTCAAGGCGCGATCGCCCCAGAAAAGGGTGCGGCGGTTGTGGCGGCGAAGGATGTCGGCCACGCGGGTCATGTGCCCGGCCCAGAGCTTGCCAAAGCCCCCCTCGGCCGAGACGGCGTCGCGGTTGACGCCCTTGCCGAGGTCCCAGGTCTCGTCCCCGCCGGCATGGAAGAACGGGCCGGGGAGGACGCCGGTCAATTCGTCGGCGACGCATTCCACCCATTCGTACACCGCAGGATCACCGGCGGTGAGTGTGCTGGCGTGCGGCATCTCGCCCAGATGCGCATACAGTTCATGCTTCAGCAGATGGTGCAGGTGGCCAAACGTCTGCTGCTGCGGCATCAGGGTGACGTGACGCTGCGCCGCGAACTCTACCAGGCGCCGCAGCGTCGCGAGATCCAGTTCTGCGCCTTTGGGCGCGAGCAACGGCGTGGCGCGAAAGGGCACCAGGTGCTGGAGGTAGAAGCTGACCACATTCAGCTTGTATTCGCCGCACGTCTCGACGATTCGCCGCATCTGCGCCTCGGTGGGCACGACGCCCTGTCCTAGGTCAACCGAAAGCCCGCGAAACCCCAGCTCGGGCCGGTCGCGAATCACGCCGCCCGGCAGGACGATGCCGCCTGGCTCCCCGCGCATCAACTGGCGCAAAGTCTGGACGGCGTAGTACAGCCCGGCGTCGTCGCGCGCTGACAGCACCACGCCGCGGGGGTTGATGGAGATAAGGTACGACTCCGCTTGCTCCGGCACCGCCGCCGAGAGGCCGGCTGCGACAAGCGCCCGCCGCACCGCCGGCTGCTCGGGCCGGCCCAGCAGGATGCGCAGCCCGCGCCCGCGGCCGAAGGCGGTGCGCGCGCCGTGAAGCTGGATCTCACCCGCCAGAACCTGTGCCAAGAACTGATCCCGAGCTTCGATCCGCACCGGTGAGCGCAGCACCAGCCGCTCGCCGCTTTCGCGCCATTCCCGCACGGGCGGCACAAGCGCCGGAATAGCGGCGGGAGCCGATGTAGCGAGGAGGATGGAGAATAGAGGACCGAACAGGACCAGCAGGCGACACGCGAGGCCAAAACCCAAGTGCAGGGTGAAACGACGCAGGCCCATGCGGTTAAGAACGGCTACGATTGGTTGAGGACGCCACGGTGCTCGTGGACCTTCTCGAACGCCCGCGCGATGTCATCCATGTCCGAGCGGGAGCCGAGGAACAGGCCTTGTTCGAGCCACGCGCCCTGCTCGGCGCAAATCCTCTCGCAGTTGGGGCAACTGACCGCCCCGTAGTCCAGACTGGCAGCAGCGCGTGGGAGGTAAGGACCGAAGGCCTTGTTCAGGAACAATGGCTGGCGGTAAAGCGGCAACGCGTATCCGCCGCAGATGGGAATCCCTTCGGCCACCAATGCCTTGAGAATGGCTTCACGCGGCGCGCCGAATGCCGGGGCATCAATGCGCAGCAGGAACAAGTGGTAGCTGTGCCGCGTGCATTCCGCCGGGCGCTTCTGCGGGTGAAGGCCGGGAATGCGGCTGAGTCTGGCGGCAAGGTATTGTCCATTGCGGTCGCGAGTAACGGTCTGCTCTTCCAGCCGATCCAATTGTGCGTTGAGGACCGCCCCCTGGAACTCTCCCAGGCGGTAGTTGCCGGACATGACATGGTGTTCATACCACCGCCCCCCGGCGACGCGTCCGCAGTTGTGGATGGAACGGCAGGCCTCGGCCAGCCTGTCGTCGGAAGTGGCCACGATGCCGCCCTCGCCACTGGTGAGGTTCTTGGTGGATTGGAACGAGAACGAGCTGAGATGCCCGAGCGAGCCGACGGGGCGTGCCTGGTAACTGGCGGCGTGCGCGTGAGCGGCGTCCTCGATCACGACCAGGTTGTGCTTTCGAGCCAGCGACATGAGCGCTTCCATATCCGCCGGCTGGCCGCCGACATGGACGGGGATGATAGCGCGTGTGCGCGGGGTGATTGCCGCCGCAACCGCCGCCGGGTCGAGGTTGAAAGTATCCAGGTCCACGTCCGCAAAGACCGGAACAGCGTTGGCCTCGACGACCGCGGTGGCGGTGGCCAGGAACGTGTAGGGCGGGACGATCACTTCATCCTCCGCCCGGATGCCGGCAGCCATAAGCGCAATCCGCAGCGAGACGGTGCCATTGACGACCGCGATGCCGTGCCGGCAGCCGTGCATGGCGACGAACCGGCGCTCGAACTCCGCCACCTCGTCGCCGTTAAGCTTGCCCCACTTGCCGCTGCGCAGCGCCTGCAGGAGCCGTTGTTCCTCCTCGGCCCCGAACACCGGCCAAGCGGGAAACGGGTGGGTCCGGGTCTTGTTGCCGCCAAAGAGGGCGAGCGATTGGCCCAAGGATTCGCGGGCGGGAACTTGTGAGGCGGGTTGAACTGCGCTGCCGCCATTCATGGAGTCTTTACGGCTCATACCGGCTAGTCTAGTTCAGCAGTGATGGCACTCCATCCCCCAATCGGGTAGGTGGTCCGATGTTATCTGGTCAAGAGCTCTATCGCCCGTTGATCTGGTTGACCAATCTGCGCGCGCTTGCAGTGGTCAACACCTCCACATCGTCCGCCCAGCGCAGGGCCGGCAGACCCAGCACTTTCATTGCCTGGCAGCCTTCGTAACCCCACAGCGGCGAGGCTAGCGGCGGTTTGTCCTCGTTCAACACCCGCAGCGACGGGATGTAGCACATCACGTCGTTGCCGTAGCCAGCCACCCAGGTCCCCGCCCCGAACTCGCGCTTGAATTTCAGCGCGTAGTCCACCACCGGTTCGCCGCCGAGCGTGATCAGGAGCTGCCGCCCGCCGAACTGCCACACTTGCACCGGATATGGATGAGTGCGTTCGAGCGGTGTGCCCGACTTCATCGCTGCCTGCAGGTTCGTCGCCCAGCGCCGGACGTACGGCGTCTGGCTGCGCGCAAGCTTCTCCAGTTCAGTCGTCGTGGGGACCTCCCCGAGGTTGAGCTTGACGGTTTCCATCAGCGTCCGCAGCGTCGGCGCGAGGGTGGCGGAAGGTTCGCTCAAAACCTTCTGAACGGCCCCGGCAAGTTGCTCGCCATACCGCCGCGCCAGATCGAGACTCCCCCGCACCACCGGGTCCTGGTCCCCGGCGCACCCCACGAAGAACACCGCCGTCGCCCCCGGGTGGTTCGCCTCCAGACGCGCCTGCGCAAACCCCGCATAGTCTCCACACCACTGGCAGAATGAGCCGGTCAGCGTCGTATTGTGGCACGCGTAACCGAACAGCACCGCCCGCAGCCTGCCATCCGGCCGATACGCCCCCAGCACCGGTACCGCATGGTCCACCGGCCCGGCCAGCGCCCCTTCCGCCGCCAGCCGCGCCCGCTTCGACTCCGCGTTGTTGCGCCGGTTGGCGGCAAAATCCGTTTTGCCCTCGCCGGCCGCGAGTCGCGCCGGCGCCAGGTCCGCCAAAGCCCGGCCTGCCGTCTCGATGATCTTCTCCTCAAGCTCCGCTTCGTATTCGCCCGCCGGCCCGTCAAGGCTGCCCCGCCGGTTCGACAGCAATGGCCCGCAATGCGTGTGCGACGCCGTTAGAAGAATCTGCGCCGGCTCCAGCCCGAACTTCTCCTTGAGCCGCGGCAGACACCGGCGATAAAGGCCGCCCCGGATGGCCAGCAGATCGGCGCTGACGATGACCGCCCGGTGGCCCGCAGCGTCCTCAAGCGCCAGCGCCTTGAGCCAGAGGTCCATCGCTTTGCCCTCCGCCGGGCGGGTGCGTGCGGCATAACCGGCCATCCAAAGCGAATTCGTGGGCGTGATATTCGACCGCGCCACGCCTGCTTTCCAGAGCCCCGCAGACTGGTTGGATGTTGCGGTTGCCTCCTTCCCCACGAGCGGTGCAGCCGCCAGAATGACACTGGCTGCCAGCAACTGCCTCAGAGTGAGGCTCTGGCGGCAGGCTCGGCTAACAACCTGCATGGAAAAATTGTGCTCCGGCGAGTTCATGGATCGCACCTTAAACCGGTTCCCCGGCCGCGTCATCCCCCAATTGAGTAGCAGGCTCGACCAAACCGCCGACGCCCATCTGCTGCCTAAGGCGGCCTGCAGTTGCTTGCGGCAGTTGCTCACGCCGACGGGCGGCACGGCCTGGTGTGAAGCAGACTCTCGGCCCGAACCTCAGCGGCGCGCGCGGCGGAAAAGCCCCAGCATCCCCAACGCCAAAAGCGAGACGGACCCGGGTTCCGGCACCACGTCCGCCCACTGGGTCCCCACGCGCACGTTGTCCACCAGGTAATCGGCTTGGTTGTAACCCCCAATGCGAAGATAAAACTGCCCTATACTCTCTGCAGACGTCGTGCCAGTACTGGCGATGCTGGCTGCCGGTTCCGCCTCGACCGGGCTGGGATTGATGAAGAGAGAAGCCCGGTGAAGGTCAAAATCGTACTTCATGACAATGAGATTGACACTGCCCAGCGACAGCGTTGGGTTGGCGTAACTGGTGCCTTGCCCCAAGGTTCTGATCCCGAGTTGGACATTGCCGGAGGAGCCTTTGGAGACAAGATCGCATGGATCGTAGGTGTTGTTGAAAACGCCGCCGTTGCCCGGGGCGTTATCCGCGTAGGGCAGCAGACCCATGAACGTGTAATTGCCCCCCGCAACGGTGCCATTGAAATCCAGGAGGAAGGAGGCATAGACGACACCATTGTTGACAGATTCGCTGAACGGGCTGTAGGCAAACCCTTGCACAGCGGCGCTCATGCCCGCGATCCGGGCCCGGTTTCCCGGCGGTACCGAATCAGGGAGGTCAGGATAAGTAAGGTTGCCGCTGCCAACCGTAATATACGCGCTGTTGGTGGTTTGCACCCAATTCCCCTGTCCAGCTAGACCAACGCCAGCGGAATAGTCAAACCCTTCGTGAAACAACAGATCCGCCTGGACGCTCTGCACCAGCAAGCAGGCAGCGCAAAGCAACAGTGAGATACGAATGGCCAATGGCCGTTCACCAAGCCTGGTCTGCCCGCAGTACGGAAGAACTTCTCGTGTCTTCATAAAGGTTCTGGATTGTTGATTATTCTGCTTCACCCTCTCAAAATTCAGGAAACCGCGCATCCCCCAATTGAGTAGGTATCCAAAACCCCGGCTTGTAGTAAAATCGGACGACTTACTGTATCCGATGATCTCGCCTGATACCCGCCAAACCCCTGCTACACCGGCTTTTCTCCGCTTTTTCACCCTGGCCGCGGCCCTGCTCTGGGGCGCCAACGCGCTCGCAGTTTTCTACCTCCAGGACGGCTTCGACTACCCTCCGGGTATTCTTGGAACCTACTCGCCGTGGGCCGGTCCCACCAACCTGATCACGGTGGTCAACCCCGGCCTCTCCTGCCGCAACGTTGCGAACTTCTCGCCGCCCGGCAATGCCGTCGCCGTCAACGCCGGCGGTTCCGCCCAGGCCATTACTTACCGCCCCCTAGAAACCACGGTCACGAGCGGCGTCCTCTATTGTTCCGTCCTCATCAATTACACGGCCGTCAGCTCCAGTGTCCTCCTCGCCGGCTTGCTCCCATCAAGTCTCACCGCCCCGGGCGGCTACACGGTTGACCCTTGCGACCTCGTCGTCCGCAGCGCCTCGGGCGGTTACAACCTCGGCATCCGCGCCAAAGGCACCACACCCGCCACCTACGCCAGCAAAGTCTTCGCCCTCAACATCGCGCACCTCATAGTGATGAAATATGACTTTACCTCCGGCCGTGCCTCCCTTTTCCTCAGCCCGACTCCCGGCGAACCGGAACCCGCTTCCTTCAGCGCTACCAGCCCTGTCACCGGCACTCCCGTCAGCAACTTGAGGCACTTCTTCCTCCGGGTCTATGATGCCACCGCCGGCAACTTCCAGATGGACACTCTCCGCGTCGCCTCCACCTGGGCCGAGGCCACTCCCTGGGCCCCGGCCCCGCCGGCATCCCGCCTGGCGTTTACCACCGCTCCACTGGCCGGCACCGTCGGCGCCGCGCTCCCCGCCATCATCGTGCAGGCCCTGGACTCCGACACCAACAGCGTCCCCACCAACAACATCCCCGTCACGCTCATCCTCGACTCCGGCTCCTTCGCCTCCGGCACCACCACCGCCTACACCGATGCAACGGGCAAGGCCACGTTCAGCGATCTAGTGGTGGACTCGCCCGGCACCTACAGCATCACCGCCACCGCCTCCGGCATCGGGGCAGGGCTCAGCTCCGCGACCACCAACCCCTTCACCATCGGCCCCGCCAACGCCATCTCCGAACCCGGCCACGCCCTCTCGCACTTCCTGGACTCCTTGCAGGTCGAGCGCTACTGGAAAAAGGGCGTCAGCGTCAACTGGCTCACCGGCGCCGAGGGCGGCACCGGCCCGAACATGACGATTGGAACAGGCACCCATTGCAGCGCCTTCGCCGCCGGCGCCGCCGCTGCCCTGGGTGTTTACTTGCTCCGGCCGCCGCAGACGAATGACCTCAACCTGGCCAACAGCCAGGCCGACTGGCTGCGCGCCAGCCCCGCCGGCTGGTACGCCGTTCCCTCCATCACTGACGCCCAGCACCTCGCCAACGCCGGCACCCTCGTCGTCGCCTCCTGCAAGGAAACCAGCGGCTCCGGCCATATCGCGGTCCTGCGCCCCAGCACCCGTTCCGACACCGACGTGCTGGCCTACGGCCCTCAGGAATGCCAGTCCGGCGTTAACAACGTCAACAGCACCAATGTCGCTGCCGGCTTCGACCAGCATCTAGACTCCTATCCAGACCGGATCCTCTACTACGCCCACGCCTATACCAACGCCATCGCCCCCGTCAACCCGCTCTTCGGCCCCCACTCCTTCTCCAACAACGTCTTCCGCGCCAACACCACCACCGTCGTCGGCCGCAAGTACCGGTTTCAGTCCAGCTCGGACTTCGTTACCTGGACCAACCTCCTGGCGTTCACCAACTCCAACAACTCCACCAACTTCTTCACCATTACCCCCCTGACCGATTCCCCGCCTCCCGATTCTCCCCGCCGCTTCTACCGCCTCCTGGCGGAATAGCCCGTCCCTCCCCAATTGGACGTCGCCTTTCGGCTTGCGCCAGGCAGGAATCGGACTACATCTCCACTTATGGCCACCGCCGATTTGATTGAGGAAATCCGCCGTCTGCCCGAAGCCGAGGCGGCCCGGCTGTTAGACTATCTCTTTTCCGACGAAAGCGAACTGGATCGAATGCTGGCCGCGCCAGCATCGCCTGACCGAGGAGGAAACCCTCGCCCTGCCGTGTGCGCGTCCTGCCGGACAGTAACGTCTGGCTCGCCATCCTCACAACGGACGGGCAGTGCCGCCGGCTATAGCGCACGCTGCGACCCCACGCCCAAGTCCACGCCTCGGCGGATATCGTCGCCGAAGTTGAGGAGGAGTTGCTGCGGAAGTTCGGTTTCTCTCTGCGCCACGCGCGATTGCTCACCCACTTCGTGCGGCGGCAAACCGCGCCCGTGGACATCACCGGTCTCCCTCCTCGGGCCTGTCGCGATGCCGATGATGACCTGATTCTCGCGGCTGCCGTCGCCGTCCGTTGGGAGTATTTGGTGACCGGCGACAACGACCTGATTGCCCTGAAGCAGTTCAATAATTTGGCTATTGTCACTCCCGCCGAATTTGCCAGACGGATTGCCTGATTGCCTGAGGAGTCTGGTTGCGCCTTGGGTCTCGCTGTTCCCAACGGCGGGGGTACATCGGCTATTGCGCCCGGAAAAACTTCTGCGGCGTTGCCGGCGCAATCGCAACCTTGTAGTAAGGCAGCGTTGCCTCGCTCACAATTGTCCACAGCCCCATTAGGTCGTCGGCTGAATACAGCGTCCCTGCCGGCCAGATCAACTCCAGGCTAGAACCCGATTCCCCGCTCGAAACCCGGTAGGTCAAATTAGTCACCGAGACCGGCGGCCACACCACCAGCGTCGCCGCCGGGCTCAGCACGCCTCCAGACCCGTTGGTCGCCCCCAGGCGGTAAACGCCCGCGTCGGTGTAATCCACATTCGTCAGCGTGAGGTTCAAGCCGGTCGCTCCCGCCAGCGGCACTCCATCTTTCTGCCACTGATACAGTATCGTCGGCGAGCCGACCGTCCCCGCGCTCAAAACCACCGTGCTCCCCAGTTCCACCGTCTGCGACTGCGGCACCTGCATGAAGAGCGGTTGGTTCGTGTTCCCGAACGCGGCCAGCGCGTGCGCCCGAAGCTGCGCCTGCGACAGCGTCGCCTTGTAGATCGCCACCTCGTCCATCAACCCGTTGAACCATCGGTTCGTGCCCCCATCCGAGCCGAATCGGGTCAGCCCTGCGAACGGCTGGACTGCATGGCTGGCCATTCGCGTCACTGTGCTCCACGTGGTGCCGTCACACATGCAGAGCACCGCCTGCGTGGCGCTCACCGCCAGCGCCACGTAGCACCATTGCCCGTCCGGCGGGGTCAGCCCCGAATCCCACGTGTAAGCGCCCGGCGCGTCATTCCAGTTGTAGCCCAAGTGGCTGTAGGCGCCACGGAATCCCAGCCCGCATGCGCTGGCACCGCCGCCGTCCGCGTTGCGATGCATGATTAGCCCCGCGTGATTCTGCTGCGGGCCGTTTCGCTTGATCAGACACTCGAACGTCACCGCGTTGGTGTTGAGATTCAGCGCCGGCACCACCACCTGCCCGTTGGTGCCGCACACCTGCAACGCCCGGTTCGTCGTCTCCAATCCCGGCCACTCGGGGGACTGCAATTCAGCCACGGTCGTGCTCCAATTCAAGTAATCCCCCTCTGCCGCCGGGCCCAGGCTGCCGCTGTTGGCTGCCTTGGGAGGTGTCAACCCGTCATCCAACCGCCAATAGCCCGCCGGGTTGTGCGCCAAAACCTGCGCTGCGTACCCCGCCGCGTTGGTGGTCGCCGCAGCGCAATGCGCCGCGACCTGGCTCGCACTCAGTGCGCTCGTATAAAACGCCGCTTCATCCATGGAACCTTTGTACGCCCACGAGTTCGTGCTGTGCCGTGCCCCCAAGGTCAACGGGTAAGCCGGGTCAATGTTGGGGGTGTAGGTGCCGCTGAGCGGCGCGGTGTCCCGCAACGTGCCGTTCACATACAGCCGCGCGTTCGCCCCGTCATACACCCCCACCACGTGGTACCACGTATTCGGGTTCACCGTCATGTCCACCTGCGCCGTTACCGCCACCGAGCCGGTCTTGTACACCCGGAAATACCAGCCGTTGCCCGTCGTCTGCGCCGCGTTCCCCTGGTAGATCAGCCAGCCGCGCGAGGGCCACACCACAGAGGCGGCGGGGCATGAGAAGGCGGTCCCGCCTTTGAGCCACAGCTCGACGGTGAACGGCCCGTTCACATTCCATTCCGTGCAGTACGGCACCGCAAACCGGTTGGTGTCGCTCGCGCCGACGAACCGCACCGCGCTGTTGGCCGCCGTGGCCAGCGCGCCCGGCTGCCGCCCGAGAATACTCGTGGCGAAATCCCCGTTGGTCACCGCCGCCACTCCTTTGCCCGCGTCCCCGACCGTGCCCAGGTTCGCCACCGTAAACAGCTCCGGCACCGACGCCACGTTCTCCTCCGAGAACCGGTGGTACGAAACCGGCTTGTCTTCCAGCACCCCTGCCGCGTATGCCCCGGACTGCGATACCACGATGTTGGTCACGAACGTCGCGCAGGTCAGAAACCTCCCCGCATCGCGGTAATGCACATCATCCGGGCTCCGCGCGATGTATGGCTCCGCCGTCCCCACGTCGTAGCAAATGCTGTCCTTGTCCGTCATCCAGGCCCGGTAACGCACCGTCAGCACCGTCGGCGCGTTGACCACAATCTCCCCGCTCTGCGCCTGCTGCGCCGCCGGGTCCTCGAAAAACGACCGCCGCAGCTCGATAATCTGCGCCCCCGCGACGTTACCCAACACGTTGCCCGCCGCGTCAAACCCCTCCGCCGCGTGAAACGTGCCCGTCGCCGCCGAACTGAACTCCCCTCCCTCCACCCGCAAGTGCACCCCCGCCGCCGCGTGATCGCCCAGCACCCTTTCCGACGGGTTGGCGTTGGTCAGCGTCACCCGCAACCGCGCCTGCCCGCTTGAAATGCCCAGCACCTCCAACCGCACGTTCGGGCTCGGATACAACCCGTCGTCCGCGATCAGCCCCTCCCGCCGCCCGCTCGTCGAATCGAACGTAGTGAAATACAGCCACGTGCAGGTCCCCAGGTAGCGCGCGTCCCCCGCCCCCGCCTGGTCCGCCGCCGCGATGGACCGCCGCAGCCCGATCGGCGTCATCTCCAGCACGTCCAGCCAACTGTCCGCGTCCACGTCGAACCGATACACGCTCACCCCCACGTGGCTCTGGTAATTAACGTCCCACAGCGGGTAAAGCGATAGCAGGTGCGGCACCGCGCAGTTCCCGCTGCCCATCGCCATATTGCTCGCCCCATGGCACGACAGGCTCGAATCGGTTCCAGCCCCTTTGATCACCCCATGCTGCATATCGTAGCCGGACAGACCCGTCATCATTCGCCCCTGCGACGGCAGCAGCGCCAGCAACTGGTCCGTCTTGGTGCCAACCCGCGGTATCGTGAACGTGTGATTGTTGGTCCCGCTTTGGTAAGGAATCCCATCCATGATGTAGATCATCGGAATTAACAAGTCCATATCGGTGGATTGGAGCAAATCGTAGTAGGCCTCCTCCATGTCATAGTAAAACTCATCCGACTGCACATCCGCCGAGAACACCAGCGTCTCCGGCACGCTCACCCCGGCTACCAAATTCAACAGGTTGGTTCCCCGGACGCCCTCCACATCTATCTGCACCCCGTCAAACGCCGCCTCGGGATGGTTCGCACTATAGGTGATCACATGGTTCAGCCGGTCCTGCAGCAGCGCCGATGATACACCCGACTCGTTGGTGATCGTCGTCTTGACCGCCACCATCGCATGCACCGTCAACCCGCTCGCGTGCGCCTGCTGGATGAACGGACTGTACATGGGAAACGAACTGCTCGTATTGGTCGTGGCCCAGAGGAACACGTGCTTGATCCCATACGCATTGAGCAACCCGATCACCGACGCCTCGTTCCCCAGCAAACTCATTTGGGCCGGCTTGAGCCAAACCCCGTTGCCCGGTGCCAACTGGACCTGAGCCCCCTCAACCCCAGCGACCGCCAGCCACGCGAACAACAGGCAACTCATCCAAACAACGGTTTTCGACATATACTCCGGATTATGCTCACTCTTCTTCCGAATAGCATCCCCCAAATGAGTAGGCACCCCAACCGCGTGCCACCAAAGTTGCTCCGTTCTCCATTTCTGCTCCTGTAGTCCCCGCGAGCCACGACACCGCTGGCTTGGCGGCACGATGGTGCCAGCCAACATCACTATCGTCGAAAGGTGCTGATAACACGCCACTTGAGCCCGCCAGAGCGGTTCCGCTTCCGGCAGAGGGCAAAGCAACCTGAACACCGCTATTCATCAATAAAGTCCCCTGTTCCCAGGCCGATTAGCCACCCCGGTGAGACAACGCTGTGAAACCTGCGATACCCCGGTGTGGTCCCCATGGGGGCCGACCCCCATGGGGACCACACCGTAGTCCCGCCGGATTGGCACCATGTTAACACAGTCAGGAGTCCCCAGTGCCCGGATAGGGTAGGAGCCCGGTATTTGTTCTATTCCGGTGCAATAATCCGACCAGACGGCCATCCTCCGGCCATGTGCGGGCCATCTCCTGACCGTCTGGCGTCGTGGCTGCGGGGAGCGCCTGCCGCCGGTCCCTACTCAATTGGGGGGTGCGCGGCGACGGCGAGCGGGAGTATGCTCCGACCCAATGACCTGTCGTCACCACTCGCGGAATCCCGCGCCAGGCATCAACCGAGCCGCCTCTTGGCCGTTTGAGGCATGCATGCAGCGTAACGACTTTGCCTCACCCAAGTGCCGCCTCGCCGCCGGCGCGGCTAAAACGCAAATCCTACCCGCTCCCTAATCAATGAATTACACACCCCGCCGATCCCGCTGGAAACTGCCGGATGCCTACGTGATCATCCTGAGCATCGCTTTCCTCGCGATGGTCGCCACCTGGATTGTTCCCGCGGGCCAATACGGTTTCCTGAGCAACCCCCAGACCAAGGTGCAGCAGGTTGACCCAAACTCCTTCTCCACCGTGGCCCGTCAGCCGGTGATGCCTTGGACCTTCTTCCTCTACTTCCCGCTGGGACTCGAGAAAGCCGCCGAGGTGGTCTTTCTCGTGCTATTGGTCGGTGGGTTCCTTCAGATCATCACCGACTCCGGCGCCGTCGAGGCGGGCCTCTCGCGCCTGATTGGGGCGCTCGGCACGAGACGCATGCTCGTCCTGCCGATTCTGATCACTGTCATGTCCGTGCTGGGCTTTACCGGCGTGCTGGCCAACGCCGTTGTCGCCTTCATTCCCCTGGGCCTGCTCCTGGCCCGCCGGCTGGGATTGGATCCGATCTGCGGCGCCGCGATGATGTACATCGGCTGTTACTCCGGCTTTGCGCCCTCGGCCATGTGCCCCGCAACGACCCTCATCGCCCAGCAAATCGCCGAAGTGCCTCCTATGTCCGGTTTCTTCATCCGCACGCTGGTCTGGCTGGCGACGCTGCTCGTCACCGCCTGGTATGTGATGCGCTATGCCGCCACAGTCGCCGCCGATCCCTCCCGCAGCATCTACCCGACCTTCGACGATGAAGTGGTGGCTGCCCGGGCGGACGCGCCGCCGTTTACCTTACGTCATGTCCTGACCCTGCTCATTCTCACCGGGGGCTTCGCGCTCTTTGGCTGGGGCGCGAGCTTTCGTGAGTGGAGCCTCCGCGACCTGAGCGCCGTCATGATGGCCGTCGGCATTATTGGCGGCTTGATCAGCGGGATGACGCTCCAGGCCATCACGGGCTCGTTTATCGCCGGCTGCAAACACCTCCTCTACTCCGCCCTCATTGTCGGCCTGGCCAAGTCCATCACCCTGATCATGGAGGACGGGCGCATCATCCACACCCTGGTCCATTACCTCTCGGCCCCGCTGGTTGAACAACCGCCAATCTTCGCCGCCAGCGGCATGTACCTCATGAGCCTGATCGTTCATTTCTTCATCACCTCCGGCTCGGGGCAGGCCTACGTCACCATGCCCATCATGACCCCCATCGCCGACATCGTCGGCCTCGATCGCCAAACCGCCGTCTCCGCCTACCTCTACGGCGACGGCTTCATCAACATCGTCATCCCCACCTCCGGCGTGCTCATGTCAGTCATCGCCATGGCTCGCATCCCCTATTTCAAGTGGCTGAAGTTCGCCCTGCCCCTGTGCGCCATCTGGGTCCTGTTGGGCGCCGTCGCCATCGCCTACTCGACTTGGTTCGGCTGGTGAGATACGTGCAGGAGCCGACGTGAGTCGGCGCTGGCTTTCCCCCGCTTGAGATAGCGCGGACTCACGTCCGCGGCTACGAGGTTCATGGAGAGGTGCTCAGCCGGGATTCAACACCTTGTCCACCACACATCGCAGGATGTTGACGCCGTGAATGAGCGAGCCGACATCAAACCGCATCGCCGGATGGTGCAGCCCGGGCGTCAGGTCGCACCCTAGCCCGATGTACGTGGCCTTGAGCTCCGGCTTGCGCTGGACGTAGAAGTGAAAATCCTCCGCCCCCGGCGTGATGATGGGCGGCAGCAGTCCCCCTTTGCCGAGCACCGCCACGATCGCCTCCCGGGCATATTCAACTAACTCCTCGTTGTATTCGGCTGCGGGCGGCCCAACCTTCATCCGCGTCGTCACCTTTGCGCCGACAGAGGCTGCCGCATTGCCGATCGCCGCCTCCGCCTTCGCGAGCAGTTCCCTCATAAGGTCATTCCGCTGCGCCCGCACGTCCACCGCCATTTCCGCCTTGTCGGGAATCACGTTCGTCGCCCCGCCCCCGGCCAGCAGCTTGGTAACCTTGATGCTGAACGGCACCACCGGATTCATGCGGATCGCGTTGATGGCGTTGACCACCGCAGCCGCGGCGTCAATCGCATTGATCCCAAGATGCGGACGGCCCCCGTGCGCGGCCAAACCCTCGATGGCGGCCTCGATGCGGGCGCTCGATCCGTGGCACAATGCCGGCGTGGCCTGGCCCTTTCGGGCCTCCTGCTCGGGCCGCAGGTGGATTCCGACCAGCGCATCCACGTCTGCAATCGCCCCGGCGTCAACGAGCGCCTTCGCCCCCAGCAATACTTCCTCCGCCGGTTGAAACAGGATCTTGAGCGCCCCCGCCGCCAACCCCTGCTTCGCCGCCTGTTCGGCCGCGCATAGCACCATCGCCGAGTGCGCGTCATGCCCGCAGGAATGAATGGCGCACTCATTCCCATCCACGAGGTGCTTCAGCGCGTCCATGTCGGCCCGCAGCGCCAGCACCGGCCCCGGCTTCTCCCCGCGCAGCACCCCGACGACCCCGGTGCCCCCCACGCCGGTCTGCACTTCATAGCCGGCGCTTCTCAACTGCTCGGCCAGAAACGCCGCCGTCTTTACCTCCCTCAACCCCAACTCCGGCATCGCGTGCAGAGTCCGATACAACTCTTCCACCCTGGTTTCGGGTGAGCATCTGCGGGTGGTCTGATTCATGATCAACAAAACGGTGGCAGCCGCACCCGCTTCGGTCAACCGGCAATTCGGCGTGGCTGTTATGCCGGCGCAGGGCGGCGGCGGCGATTTCCTGGGTGGTTGACTCGACCCTGCACCGCGGCCAACATGCGCGCAGTGAAGGCCAAAGAACGGAAAGCGGGGCGCCGGGGCGGTCAGCGATGCGCTCCCCATGCAAGGGCACGCTGCGCCATCTCCCGCGAGCATCCGGAGCCTACTCAATTGGGGGATGTGCGCACCTGGCCGCCAAACTAGAATCCACGACAATGAACGGTCGTGGGAGCGCGCAGACGCATGCCCCAACCGCTTCTGAGAACTTATGAACGCATCTGCAACATATCGTTTCCGGCGTGGGCAGCGCGGTTTCACCCTCATCGAACTGCTGGTGGTCATCGCCATCATCGCCATCCTGGCCGCCCTGCTGTTGCCCGCCCTGGCCAAGGCCAAGGGCAAGGCGCTCCGCGTTGGCTGCCTCAACAACGAGAAACAGATGGGCCTGGGCAGCCAGATGTACGCCGACGAGGATGACAAGAGCGCGTTGACCGGCGGCGGAAACCACTACGATGACGATCTCAACTGGCTTTTCCCAAGCTACATCTCGAATCTCCGCTCCTTCGTTTGCCCCTCCACCCACCACATCGTTACCAACAACCCACAACCGCTGGTTCGGGCTTCGGTCCCCAACCCGGACATCACCCGCTTGTCTTACGAGGAACGCTTGCATGGTAACGCCACCTACATCCCCCATCTCGCCTACATGGCCCAGCAGGGCCGTTGGGGCGGCTACAACGCAGGCTCCAAGACCGGCTATGGCCACAGCTACGAAGTTTCCGGTTTCTTCACCCCCACTGGTGCCGCGACCGCCATCCGCAAGACCCAGCGATCGGTCTCAGCGTATGCCTACAAAAACAACTTGCTCCAGGGCACCGTTGCGTCGCCGTCAAAAGTCTGGCTTATCCGTGACGGCGATGACGAGATTCCAAACATGCCCGGCAGCGTGAATGACCGGCCTGATTCCCTGGACAACCACGGCGCGGACGGCGCCAACATCATTTTCTGCGATGGCCACGCCGAGTGGGTGAGGCAGAAGGCCTTCCCTGAGAAATACATGCTGGGAACGGATTTACCGAATTGATTCGCCGTCCGCCAGCAAGGCTTCAGTTTGGCAGGGCGCTGTCGCCGAAAGCGCCGCCGGTTGGCCGCCTCGGCGAAGCGGCCCCACCCACGACTAAGGCCTTACACAGACTCATTGTCCGCTCGCTCGCGATGACTGTCCTGGGGTCATCGCTTTGGCTCTTCCCCTGCCCGGCCTCGGCGCAATCCACTGACGACCTGGAGCACAGTTTCCGATGCCCGCCCGATTCGGCCAAGCCGCGCGTTTGGTGGCACTGGATGAACGGCAACGTCACGAAGGAAGGCATCACCGCCGACTTGGAGTGGATGAAGCGCACCGGCATCGGCGGCTTCCAGATGTTCGACGGAGGCTTGAGCACGCCCCAGACCGTGAGCAATCGCCTCGTTTGGATGACCCCGGAGTGGAAGGACGCCTTTCGTCATACGACCAGCGAGGCGGACCGCCTTGGACTGGAGATGGCGATGGCCGCCTCGGGCGGATGGAGCGAAAGTGGCGGGCCCTGGGTAAAACCTGCGGAGGGCATGAAAAAGGTCGTTTGGAGCGAGACCATCGTTCAGGGGCCTGCGAAAGTGTCCGTTCCGTTAAAGCTGCCTCCGACCAATAGCGGCCGATTCCAGCAGATGGGCCGGCCCCCCACACCGGGGGCAAAGCCGTCGCCGCCGCCGCCATCGTTCTACTCGGACATCAAGGTCCTTGCCTGCCGCCTGCCGGAAAGTGAAGTCCGAATGGCCGACGTCCTTCCCCGGGTTACCACCAGCGCGGCAACGCTCGACCTTGCCCGGCTCGTGGATGGGGATTACTCGACCGTGGTGGTAATCCCGCTGGGTCAGCAAGAGAGGGAAGCCTGGGTCCAGTTTGAGTTCGCGCAGCCATACCGCGCGCAAGCCCTCACGGTCGCCATTTCCGCCGGAGGCTGGGACCTTCCGAACGGCACGCTCCAGTGCAGCGCGGACGGTGTCACCTGGTCCACGCTGCTCAGCCTGCCCGGCCCGGCCCAAACCGTCTCGTGGCTGTGCCATGTCCAGACCGATTCGTTTCCCGAGACCGCGGCCCGATTTTATCGCGTGCTGCTCAGGCCCAAGGCGCGCTCCATCGCACTGGCCGAAATCGAGCTGTCCGGCCCAAAGATCAACCGATGGCACGGCAAGGCCGCCTTCTTCCACACCATCAACTTCCACTCCGTGTCCACGCCGCCCGTGGCGAAGACAGATGCGGTGAACCGAGCCGAGGTCATTGATCTGACTTCCAGAATGAAGCCCAACGGCCTCCTGGAGTGGGACGCGCCTCCCGGGAAATGGTCGATCCTCCGCATGGGCTGGTCGCTGACTGGCCAAAAGAACCACCCCGCCACCCTGGAGGCAACGGGCCTCGAGGTGGACAAGCTGAGCGCGCAGCACGTCGGCAGTTATGTGCGGACCTACACCGACATGATTGCGAGCGCGGCGGGCCCGCAGTTCGGCAGGAGCTTCCGTTACCTGCTCCTCGATAGCTGGGAAGCCGGGGTCGAGAACTGGACGGACGACATGCCCGCCCAGTTCCAGCAGCGCCGGGGATATGATCCGACTCCATTCCTGCCCACGCTGACCGGGCGCATCATCGAAAGCGCGGAGGTCAGCGACCGGTTCCTCTGGGATTTCCGCCGCACCATCGCGGACCTGGTCGCCGAGAACCATTACGGGGTCATGGCGAAGCATCTGAACCAGCGGGGGATCAGCCTTTACGCCGAAGCCATGGGCGGCTCCACGACCACGGGCGACGGGCTGTTGTCCAAGAGCTTCGTGGACATACCGATGGGCGAGTTCTGGACCCCGGCGCAGTACGACGGCCCCGTGGGCAACGCGGACCTCCGGGAAGCGGCATCCGGCGCGCACATTTATGGAAAGACGATCGTCGCCGCCGAGTCCTTCACGACCGACAAGGGAGATCCCGTTTGGGCCTCGCCCTTCCACCTCAAGCCGGTTGGCGACAACGCGCTCACCCTGGGCGTCAACCGCTTCGTCTTCCACACCTCCGTTCATCAGCCGTTCGTGGATGACCGGCACAAGCCGGGCATCACCCTCGGCGGCTTTGGCCAGCACTATACCCGCAACACGACCTGGGCGGAACAGGCGATAGCGTTTAACACCTACCTGGCCCGGGCCTCGCATCTGTTGCAGCAAGGACAATTCGTCGCCGATCTGGCCTACTTCTACGGGGAAGGCGCCCCGGTCGCGGTGCCGGGCAGGAAACGCCGGCCCCTCAATCCCCCGCCGCCCCCGGGGTATTCGTATGACTGGATCAACGCAGATGTCATTCTGAACCGCATGTCCGTAAAGGACGGGCGGCTGGTGTTGCCAAGCGGCATGAGTTACCAGGCGCTCGTGGTGCCGGATTACGTGGCTCAAATCACACTGCCGCTCCTGCGCAAGCTTCGCGACCTGGTCTCCGCCGGGGCCACCGTGATTGCGGCCAGGCCTGCCGGCTCGCCCAGCCTTGCCGACCAGGGCGGGGCTGCGGAATTCCACTCCATCGCCAGCGAAATGTGGGCATCGGTGGACGGGGACCGCGTCAAGGAACACGCCGTCGGCAAGGGCAGAATCTCCTGGGGCACGCCCCTGCACCAGTTCCTGGCCGGCGAAGGCGTCACGCCCGACCTCGACTACAGCCTCCCGGAGCCCGACTCGGCCCTGGCGTGGATCCATCGTCGCGACGGCGACACGGACATTTATTTCGTCGCCAATCAGCGAAACCGGGCCGAGGAGTTCCGCGGCAGGTTCCGCGTGGCCGGCAAGGAGGCCGAGCTTTGGCACCCGGACAGCGGATTGATCGAGCCTGCTGCGTATGAAATCACCCGGCGTCGGACCACCGTGCCGCTCCACCTTGATCCCTACGGCTCCGTTTTCGTCGTGTTCCGGCGACCGGCGGCCGCTCCATCCCGAACCGTGCCGCGCCCAACTTTCTCTGAACTGGCGGCCGTCCAGGGGCCGTGGCAGGTCAGCTTCCCGCCCAACCAGGGCGCGCCGCCGCGGATCACGCTCGATCAGCTTGTTTCATGGACTCACTGCAAGGAGCCTGGAGTGAAGCACTTCTCGGGAACAGCCACCTACACCGGGGGAATCGAGGCCGCTCCCACATGGTTCAAGCCGGGCGCGCAGATCATCCTGGACCTGGGCAAGGTGAGGGAGGTGGCCGAAGTGAACATCAACGGCGCGCCGGTTGGGGGCGTTCTCTGGAAGCCGCCTTACCACGCCGATGTCACCGCCGCGCTCAAACCGGGCGCCAATCGGCTCGAGGTCAAGGTGGTCAACCTCTGGCCGAACCGGATCATTGGCGACCAACAGCCCGGCGCAACCAACCAATATTCGTGGCTCAACCCCAACTACAAGCCCTTCACCAACACCTCGCCCTTGCTGGAATCGGGCCTGCTCGGCCCGGTGCGGCTCCTCCGCGCCACACATTCCACCCACTCCGCGCCGGAGGAATAATGCCGCCGCGGGACACGGTTGGAAACTGCCGGATGCCTGCGTCGTCCTCCTCAGCTAGCCATCCTCCCTCTTGTCAGGAGTTCCAGGGCGGTAGGTATCCTGCCCCTCAGGAGCGGGCGGGATAGCTCGCCCTGGAGCCGCCGATGGCCGGAGCCCAAAAGTGGTCCCGGCCGTCTAGTGGCCATGGGGTGGCCATCTAGTGGCCGTCTGGTGGCCGTCCCTTGGCCGTCCTGGTGCCGCCCCCCCGCCGCCAAGATACGCCCAGAAAATGGCAAAGGAGGGAATGCCGGAATCAGGGCCGTCCGGAATTCTCCCTCCCGATGCAACGGCACCTGGCGCCAACCCGTGCGCGCATCCGGGGCCTACCCGAATGGGGGATGTGCGCCCTTTCACCGCGGACTAAAATCCGGGCAAATGAACCTTCGTGTCACCGCATTGAATGCTGCCGTGGCCTCTCCTGCCGGAACTCCGGGTTCATCTGCCGTATGTCGTTCCGGGAGAACTTCCGCCGGGTTCACGCTCCTCGAACTGTTGGTGGTCATCGCCATCATCACCATCCTGGCCGCGCTGCTCCTCCCGGCCCTCGCCCAAGCCAAGACCAAGTCCCTGCGCGTCAGTTGCCTGAACAACGAAAAGCAGATGGGCCTGGGCAGCCAGATCTACGCCGACGAGGATGACAAAGGCGCGCTCATCGGCACTGCCAACTGGCACGATGATGACCTTAACTGGCTCTACCCCCGCTACATCCCCAGCCTCCGCAGCTTCATCTGCCCCGCCACCCGCCACAGCGTCACCAATAACCCCCAGTCCCTCGCCCGCAACGGCTGGCGCCCCGCCCCCGACCAGACCGGCTTTTCCTACGAACAGCGGCTCCACGACGGCAACACCTTCATTCCCGAGCTTCAGCGGATGGCCTCGGATGGCGCGTTCGGCGGCTACGACGCCCCCAATCGCGCCGGCCGCGGTCATAGTTACGAAGTCTCCGGCTTCTTGAATGCCAGCATCCGCAAGACCCAGAGCACCGTGGCCGCTTATGTTTACCAGAATGACTTGTCCTACAACGTCTGCGGCAAAGTCATGGAGTTCAAACTCAAGGGCTCGACCGGGTCTCCCTCACGAATCTGGCTCATCCGCGACGGGGATGACGCGATCCCCTGTCCCTCCGGCCGGACCTCCAACAATGATTACCCCGACTGGGTGGACAATCACGGCGCGGAGGGGGCCAATGTCATTTATTGCGATGGGCACGCCGCCTGGGTCCGCCAGGCGGCCTTCCCGGAGAACTTCGCCTACGGCACCGAAATCCCTGAATACAGCGTCAGTCGCTACTGAACCTACCTACTCAATTGGGGGATGCGCCCCCTCCCTGAAACAAACAAAATGCCAACCAATAGAATCATCCCGGCACCAGCCATTGGCTGCCCCGGGCGGTTCTCAACCATAAAACCTAACAGTGCTAAAATGAAACCTGCTCCCATGCACAATCCAAACTATGCCATCACGGCGGCCTTGTCGCGCCGCAGCCCAATACTCGCCTTGCTCACGCTCCTGCTCGCCTTCGGCCCCGCCGCGGGGCTCTGGGCGGCGGATGTGGCCTGGACCAACGCGGCCAACGCCACTTGGAGCACGGCAAACAATTGGGATCCCAATACGGTTCCGACCAACACGGACAATGCGATTCTCGGGGCAGTAAATTCCGCGAACGCTTATGTCACCCTCACCGACACCAGAGACATTGGCGTCGGCAGGCTTACGCTCCACCCGGATCGCACACTGGGGAATGTCGTCCTGCGGCAGACGGATGGCGGGGTCGCGCGTCTCTGCGTTTACGGATTGGATGGAATCTTGCTGACGAATGCCTCAACCGTTAAGCGGATTCAGATCGCCCAGAGCGATGTCAAGGCTCCAATTCCCTATCTGGCCGGCGACGGAGCCATTGGCGTCGCGGGGGCGATGGAGGTCCTGTTCTACACAGAGATTAAGGAGATGAATGGTTCTCACGGATTCACCAAGACTGGCCCGGGCACCCTGACCCTGCAAGGCACCCGTGCCAGCACCTACACCGGTCCCACCACCATTTCTGAGGGCAAGCTCAACCTGAAGGCGGCTGCTGCGAACTTGGGCTCAGGCACCCTTTACATGAATGGCGGCAACCTGCTGTGCGGGGCGGATCGCAGTACAGTCGCCCCGTTGGCCAACTCGGTGGTCGTAACCGCCGATAGCACCATCACGGCTGACTCCACCCTCACGGCATCTCGCTACATCTTATTCAGCGGACCTTTCAGCGGCAGCGCCGGGACGCTTGCAATTGATAACCAGGGAGTAACAGGCAATATGTTTGTCGTGAGATTGAGCGGCGGTGGATTCGACTTCACTCGCCCAATCATGTTGAATTTGCCGACCTCGAAGGATGGGGCTCTTGCTCTGCTGCAGCTCCAAAACACAGCGGCGGCCGGCGCGCAGACCTTCAGCGGCGAGATCTCCAGCTATGACGCGACCGGCATGGTGGAGCGGTCCGGCGCGGACGGCACCACCATCTTCACCGGGGCCAACACGTATCAGGGCGGCACGGTTATCTCGCAGGGGACGCTCCTCGCCAACAACACCACCGGCTCCGCCCTCGGCTCGGGAACGGTCACCGTCACCAACGTCGGCATCCTCGGCGGCAACGGCATCGTGGACGCCGGCGTCACCGTGACCCGCGGGGGCACAATCTCGCCGGGCGCGGCGGCGGCCAGCATTGGCAATCTGACCATCAGCTACCCCACCTGGGACCAGGGGGCCGTTTACCACTGGGAAATCGCCTCCGCCACCGGCTCCGCCGGAACCGCCTGGGACTTGATTACGGTCCAGTACGCGTCGGATACCGCCAGCACCCTCAATCCTGTCACCATCAAGGTGGACTCCCGCGGCGTAACGCCCACCGGATGGAATCCCGCCGTCGCCCGCGACTGGATCATCGTGCAAAGCAGCCTTAATGCCGGCTTCAACCCCGGCAACTTCGCGATTGATACCACCGCCTTCAGCGGGGTTGTGGCCGGCATCTTTGGCCTTTATGCCGATTCAAATGGCTCCATTCACCTGACCTATACGCCCGCTGAGGACATTGTCATTAACGTGGCCTCCGGCACGAAAACACAGACCGAAGCCGGCTATGCCCAACTCACCGGCGACCAGGGCCTGGCCAAGACCGGCAATGGCGAACTGGTTCTGGACAACCCGTCGAACGATTATGCGGGCTCGACCAAGGTGCTGGCCGGCACCCTGAGCATCAACCAGGATGCCGCCAACGGCAGCGGAACACTCGGCAGCGGCTCGAGCGCAACTTACCTTGGCGACACCTCCGGCACCAGCAACGCGATGTTCAATATCAACGTCAACGGCATCTCCATGTATCGCGACATCGTCGTCCGGGCCGGCAGCACGGGCACCAAGACCATCGGCACCACCCTCGCCTCCGCCACTGTCAACTATCTGGGTGACATCACCTTCCAGGACAGCGCCACCCTCAGCTCCCCCGCGGGCAGCTCCGTCCTGTTTGGCGGCGACCTCAGCGGCGACGGCGGCGTCACCCTCAACGGCCCCGGCGCCCTTACCCTGGGCGGTATTGGGACTTACGCCGGCCCGACGGCCGTGAACACCCCCACGCTCAACCTGACTGGGCCAGCCTTCGGCACCAATGAAGTCACCTACGCCACGGCGACGACTCTCGACAACACCAGCGGCGCCGACGTGGTTCTCCACAATTCCCCGCAGAACTGGAACTCGGACCTCGAGTTCGTCGGCAGCGCGGGCCTCTACCTCGGCAGCGGGCCGGTGACCTTGGGCGGAGACCGGAAGGTGACCGTTGACGCCGCTACGTTGGTGGTCAGCGGCCCCATCGGTGGCAACGGCGGCCTGACCAAGCTGGGCGACGGCGCCCTGGCCCTGCGAGGCCCCGCCAGCAGCTACACCGGCGGCACCACCAACCTCGCCGGCTGGCTGGTGCTCAATGGCACGGCCACCCTGGGGGACGGCACCGGCACCTTCGTGCTGGGCGGCGGGAACGTGCTCTGCACCGAATCGCACGCCGCCTCCCCGTTGGCCAACCCGGTCCTCATGACCGCCGATACCGTCCTGGCCTGCACCAACCGGTACTCGGGCGCAATTCTAGCTTTCTCCGGCCCCTTCACCGTTCCCGGCGGCCACAAGCTGACCATCGCCAACAAGGGCTGGGATACCACGATCTCCGGCGTCCGCCTCCAGGGCCCCGGAAATATTGACTGGCCCATCGTCGTCGGCGACCCGGCCCATGACCGGCCGGCTGGCGGCGTGACCAATCAAATCCAGTTCTACAGCACCACGAACACTCCGCCGCAGATCGTCAGCGGCGTGATTTCCGGCCCGGGCGAGCTGGTCCGCGGCAATGTTATCGCGACCAGCGGCGGCGCGACCATCTTCACCGCGCAGAATACCTTCACGGGCACGGCCTACCTGTTCGGCGGAGCGATCGGCTTCGGCGCCGACAGTGTCTCCTCGGTCGGCGTGATCACCTCCGGACCCATTGGCACCAGCCTGTTCACGATCGGCAATCAGTCCGCACCGGAGACTAATATGACGGTCTTTGCCTACGGCGCCCCGCGCGTTATCGAGAATCCGATCTTCCTGAACGGCGCGCGCAACGTAGTGATTGATGGCACCAATGACCTGACCTTCACGGGACCTATCGCGGCTGGGGGCATCGGGAAGATGTGGACCGTGCGCGGCCCCGGCCGCGGCATTCTTACCGGCCAGATCAGCACCTCGGGCGGCGAAGGCGCTCCCCTGACGAAAGCCGGCGGCGGCACCCTGGTGCTCACCGCCGACAACGCCTACACCGGCGCGACTACCGTGCAACAGGGCACGCTGCTCGCCAATAACACAGCCGGCAGCGCCACCGGTTCAGGCGCAGTCTATGTGCGGTCAAGCGGCACGCTGGGCGGCACCGGAACCGTGGCCGGACGCGTCACCGCCACGGGCGGGAGCGTCGCTCCTGGCAACAATGGCGCCGACACCCTCACCGCAGCTGGCGGAGTCACCCTGAGCAGCACGGGTACATATGTCTGGGACCTCGCCGCCAACTCCACCAGCAACCCGGGGACTGACTTCGACGTGCTGGCGGTCACCGGCGGCACGGTGGTGCTCGGTGGCACCGCCCAGCTCGCGATCAACTTCATCGGCTCAGCGACCGTCCCCAATGCCAGCGAGCCCTTCTGGCAAGCCCCGCATGAGTGGACGATTCTCACCGTCGGCGGCACGGCCAGCAACCCGGGGCCGACCGTCTTCTCGACGATTATCAACGGCACCAACTCGGCCGGCACGTTCTCGACCGCCGCCGATGGCAGCGGCAACATCATCCTGAAATTCACGCCCGGAATGCCGCCGCCGCCGCAGCCAGTCATCTCCGGCACAATCGAGGGCGTGGGCACGCCCAACCCGACCCTCTCCTGGAGCACCGAGGTCGGTTACCCGTACCGGTTGCAGTATAAGACCAACCTCAACCAGCCCGAGTGGCTGGTGGTGGGCGACGTGACCGCGACAGGCACCACTGCGAGCATGACTCATACGAACGCGCTCTGGCCGCAGTGTTTCTACCGCGTGATCGTGCCTTGAAGTTCTGGTAACGAGGGAGTTGGGTTATGCAGGTGAGGCCCTGGTGGCAAGTTGCGCCAGGGCCTCATTCTTTCTGTTACGACACTTGAGACCATGATGCGGCACCTATATTGCACACTGGGGCTGTTAATCGCAGCCACGGGATGGCGGGTCTGCGGCCAGGCGCCCGGCCTGAGCATTCAAGTGAATGCGGGTAGCGTGAACCTGTCCATCACCGGGGTACTGCACACCGCGTGCGCGGTCCAATGCACGCCCACCCTCGCGCGAACGGACTCCTGGCAAGTGCTCACCAACCTCGTGTTGGCAGCTAATCCTTGTGTGATGACCGATCCCTGTCTTCCGGCCACGGAGCAGCGATTCTATCGGGTGATGGTCACCCACCCCGCCTTGACTGTCACCGACGCGCAGTTGCAGGACATGTGCAGCCGCACGTGTGATCACCTCACGGCGCATAGCAAGATCCCGGAAACCATCACGGTCGGAGGCGCGAGCACCGATACGGTGACCGCGGCCGAACTTCATTATCTGATGGTGAAGTGGTTGGGCTACTACAAGACCCACGCCCAGACCCCGCCGGCCACCGTCACCATTACCGGGGGCACGCAACCGCCACCCGCTCCCGGCGGCTTGGACAGCGGCACCCTTTATCTGGCGAATATTCTCGCGGTCGCCGAAACGACTGCCGGCTTCATTGACACCAACCTCACGCTGCCGGACTTCTCAACGGTGGGCGCAGTCCAGTATGCCACTCGCGCGTTGTTCTCGGTCTTTGCGCGCACCATTAACTGGTACCAGGACCACAGCGCAACTATGCCGAACTACGCCACCGTGCGGGCGGTGACCGCGCCTGATTCCTGGCCCCAGGCCCCGCAGCCTGGGGGATTGAAGGTCGCCATCTTCACCGACCCCGATGGTGGATCCACCGATACTGGCTGCATTCAGGCCACCATCAGCATTCTCAGCGCCAATAGCGGGTTTGTCCCCTCCGCCATCACCGCCGCTTCCATCCGGGCCGGCGGCTTGACGAATTATGACGTGGTTATGTTCCCGGGTGGCGGCGGCACGGGGCAAGCCACAGCGCTGCAGCAAACCGGCTGCGCCAGGGTCGAGGAATTCGTCGCCAACGGCGGCGGTTGTATCGGCACCTGCGCCGGAGCCTATCTGATCGCGCTGGGCTATAACACGCAGACCGCGTGGCTGGAACTGGTGGATGCCGGGATCATTGATGTGGACCACTGGAACCGAGGGTCGGGCATGGCCGAGATCCGCATCGTCAACGATACCAACACGATCGTGGCGGGCTTCCCGGAAAACGTCACCGCCTACTACGCCAACGGGCCGCTTCTCGGGCCCGGTGGCTCCGCCATCCTGCCGGACTACGAGCAAGTCGCGGTCTTCGTGAGCGACTTTCATGACAACGGCGCCCCCCAGGGCATCATGCCGGGCACCACCTGCATGACCACCTCGACCTATCAACTCGGCCGCTGCGTGGTGTTCAGCTTCCATCCCGAGTTGACCGCTGGCCTCGAACAGATGGTTGTTCGCGGAGTCAGGTGGGCTGCCGGCGATCTCTAACCCGCGCTCAGGGCAGTTCCTTCCACAACCGCTCGGTCATGGTGCCATACTGGAAGAGGACAAACCCTTTGATGCCCTGTTCCCGAAGCACTTGAATATGCTGGCTCAGCTTCAGCGGGGACACCACTCTGGAGATCGGCGCCGACACGGAGTCGTCTCGCTCCTGCTTGTCGGGCGGGGTGGCCTTCGCCTCTGAGGCCCAGAGTCCGCTGTAGACCGGCCGGTGGGACTTTTGCTCGGCATTGCGCGCGATCTGCGCCACCCGCAGGGGACTGTTCCAGTAAGTCATCGGCAGGATATAATCCAACTGGCTGCCGGCGGTGGCGTAATTCTGGGCGTAATGGCAGCGAGCGTAGGCGTCATCCAACTCCCCACCCTCCGGCATAAACGACGCGGACAAGGCCAGCGTCGGTTTCGTGGTCTTGACGAGTTGCCGGACCTCGTTCACAGCGGTGTTGATATCCTCCTCCCGCATGCCCACCCAGCGAGTCACGTCGTGGTCGCCGGCCCGGTAGCGGTCGAAATAGTAACTGCTCTGCTTCCTGGGCGCGTAGAAGGTCTTATAGATGGCTTTCCGCACGTTCGCCATCGCGATGCCGTTGCTGGCGGCCAGCGACTGGTGCCGCGGGCAGAAGCAATAGCACATGTGTCCATACCGGATGTAGTCCAGGTGAATCCCATCCACCTCGTAACCGGCCAACACCTCCCGCACCAGGCCCTTGAAGTGGCTTCGATACCCCTGGCTGAGCGGGCAAATCGGAATACTGCTCTGGCTGTCCTTTTTGGAATAAGGCCCATCCCCCCAGGCATCCGGTTTGCCGACGTGACACATGGCGTCTTCCGGATGCTTCGTCCCCCAGTGATCGTCGCTATTGAATACAAACCAGGCATGGACCTCGATGCCTCGCTTGTGGCAAGCCGTCAGGATCTCCCTCAGGCAGTCTCTGCCTGATCGTTGCGAAGGGGCCAATTTGCTCGGATAGCACACCCGCCCGGAGTAGCCTTTCACCAGAAAGAACACCCGGTTGATTTGATGCTCGGCGAGATGTGCGGCAATCTGTTCGCCGCTCTCCTGCTGGAGGGCCGAACTCCACATCCACACCCCCCTGACTTCAGCGGGACCGGGAACCGCTTTCCGATTCTCCGGAGTGGAAGCTCCCCAAACTGTTACACATCCCAACACGGCTGCCAGGAGGAGCCAAACCGCCCTGCCGAACGAGTCTCTTGAAGAATTCACGATTTACGCCTCAACATAGCCCCGCCCCAAGCCTGCGCACATCCCCCAATTGAGTAGGTGACGGCACGCCCAAACCTGTTACGCTCGCCGAGAATAGTAATCTTAAGCGCCCCAGCGATTCTGACCGATGCAACGCAACCCCTCCACTCTCGCAGCTGCCCGCCGGCGGGCCGCCCGATGCTGGCGCCTGGCCCTCGGCACCAGCCTGCTGGTCGCCTGGAACACCCAGGCTGCGCTCTACTTGCAGGATGGCTTCAATTATCCTCCCGGGACCCTCGGCACCAACCTGCCCTGGACGTCTCCCACTAACTTGATCGCGGTAATCGAGGGCGGTCTGACCTATACCAATCTGGCGGACACCTCCCCTGCCGGACGCGCGGTCAGTGTGACGCAGGGCAGTTCCCCTTACGCCATCGTAACCTTGCGGCCTCTCGACACTACCGCCGCCGGCGGCAGCGTCTGGTTCTCCTTCCTCATTGATTTTTCCGCGGTTACTCTCAGTTCGTATGTCATGGGGCTGCTGCCGCCCAGTGTCGTGCTCCCTAACGGCCCGGCCTTCGATCCCTGCGACCTTTACGTCAGAAGCGCCACGGGCGGCTACAACCTGGGCGTTCGGGCCAAGAACGGCAGTACTACTGTCTTTGCCTCGCCGGTGCTCGCGCTGAACACAGTCCACTTGGTGGTATTGAAATACGAGTTCACTGCTGGCCGCGCCTCCCTCTACCTGAATCCCTCCCCGGGTGGCAGCGAGCCCGCCCTGGCGGACGCCTCCAGCACGGGCATCGCCGTCACCAGCCTGGACCGTCTCTACCTCCGGGTCAGCGGCCCGCTCGCCGGCTCTTTCGTCGCAGACGCCCTGCGTGTGGGGCCAACGTGGGAGGAAGTGACGCCAGTGGGCAACATCCCGCCCGCCACCCGGCTGGTGTTCACGGCGGCGCCCAGGGCTGGAACCGCAGGGGCCGCCATGACCAGCACGGCAGTCCAAATCCAGAATGACACGGGCTTCTTTGTTCCCTCCAACGGCGTGCCCATCACCGTCACGCTCAATACCGCCGCCTTCGCCAGCGGCACCACCACCGTGGCCAGCGACGCCTATGGGCGCGCGACCTTCGACGATCTGGTTGTGGCCCTCCCGGGGGCTTACACGCTCACCGCGTCCGCTTCGGACATCGGGGCGGGACTCGCGCCCGCGACCAGCGGCACCCTCACTGTCGGCTCGACCAACGTCACCGAACAGGGCCACGCGCTCTCGGCATTCCTCGACTCCCTGGAGGTCGAACGTTACTGGGACAACGGCAAGAGTGTAAACTGGCTAACGGGCGCCCCCGGTGGCAGCGGGCCGAACATGACCGTTGGCACCGCCAGCCACTGCAGCGCCTTTGCCGCCGCCGTGGCTTGCGTGCTGGACGTTTACCTCCTGCGCCAACCGGACGCCCTGGATCTCAACCTGGCGAACAACCAGGCGGTTTGGCTGGTGACCAACCAGAACAGCGGCTGGTACGCCATCCCCCGCGCCACCGACGCACAGCACCTCGCCAATGCCGGCGAGCTGGTGGTTGCCTCGTTAAAGGAAGCCGTTGGCTCCGGCCACATCGCCGTGCTGCGCCCCAGCGCCAAGTCGGACGCCGAAATCCTCACCAACGGCCCGCAGGAATGCCAGTCCGGTGTCCACAATTACAACAGCACGGATGTAAAGACTGGTTTCGCGCTGCACGATGACGCGCTGGATCGGGTTCTCTATTACGGCCACGCAGTGACCAGTCCGATTGGCCCGGTCAACCCCATCTTGGGTCCTGGCTGGCTTTCCAACGGCGTCTTCCGGATCGAGGCGGCCACGATCGTGGGCCGCCGCTACAAGCTGCGGTGCGCCCCGGATTTGGTTTCCTGGACCGACGCGCTGGCCTTTACCAACTCCAACAACAGTTCCAACTTCTGGTGCGCCACGCCGTTGTCGCATTCCCCCCCGGCGGGCGCGCCCCGCGGATTTTACCGCCTGCTGGCTCAGTAGCTCTCTATCCCAGGTACTTGATCACGGCCTCGGTTCGGGAGTGGACGTGCAGCTTATCGTAAATGTGCTTCAAGTGGTAGCGCACCGTGTCGTAGCTGACCGATAGCTTGTCGGCAATTTCCTTGGTGACGTAGCCCTTGGCCAGGCACTCCAGAATTTCCTCTTCCCGCCGGGTCAGTTTATCCTGCGGGTGCGACTCGGGTTTCTCTTTGTGGAAGGAGGCGATCACCCGCCGCGCGATCTCGCTGGTCATGGGCGCGCCGCCGCCATGCAACTCCTTGATGGATTCCAGGAGTTTGGCCGGCGCGCTCCGTTTCAGGAGGTAGCCGGTCGCCCCCGCCTTAAGGGCATTGAAGATCGCGTCGTTGTCCTCATACACCGTGAGCATCATCACCGGCACCCTTGGCAGCAACTTCTTGAGCGCGGCGGTGCAGGCGATGCCGCTCATTCCGGGCATCTGGATGTCCATCAGCACCACATCGGGCGGCGATTGCGGGATCGTGCGCAGGGCCTCCTCGCCCGAGGCGCACACGCAGGCGCAGCGAAACCCGGGCGCCCCGTCAATGTAGCGCGAAAGGTTGCGCCGGATTTCCGGGTTGTCCTCGACAAGGGCCACAGCAATGGACATACGTTGTCAATCTAGACGGTCGGTCCGCCGGTAGCATCCCCCAATTGAGTGGCGCGCAAGCTCTCCCCCCCCTCCACCGGGCCCGGCAGCGGCAGCTCCAGCGCGACGGTGGTGCCTTGCCCGGCGGCGCTGCGCACTTGCAAGCGCCCGCCGATCTCCTCCATTCGTTCCGCCATGTTCCGCAGCCCGTTCCTTGCGCTTTGATTTGCCTCCTGGTGGAAACCCCGACCGTTGTCCGCGACCGCGAGCGCCAGAACGCCGCCGCCGACCGCCATGCGCAACCGAATCTCGCTCGCTCCGGAATGGCGCACGGCATTGTTGAGCGCTTCCTTGGTCGCCAGAAACACGTTATGCCGGACTTCGGTGGTCAGCGGCACATCCGGCAGGTCCGGCGGCACGTCCAGCCGGCAGCGAATAGGCGTCGGCTCCAGAAATTCCTTCGCCAGGTTGCACAGGTAGGTCGCCAGGTGCCGCAGGGAATCGTTTTTGGGGTTCACGGCCCATACCGTCTCGTCGAGCTTCCGGGTCAGCTCCTCGGCCCGTGTCATCATCCGGGCGACCTGTTCACGCGCCTCGCCCGGCGGGGTGGACTCCCGCACGGCCAGCGCCCCCAAAAGGCTAATCTCCGTCAGGCTACTGCCCAGATCGTCGTGAATGTCACGTGCGATCCGTGTCCGCTCCCGCTCGGCTGCGTGGAGCTGCTCCACCAGCCGGAGATGGCGCTGGTGCCGCCGCCGGAGAGCCACCCCTACCCCCCAACCCACTGTGCCCCCGAACGTCACCAGGAACAAACTGAGGAACCACCAGGTCTGCCAGAGGAAGGGCAGCACCCGGAATGCGACCAGATCACCGGGCTGGCTCCAGATGCCTTCCCGATTGCGGGCCTGCACGCGAAACGTATAAGCGCCGTGCGGCAGGCGGGTGTAGCTGGCCTCGCGCCGGGCACCCGTGTCCACCCAGTCGGCATCCACACCCTCCAGCTTGTGGCGGAAACGCAACTGCTCCGGCGCCCCCAGGCTCACCCCGGCGCAATGAAACTCGAACCGGCGGCTGCCCGCCGGAAAACTCAAGGCCGGGCGCGAAGACCGGATCGCCGCCACTGTTGGTCGAGCGTTCCCGTTGCCCGATCGCCTCTCCGCGATGCGCCATCGCTCCGGCCCGAAGAGTTGACCGTCCACGAAAACCTCCTCCACGTACACGGGCGGCACCGGGCTGCCGGTGCTCGCGTCCACCGGGTCCACCACGACCACGCCTCCCATGGTCGGAAACCACAGCCGCCCGTCCCGCCCGCGGCAGCCGGCTGGTTGAAAGCCCCCTTTGCACTCCAGCGTGGGCAGGCCGTCTGACTTGCCATAGCCCACGGAGTGGATTTGGCTGATGGTGCCGTTGGCAAACTGGTTCAGTTCATTCTTGTTCACCCGGAAAACCCCCTGATGGGAACCCAGCCAGTACTGTCCCCGCCCATCGTCGGCAATGTGGCAAATCACGTCGTCCGCCAGCCCCTGTCGGGTGGCGCACGTCGCCACGTGCCCGTTCTTCAGCCTTGTCAAACCGCCTCCGAACGTGCCGATCCAGAGCGCGCCGTCGGCTTCCGGTTGCAAGGCCCAGATCAAGTCGCTGCTCAGTCCCTCCTCCCGCGAGTAGCGCTTGAACTTCCCTTCTTTCCAGCACAACAAGCCCTTGCCATCCGTGCCAATCCAGAGCGCGCCGCTTTCATCCTCCGCCATGACTCGCACATCAACTGGCACGAGCGACTTGGGCAGCGCGATGGTGCTCACCGCTCCATCGTGGACTCTGACCAGCTCGTCGGTGTCATGCCGGCCTACCCAGATGGCTCCTTGAGAATCCTCAAACAGGGATCGCACACGAGAGGTCTTCGCCGGGAAACCGCTCACTCTCTTAGCGGCTCCTTCTTTCCATTCGTAGAGCCCCCCTTGGCGGGTGCCCAACCAAATGTGTCCCCGGCGGTCCGCAAGGGCCACCATTACGTGCTGGGGCGTCACCACCGGTTCGTCTCTGGCAGGCCGGATCATGTCGTTTTGGAGCTGGTTAAGCCCGTAGCCGTCGGTGCCCACCCACAGGTCGCCGGTCGGCCCCTCGCTCACGCTGGTGATCCACTCCCATGAGAGCCCTTCCGCCAGGCCATACACCGTAAACAACGGTGCGCGCAGCCGGCTCAACCCGGCCCCTTCCGTACCAGCCCAGAGATTGCCCTCGGTGTCTTCGCACAGGACCCGCACGAAATCGCTGCTCAGACCATCTTGCTTGGTGAGCTGCAGCGGGCTCTGGTTGGTATCGCAACGGAACAGGCCTTGGCCCCAGGTGCCCAGCCAGAGCCGCCCGTTGCGATCCTCCAGGGCGCTCCGGATGGAGTCAACCGGCAGGCCCGGCCCTTGAACCGTCTTGAGCCACTGCCCATCCCGCCACAGCCGAACCTGGCCGCCGGTGCTGACCCACCATCCCCCACCCCGGCTGGGACAGTGAACCGCCAGCTCGCCCCGCTTGCCCTCCAGCGCCGGAACCAGCTCCGTTCCGTTCACGTGGTAAACCGCGGTGTCCGTCACTGCCAGGAGCCGGCCGCGAAGGTCCGCCCGCACTTGGAACGCCGTCTTGCCACTTGGGTCCCAATTCGTGGAGATCGTGGAGTATTTCCCATCGGCCAAGCGGGCAGCCTTGCCCTCTTCTGTCGAGAGCCAAAGCCCGTTGGCGTCGTCTTCGGCAACCTGACTAATGGCCGGGCGGGGACCCTGCGACTCGGGCAGGGCAAGGGCGCTGAACCGCCCGTTGTCAAACCTGATTGCCCCCCCCTCCTGCGTGGTCAGCCAGAATCCACCACGCCGGCTCGGAAAGAGAAATCGGATGCGCCCGCTCCCCAATGCCGGCGTGTTGCCCGCCTTGTAGATTCGGAAGCGCATTCCGTCGAACCGGGCCAGTCCGTCCAGGGTGCTGACCCAAAGGTAACCATCTGGCGTTTGGGCAAGGCCCGTCACCATGTTCTGCGGCAGACCGCGCTCGCTGGCCCAGCTCTCAATCAAATAGCCGTTCTGGCCGGAACTCTGCGCGACCGCTGACCCTGCGAGCGATGCGAGCAGCCCCGCCAGGAGCCAGACGCGGAGCCGAGCCGGCTGTCCGGTGCCGCTCCCCGCGACTTCGTTCGCATCGTCCGGACATGCGGACACGGAAACCTCCATTTGTCTGCCGCCCGCGTCGAGCGTATCCGAGTTGAATGGGCAGAACTGCCTGACCATAGCGGTAAGCTGAGTCCTCTGACTGCCCTAGTCAACCAGGTTTGGAGGCCTCTGTCGAAAGAACCACTTCTCGTTCAACTGCGTAATGGCGCAAATCCACCAACGTATTGCCTGCCCCTGGCGCAGAATCCAGCCTGGCGAGTACCGGTTAGAATGGTCTCACCTGGCGGATGGGCTCGAGACCTGCGCCGTAGGCCGGGCCCGTTTCCGGCCAAGCCCACCGACTGCCGCTCCAACTACCGGTTCCGCTCGTCCGCAAGGCCTTATGCACCCTGCGCCCAAGCCGGCTTCAGCGATGGCACGGCGCCAATCCGGCGGGACTACGGTGTGTATCCCATGGGGAGCGATCCCCATGGGATACACACTGGGATGTCACGGGTGTCACGGCATTGCCACACCGGCACTTCAGGTTGTGGAGGGCTAGGACGACAGTTGTGCTCGGGCACCACAGCTGTCCAGAAAATGGACACCGCTTCACTTCTCTCTGGTGCGGTGATTCGGTCCCGGAATAACGGACTGTGGTAGTGGATTGCGGTATTAACTCAGGATCCTCCGCCCTTCATCCAGGAAGATTCCTTTGAAGTTCATTTCCAACGCCTGCGGATTGGTGGCCTTATTCAGGGCTTCCTGTTCGCTGACCTTTCCCTGCTTCACAAGGTTGAACAACGCTTGATTGAAGTTGATCATCCCATCTTCGGTGCCGGTCTCAATGGCAGCAGCCAGCTTGTCGAGGCGGTTCTCCTCAATCAGCTTCCTGACCGTGGGTGTGTTGATCATGATCTCCAGGGCGGGCGTCATGCTGCCCGCCAACGTATTCACCATGCGCTGGCAGATCACCGCCTGCATAGTACCGGCGAGCTGGCGGCGAATCTGCTCGCGCTCGTCGGCCTTGAAGAAGTCGAGAATGCGGCTGATGGACTGGGAGGCATTGGTCGTGTGCAAGGTGGAGAGCACCAGATGGCCGGTGTCGGCTGCGCTCATGGCCGAGGTGAAGCTGATCGAATCACGCATTTCGCCGACCATGATAATATCCGGGTCCTGGCGCAGAACGTGTTTCAGCGCATGATGGAAGGAAAGGGTGTCCAGTCCGACCTCGCGCTGCTCGATCACGCATTGGTTGTCCTCAAATACGTATTCGATCGGGTCTTCCAGGGTAACGATGTGCTTCTTGAAATTGGCGTTGATGTGCTCAATCATTGCGGCCAGCGTGGTGGACTTGCCGCAGCCGGTGGAACCGGCCAGAAGAACAATGCCACGCGGGGATTCCGCGATCGTCCGGATCTGTTCAAGCAAACCCAGTTCCTCAAAACTGGGCACACGCGTCTTCACATAGCGCATCGCCAGGCACCATTGACCACGCTGCTGAAATAGATTGGTGCGAAACCGTCCGATGCCGGGCACGTAATAGGAAAAGTCCGCTTCTCGTTCCTGCTCCACGCGCTTGCGCAAATGAGCCGGCGTGATTTGCTGCACGACATTGTTCATCCATTCCTCAGTTGGGAACGGGCACTCGATTGCAATCAGTTGCCGGTTGATGCGGAAGATGACTGGAGTCCCGATCTTAAGATGAACGTCCGAGGAACCCCCATCAACAGCGGTTTTCAGAATGCGATGAAATATTTCCATATCCGGCAGGGTAACCAATGGAATTGAAAAACCAACAGTGAAAAGTTGGAAGCCTTACTTCGCCAGCCCCCGCTGCCGCGCGCAGCCCCCTCCCCCACGGTAATTCCACTAGTACTCCAGAGACGCGTGGGCCATCGCGCTCAGGCGCGCCTGTGCCTGCCTCGATAAACCAGTCAGAACCATTGAGATGTGAAAGCCGGTGTGTTTGCTGCCGGTGCAGGAAATAACAACCCCCGTGCAGTGAACCCTGCCTCCGTCGCCAGGCGATTGGAGTGTCATGGTCATTTCCGTCCACTCCGAGAATGGTGTGGCGCTGCGAAACTCTATGCCGCCCTTGTGGATAACTACCGAATTGGGTGAGAGAGACAAGCGGGTCTGCCGCGCTTCAACAGTAATTTGATCCAGTGAGCCGGCACCTGCAATTCTTCTCGCACTCATACAACTGTATCAGGATAACATGGCCCCAAAAATCGTCAAATTAGCCCCGTAAACCGTGACTATAAGTCTCTACCATTCAATAACTGCCGCGCCCCATGTAAGGCCCGCGCCGAACACAATTATCAGGATTAAGTCGCCCCGTTGCACACGTCCCGTTGCCACCGCTTCGTCCAAGGCGATGGCCACTGAAGCCGCAGAAGTGTTCCCATACTTGTGGAGATTGATGAAGAGCTGTTCCGGCTTGGCCCCGATGCGGTCGGCCACGGCATCAATAATCCGGCGGTTGGCCTGGTGCGGGATGATGCACTTGATGCGCGAGATGTCGATCTCACAGCGGCGCAGCACCTCCACTGCGGCCGTCTGCATCGCTTGCACTGCGCACTTGAAAGTCTCCTTCCCCTCCATTCGGAGGTAATGCATCCGGGCGGCAACTGATTCCTGAGTCGCGGGGCAACGACTGCCGCCGCCCGCCATAAAAAGCAAGTCCGACTTCCTCCCGTCGGCCCCCATCACCGCAGTGAGCAAACCGTGCGCGTTGGGGCGATTCTGTAGAATAGCGGCGCCCGCGCCATCGCCGAACAGCACGCAAGTGTTGCGATCCTTCCAGTCAACAATTGATGAGAGTTTCTCCGCGCCCACCACCAACACCGTGTCGTAGGTGCGCGACATGATAAACTGTTGCGCGATCTCCAGCCCGTAGATGAAGCCCGAACACGCTGCTTCCAGGTCGAAGCCGGCGGCCCGGTGAGCGCCAATCTTCTTCTGTATCATGCAGGCGGTTGACGGGAAGGGCATGTCAGGCGTAATGGTCGCTACGATGATCAGATCAATCTGCTCCGCGCTGACTCCCGCCTGATGCATGGCCCGTAAAGCAGCCTGCGCGCCGAGGTCGGAAGTAAACTCGTTCTTTGCAGCGATCCGGCGTTCTTTTATGCCCGTGCGCGTCGTGATCCACTCGTCGGATGTATCCACCAGTTTTTCCAGTTCCGCATTGGTAAGCACTTTGGCGGGCACGTAGGAGCCCACTCCGCTGATGGAGCAGGTTCGGCCCTGGAAATTGAATTTGGCCCGCGGGTTTTTGAATTTAGGCGTGTGTGATAGACTCATTTTGGCAACTGGCATCGTTTGAGCAATTCTAAGGGGCCGGCGGGCGTGATCAGCCAGGGCCGGCAGAAATAGTGGCGCGCGCTCAAATCGCCCGCCTCCAGGCGCTGGCTCCAGATCGTCTCCGCTGGTCTGGCATAGGAAGGCTAGTTTGGTGACAGCAAAGCCACGCTCGCTGTTTCGTCCGCGGCCAGCCGCTCATTCGCGCGCACTATTTCGCGGGCGATGATCTGGTTCACTTGATGATGAACGTTTTCGGCGGTGACATGGATGGCATTGGCGATCGCGCGTTCGCGGGCTGATCCGTGAGCTTTCATAACTGTGCCATTGAAACCCAACAGCGGGGCGCCGCCAAACCCTTCCGGATCCATGCGACGTTTGATGGTGCGGAAAGCATTTTGAGCCAGCAAGGCGCCGAGTTGGCGCCGGGGGTTCGCCTTCAATTCTCGTTTGAGCATTGAGAACATCGCCATCGCCAGGCTCTCGCACGTCTTTAGCACGATATTGCCAACGAATCCGTCGCAGATGACCACGTCTACTCGATTCTTGAACAAGTCATGGCCCTCCACGTTGCCGATGAAATTCAAGTCCAGCAGCCGGCACAGTTTGAACGCCTCCAACGTCAATTCGTTGCCTTTGCTATCTTCCGTGCCAATGCTCAGAATGCCGACCCTTGGGTTCTTATAGCCAAGAATCTCCCGCGAGTAGATGCTGCCCATCACAGCGAACTGGGCCAGGTGCAGGGGTTTGCACTCTATGTTAGCTCCGGAATCGAGCAGGACGAAATCGTGATCCGGAGTGGGAATGACAGTGGCGATGCCGCCCCGGTCAACGCCGGCGATTCGGCCCAGCTTGAAGGTCGCGGCGGCGAAGATGCCACCCGTGTTGCCCGGAGAAATCACGGCGTCAACTTTGCCCTCGCGCACCAGTTCCATTGCGCGGGCGATCGAGCAATCTCTCTTCCGCCTCAGGGCTGCGGCCGGCTTTTCGGCCATCGTCAGAACTTCGCTGGCATGGACCACCCGCACACGATGGTCACGAAACCCGCGCCGCGGCAAGGCGGCGTGGATTTCGCTTCGGTTGCCGACCAGGTAAAGCGCTATGATCCTCGAGTCAGCCTGCAGCGCGCGCTTGGCCCCCTCGATGACCACTCCGCAACCATGGTCGCCACCCATGACGTCCACTGCGATTCGCATAAAGGGGACCGGAAGCAGTAGGAATCCCGCTTTGCGCCTTTAGCGTGTCAGGTTCAGGTCCCGGCAGTCACCGTAATCACTTGGCGCCCCTTGTAATAGCCGCAAGCGGGACATACTCGATGCGGCACGTATGGCGCAGCGCATTGCGGACAGGTGCCAAGTTGCGGCAGCGTCAGCGCGCTGTTGTACGCGCGGCGCATGCGTTGGCGGCTTCGTGACGGTTTTCGTTTGGGAACACCCATAATTCTCTAGAGTTTCAATTTGTTCAGCTCGGCCCAGGTTGACCGATCCACTTCGGTCTTGCCGGTGCCGCTAATGCGTTTTGACTTACTAATTGACGTTGCTGGCAACCCGTTACATCCCGGGTTACATAGCGGATGTCGCGGAAATTCAAGGAGAATATCTTCCCGGACGGAGGGCGTCAAGTCCACGCAGTCGTTAGTCACCGCCACGCGATCTTCCCCTTGCAGCGGCAAATGGCAGGTCCAGTCGTCCAGCTCCAGGTGGTATTGGAATTGTTTGAGACACCGGACGCACTGGCATTCCAGAATCAGCCGCAAACGGCCCTGCACCAGGAGCCCCTTGTCCAACTTCTGCACCTCCAGGTCATGCTCGAGCGGGCAGGCCAGCCGAATCACCTCATCACGGGTGTCAATATCCAGCTCCGCCACAGGCAACTCACCCCGGAGGCGGGCGTTGTGCGCCTCTAAATGGCGAAGATTGACGATCAACGGCATACAAACTCTGATTAAGCCGGCTTCTGGCGGAACTTGCCGGCCAAGGCTGCCCGCACATGCGCCGGCACAAAGGCACTAACGTCTCCTCCCAGTTGCGCCATCTCCTTCACAATCCGCGAACTGAGGAAGGTGTAGGTGTCCTTAGGCATCATGAATATCGTTTCGATTCGTTCGTTCAACCTACGATTCATCAAGGCCAGCTGAAATTCAAATTCAAAGTCCGACACCGCCCGCAAGCCTCGGACCACCGCCTGGGCGGAGCGACGTTCTACGTAGGTCACCAGCAATCCTTCGAACGAGTCGGCCTCCACGTTTGGCAAGTGCCGGATCGCGCGCGCAACCATCTGCACGCGCTCCTCCAGCGAGAAGAGTGGATGCTTGCTTTCGCTCTTGGCCACCGCCACAATCACCCGGTCGAACAACTTGGTTGCCCGTTGCAGGACATCCAGATGACCGTTGGTAATGGGATCAAAACTTCCCGGATAGATTGCCGTACGCATCCTGCATAGCCTGCCAGAAACTCAACGGATAGCGAGCAGGAAAAAGAACCAGCGCCTGGTGCTCACCCGCCCCCTGGTTGAATAAAACCGGTGGAAGAGGTCGTATCGGCTGGCGCTGCGTTAAAAGAACCCTCTTCCGGGGGCGGCACACCTTGCGGACGCCAGAGAACTTCATAGACCTTCACCGCCGCGCGGAAGCCTTTGAGTTCTCGCGGTGGCAGTTCGACGCAGGTCGCGGCCAAAGCGGGGTCATCGCGCCGCAGGTGTTCATAAGTGGTCTGCCCAATGAAGATGCGCCCCCGCCCCGACGCGCTTTCGAGACGGCTGGCCAGATTGACCTCCCGGCCGAAAACCGTGTAGTTCTGCATCTCGGCGGCAGAGCCCATCAATCCGACAGTCGCCATCCCCGTGTTGATGCCGCTGCCCAAAAGCAGTATCGGCAGCAGGGGCTTCTGAGGCAGCCCGGCCGAGGCGAGGGCCATGTTTTCGGATTCGCGTTTCCGGTTTTCCGCCGATCGTTGCTGGTTCAACTGGTAGATCGCCCGTTGCCCTTCGATGGCCGCGCGCACACACGCCAGCGCGTGTTTTGAACTGGGCGTCGGGGCGCCCCAAAACGCCATGACGCAGTCGCCAATGAACTTGTCCAAGGTCCCGTCGTGTTTAATGACCGTGTCAGCCACCACGCCCAGGTACAGATTGATCGTGCCAAGTGTTTCCTTGGCCTGTTCGTCGAAGCAGGCTTCGGCCTCCGCGCCGGTCAAGTTGTTCTCCCGCACGTATTCGGCAATCCGCTCCTGGCTTGAGTCGGTCAATTCCGTGAATCCACGCACGTCGGCAAAGAACACAGTGATTTCGCGCCGCGCGCCGACGAGCGAAAGTGTCTCGGCGTCGAGCAGTTCATTCACGATCTTGGGAGAAACGATCTTCGAGAAGATGGACTTCACCCGCCGGCGTTCGGCCTGCTCGAATACCACCCGCCAGGTAACAATGCCCAGATGCGTCAGAAGGAGAGAACCGGCCACGGGAAACACCAGCGGCAGCCAAAACCGGGCCTGCACATAGACGACAAAGCTCAACGCGATGTAAACCACCGCTACGGAGGCCACCAGCACTGAGGCAACCAGAACGCGCAGCCGCCAGGCGAGCAATGCGGCCACGATGCCGAACAATCCAACCAGTCCCAACTCGACTCCCATTGACGCCCGCCGGATGAATCGCCCGACGATGATCGAATTTGCCACATTCCAATGCTGGCTGACCAGCAGGGTGTGCTCCCGCAGCGGCGTTGCCCCCTGATCAGTCAAGTTGTTCCCCGTCGCGCTCGATCCGACCACGATTAACTTGCCTTGCCACAGGCTCTTCAGATCAGTCGTGCGGCCCTCCAGGCGCAGGCGATCCTGCCACAGGATGCTATGGATCGCCTCCTGCGTGAGCTGCGGATGGTTGGGCGGCAAAGCCCAGTCAATATAGAAGTAGCCCTTTCCGTCAACCGGGACGACGCGTGAGACACCGCCAGCGCCTTGCAGCGTGATCTTTCCACCTGCGAGGTCAACCTCAGCCTTGTCCAGGTCAAGGCCCAGCTCCTGGGCGGCCAGCACGATACCCATGTGCCAATGGCGCCCTTCTGTGAATGGCTTTGCCTTTGGCGCTACGCCCGGCGGGAGTTTCTCCCCGCCGAAATCGGTCAGGTCAAAATTGCCATCCTCATCGAGCGGCACGATGATATCGTCGCCATTACGACGACACAGCACCACTCGGCCGGGTTCCACCCGCGCCCGGCGCAGATCCACTCCGAAACCCGGAGCCGCCTCGACCTGCCGAAAAGCGAAATGCCACTTCCGATAGGGGCGAAACGCCTGTGCTCGCCGTAACACGCCGTCGGGCGAGTCCTTCTGCGTTGAGATGTCGCCCAAGGCCAGCGCGTTGGTCAGGAACAGCGCTGGCGGAGTGAGGTCGGCGGGAACCGCGAGAATGACGTTGCGCGCGCGCTGCATTTGGAGAGCGAGGAAGGCGTCCGAATCCAAAAGCCTGCCGTCCGCCATTTGAACCGGCATATCGTCGGGACGCAGTTCGCCGAAGATGAGATCCAAGGCAATTGCCCGGGCGCCTTGGGCCGCGAGTTCCTCGATTAGCCGACCGTAAACCTGCCGCGGCCATGGGAAGTCACATTGATAGCCGGGCACCTGGTTGGTCCGCATAAAGGCAGCGCTGGCATCCTCAATTGCCACGAAACCAAGGTTCGTCGCGGTGGTGGGCGCGTGCTTGAAGGCTTGCCGCACGCGCATGTCGTAGGTCATGCGCTCGAGGCCCTCGAAGAAACCCAACTGGCACCAGCGCAGGCTGCCGACCAGGACGATGATGCCGAACGCGATCAACGCAGGGATGGGTGTGACGGGCTTCCGCTTCACTGCGCTGAATTAAACAAAAAACCAGAGCAACACAAGGCTGCTCTGGTTTGGCAGATTGAGCGGGCCGGCAACCGCCGGCTCTTTTCGCCTGCTAGTGCGGCGAGACGTAGTCGATGGTCTTGTCGTTAGAGATCGGCGTAATTGGCGGAATAATCCCCGCAGGCAGCTGTCTCATCATGCGCTGCATGCCCGACTTGTCTGGGTCTGACAAGGGCTTCAGCACGTTCTTCGGGGCGTCAAATTCCTGGAGGCCCATGATGAGCTGCGTCGTTACCGTCCCATCGGGGGCAACGTGCGCCAGCACGACTGAACCGGACAGAACCTTTACGATTCCTTCCGCACTGATGTCGTAAACGGTTCCGCGAATGCCGGCCACGCCATTGGGAATCTTCACCTCATACTTCGAGGCAGCGGACATCTTCTTCACCATTCCGAAGATATGGCCGGCTCGCAAGTCCAGTTGCGTCTCGCTGACCACATCCGCCCCGGTCTTGGTCTCCGTCAGCTTGTCGATGCCCAGCAAGGTATTCTCCCAGATACGGACCAGGTTCTGCTCGACTGCGGGTTGGTAGGCCAAGGCTTCGTTGGCGACCGGCCGGGCCACCGGCGGCGAGCCGTCTCCCAAGGCGATGTCGCAGCGGGACTTGTCCGCAGTCTGAATGAGCATGCCGGGTTTGACGACATCTCCGGCTTTGAGCTGCTGCCAGTCGCTGCCGCCGTTCTTGTAGCGGGCCGCGCCTTTAAGGCGAACGACCTTCGCCACACCTTGAGTCACCGGTTGAGCCGACAACGTGGAAACCATCGCGAGCGCGAGCCCGCAGACTGCCAACCTCTTTAGTAAATTTCGAGTTTCTTTCATATTTGCTCCTAGACAGTGCACTACACAGTTTCGCTGTAATTTTAGGTTCCACGGGCCTATTGTCAACGGAATATTTGCATTCTTTTTCGGCACTTTCGGTCCCGCTCGCAATCTTACCTGGAATCCGCAGGGCTATTCAACCGCAGGTTTCAGGCCAATTCCCGGTGAATCCGGCGGGGCAGCCAGTTTGGCGCTGATTTCGTTAGTGGCCGCTTCCTGCAGCCGGCGGTTCACAATCTCGAGGTAATTGCGTGCGATCGGATTGTCCTGGGAGGACAATTGGAGGGAACGCTCAAACCATGTCCTGGCGGCCGCGAAATTCCCCGCTTGCACGTAATGCAGCCCAACGTTCGCCGTCAGGAAGTAGCCGTTCGGCTCGAGCTGGGACGCGCGTTCAAAGTACGGCCGCGACTCGTCCAGCCGGCCCAACCAGTCCAGGCACCAGCCATAACGCAGATAACCGTAACCGCTCCATGGGTTGAGCGCCATGTGGCGTTCGAACCAGGTCATCGCCTGCGTTGCAAGCTCCCGGTAATTCTCACCGCCCTCCGAGGATTGGATGCGCCAGGCTTCGGCAATGGCATACGCTGTTTCCGGATTCATCGGCTCGGCGGCGAACGCCTTTTCCAGGCAGGCCACTTGCGCAGGCGAGAAGCTTGGCGCGCGGGCCGCACGCTGAAGCCAGACATATTCCACCGCGCGACGCCAGCCTTGCACTCCGAGGTAAGCCACCCCAGCCAACACCACCACGCTGGCAAGAACTCTGCCCCAGGGGACCACCTTTGCCCAATACCGGTCGGTGGCGAAGCGCAGGCAACTGCTGAGCAGCGCCATCAGCGCGATCGCCAGGATGGCGTTGGCCGGTATGTGGAAGTTAAAGTCAACGGCGGAGTGCGCCAGGATCGCGGTCAAGCCAAGCGTCGTGCCCAGCACGAGAGCTAACTTGGTGCTGTTGCGCGGTTTCCCGATGTCCCGCGGCGCGTTGCGCACGTGGGGCCAGGTTTTAAGGACCCCCAGGCCCAGCAACGCCCAAAAGGCAACCACCAGCCCCGCGCCCACAACGCCCCATTCGGTCAGGGTATTCAGATAGTCGTTGTGCACCCAGCCGGGCCGCATCTGTATTTCCGCCGGCCGGAACTGGCGGAACCGATAATCGTAATGCGCAGGTCCCACGCCCCACCAAGGATTCTCCTGCCAGATGCGATAGGCAGCCTGCCATAGATGCGCGCGGCAGTCCTGCTCAATGCTTCCCCCCTCCGCCAACGTTGTCTTGAGGCGTGCCTGAATCGGATAGGTCTTGGGCAGGTAATAGGCGCCCACCCCAAGAAGGACCACCAGCAACACCAGCGCCGGCAGCCGGTAGGTGCGATGAAAAAGCAGCACGCTGAAAAGCAGCAACAGGACCAGCCCAGTCGAAACCCAGGTGCCGCGCGAGTTCGTGGCGACGATGCCCGCCAGGATTACCAACGAAGCGTAACCCAGAGTGACCTTGACCACCACATGGAGCCGGCTGGCCACCATGAAGGCCAGGCCGAGCGGCAGAATCATCTCCAGAAAGCCGCCCAGGTGATTCCGCGAGATAAAGGTGCCCGAAGCGTTAAAGTCGTGCGGCACATAGTGATACCAGACCCACTTCGAGTGGGTCAGGAACTGGTAAATCGCGTAGCCCGAGATTGCCATCGCCAGAAAGACCAGCGTGCAGGCGATAACCTGGGTGGTCTCCTGCCGGTGCAAGTTGTTGAGGATGGCGAAGAACAGGAAAGCATAAATTACAATGCGAATCAGTTCCTGGCGGGCGACGTATTCAATGTCCGCGTTGAGATAGTGGAGAACCGCGTAAACGGTGAAGGCGACCACCGCCCAGCAAGCCGGCGGCCACAACAGTTGCGGCCGGGGATTAAGCCAAAAGCGCGCCCCCCAAAGCAGCAGCACACCGAGCGTCAGCCCCTGGATGATCAGAAACGAGCGCGGGCGCACCGCCCCGGTGGCCAGCGGCCCAAAAACCAGGATCGCCAGCACCAACGCGAGGATGCCCCGCTCGCACCAGCGGTCCAGCGTTTCGCGATTCATCAGCCCCCGGGCAGCAGTTCGCGCGGATCGGCGATCCGCCCCGTCACGGCGCTGGCCGCCACCGTCGCCGGCGAAGCGAGAAACACCTGCGACTCCTTGTGCCCCATGCGGCCGGGGAAATTGCGGTTGGTCGCGCTGATGCACTTGAGCGGCGAGTTCATCCGGCCAAAGGTGTCCACCGGGCCGCCGAGGCACGCCGCGCAACCGGCGTTCTCGGTCATCTGCACGCCGGCCGCGGTGAGTATCTCCCAAACGGTCTGGTCGCCCCACCGCGCAGTCTGCAAGTCGCGCACGATTTCCGGCGTCGCCGGCACGCCAAAGGTGTCAATGGTCACCCGCCGGCCCCGCACCACGCGCGCAAATTCGAGGAAGTCGCTCGTCTTGCCGCCGGTGCAGGACCCGATGTAGGCCCGGTCGAGCTTGATGTGGCCAAGTTCCTTCGCCAGCTTGCGCTGCCCGGGATTGGGATGGCACGCCACCGTCGGCTCAAGCTGAGCCAGGTCGAGCACCAGCTCATAGACAAACTTCTGCCTCCGGTCGCGATCAACCGGTTCGTAAGCGGTTCTCGTCCCGTTCAGCTTGCAACGGTGATCCACGTAGGCCTGCGTCTGAGCGTCGAACTCGAAAATACCGTTTTTCCCGCCGGCCTCGATCGCCATGTTGGCGACGGTCATGCGGTCATCCATGCTTAAGGTCGCGGCGCCCGGGCCGTCGAACTGCATCGCGCGATACGTCGCGCCGTCAAAGCCGATCTCGCCGATGCAATGCAGGATGATGTCCTTGGCCATGACCCCCGGCTGCAACTTGCCTTCCAGCCGGAAATGCATCGTTTCCGGCACCTTGAGCAGCAACTTGCCCGTGCCCATCACAAATCCGGCGTCCGTGTTGCCGATGCCGGTGGCGAACTCGTTAAACGCACCGGCCATGCAGGTGTGTGAGTCCGTCCCGAACAGCACCTCGCCCGGGCGGGTATGGCCTTTCTGCGGCAAGGCCGCATGGCAAACCCCGGCGTAGCGGGACCCATATTGCCGCCGAAGCATGCCCTTGCCGGCATCGAACATCCAGCGCCCGTTCGGGTCGTCAATGACATCGTAGAAGTAAGTGATCCCCTGCTCCCGGGCGAACTCCCGCAGGATATCCACGTTGCGATTCGACTTGGAATCGGAGGTGAAGATGTAATGGTCCGGCATGATCACCACTTTGTTTCGGTCCCAGACCTTCGCCGCCCGGCCGAACTCGCGGTGAAACACGCCAATCGTCCCCGGCCCGCAAACATCATGCGTCATCAGGACATCGGCCTGGACCCAAACATTGTCTCCGGCCTGAACCCGCGCCTTGCCCGCCGCGCGCGCCAGTATTCTCTCGGTTAACGTCATACGACATTGGCAGGCTACCTGACCCCGCCTCCGATTTCAATACGCAAACCGGCGCAGGCCAATCCCGCCTCAATCCTCCGCGAGTTGCGGAACCAACCCGCCCAGCGGCGAAATGCAGGGCAGTCGCCTGTTCCTGAACCGACTGGCCGCCCCGGTGCGAAAACGCTGTGAAGCCCGTTATACCCCGGTGTGGTTCCCATGGGGCCCGACCCCCATGGGAACCACACCGGGTAATAACCGCATTCGCACCGTGGATACACACTTGATGCTCCCGGTGGATTATTGCGCAACACACTGCCATTCAATCACTTAAAGCAATTTGGGCCGAAAACCGGCCTCTTTCCCGCTCCAATCGCAGGAAAGCAGGGTGAATTAACGATAATCGTGGAGCCAAACTCCTCCTGGGCCCGTGAATTCAGCCGGAGCCAATCGGCCAGGCCTCCGCCGGATTGCAGAACCACCTCTACGCCACCGTCTGAGGCCGGGCGGTGTGATGCGGCGCGCCTACTCTTCTATGTGGAAATACCCTGAAAGCGCCTTTTTGATCTGTTTCTTGTCTATTGCCCAGTAGGCTTTCTCTTTGGAATTGAACGCATAGCAGTAGAAGACAAGGCCTTCGTTGGGTTCGGCGCTGTCCAGGATCAACTTGGTGCCTGTGTTCCCAAACCCGTCGGTCGCCTCCACGATTGTGGCTTTGCCGATCTTGATCTTCTCACCAGCCTTGATCGAAGTCCCCCGTTTGCTCACCCACTTTTCGGTGGCGATGAAGTCGCAGAGCGGTTGGTCGCCGCCGAATCCCCGGCTCATCCCGAGCGTCCTGAACCGGTCAATGCGGTCCAGGCTTTTATCCGCGACCAGCGTGACCCCCAGCATTTCCTTCTCAAGCTCTTTCCCGGGTGCGGGAGCCTCGGCGGCGACCTGGGATTTCTTGGGCTTGGCGGCAGCAGAGTTGGTTTCGGCAGAGGAGCCGGTGATGATTGAGAGGCAGAGCATCGGGGACACAAACCATGCGAAATGCGTTTTCATAACAAGATAGACGGAGGCTAGCGCCGTATGCTCCCGGAAACAAGATTTCCCCGGGATGGCTGGCCTGGCAGGCACAGATCACTGGCTGCGCATCCTCGCTTCCGCCAGCTCAACATCCCCAGACCAAGGATGGCCACCTTCTTGAATCCGCCCTGGGACGCGTTTCCGCAACCCCAGTTCGGCTTTGCCCGCCCCACTCCCCCGGCTTATGCTTCCTGACCATATGCGGATGAAGAATTGCGGATTGGGGCGCCTGGCGAGTACGTGGCTGTGCGCCAAGCGATTATCGGGATGGGTCGGTCTGGTGGTTGTGGCCCTCGCTGCCGGGTGCGCCCACTCGCCCGCAGACGCAACCGGCGGCGGGCTGGCCGCGCCGCTCGTGCCGCAGCCCCCGGTCTTCCTGAGCGGGGCCATGGGCCTGCTGTTCACCAACGTGGATGGATTCCGCGCCCGCGTGGTGCTGGAGGAAGGAGCCTCCGCCATGCAGGTGGCCGCCGGCGAACTGATGGGCCAGGGAGGCAAATTGGTGTTCATCCCTAGTGTGAGCAAAGCCGAACTCAAGCGCTCCCTGGCGGCGGACTCCGCTTTTATCTGGGAGGTGCCCGCGCACCGAGGCTGCATCGTCAATGGGCCCATGCAGGCTTACGCGACGATCGCGGCGAACAGCCTCTTCACCAACCTCGTAGCCGGGACGACCGCCGGCGGCTCCCCGACCGAGGAGATCGCCGGGCATCCCTGCCAGCGAATGGAGACGGTGGTAACTGCCAACGACGGGTCGATCACGGCTTTTCGCCTCTGGCGGGCGACCGATTTGAAAGGGCTTGCCCTGCGCGTTGTTTGCACCTCGAGCAGCACCCCCCTGACCCTGAATTTGTCGAAAGCCCGGTTGGAAACCCTGCCCGATGACCTGTTCTTGCCGCCGGGCGGCTTTACGAAGTTCGAGAGCCCCCAGGCGCTGGCCGGCGAGCTGACGACCCGGCAGCAGCGGCTCAAGAAACGCCCGAGTTACAACGCCGAGGAGTCGGAACCGGGCGCGGGCCTGGACACTCGCTACCCCAACCGTCTGCAGTAAGACCAGGCCGTTCGAAGCCGCCCCTCGCCGACCGCCGTGGCTGGTCAGGCCAGCGCGTCCGCCAGCACCTCCGCCATGTGCCGCGCGCGAACGGGAGCCAGGTGATCAATCTGGTGCCGGCAGCTCGTGCCGGAGGCGACCACGACCGTGCCGAACGGCTGGCTCCGGACCTTCCGCGCGAGCGGCTCGGCCACCTTGAGCGAGAGTTCGTACTTGGATGCCAGGGCCCCGAACGCGCCGGCCATGCCGCAGCAGCCGGTGTCCAGCAGCGTCACATTGCGTTCCGGCAGGCGCTCGGCCAGCCGCCGCAGGTTGGCGGTGTCGGTCAGCGCCTTGGCATGGCAATGCGCGTGAATGATCATGTTGCCGGCCTTGGTCTTGAACCGCAGCGCCTCGGGCTCATGGCTGAGCAATGCCTCGATGAACTGCTCGAACAGATGGCAACGCCGGGCCACAGGTTCGGTGCCCTCCAGGCTCAGCTCGCGGTAGTCCTCGACGAACATGGAATAGCAGGATGCTTCCAGGAAGATGATGGGCGCGGCGTCCACGTCCCGATGGAGCAGCGCGAGGTTGTGCCGGCCCAGCCGCTTGGCCTCGTCCAGGTTGCCCTGGCTGAACGCTGGCCGCCCGCAACACTTGCGTCCGACCGGCAGGACTACTTCGAACCCGGCGGCTTCGAGCACCTTCACCGCCGCGATGCCGATGTGCGGCTCGTGGTACCGCACGAAGGTGTCGTCCCAAAGCACCACCCGGCCGCGCGGGGCTGGCGCCGAGCGCCCCCGGCGGGCGAACCAGTGATCGAAGCGCTGGCGGGCGTAATGCGGCGGCGGCCGTTGCCACGCCAGGCCCAGCGTCTTGGTCAAAATGCCGCGCACGAAAAGCGAATCCAGGACGAAGTTGGCCAGCCGCGGCATCCGGCAACCCAGCCTGCCCAGGAAATCCACATTGCTGATCACCCGCTCGCGCCAGGACAAGCCGGTGCGCTGAATCCGCGCGTGCAACAGCTCGGCTTTGAGCAACGTCAGGTTAACATTGGACGGGCATTCCGTCGTGCAGGCTTTGCAGGAGAGGCAATTGCTCAGCGCCGCGTCCAGCTCGGCGCAACGCAGCGGATCGGCGCCGTCCAGGCCGCGCAGTTCCAGCGCCGCGCGGATGGCATTGGCCCGGCCGCGCGTGCTCATGATCTCCTCGCCGGTGGCAATGAAGGTCGGGCACATGCTCGGCGTCTCTTTGCGGCAGCCGCCGCAGCCGTTACACTGCTCCAGGTTGCGCGTGAAGGAGCCGTCCTTGGCCGCAAACGCCAGAACCGGCGCAAACGGCAGCTTCAGCTCGTGGCCGGCCCCCTGGCGCAGCAGGGTGTCAATCTTGTACCGCCCGTCCGGGAGAATCTTGCCCGGGTTGTAAAGGTTGTTCGGGTCGAACGAGGTCTTGATCTCGCGCATCGCATCCAGCAGCCCGTCGCCCAGTTGCTCCGGCATGTACTCGGTCCGCGCGAGGCCAACGCCATGCTCGGCGGCCAGCGAGCCGTTGAACTCCCGAACCAGCGTGGACACTTCGTTCGCAAGGTGGCGGAACTTCTTCAGGTCCTCCGCCGAGTGCAGATCGAGGATCGGCCGCACATGGAGCAAGCCCGACGCCGCGTGACCATAGAAGGAAGCCTGCAGCCCGAGCGGCGCCAGCAGGGATTGCAGCCCGGCCACGTAGGCGGGCAAATCCCGGGGGCGCACGGCGGCATCCTCGATGCCGGTCGTGGGTTTGGCGGCTCCCTTGCGGCCGGTCAGGAGTGAAAGTCCTGCCTGGCGCAGGGACCTGATGAGGTTTGCCTCCGCCTGGCCCTTGACAATCAGCTTGCGCAGGCCCAGGTGGCGCGTTGCCAGCGCCGCCAGGCGATCCTCCACGTCATCAAAGAACTCGACCATCAGGATGGACTGGCAGGGCTTGTGTTCCAGTTCGAGCAAGTCGCGGGCGGCCTGAAACTGGCGCTGTCCCTTGGTTTGGTCGAACAGGAGCCGGTCAAGGTGCTCGATGGCGGCCGGCTTGAGGTCGAGCAGTTCGACCGTCGCCTGCATCGCCTCCGCCAGCGAGGCGAAGAATATCAGACCCAGGCCCCTCTGCTTCGGCAGCGGAACGATCCTGACCTCCGCCGACGTGATGGCCGCCAACGTCCCTTCGCTGCCGCAGAGCAGATGATTGAGGTTGCCGGGCTCCCGGACGCAGCGATCAATCGCGTAGCCCGGCCAGCGCTTCGACAGCCCCGGCGGGAGGCGCTCCGCTATGGTCAGCCCGTGAAAATACAGCAAGTCACCCACCAGCTCGCGCTGCTTGCGCAAGGTGTCGTGCTTCGGCCCGACCGCCACATTCCGCCCGTCAGCCAGCACCACCTCCAATTCGTTGATGTGATCCGCCGTCGTGCCATAGACCGGCGCGTGCGAACCGCTCGAATTATTCGCGATCATGCCGCCCAGCGTCGCCCGCGCGCTAGTGGCCACATCCGGCCCGAACCAGTAGCCGTGCGGCCGCAGGAAATTGTTCAGTTGATCCAGGATCACACCCGGTTCCACCCGCACCGTGCGCTGCTCCAGGTCCAAATCCGAGATCTGGCGGCAGTAGCGTGAGAAGTCTATGACCAGCCCGTCGCCAAGGGCCCCTCCGGCCAGCCCGGTGCCGGCCCCGCGCGGCGTGACGGCCACGCCCGCCATCACCGCGGCGTCAATGAGCAGGCTGACCTGCCGCGTGTTGACCGGAAAGGCGACCGCCGCCGGGGTGATTTGGTAAATCGAGGCGTCGGTCGCGTAAAGCTGGCGCGTCAGATTGTCGAAAGCAATTTCACAGTTCGCCCCTCTGAGTGTTGACTGTTGTTGGGCCGAAATCATCGCGCGCCCTTAATTTATCGGCGCTCCGCCCCGTTGACAATCGCGATCCGCCCGGCAGGCAGGCGTCCGGAGCGCACCCACGCACCGCCCCGGGTTCGGCCCCCCCTCCCGCGGCGAAGGTGCGGGAGAGAGCCCGGCTGCCGGGGGCGCGGGAGCAATCGCCGGCCCGCGCCGGGCGGAGACTGTTGACATATAAACAATTATATGCTAAACAATTGGCATGAAACCGAGAGTGGATGAAGATCATCCCGGCTACCGGGCGCTCATGGAGCTGCTGCGCACCGCCGACACGGTCTGGGACGCCAGCCGGATGTTCTTTGAGCGCTGGGATCTGAGCCCCAGCCAGTTCAATGTGCTCAACCTCCTGCGCCTCAACCCCGCCGGCCTTTCCCAGACCGACCTCAGCCGCCAGCTTATCATGCACCGGTCCAATGTGACGGGGCTGTTGGACCGGTTGGAGAAGCGGGATCTGGTGGCGCGCCACGAGGTGGCCGCCGACCGCCGCGCCTACAACGTGGTCCTGACCGCCGCCGGCATTCGGCTGCTGCGCGACATCCTGCCCCGTTATTACCGGGATGCCGGGCAGGTGTGGGGCCGCCTCCCCGCCCGGCGCGCGGCTGAGCTGATCGCGGATCTGCGGCAGGTGGCGCGGAACGCCCAGCGCATCGCCGGAACTTCGCCTCCCTGAACCCCTTAATGCAAGGAACCCTATGGCCACGTTTGCCCGCATTTCCCTCTGGGTGGTGGTCGCCGCGGCCGCCTTCCACGCGGCCTATGCCTCGGTCCACGGCAGCCTGCTGATCGTTCTCTACCTTTTCGCCCTGCTGCAACTGGCGCAGGCCGGCCGCTGGCGGCTGGCCTTCTATCCCGGTCTGGCCGTTGGGCTGCTCATCGCGGTGGCGCGGTTGGGGTTCTTCTGGGTCCTCTTTTCCGGCGCCGCGATCGCGCTGTGGTTCGTTTACGCATTCTGGATCGGCTTGTTTGTGGCGCTGGCTCGCCTGTGCCTCACGCGCTTCGGCCGCGCGCGGGGCTTCTTGCTTGTCCCGTTTGTTTGGGCCGGGCTCGAGTACTTCCGCAGCGAGCTTTACTACCTGCGCTTCTCGTGGCTGAGCATCGGCTACGCGTTTGCCGAGGCGCCCTGGCAGGCGGCCCTGCGGTTCACCGGCGTTTACGGCGCCGGCCTCCTGCTGGCGGGCGTGGCCGCTGCCGCTGTGTTCTGCTGGCAGAAATCCAAGGTCCGGGCCGCAGTGGTGCTTGTGCTCGGCGCCGGCGCCTTTGCCCTGGGCGGTGATCTTGTCGGCAGCCACACCTCAACCCCGGGTCCCGGTGTCCGCGTGGCGGGTGTTCAGATGGAGTTCCCCCTGGAAGCGGAAGTTGTCCTGCGTCTGAACGACCTTATCCGCGAGCATCCCGACACCGAGCTGGCCGTTCTCAGCGAATACACCTTCACCGGCCCCGTCCCGGACCCTGTGCGCGAATGGTGCCGGGAACACAGCCGCTACCTCGTGGTCGGCGGCAAGGCCCCCGCCACGGGCACCAACTTCTACAACACCGCCTTCGTGATCGGTCCGGACGGTGACATCGTCTTCCGCCAGGTGAAGGCCGTTCCCATCCAGTTCATGAACGATGGCCTGGCCGCTCCGGAACAGAAAGTGTGGGACTCGCCCTGGGGCAAGATCGGCATCTGCATCTGCTACGACCTGAGCTACACTCGCGTTAACGACCGCCTCGTCCGGCAAGGCGCCCAGGCCCTGATTGTGCCTACCATGGACGTCGCCGACTGGGGCCAGGCCCAGCACGAACTCCACGCCCGCATTGCGCCCGTTCGGGCCACGGAACACCGCCTGCCGATCTTCCGCCTGGCCAGTTCGGGCATCTCCCAGTTGACCGATCACGCGGGCCGCGTTCTTGCCTCCGCACCTTGCCCGGGCGACGGCGTCACTCTCGCCGGCACCTTGGAACTCCGCGGCACCGGCCGGCTGCCCGCCGACCGCTGGCTGGCCCCTTTTTCCGTGGCGGTGACCGCGGTGCTGATGGTGATGTTCTTCCTGCACCGCCCGCGCGCTTCGCACGCTCCGTCCGAGCCTCCCAAGACTCATGATAACCCTCCTCCTTTGGCTGCTTAAGCTCCTCTACCGATTTCGCGCGCACAACCTGGCGGCGCTCAAGACGCCCGGTCCGGTCCTGCTGCTGCCCAACCACATCTCCTGGTGGGACTGGCTGCTCATCGGCGTCTGCCTGGACCATGACTGGCGCTTCGTTACCTCCAGCGCTACCGCCGGGCTCAGTTGGTTCCATAGGCGCATCATGATCAACCGCCGCACCTTCCCGGTGGACATGAACTCGCCTTTCGCGGTCAAACGCATGGCGGAGTATCTCCAGAACGGCGGGCGGCTGGTGCTGTTCCCGGAGGGACGGCTTTCCTGCACCGGCTCGCTGATGAAGCTCTTCGACGGCACGGGCTTCCTGATCTTCAAAACCCGGGCCAAGGTCATCACCGCCTATATCCGCGGCGCCCAAAGGCTGCCGTTCTCGCGAAGCCCCGGCCGCAGTCAGTGGTTTCCGCGGCTGTCGGTTCACTTCAGCCATGTGCTGCCGGCGCCCAGTCTAGAGCACGTTAGCGCCACCGCCGCGCGGGCAAGGCTCACTCACTGGCTGCGCGAGCAGATGGTTCGGCAGCGCTTCGAGACCGAGATGGTCTTCGGCCCGGCCACCATGCCGGAGGCCATCGTGGACGCCGCGCGCCGCTGGCCCCGCAAAGTCATCCTGCAAGACACCAGCCTCCAGTCGCTTACCTATCGCCGCCTGCTGGCGGGCGCGAACCTGCTGGCGGACCAGTGGCGCGCGCTGCTTGGCCAGGCGGAAGAGCGCGTGGGCTTGCTGCTCCCAAACGTCAATGCCATGCCCGTTGCCACCTTGAGTCTGTGGGCCGCCGGAAAGGTCCCTGCCATCCTCAACTACACCACCGGCACAGCAGTGCTGCTATCCTGCGCCCGGCTCGCGGGACTCAAGCATATCATCACCTCCAGGGCGTTCATTCGGCGTGCCAGGCTCGACCTGGAACCCATCACCGCCGCTGGGATTCAGGTGGTCTGCCTCGAAGACGTGCGCGCCCGAATCACCGGCGCCCAACGCTTCCTGGCTCTCCTCCGCCAGTGCATCAAACCGCGCCTTTCCGGCGGCAACCACCATCCATCAACGGAAAGCCCCGCCGTCATCCTTTTCACCAGCGGCTCCGAGGGCGAGCCCAAAGGCGTCGAACTCACCCATCGCAACCTGCTCGCCAACATCCGCCAAATGCTCTCCGTCATTGACCTGATGGAGACCGACCGCTTCTTCAATGCGCTGCCGCTGTTCCACAGTTTCGGGCTAACGGTAGGCCTCCTGTTGCCGCTGACGCAGGGCGTCTTTGTCCTGCTCTACCCGTCGCCCCTGCATTACCGCGTCGTCCCTTCCGCGTTCTACAACCTGGACTGCACGATCTTCTTCGGCACGAACACCTTCCTTAACGGCTACGCGCGCAAGGCCCATCCCTATGATTTCCGCTCCCTGCGCTACTTGTTTGCCGGCGCGGAGAAGGTCCAGGAGGCCACCGCGGCCTTCTGGATGCGCAAGTTCGGCGTGCGGATTCTGGAAGGCTACGGCGCCACCGAATGCAGCCCCTGCCTGGCAGCGAACCTGCCGATGTGCCCGCGCCACGGTTCCGCCGGCCAGTTCCTGCCGGGAATCGAACATCGGCTCGAACCGGTCGAGGGTGTCGCCGAAGGGGGCCGGCTCTTCGTGCGCGGCCCCAATGTCATGCGCGGCTACCTCAACGCAGAAGCCAACACCCGCTTCCAGGCCCTCGGCGGCTGGTACGACACCGGCGACATCGTCAAGGTGGATGCCGAAGGCTTCGTCTTCATCCTGGGGCGGCTCAAGCGCTTTGCCAAAGTCAGCGGTGAGATGGTCAGCCTCGCGGCAGTGGAAGACGCCCTGGCCGGCGCTTTTCCGCAATACGGCCTGCGGTTTGCGGTGGCGGTCGTTGCGCGCCCCGATGCCGCCCGGGGGGAGAGTTTGCTTGCGGTGACCAACGAACCGCGGCTGACCCTGGAGGCCATCCGCTCCGTCGTGCACGCCCGCGGTTTGAGCAACCTTGCTGTCCCGCGCGAAATCAAAGTGCTGCACGATCTGCCCCGGCTCAGCACGGGGAAGGTCAATCACCGCGAACTGGACAAGCTCGTTCAGGCATCCCCGTGAGCTCCATGCACCCTCAAGGCCCTGATGTCACATGATTGCATCCTCACACCGTAAATCGCATGACTGGGTCACTCCGCGACCGAAAGAACCGATTGCCTTGCCTGCAGTGTCGCCAATCAATCAAATGACCGAGAAGCTGGAGATACGCGTCCATGGAGACACGGCGCCGGCCACCCTCATCTATCTGCCGGGGCTGCACGGGGATTGGACGCTGGTCGGCAGCTTCCGGCAAGCGCTCGGGGGGCGGGTGCGGTTTGTGGAAATGACGTATCCCCGAACGCTTGCGTGGTCGTTGGAGGATTACGCCCGGGCAATTGAAACCGCGCTGGCCGAGCGGGGCATTGCCCAGGGCTGGCTGCTGGGTGAGTCGTTTGGATCGCAGGTGCTGTGGAGCCTCGTGGGCCGGGACCGCTTTCGGGTCGAGGCGGTGGTGCTGGCAGGCGGCTTTGTGCGGCATCCCATGCAGTGGGGCGTGCGCCTGGCCGAACGCATCGGCGGCAGCGTCCCGCTATCACTGATAACGCGCATCCTGTTTGGCTATGCCAAGGTAGCCCGCTTCCGCTACCGGCATTCGCCGGCGACGCTGGCCAATATCCATGAGTTCATCGCGCGGCGGACGGAGCTGGATCGTCAGGCGGCCATCCACCGCCTGCGCCTCATTGCGCAGAATAATCCCGGCGCCATTGCGAGGAGCGTGAAGGCGCCTGTGTATGCGTTGACCGGTCTGCTTGATCCCATCGTGCCGTGGTGTTGCGTGCGGCCCTGGCTGCGAAAGAACTGCCCCAGCCTCCGGGAGTACAGCATCATCACAGACGCCGACCACAACGTGCTGGGAACGACCGCTCAAGCTGCGGCCGGGCACATCCTGCGCTGGATGGGCGCAAGTTAGCGGCGCCCGTCCTCGACCCCTCGCGCCAGCAGCCAGAGCAAATCCGACAGCCGATTCAGATAGACAACAACTTCCGGGTTGTTGAGCTGGCCGGCGTCTTTCAGCGCGCAGACGCGCCGCTCGGCTCGCCGGCAGACTGTGCGCGCGAAGTCAAGCGCCGCCGAAGCCTGGTTCGCCCCGGGCATCACCCAGCCTTTGCCAGGAGGCTTCGCGGCCTCGATTTCCCTGATCCAGCCATCCAGCCCGGCGGTCATCGCCTGGGTAACCGAGGCATGGCCATCGTTCACGTAGCGCGGCAAGTCTTCCGGCGCGGTCGCCAGTTCGCCCATCACCCGCACCAGGTCCTGCTGCAGCGCCTCCAACTTCTCGCGCAGCACACCTATTTCGACCGTGGCGCGGGCAACGCCGACCGCAGCGTTCAGTTCGTCCACCGCGCCATAGGCTTCCACACGCGCGTCGCTCTTCGAAACAGCCCGGTTATACATCAGGGCAGTCTGCCCCTGGTCTCCGCGTTTGGTGACAATGCTCATGCCAGTGCACTCCTTCCGGTGGCACTCACGCCCCGCGCTCCACCGCCTGTTTGTAAGCCAGCAGGCCCTTAACGATGGCCCGTGCTATCTGCTGCCGGTAGGCTGAGGTGAGAATTTTGCGCCCCTCGACTGGATGCGACATGAAACCCGCTTCAATCAGCACGGCTGGCATAACCGCGTCGCGCAGCACGGCAAAGCGCGCCCGGCGCACCCCGCGATCCTCCACCGCGAGATTGCGCATCAAGGCACTCTGCACCTGGTAGGCCAGGAACAGATTCAGCCGGTTGTTTCGGTTGCCGGCGTAGGAACCGGCGCCCGCGCCCTCGCCGCGCGCATTGGTCGAAGCCGCCCCCGCCGGTGTCAGGCAGTAAACCTCCGCTCCCTGCACCGAATTGCGCCCATTGTCAGCGCCGTTGAAATGCAGGCTGACAAACAGGTCCGCCTTCCGGCGTTTAGCCAATGCCGGACGCGCCGGCAGCTCGACCACCGTGTCACTGCTTCGCGTGAGCACAACCTTCAAGCCGGCTCGCGCCAGTTGCCGCCGCACCTCGTGCGCCAGCAGGAGCGTGTAGCGTTTCTCCTGGTTCGAGCCAGCCTGGTTGCCAGGATCTTTCCCGCCGTGGCCAGGGTCGAGGCAGACCGTTTTTATTCTCGCGCCCGGCTGATTTCTCGGCGGCCGTACAAGAGGCTCAAGGGTCAAATCCACGTCCAACTGCGCCAGCCAGATTGCGCCAGCTTGCAGCACCACCGGATAAAGCAGCCAGACCTCGATCCCATTAACCCGGGCCTCGCGGGAATCCACCGCCAGCGCCAACTTCAACGACGGGCCCTTCAATTCGAGCATCTCTTCCGCTTTGAGCCAGTGCCCCTCAAGGCTGTGAGCCTTGGCCCAATCGGCAACTCGCACATATGTCCGGCCTGGGACTTTGGCCAGCCGCGAGCCGCTCCTGGCGTTCTGCGCCCCCGCCGCGCCAGCCGCGGCGAGCGCCAGCACAAGCCAGAGCATGATTGCCGATCTCATGCCTCCGCACTCTGCAGGTCCGGTCCTTCCGGGGCAAGCCTCATCGAGGCAGCACGGCATCCCTCCGCGCGGCCGCCGGCCCCCAGATCGCGCTCAGTTCACCACGAGCGGCAGGCTCTGGCTGTGGCTGTTGAACTCGGGCGCGTACATGCACTGGATTTGCGCCATGCCGGTTTGGTATTGGCCGCGGAGCTGGACGCGGGTCGAGTACTCGAACACGTAGGCGCCCTTGGGGAGGTAATCAATGAAGAAGTGGCTGGCGACGTCGCGGGTGCTCTCGTAATAGGCGAGGCCATCCTGATACTTGTAACGCGAGAGCACGTTGACCGGCTCGGTGCCGCTGCCGCGCTGGTCTTTCAGGTGCACGTATTCCATGTCGCGGTCCACGCGCAGCTCGATGCGCACGACCAGTTCGTCGCCGACCTTGACCGGGCCCTTCACGGGCTCCAACACTGGGCCTTTGGCAGTGTTGACCTTGGTAAAGAGCGACTTGTTCAGCTTCAGCGGGGTGCCCTCGTAGGGCGTGACCTTGCTGATGTCCTCGAGGTATTGCCAGTTGACGCTGCCCCAGGCGACGCCCTGGTCAACCTTCTTGACGGTGATCTCGCCCAGCTTTGGCTTAATCTCCGCCGGCGCAAACCGATACTCGTAAAATCCCGTGCCCGCTTCCGGCTGACTTCGGATGTCGGACTTCGGATTTCGGACTTCCTTCGAGCTTCGGCCTTCGGATTTCGCATTTCCGCCCGCCGCGGGCGTCACGTCCACGCCATCCAGTTTCACCTGCGCCAGCGCGTCGCTCGACAGGATGTCGCGGCCGCGGAGCAGCAGGGCATAGACGGCATCGGCGGTGGCTTTGGTGGTTTTCCAATCCTGGGTTTGCTTCTGCTTGAGCAGCCACACGCGGCAATCCTCGACGGCCGGCTGGTCGCCCATGACCTCGTCAAAGGCCTCGATCATCAGCGCCTGGGTCTCAATGGGCGCCCGATACCACCACCAGCTCAGCTCGGTCTCGCGCCAGAACATGCCCATCTCCTCATTGGACACGCTGCGCTCCTTGATGGATTTCATGATATCTCGCGGCGTCGAATCGTTAAGCGAGTTAATGGAGTTGAAGCGTTGGAGGGCGAGAGCCAGGTGCCCCTGGGTTTGGCGGCAATCGGTTTTGAGCCATAACTTCCGGGACTGCTGAAGGAAGAAGTTAATCGCGGCCTTGTGCTGCGGTTCGATCGCCCTGTCCTTGAGGAAGAAACTCCGCCCGTATAGATAGAGAGCGTCGGTGGAACTGGGCACGTATTTCTCCGGCTCGGGCCGGCTCCGAATGCGCTCGTAGTGCTCAGCCATCCAGCCATCAAGCCGCTGGAGCGAACGGATGGCCGGGGCGACGTCAATATCCGCGCCCAGACGACGCAGCCGGCCGAAGCCGGTGGTGATGTAGAGGGTGATGTAATCGTTGCCCTGCCCGCCGGGGAACCACGGCCAGGAACCGTCGTTCAGTTGCTGTTCGGTCAGCTTGCGCAGCGTGGCGTCGATTTCATAGTTGAGACGGTTGTCATCGAAGAGAATACCGACATTCTTGCGCGCCTGGCTTTCGTTGGCGGCCTGCCGCAGCCAGGGGGTTTCCTCGATCATAACCGCCTTGAGGTCCTGATTCTTCTGGAGGGGGCTTTCGAGGGCAGGTGTGTTCTTCCACTGATCAAAGATGCGACGGATCCTGGGGTCAGAGTTGGCGATGGTGCGGGCCAGGGCATTGGCGTAGAGGCGGTTGAAGGTCTGCTCGGTGCATTCGTACGGATATTCCATCAAATAGGGCAGCGCCAACACAGCATACCACGCGGGGTTGGACACCATTTGCACAACCAGATTCTGATTCTGCAGCGTCTTCGAACCGCCTGATTTGAGGAGCCTGGCAAACTCGAACTTCGTCGTCGCCGGGCCGCGAATCGGCAGAGGCAGCGACTCGGTGACCAGAATCCTGCGCGAGAGCACCGGCAAGTTGCCTTCCTCGCCGTCCGATACGTTAGCCGCCGCGCCAACGGCTTTGTAGGCGAGGAAACCACAGCCGTCCGGCACGTGGATGCGCCAGGCGCAACTGCGCGATTCCTTGGCCGGGATGTCGAAGTCCTGTTCAGGCTTCGAGTTGCCGAGGAGCTTGTCAGCGTAGGACAGGCGTCCCGCCTGTCCTTGGTCAGGCGAGACGCCTGACCTACCTTGCGCCTCGTTGAAGGTGAGCCGCACCGTGCCGCGCAGGGGCTTGTCGGTCTGGTTGGACACCTTGACGGTAAACTCGACGGTATCATCCTCGCGCAGGAAGCGGGGCGGGTTGGGCTGGACCATGAGGTCTTTGGCGGTGACGGCGTGGTCCTCGAGCAAGCCGCTGCGCATTGACCGGTCGTGGGCGAAACCCAGGAACCGCCACTTCGTCAGCGCTTCGGGCATGGTGAAAGTCAGGCGCACCACGCCGTTGGAATCCGAGGTCAACTGCGGGAAGAAGAATGCCGTCTCGTTGAGGTTCTTTCGGGCGGCAACCTGGCTCAAGTCGGGCTTTGGCGCCGGGGATTCTTTGCCTGCGCCAGACGCTCCGCCAACGGCCGCCTTGTCGAAATCAACAGTATCTGGCTCCGAAGGCGTCCCCGCCTTCATCGCCATCGCAGCCGCGGGCGCCGGCGATGCCAGCAGGGCCAAACTCTCGTCGCGCAGATCCATTGTTCTTGCCGCAGCGAAATTCTCCGTTACTTCCGCACGCCTTGCCACTCTGCCGAAGTAGTCATAGCCCCACAAGTTCGCCGTCAAGTCTGGCGGAAATGAGCGATAAGTAATCGCCACACTTTCGCGAGGCCTGTGCCAGCCCCCCAACACCTGCCTGAACGCCATGGACCCATTGCCAAATTGCGGCTGCATGTAGGAACTGTCCTCGCGGAATACCGAAAACCGGCCTGGCCAGCTCAATGGGGCAAAGGCATCCAGTGACTCGTCGTAAAGCGTCGCCACCAACTCAGCCACGGTCCTCTCCGCACTTCGGCCTTCTGTTTTCGGACTTCGAACTTCGAGCGTCCAGGTCTCCTTCTGCCCGGGCTGCAGCTTCGAAACAAAGTGCTCCCACTTCAGATCCAGGACCTTGTTCTGCCAGGGCACGCTGATTTTGCGCGACTCAAGGCAGGCGCGATTCTCGCGGACAAACGTGACGTGGACAAAGCAGCCGCCGCGCATCGCCTCGGTGACGGCCAGCTTGATCTGCTGCTGGGTGGCGCCGGGCTTTGTCCAATAGCGCTGGATCATCTCCCGGCGATGCTCGATCTCGATGAATGCCCGGCCCGTGTCGTAGCCCGTCCCCCATAATGCCATGAACTCCTCCCCAGGCTGCAGTTCCCAGTCCGGCGCCGCCAGCACCCACGGGACTTTGATCTCCAGCTTCGATGCCTCCGGCTTCAGGACCCGGAGAGGCAACCTGCCGGTGACCTTCTTTCCAAACCGATCCTGCGTCTCCAGCACGGCACGGTAAGCCCCTGCGGCAAGCTCGAACGATACCTTCGCCATGCCGTTAGTGTCGGTGGTGAACCCCTTTTCGGCGACGACCTTGCCCAGCGGCCAGTTGTTGGGGTTGGACAAGTCGTTGCGTGGCTCGCTCTCACCCGCCTCCCCACCATAGCGCCATGGCTCATGTCGGAACAGCGGCGGCCGGTGCATTTTCTGCGGCGCCTGCAACGCATACACCTTCAGGCTGCCCTCAGCCACCTGCGGCTCGCCGTCCAGGGTCTTGGTCTCCAGCTTTAGCTCGACTGGCTTGCGGTCGGTCTGCCAGTCGTCGGCACTGATTGTGGCTTCGAGAGCGGTGTAACCCACTCTGATGACCCGATCGGCGGAGCGGGTCTCACCCGCGCTGTCGGTCACATCAGCATTGATCTGGAACATGAAAGTCGGCTCGTCCTTCTCGGGCACCTTGGGATCCGGCTTGGCGGTGAATTCGATCTTGAAGGAACCGTCGGTGCCGGTCCGGACCGTGCCATGGGCGATCTCCTGGCTTTCCCCCAGAGGCTGGCCACCGCGCCACCAACCCCACCACCAGGGCATCTGCACTTCGCGCACAACGCGGTATTTCACCGCCGCGCCATCCACGGCAGCACCGGTGTAATTCATAGCGTGACCTGTCAGGGCGACCTTCTCGTTAAGCTTCGCTGCCGTCTTCGGGGCGTCGAGCGTCACCTCGAATTTAGGCCGCTTGTATTCCTCAACCCGGAAGTGTGCCGTGCCCTGCGCTCGCCCCTCGACCGAAAGGGACATCGCGCCCATCAGCCGGTCTCGCGGGGCTGTGAAACTGCCGGCGAAAGAGCCATAATCGTTGGCCCGCTGCGCTTGCCGCGCGATTTCCTTACCATTTACGTCCTTGAATAGCACCGTTAACTCTTCGCCCTTGAGCACTTCGTAGTCGTCCTTAGTCTGGTCCACCCAAAGGCAAATGCCCTTGTATTGAATCGTCTGACCGGGCCGGTAAACGGCGCGATCGGTAAAGAAGACCGTCTGGGCCGCCTGCCGTCGAGCCTGCCAGTTCTGCCGGTCGTGGGACCAGATGTCATTCGCCGTAGCCAACTCCTGCCCGTTGTGGCGAGCCCGGAACAGGTAACCCCGGTTTTGTGACGGCTTCAGGGAGAAGAAACCATTTTCATCCGTGGTCAGGGTTGGATCGGCAATGCGGTTGCCCTGGTTGTCGAGGTGCCACACAGCCACCTGAGCACCGGAAACCGGCTCGCCCGAATCAGCGACCAGGACGAAACCTTCGATCTTGCCGTCGCGCGTCCGCGTCACCAGCGCCAGGCTGCTCACCCACACGTCGGTCATCGAGATAACGTTGTCCGTCTCGCCAAACTTCGGATCATGGCTGGCGGCGATGAAGTAGTAGCTTGGCTTGAGACCGCCGGGCGCCGGGGTGGTGAACGTCTTCTCCTTGTAATCGGTCGTGGCAGGCAGTTTTGCCGACCACTCCAGCGCGGGCTTCCGGGCCAGGATTTCCCGGCGTTCCTTGTCGTTCAAGTTCTCGGGACGATGGCGGCGCTTCTCCAGGAACACGGTCCAGTCATACGGGATTGCGCGGAAATACACCGCGCCAATATTGCGGTAGCGCACGGTGAGGTCCGGCCAGGGGGCGTTCCAAACCCGCTCGGCCGTCACGCTGGCTGACTTGGATTCTATGGCGGTGACTACGTTGCGGCAAAGGCGGCCTCCAACCGTTTTCGGGAACGCCTGCGCCCCCTCCAGTGCGATCTGGCGGGCGGCAACAAGCTCGCCCTCCTGCTGGAGCACGCGCGCCCATCGCTCGCGCGCCAGCGCCGACAACTCGTGATCGGCCCACTTGCCCACGAACGCCTTTAGCGCCGCCTTGTAGCGATCGTTTTTGGTCTCACCGAACGCCGTGTTCCACGCGTAAGTCAACCGGTTTAGATCCACGTCTAAAAAGGCCGTGGGGTCGCTGTCCTTTTCGTGAAACGCCATCAGCGCCCCCTGGAGCGTCAGAGCTTTGATGATCGGCGAGTCGGGTAACTGCCTGGTCGGGAACGTCCGCCACCAGGCAAGAAACTTATCGCTCGAATCGAGAGCCGGACTGTCGGCGGCAAGCTCGAAGGCGTCCTCGGGCTTGGCGGCGGCTTGCTCGCCGGAGGTGTAGAACTCGAGGGCCTCGTGGGCGATGAAATCGTAGAGCGTGGGCCGGTAACTGTCGGGCATCGTGCCCTTTTCCAGCAGGTCATTCCAGGAGCTAATTGGGGTGGCCTTGAGGATCTTCTCCGCGCCGAGCGCCTTCCGGAACTGCTTGTCAATCTCCGCAAAGATACGCGGCAGGTCCCAGGTAGTGAAATCCTTGCCGGGCGGCGCGGCGGTAGCGGTGCGCTGCATAAAGCGCCACTTGTTCTGCTGAAAGTAGTGCCAATACCAATTGGCCAGCAGCGCATCCAACAGCGGCACCATCTCCTTGGGTGACTTGGCGATCTCCGCCTCCAGCCGCTCGATCTTCTGCTCCGGCTTGTTGCCCTGGATGTTTCCTTCCAGCGCGATCTTCTTGCCTATGGCCTTCACCGCCTCGGCATAAGCTCTATCCTTGAGAGCGCCCTGGATGATGGGTTCCAGGTTGGTGATAGCGGTCTTGGGCAGGCCCTTCTTGATGGCTTCCTCAACCTGCTTCCATTGCACGTCGCGCGAGCCGGCCTGCAGGGGGAAGGACGTCACAAGCAGGGCCGCGATGGCGACGGTGAAAAGGGAGAATGGAAGCTGGAGGACGGCGAAAGCTGGAGCGCGGCGGGCGGACAGGCGGGCAAAGAGTCTATGCATAGGGCTTCGATGACTTTGAACGATTGGCTCATGACATTTCCAAATACACGCAAACATTCCTCACCATTAGACGGCAAAGGATGATTTGTGCTCCGGCCCAGCCTTTGGCAAGCCGATAATGTCGCTTCGCGGCGAAGCCATTCTTTCGAATTGACCCGGCCCGGCGTTCGGCAATCGTAGCAGCCACAACAGCAACTGACACATGCGAACCCTGCCCGACAAGTTTCTCGGCGCAATGATTGCCGTTCGGCCGCTGCCCGGTGCGCCGCGTTACGACGGCGATGACCAGGCGATCATCTCCCGGGCCCTGTCCGATCTGGAGCACTACGCCCAGGCCGGCGTGGATGCTGTGGTCCTGGAAAACAGCCATGACCTGCCGTATATCAAACCGCCACTTCCGGCGCGCGCGGTCGAAGTGATGCAGCGTGTGGCCATTGCGGCGCGCCGCCGGTTCCGCGGGCCGATCGGCATCCAAGTCCTCGAAGCCGCCAACGAGACCGCTCTTCGAATCGCGCACGAGGCTGACCTCGACTTCCTGCGGGTCGAGGGCTACGTCTTTGCCCACGTTGGCGGAGCGGGGTTGATCGAAGGCTGTGCGGGCCGCCTGCTGCGCCAGCGCAAAAAGCTCGGTTGCGAGCACATCAAAGTTTTTGGCGACGTGAAGAAGAAGCATTGCTCCCATGCGCTGACCGGCGACCTCGATATTCTCGACGAGGTCAAGCAGGCCGAGTTCTTCCTTGTGGACGGCGTGATAGTGACGGGCGCCCGGACCACGGAACCCCCGGCGGTGGCCGAATTGCGGCGCGTTAAGAAGCAAACGCATGTCCCTGTCCTCATTGGCTCCGGCATGACACCGGCAAACATCCATACCTACTTCCCCCTGGCGGACGGGTTTATCGTCGGCTCGACCTTCCGGCAGGGCGGCCGATTCCTCGGCGCGCTCGAACCAAAGCGGCTGGCAGCCTTCATGCGCGTCTTTCGCGGGCTGCGCGAGAAATGAGCATAACGCGAATACGGTGAAAACCCGGTAGAGCTCCCTTGCGGGCTGAAGCCTGTCTCCCGGCAGCATCAAATCAAGTCGCCCGGTTCCCCGCCGGCAGCGAAGTGGCCGGCATCGCAAGTATTTGTATCCTCAGAGGGCACTCCCGACTTGAGCGTCGGCGCCCTGGCTGCAGCGCTATCGCGGCATTGGGGACTTATTCGGCCAACAAATCAGGGTTGAACAAACTGGTTGCGGATGGCGTAGCGGACAACGTCCGCGGTGGAATGGAGGTCCAGCTTGCGCATCAGGTTGGTGCGGTGCGTTTCGGCGGTCTTGACGCTGATGCCGAGCGTCTCGGCGATTTCCTTGGTCGCCTTGCCCTCGGCGATGAGCTGGATGATCTCGCGTTCGCGCGGGGTTAGTTCCTGGCTGTCCGGCGTTTCGGGATTGAGGTAGCCTTGCAGAACTACCGCCGAGACTTTGGGGGTAAAGTAGGGCTTGTGTTCGGACAGGGCCTGCAGGGCGGCGACGAGGAACTCGCCCGCGTCGGTCTTAAGCAGATAACCCCGCGCTCCCGCGGCGAGCATCTCGCGCACGAGCTTCTCGGACTGGTGCATGCTGAGGATGAGGACTTCGGTGCGCGGAACGGCGGCGCGAATTTGCCGGGTGGCTTCCATGCCATTTAGCTCCGGCATGGCAAAGTCCATCACGACGATGTCGGGGCGCAACTCACGGGCTTTGGCCACCGCCTCGCGCCCGGTGCTGGCCTCGCCGCAGACTTCCCAGCCGGCATGGCCCTGGATAGTGGCGCGCAGCCCCTTGCGCACCATTTCATGGTCGTCAGCAACAAGAATGCTCAAGCGGCTCATAAGGGGGATATTAAGCTATGGGTGTGCTTCCGGAGGGGACATGGCCAGGGGCACGGTGGCGCAGACGGTGGTGCCGGTGGGGCCGGATTCGAGGTCCAGCCGGCCACCCAGCAGGCTCACCCGCTCGTGCATGCCGCCCAGGCCTACGCCCAAGCCGCCGCTCCGGGCCTTAAGCCGCGCCAGTTTGTCCACAGGTATGCCTTGTCCCATATCTTGCACTTCGAGCTTAATCAATGACGCCTGACGTGTTAAGCGGATTTTCGCGCGCGGGCTGCGGGAATGCTTGAGAACGTTGGCCAGGCACTCCTGCATGACCCGGAACAACGCCAGTTCCATATCCGCGGGCAAGCGGCCGAAATCCGGAGAGGTTGCCAGCTCGACCTGGATGCCGCAGCGGGCCGTGACCCCCTGCGCGTAGTCCTCGACTGCTTCCGCCAACCCCATCACCTCCAGCAGCGGGGGGTGAAGCAAGTAGGAGTGGGTGCGGATTTCCTGAGCGGCCTGGTGGGCCAATTCGAGGCACTCGGCGCATTGGGTTTGCGCGGCTGGGCTGGTGGAAGGCAGGTTTCGGCGAAGCTGGGCCAGGTTGAGGCTGAGGGCGGCGAGGTGTTGGGCGGTGGTGTCGTGGAGCTCGCGCGCGAGGTGGCGCCGCTCCAGGTCACGCACTTGAAGCAGGTGGGCCGAGAGCCGGTGCAGTTCCTCCTCCGCCCGCTTGCGATTGGTGACGTCGCGAGACACGACGATCATCCTGGCGACCCGGCCCTGCTCGTCGTGAATCACACTGCCCTGGGATTCGATGTGCCGCACCTGGCCATCCTGGCCTATCATGCGGTATTCCAGCCGTTGTCCGAGTCCGGTGCGAACCGTCTCGCGGAACGCCTGTTCCACGCGCGCGCGATCGTCGGGATGCACCTCGACGAAAGAGTAAGTGCCGCGCAATTGCTCAGGGTCGCCCAGGATGCCGCGGTAGGAGGGGCTGTTGTAGATGCGATTGCCATCCAGGTCGAGCACGGCGACCAGGTCGGCAAGGTTCTCCATGATCAAGCGGAACTGTTGTTCGCTTTGGTGCAGAGCCTCCTCCGCCTCTTTCAATGGCGTGACGTCCCGGATGACCTCTATGGCGCCGCAAGGGCGGCCTTCCGGGTCGTACAGCGGCGCCGCCGCTCCCCAAAGATGCGCCCCGCGGCCCTCCCGGAGCCAAGGCATAAATCCCTCTGCGGAGAGCATGTCCCCCGAGCGCTGGAATGCTCCCACGACGGCTTCGGCCTCGGGTGATGACTGCCGCACCAGGTCTATGAGCATCGGGCGCCGCTGCTTATAGAAAGGCTCCGCATAGGCGTAATCGCCCCGGCCCAGCAACGCCTCCTTCTTCACACCGGTCATGGTTTCGCACGCCCGGTTCCAAGCGATGAGCCGGTTGTCCTGGTCAATGACGAACGTCGCATCCGGCAGGAACTCGATGATGTTCACCAGCCGTTGGTGCGCCGCCTGCCTGGCCGCCTCCGCCCGCCCGTGTTCCACCCGTGTGCGCAGGGCGGTGATGCCGTAGGCCAGGTCGCCGGCCAGTTGCCCGAGCAACTCCACCTCCCCGGTCTCAAAGGTGTTCGGTTCGGCGGCATACACCATCAGGGCGCCCAACACGCGATCCTCGCTCTTGAGTGGAAAGGTGGCCGCGGCCGCATATCCGCGCTCAAGCGCGGCTCGGCGCCACGGGGCAAACCCCTGGTCAGTCAAGAGGTTGCGGACAACGACGGGTTGTCCCGTGCGAATCGCCGTGCCGGTGGGACCACGGCCCTGCTCCGTGTCCGACCAGGTGATGTTAGCAACTTCCAGGTAACCGTCCTCGACACCGGCCCGAGCGGCGGTACGGACGGACTTGGCTGCGTCCCGCTCCGCAAAGCCGACCCAGGCCATGCGGTAGCCACCGGCCTCGACCAGCAGGCGGCAGACGGCTTGAAGCAGTTCGGTCTCGTCGGTGGCCCGCACCAGCGCTTCGTTGCATTCGGTGATCATGCGCAAGGTGCGGTTCGTCCGGCGCAGGTCAGCCGTACGGCGCGCGACCAGTCGGTTGAGCACCAGGTTCCGAAATACCAACGCCAGCAGCACCAGCAGCGCCGCCGCCGCCGCGTAACCCAGGTACCGCAAGGCAGGAGGCCCGCCGACGACTTTGCCATACCATTTCTCCTCGACTTGCTCCACCTCAGCCGGGTTGAGGGCGGCGAAGCCGTCTTCTATCGTGTTGAGCAAGGCAAGGTCTCCCTTGCGCACGGCCCGGCTAAGCATGCCCACGCTCACCGGATCGGACTGCCTGAATTCACCCTTGATGCCCAGCCGGTGCAGGAAGTAAAGGACAGGGGGCTCAACTGCCACAAACACGTTGACTCTATGCTCGCTGGCTGCCTTGACCATGGCCTGGTAGTTGGTGAAAAGCAGTACCGTGGTAATGCCGCTCTGCTGCAGCAGATCGGCCCCCAGACCGCCCGCCCTGGCTGCCACTGAGAAGCCTTTGAGCGACTTCAAGCCAGTGATGCCGGTCACGTCTTTGCGGAAGAAAATGGGCAAGTTGATCCGGGCATACGGCTTCGAGAAATCCCAGTAGGCCGCGCGATCCCGGGTTTTATAGACGGTGTCAATGACATCGAACTCACCGGCCTGCATGCGCCGCAGAGCCTCGTCATAATCCAGCGCATGAATTTCCGCATGGATGCCCGTTTGGCTCTCCCACATGCGCCATTCATCCACCAGCATCCCCTGCAGTTTGCCCTCGCTGTTCCTGAAGACAAAGGGCGGAAAATCATTGCGCATGACCACACGGATCGTGCGCTGCGGGGGGGGCTGCGCGAAACAGGATGCGGCGGCCAGGCACAACAACAGACGCAGGCCAAGCAACGCGACCTCCCTGAAGGCGCCAACGCGCCCCGCTTTACCGTGACCTTGCGCCCGGGGTTTCATTGAGACTGGCGCACATACTCAACGCTATTGGATGGAGCTGGCAATTCAAAAACTGGCCCGGAATCCGGTGGATTAGCGGCAGGCAGCCTGGCATCCCTTGTGGATGAAGGGGGCCGCGCAGTACGAGCGGGAGGTGAGAGAGCGGCCAGCCGCCGCAAGTTGAACGGCGGCACTGGGCTGTGCGAGGGCAAGATCGAGGACGGCACACGGATTGCCACCAGGACCGTGCGACCGCCACCCATACGGATGATGCGGCTCGCCGGTCGCGCGATCCAGCCAACCGACTTTCCCGGCGGCTACCGTCCGCCTGCCCCGCCCAATGGCCGCCCGGATTACTTGCCCATCAGCTTGCGGATGACGCCGATGATCGTCATCAGAACGCCCCCGCCTACTCCGCCGCCCGCCACGCTGGACAGAATCGAGCCCAGGTCCATGGCGCCCCCACCCTCGCCCCCGCCGCCAACGCCGAGCATGCCAAGAATCTGGCCACCAAGGCCGCCGCCCAGAATGCCGACAACAGAGTTCAAGGCGGTCCCCAGACTGAACTTCTTGAGCAGCGCCCCGGCGATATTGCCGCCCACCGCGCCGCTGACGAGTTGAATGATCAACGCTAACACGTTCATGATGATTCTCTCTTTCGGTTTGTTTTCTGCTGTCTAACCAACATTCCCACCATTCCTGCCGTTCGAATAACAAAGCGCAGCCGCGCCGCCATCGCACCGGCATGGTGCATGGCGGCGCAACCGCTTCATCACGCCGGCCGCCCCAGCGCGGACAGAGGAACCGCAAGGGCGCTCGGCGGGCCTGGTGGGCCACCGCTGAAAGACGCGCCTAGGCGACGTCTTTAATCTCGGTTGAGCCGCAATTCTTCTTGACCGACTCGATGCCGTTCTTGGCCGCCGCCTCGGAGGAATACATTTCGCTCTTGCCGATGACCTGCTGATTGGCGGCCTTCAGCACGAAGTAGGGCTCGTTCGCAGATGATTGCTTCATCTCGAAATTCACATCCTGCGTGCCGTTGGCGCGGACTGATTCGATCCCCGCGAGCGCGGAGGCTCTCTGCTCGTAAACCTCGCTGGTCAGAATCACTTCGTGATTCGCGGCTTTGAGGTTGAACATGAACTTGCCGTTAGCTGTTTTCTTGATTTCGTATGGCATAGATTTGATTTCGTTTCTCTAACTGCGGTTTTTTGGTTGGGTTGCCGGTGCGGAGGGCCCTACGGCTTTTCCTTGGAGGTGGGCGTTTTTCGGGTTTCTTTGTCGGCGGCTGCCTTGTCCTTCCTCGGCTTTTCCTTGTCAAACTTGGCGTCAGTAATGACCTCTTGGCCGGCACTGTTTTTGTGCAGCTTGCCGTGGGCGTAATCGCCCACTTTCACGCTGCCAAGGGTGGCCGGCTTGCCGTTGATTTCGAGCGTGGACTCGGAATCGAGCTTAAGGACGCGCTCCCCCTGTTTCTTCTTCAAGGAGATAGTGTTCGCCTGTTTGTCCACCGAGGCGACGAAGCCCCAGAAGGGATACCAATCACGCTTGGCTTTCCCTTTCTCTTTGGCAGCTTTTGTCCCGCTCGTTGCGCGGCCATCGGCCTTAGCCGTTGAATCTGCCGCCGGCAGCGACGGCACACTCGCCAGGGCGACCGTTAGCAGAGACGTAACCAACAGATACTTGAGTGCTCTTTTCATAAGGGTTTCGATGACGCCGAGTATTTAAGTCTTAGGTTTCTTGTGATTAGAGCTTGGCCGAGAGTGTTGCCTCGGCTCAAGCCAGTTTTTGGTTTGTGCGAGTTACCGCTTGGGCTGGTCTTTACCGTTCGAGGCACGCCAGTCTTCGAGTGTTCGCGCGGCGATCTCCCGTCCGCCCAGGCCGAACGCGAGCGCGAAAGCCACCGCGGCGGCACCAAGGGTGAGACCGAAGGCGAGGTTGACGATATCGTCGGCCAAGCCGGTCTGGCGCAGCGCCATGGCGCCGGCCAGGGCCAGGATGACGATGCGCGCCACCATGGCCAGGCGCGGGGCAGATGGCGAATCGCTGGATCGGATGCCCTTGACAACAATCTGCGCCAGCAAGAGGCCCAGCCCGAAAATGGCGGCGCCCATGAGAATGTGGCCGGCGAATTGGATGAAGTCCTTAATCAGGACGCCCACGGCGGGGAATCCCAACATGTCGCAGGCGGTGATGGAAGCCAGCATAACGATTATGGCTAGGACCACCATGCCGACCCATGCGGCGGGGGTTTGCTTGCCCTGCGGGGCTTGTTTGGCCAGCCCCAGGGTGACCAGCACATTGTTGAATCCCACGCCGGCCAGGAGATTGGTCACAATGCCCGACGCCACTTTACCAATCACCACGGCGATGAGCACCACGACCACCGCCCCAATGATGTTCGGCAGCTCGGCCATAATCTTGCCCAGCATGTCGCTGGCCGGTTTGGTGATCGCCTCCAACTGCAACGCCGAGAGACCGCTGATCAGCACCGGCACCAGGACCACAAAGTAAACCACTAGGCCCAGCACGCCCGAGAGCCGCTGCTTGCCCAGCGACGCCGCCAAGCCCCATTTCTCACTAAGCCGGTCCACTCCCGCGCTGGCCAGCAGGCTTTGCACGATCCGTTGCGCGATCCGGGCAATGAACCAGCCAACTAACATGATGGCCGCCGCCGACATCAGGTTCGGCAGGAAGGCAAACACCTTGTTGAACAGTGTCGTCACCGGCTCCAGCAGCGCCTTCAAGTCCAGCGCCTGGAGGATCAGCGGCAGAAAGAGCAGAAACACCAGCCAGTAAACGACGTCCGCAAACGTCGCGCTCAAAGCAATCGGTTTGGTATCGGCATTGGCTGCCCCGCCGAGCTTCTCGTCGAGCTTTGCGGTGCTCAGCACACTGCCAATCACTTTCTTCAGCACCGTGGCCACCACCCAGGCCACGAACGTCAGGGCCGCCGCGCCGAGGAGCCGTGGCAGGTAGGTCAATACCGGCGCAATCAGAGCATTTAGCGGCTCGGACACCTTCGCGAGCCGGATCGTCGAGAAGAACGCCATCAGGACAATAAGCATGATGAGGTAAAACACCCCCTTGCTCACCCACTGCTCAATCGGCACCGCCGCCTTGGCGTCCGGGCCTCTCATCCACTGGGCCAGCTTGTTGTCTATGGTCGTCCGGTTCAGAAGCTTGCGCACCAGAATGGACGCTGCCAGCGCCACCAGCCAACCCAGCACAAGCACCGCCAGTCCGGCCAATAGGTTCGGGCCAAACACCGCCAACTGCTGTCTCAATTGTTCGATCATTTCAGTCATATGATTTCCTTGGATTTCACTTTTCTCACATCAATCGGGTTGCGGTCACGAGCGAGATCCCAATCCAGGCTCGAACCGCGCTGCAGCTAAAGGCTAGAAAGGTGCCAACCAGTTGGGAATCGCGCCGATTTGTACAACTTGCTGCAGTTGAGTAACTTACAAATGACGCCCGACAGGTGTTTGAGCACCAGAATCCGGCCAAACCTCCAATCAACTGGAGAAACTACGAGAACTTGGAGGTCTAAGTGCTTGGTTTTACCAGGGTTTCGTGTGCCCCAACGGAGCGTCCAACTTGGCCAGTAGTGCTCAGGATTGTCCCCCCGGGCAGGTGGGCTCGATATCCACGCCGGCAGCCGGATGTGCCCGGCCACGCCCACCAGCTGCCGCGCCAGCTACTGGCCTTGCCCGTCCCCCAAGCCGAAGGCACCCTACGCCCAAGCCAGCCACGGCGATGGCACGGCGCCAATCCGGCGGGACTACGGTGTGTATCCCATGGGGAGCGCTCCCCATGGGATACACACCGGGCTCTCACCGGTGTCACAGCGTTGGCGCACCGGCATTTCCGGCTTTGGGGAGTCCTGACGACAGATTTGCGCGGGAACCACTGCTGTCTTAAAAATGGACACGACGCCGATTCCTGCCGGAATGGCTATTTGGTCCGGAAATACGGGAGTGTAATAGTGGAATGCGGCACTAAACCGGGCGGCGGATGTCGAGCTTAGCCATCCTTGCCTCGAGAGTCGTGGGCTTGAGACCAAGCTTCGCTGCGGCACCATTGGGACCACGCACACGCCAACCGGATTCCTCCAGGGTGCTCAGAATATGCTCCCGTTCCATCTCGTTCAGTTTGCGCGTAGGGGCGGCCTTAGGCGTGGCTGCCGCTCGCGGCAACCGGATGTGCAGTTTCCGGCCAGTGGCGACGATCATCTCCCGTTCGATAAGGTTGCGCAGCTCCCGGATGTTGCCCGGCCACGAATAACGCTGCAGCGCGTCCATGCTCTCCCGGTCAATTGACTCGATGTTCTTGTTGAACGTCTTGGCGAATTGGTCCACAAACGCCCAGACCAAAAGAGGAATATCTTCGCGCCGTTCGCGCAGAGGAGGCACCGTGATCGGAAACACGTTCAGGCGGTAATAAAGGTCCACCCGGAACGTTCCATCGGCGACCGCCTTTTCGAGGTCGCGATTTGTGGCGGCTATGATGCGGACATCCACGGGGATTGGCTTGGGATTGCCCAGCCGTTCGATCTGCTTTGCCTCCAAGACGCGGAGGATCTTGGCCTGCACCTCGGGCGGCAGCTCGCCTACTTCATCCAGGAAGATGGTGGATTGATCGGCCAGCTCGAACCGGCCGATCTGCCGCGAGAGCGAGCCGGTGAATGCGCCCTTCTCCCGGCCAAACAGCTCACTTTCCACAAGGGCAGCCGGCATGACCGCGCAATTCACGCTGACCAGGGTGCGGTCCTGGCGGGCGCTTAGCTCATGGATCGTCGTCGCCAGGAGTTCCTTCCCGGTGCCCGTTTCGCCGAGCAGGAGAACGGTCGAGTCGGTCGGGGCCACCTGTTCCGCCTGGGCCAGCGCGCGCCGGATCGCCTGACTTTGCCCGACCGTTCGATGATGAGCATGGCCGAGGCTTACCCTCGCTTTTTCACGCAGGTAAACATCTTCCTCCTGAAGCTTGTTCTTGAGCCGCTCGACCTCGGCCGTCCGTTCCTTAACCAGCTCTTCCAGTTCCTGCTGGGTCCGGGTCAAAGCCTCTTGCGCTTCCACCAGAAGGGTGACGTCGGTGCAGGTTCCGAACCACTTGACGACCTCGCCGGCTTCGTCGCGCAGTGGCACCGCGCGGACTTTGAACCAGCGGTGAAGCCCTTCCCCCTTACAACGAATACGGCAGTCGAAATCTGCCGCCCTTCCGGTTTTCAGTGCCTGACTCCAGGCGGCCGCCACGCCCGGGCGGTCATCCGGGTGAAGCAATCGCAGCCAAAGCTCCCCCAGCGATTCTTTGACCGGAAGGCCCGTGTGGGTTTCCCACTGGCTGCTGGCGTAGTCGAAGGAACCGTCCGGTAACGCGGTCCAAACCAGTTGCGGGATCGATTCGATCAGGGCCTCGTAGCGATGCTCACTCGTGTATAGGGCCTTCTCCACCCGCTGGCGCGCGTGGATCTGCTCATCCAGCCCTCGCTGCTGGGCTTTAAGCACTTCCGCGGTTTCCTCGACACGGCGGGTAACCCGGCGCATCTTCTCCGCGTACCAGCAAACGACCAAGCCCGTGAGGAAGTAGGCCGCCAGGGCCAACCATCCTGCGGGATCAGGGCCCGTCAGGGAGTAACGCGGCTCCAGGAAGCAGCAGCCGCCCGCCAGCGCGCCAAGTGCCGTTGCCAACAAAGAGGGACCCAACCCGCCGAGCCAGACCGTCACGATGATGGGCAGGAGGAAAAACGCGAACGGCAATCTTCCCTGCAAGACGGGATTACACCACCAACGGAGCAAAAAGGCCACGAGCACAGCTCCCACCGCTATCAGGTAGCCCTGAAACGAGCGCCTAAGATGCGCGGCCACAGCCGCCCGTAACGTGGTGCCGAATGCAGGCGAGGAAGCGAACTCAGCCGGATCGGCGGTGCTGTTCTGTAAGTTGCTCATTCGCGGCCAGCCTTTCGAGCCGGAAGCCCTGGTCGTTGCGTAAACCGTTTCCCCTCGTGAATCCACCGCAATAGGCGCACAGATAGCGCTTTTCGAGGAATTCTATTCCCACCGGGGACGCGCAGCATCGTTCCTGCCCCCGGCGCGTTGGGGGGCAGGGAATTGGCGCAACCCACCTGGGTGCAGATTTGACTGGTCGGCGCCCTTCTGCCGGGCAAAACAAGCCGAACCGTCTTCGGACTCGACTCCCATGCTTCATATACACGCTCCAGAGCTTGCCCAAATCCTACTCCAGGCGGGGCCTCAAGTCCACACTGAGCCATCAAATAAATGTTGGTCATTCCTGCACGGAGCTTCTGCTCCAAGCGCATTCCTGGGTATCAGGCAATTCCCGTATTTGGGCTATCGGCGGTTCCTGAGTAAGAAAGCCGTTTTGGAGGACTGGCGAGTCGGGTTCGAGCGCTCCAACGCGCAACTTACAGCAAAAACGCCCGGCTAATGCCCGGGTTCGCCCGCCTCGCTTTCCAGGAGGGCGACTCTCCGAAGGTTGGTAGTATCTCCAATATTTTGGAGGCCATGCTGAAGGGCATGCAACGGAGCGTAGCGGTGCCTTTGTTTGTAAATCACATCCTCACAAATACTTATGACGATACGCGGCAGGGAATCTCAGCTTGGCATAGCTTTAGCATAGCTTTCCAGCGTGATTATTACCAGTCTTCGAATGAAAAGTACCCCGCGACGTGCGGGGGAATTAGTTCAAGCGCTGCGCTTGCTGATCAGGCAGGCACGCGCTGAGAAGGGGTTTATCACATGCCGACTCTGCCTCGAGGCTGATAGCGCAGACACAATTTGCTACGAAGAACGCTGGGAGTCCCAGAAGGACTTCGAAGAACAGGCGCGCTCACCGCGCTATGTCCAGCTTCTTGCGCTGATGGAACGCGCTACGGAACCGCCTTCGCTGGAGTTTCACTTTGTCTCCGAAACACGGGGATTGGAATATCTTGCGAGCTTGCGCGGCAATGAGTAAGCCTGTTAATTAGAAAGAGCCAAACAACAAAACAAGTCAAGTACCACACTCAAGTACCACACATATGAAAAAGAAACCGAGCAACCACATAGTGATCGTGAGTTGCGCCCTGGCCGGCCTGCTGGTCGCCGGGTGCGCTCAGCAACAACAGCGGGCAATGTATCAGTCTTCGCCCGCGGTCACCCAGGCACCGCCACCACCGGCACCGCCTCCACAAGCGCCGCCACCGCAAGCGGCCCCGGCGGCCAAACCCAGCAGCGGTTACGGGCCTTCCTACAGCACGTTCGAAGAAAACGGCGTGCGCTGGATCAGAGGCTCGATGGGATTCCCGACGGGCCTGCGCGAGAGCAGCGGGCTGCTTATCGAGAAGACGGTGCCCGCCGAAGTGCTGGCCGGGCAGAAGTTCGACTATGCCTATAAAGTCAGCAACCTGACGGATTACCCGATCCAGATGGTCATCCTGAATGACCGCGTCTCACCGAACTTCTCAATGGCCGAGGCTGATCCGAAGCCGACCGAGGTGCGCGACGGCGTGGCCACCTGGCAATTGGGGAATATGGGACCCAAGGAGACCAAGACCGTCCGGCTCAAGGGCTCCAGCGCCGAGGAAGGCTCGGTCACCACTTGCGGCTGGGCGACTTACCGCCCGCTGCTGTGCGAAGACATCAAAGTCGTAAAGGCCAATATGCAATTGGTCAAAAAGGCGCCGGCGGAAGTGGTCATTTGCGACCCGATCCCAATGACTCTGACCGTCAAGAATTCCGGCAGCAGCGCCCTCACTGGGGTGAAGGTGAACGATCCATTGCCCGCCGGCCTGACCAGCGACGGCAAGACCAGCCTGGCGTTTGACGCGGGCAACCTGGCCCCGGGCGAAAGCAAGGAATTCAAGTTCAACGCCGTCGCCGCCAAGACCGGTGAATATGTCAACAAGGCGACCGCCGCGTCAACTCAGGGCGTTACGGCCGAGGCAACCTCCCGGACTGTCGTGCGCGAGCCGGTGCTGACCGTGGCCTGCACGGCGCCCGAACAGCGTTACATGGGGCGGCCGTTCGACGTTTCGTTCACAGTGGCCAACAAGGGTGACACGGCAGCGGCCGGAACGCTGCTGGAAGTTCCCGTGCCTGCGGGGCTGACCGTGAAGTCAGCTTCCGACGGCGGGCAGGCTACTGCCAGCAAGATCACTTGGAACCTGGCCTCGCTGGCGCCGAATGCCTCGCAGAAGGTGTCGGCCGTGTTTGTGGCTGCCAATGCCGGCAGCTTCCAGTTCAGCTCGTCGGCCAAAGGGACCTGCGCCAAGCTGGTTTCCTCCACCTGCCAGACCCGGGTAGTGGGCGTGCCGGCCATTCTGCTGGAGAAGGCAGACGATCCGGATCCGCTGGGGGTGGGCACGGGCGAGACCACCACCTACACGGTTAAGATCACCAACCAGGGCAGCGCCGACGACAACAACGTGAAGATGGTGGTGACCATTGCGCCGGAGCTGGCGCCGGTCAGCGCGACGGGCAATGGCGCGATCAGCGGCCAGACGGTGACCTTCCCGGCGGTGCCGCGGCTGGCGCCCAAGGAAGCGGTCACCTACAAGATCGTGGCCCGGGGCGTGAAGGCGGGCGACGGACGCACGCGGTTCGAGCTGAACTCGGACATGCTGCAGTCGCCGGTCATTGCGGAAGAGAGCACGCACGTTTACTAAGAGCGAGTAACGAGACGGGAGCCGGCCATTGTCCGGCGCGGTTCCCGTGCGATTCCAGCGCCGCCCGGTTTGAGCCGGGAGGCGCTCCGCCCAAAAAAACAGAACCAACTTGACAAATAGACGATTTGATCCAATTACTGTTACCGATATTGAAAAAGTGAATCATCCTAAAAAGCCTATGAAGAAAAAATTAGTTATGACCTTAGCCGCAACAGCCATTGTGGCTGTTGGAATGATGTCCAATGCTCCGGAACTGCGCGCGCAAGCGACTCAGCCGGAACAATGGAATGAACAATACCGGAGCGCATACGATGTGCCGCCAGGCAAGTTTTACACCGGCCGCTCCCCATTCATGCGTCCGCAGGCCACGGCCGAGCCGGCGCCAAGATGGACACCCCCGCCTGCACCGGCACCGAAACCGGCACCCGTGGTTGCCCCTGCACCGGCACCGGCACCTGCGCCGGCACCGGCACCTGCACCGGCACCCGCGGCGAAGACTACCTGCAGCGATCCGACCTGGGGCCTCGTTAAGATGAGCAAGACGATGCCACCCGAAGCATCGCTGAATGGCGAGTTCATGGCCGAAATGCGCCTGGCCGCTCAGGGGTGCGCCGCTAATGTTGTCGTCCGGGACACCGTGCCAGCTGGCGCCAGCTACGTGCGCAGCGAACCCGCCGCGACGGTGGACGGCGACCAACTGACCTGGAATTTCGGCAATCTCGAAGCCGGCGACACCCGCAGTATCAAGCTCTGGCTCAAGGCTCAGAAGGAAGGCACCATAGTTAATTGCGCTTCGGTGTCCGCGGATCCGCGCACTTGCGCCTCCACGCGCATCGTGAACCCCGCCATCCAGCTGGCCAAGAAGGCGCCGGCAGAAGTGGTCATTTGCGATCCTATCCCGATGACCTTGACGGTCAGGAATAGCGGCAGCAGCCAATTGACTGGCGTGAAAGTGACCGACAACCTGCCGGCTGGCTTGAGCAGCGACGGCAAGAGCAGCCTGGCGTTTGACGCCGGCAACCTGGCCCCGGGCGAAAGCAAGGAATTCAAGTTCAACGCCACAGCGGCCAGAACGGGTCAATTCGTCAACCGGGCGGAGGTCGCCACTGCCCAGGGTGTGAAGGCCGATGCGTCTTCCACCACCGTGGTGCGCGAGCCGGTGCTGACCGTGGCCTGCACGGCGCCCGAACAGCGTTACATGGGGCGGCCGTTCGACGTTTCGTTCACAGTGGCCAACAAGGGTGACACGGCAGCGGCCGGAACGCTGCTGGAAGTTCCCGTGCCTGCGGGGCTGACCGTGAAGTCAGCTTCCGACGGCGGGCAGGCTACTGCCAGCAAGATCACTTGGAACCTGGCCTCGCTGGCGCCGAATGCCTCGCAGAAGGTGTCGGCCGTGTTTGTGGCTGCCAATGCCGGCAGCTTCCAGTTCAGCTCGTCGGCCAAAGGGACCTGCGCCAAGCTGGTTTCCTCCACCTGCCAGACCCGGGTAGTGGGCGTGCCGGCCATTCTGCTGGAGAAGGCAGACGATCCGGATCCGCTGGGGGTGGGCACGGGCGAGACCACCACCTACACGGTTAAGATCACCAACCAGGGCAGCGCCGACGACAACAACGTGAAGATGGTGGTGACCATTGCGCCGGAGCTGGCGCCGGTCAGCGCGACGGGCAATGGCGCGATCAGCGGCCAGACGGTGACCTTCCCGGCGGTGCCGCGGCTGGCGCCCAAGGAAGCGGTCACCTACAAGATCGTGGCCCGGGGCGTGAAGGCGGGCGACGGACGCACGCGGTTCGAGCTGAACTCGGACATGCTGCAGTCGCCGGTCATTGCGGAAGAGAGCACGCACGTTTACTAAGAGCGAGTAACGAGACGGGAGCCGGCTATCGTTCGGCGCGGTTCCCGTGCATTTCAAGCGCCGCCCAGCCTCGACTGGGCGGCGCTCAGTCCTTCTAGGCAGCCATGAAAATCAAACACCTCCTTCCCGTTGTGGCCGCAGCCTCGCTGCTGCTGGCAATTCCACCGGCCCTGGCACAGCAACATCGCGCCGTCCGCCTCGGCCACCCCGCAACCCGGTTTGCGCCTCCGCTTAAGCAGCCCGAGCAGCTGCGCGCGCTTTTCGCCAACGAGAAGCTCAAAGCGGACGTGGAGGAGATACTTCGCCAGGCGCAATGGGAGGGGAATGTGGAGGACCTGCGCCGCGCGGCTGCCAGCGCGCCAATCACCGAACTGAGCCTGCCCGTCGGCACCCGCATGCCCTACATGTCCTCGCGCAAGAACGGCAGGCCCGTGGCGCTTATTGACGTGCTTTGGGACGGAACCGCCCCGGTCAGCGCCTATGCTTTCGACTTCACCTCAAATGGCCGCCGCTACCGCTGCATCACCCCCAGGCCGTGCAGCAATTTCTACACAGTTGACCTGGGACCTACCAAGCCGGAACTCACGCTCGGGTGCAACGCGCCCGGTCAGGCCATTGTGGAACGGCGATTCGACGTTTGCCTCACCGTGACCAACCTGGGAACCGCGGTCGAACCCCAAACCACCTTGCGCCTGGACATTCCGGCCGACGCCACGGTAGCCAGCGCCACCGATCAGGGAGTCGGCACCGCAGGCACTGTGGTGTGGTCCATTGGAGCGCTCCAGCCGATGACTGCCAAGCAGGTCTGCGCCACGTTGGTGGCTGGGCAATCGGCGCAAATGGCCTTTGCCGGGTCGGCGGAAGATTCGGCCGGGAAGGTGGTGAGAACGCGGTGCGAAACTCAGGTCGCCGGCATCCCCGCCATCCTGCTGGAGACGGCCGACCTGGATGATCCCATCGAGCTGGGCAAAGAAGTGGTTTACGAGATTAAAGTCACCAATCAAGGCACCGCCCCCGGCACCAACCTCAAGGTCACTTGCGCCTTGCCGGAATCGGAGGAGTTTGTTTCCGGCACCGGCCCCACCCCGGTGCAGGGGCAGGACCGCACGGTCACCATGGACACCCTGCCCGTGATCGAGCCCAAAGCGCAGGCCGTATGGCGCGTCACCGTCAGAGCTTTGAAACCGGACGACGCCCGTTTCAAAGTGTTCATCAGCAGCGACCAATTCCAGCAGCCGATCCAAAAGGACGAGGCTACGCAACTATACTGAGCCGCCGGAGTCCCGGGCCGGCAGTGGCGGGCAAGGGCCTGTCCATTGCCGATGCCATAATCATTCTAATGGGCACCAACAACGCTGCCACCCGGTATCTCCGCCGGACCACCGAGACGAACCTACTCTCGAAGTTCCTGCCGGTTGTGAGGCAGGCGACAGCTCAAACCGGCGTGACCTCCGCTCGCAACAGCCCTGCGGACAAGGCGGCAGAGTAGTGCGCTTGAGGAGATTGACCTTGGCGGCTGGCGTGGCCGGGCGTGGCGCCCGGCTGGTTCTCATCACGACGTGGCTGTGCGTCTTGCTGCTGGCGGGCTGCGCCTCTCCCGGGCATCGTGCAGACGCGCCGGCGGACCTGACCTGGCTGTTGCGCGGCTTGTCGTCTTCAGTTAATGCGCAGGAAGCCACCCTGACCGCCGAAACCGCATGCGCTTACTGCCTCGATTTGGCCTGGCAATACCGCATCGTGCGGCCTCCGATCTGGCACAATGTGCTGGTCAATGTTGGGCTGAGAAGGCGCGGGCTGTGCTATCAATGGGCGGATGATTTATCCGACAAGCTGGAATCGCTGGGTTTGCAGACTCTGATCGTGCGCCGGGGGGCGGCACGGCTGAACACCCGGCGCGAGCACAGCTCGGTGGTGCTGACCGCTCGCGAACAGCCTTTCGAACAGGGGATCGTCCTCGATGCCTGGAGGCACTCGGGACGCCTCTACTGGTGCGGCGTCAAGGAGGACAAGTATCCCTGGATCGAAGTGGAAGTGGTTGCAGAGGGCACGGCGACCGCGCCCGCTTCATCAGGCAACTCCCACTGAGTTGCAGGATTACTTCTGGGCGAGCTGCTTCGAGACTTCCATGCTGTACCCAGCCTCGGTCTTGGTCACCTTGACTGAGTAGTTATTCTTGGAGGCCCAGTCCTTCAGCAGATTGGCACGGTCCGCGTTCGGCGTGGAAACGGTCTTCTCGCCTTTGACGACCATCTTCTGGACAGCTTCGAGCCACTTCTGGTCAGCTGCTTTAACCTCGCCCGCCAGGGTGGCAAAGCCGAAGGTCAACGAATAACCCAGTAACAACACTGCAAGCTTCTTCATAATGTATATTCTGTTCTCGCGCCTCAGTTGATCAGCGCACCGCCTGCACTACAGCACTCTCCGCGCCATGCGGCGGCCGGCCTCCGGACACCCGGGCCGCGTACCGAAGTGAGACACCCATTGGCGACTTATTTGCGCTCCAGCGGATTCTGCCCATGTCGGGGGGCGCTCTTCTCTGCAAAGCGCAGCCCTCGCTGCCGGCACTACTGCCGCAGGATCAGAACTTTGGCAGCACGTTGATGATACCGCCGTCCAGCGGCATGGGGTCGGGCGCCGCCTTGTGTTTGCGCATCAGGCGGGAGAGTTCCTTTTTCAGTTCGGCCGCCTTGCCCGCCAGGGACGGGTCAGAGATGAGGTTATGCCGTTCCAGCGGATCCGCCGCCAGATTGTATAGCTCCGCCGTGTAGCGGTCCGGGCCGCCGTCGCCGTGCGGGTAGTGGATGTACTTCCAATCCGCGGTGCGGATGCCACGCACGTTAGGCGTGTACGGAAACTCCTTCTCGTAGTTGTAGAAGTAGATGAACGACTTGCGCCAGCCCTTGGTCTTGCCTGCCAGCAAAGGCTTCCACGACTGGCCGTCTATGTTCTTGAGGGCCTTGGCGCCGCAGATATCGAGGATGCTCGGCGCCAGGTCCAGGCTGAGGGCCATTTCACTGATCACGGCGCCCTTGGGAACCAGGGGCGGGTAGCGCACCAGCAGCGGAACTCGAATGCTCTCCTCGTACATCGTGCGCTTGTCCACGCGCCCGTGCTCGCCCAGCGCGAACCCGTTGTCCGAGGTGTAGACGATCAATGTGTTATCAAGCTGCCCTATCTCCCGGAGCGTCGCGTATAGCCGGCCGACACTGTCGTCCACCGAAAGCAGCGTGCCCAGGTAGGCGCGGACGAACTTGTCGTAGTCGCGATAGTTATAGAGCGGACCGCCGGCGCCGTGCCAGGTGGGGAAGCTCTCCGCCAGCCAGGCAGGCTTGCCTTCTTGCCAGGCGTCATAGTTTGCCGGCTTGACGATCTGATCGGCGTCGAAGGCGCGCTCATACTTCGGCTCGGGCTCGATGGGGCCGCCGTGGGGCGCTTTCTCGCCCAGGATCAGCACGAAGGGCTTCTCGTGCTTGCGCTTGAGCCACTCGACCGCGTGCTCGGTGACGACCGTCGTGTAGTAACCCGTCATGTACTGGGTGCGCCCGTTGATGTTCCACTCGTTGCCGAAGTAATTGCCCTGCCCCTTGTGGCTCATCCAGAAATCGAAGTCGGCGCGCGGCATGCCGTTCGTCTCGCCCATGTGCCACTTGCCGAAATAAGCCGTCTCGTAACCCGCCTCGCGCAACCGCTTCGGGTAGCTGGGCAGCGAGTCGGGATACTCGGTGAAGTTATTGAGGACGCCGTGCCGGTGGGCGAAAACGCCGCTCAGGATCGAGGCCCGGCTGGGCGAGCACAGCGAGGTAGTTACGAACATGTTCGCAAAACGCGCGCCCTCCGCCGCCAACCGGTCAATGTTGGGCGTCTTCAGCAGCGGATGCCCCGCGCAACTCATCGCGTCCCACCGCTGGTCGTCGGTGAGAATCACCAGCACGTTGGGTCGCGTCGCGGGGACGCCGAAGAGTGGTAGGGAATTCGACAGGATCAAACCCACCACCAGCGCGATTGGACCGGATAACGCGGTTGCTCTCATGGGTTTTGAGGGTATGACCAAAGCGCCCCCGCACAAGTGGAAAGAACCCGGTTTGCTGCGATGCCCGGGCTTAATTAGCGCCCGGTGCGTGTGCTTTGGAGCAGCCCTGCCCTGGTGCCCACCCCGCGGGCGCGCGACGCGCGTCGTTACCGACACCTGGCATCCAGAAGCTGGCTGGCACTCACCTCGCCCTCTTTTAATCTCGTCATAAGGGCCCAGGTTTGATATCAGGTCTCTCATGCCGGCAGCATCGAGTGGAACAGCAAGGATGTATCTTCGGGCGCTGATCTGCGCGGTAATCCTCTCGATTCCAGCCATAGCTCGGGGACAGGCACCTGGCACCGTCTATCTGGTTCTGGGATCGGACACGGCTATTTGGGAGGGGATGGACACCAGCCGCTACCACTGCCATTACAACATCGGCCTCTACACTAACCAGAGCCGCAACGCCTACAAGGTGATGGACGCGGCCTGGCGGAACACGATGGTGGATTCCTACGGGCAGGCCATGAAGTTCACCTGGTGGATGATGGCGGGCCAGATCTTCCGCTACGCGGACAACACGGATGTGCCGGTCCCCAACACGATGACGCTCCACCTGATGAAGCAGTATCACGGGGCGGCCATCGCGCAGTTCGGCGACGAGCTCACGCTCCATTATCATACCTTTGCCTGGACCAATTACAGCGGCGGGGCTCCAGCGTGGGTCCAGGCCGAGAGCTTTCTTGAATGCCAGGATGACTTCGATTTCGCGGTGGCCCAGTTCCTCCTGGAGGAAGGGGTCTACCCGGTCTCGTTCCGCAGCGGCTGGGAGTGGATGAGCAACGATTACCAAAACCACCTTAACCTGCTGCTTCCTTTCAGCCTGGAGGCCAATTGGTGGAAGGTCTGGGTGCCGTATCACCCCTCCCCGACGAACTACCGGGTAGCCGGGGATGGGAAGGGTTGGAACGCGCGCTGCATCTACATGGCCAATATTTCGCAGGCGCAAATGAACGGGATGTTTGCGGAGGCGGCAGCGGGCGCCGACCAGGTCGCCTGCATCTGGGCGCATCTGCCGGAGGTTGACTTCCTGACGAACGCGGCCAACGTCCATGCGAAGGCCCACATTGCCGCCGGCACCTACCCGACCGTCAATTTCCGCTACTGCACAGCTGTCGAGGCGATGCAGCGCTGGTTGCAGACCACCGGCGAGGCCGCGCCGCAACTGGACGTGATCGAGGAGATTCAAGGTGACTGGCTGACCCTCAAACTGAATACGGATAAACCGATCTTTCAGGCGCAGCCTTTCGTGGCGTACAAGGATATCTACAAGCAGACCGCGATCGTGCCCTGCGCCGCCACCGGCTCGAATTCCTGGAGCGCCAGGGTGCCCTGCCCCCGCAGCGGGCTATGCAAAGTGGGCATCGCGGTCACCGATGACAGCGGGCATTTGACGACGCGGATCATCCCCTACTTCGACATCCCCGAGCCGCCCCCGCCGCCCACCAACGTGGAAGTGGTGGTGGATAACCCGGACGCCACGATGGCGGGCTCCTGGATCTATGCCACCAGCTCGTCCGATAAATACGGGCCGGATTACCGCTATAAAACCCAAGGTGACGGCTCGGCTTGCCTGCAGTTCACGCCGAGCATCCCTGCGGCTGGCGATTACCAGGTTTGCGAGTGGCATCCGCAAGGCGGCAACCGCACCACCAATGCGCCCTACATCATCACCTACGACGGCGGCCAGCAGACCTGCTACGTCAATCAGAAGATCAACGGCGGCGTTTGGAATATCCTTGGCACGTTCCACTTTAGCGGCGGCACCGCCGGCAATGTGAAGATCACGGATGGCTTCCCTGACACCGGCCAGGTGGTGCTGGCGGATGCCATCAGATTCGCGCAGCCGGTTCAGATGCCACCCGTGATCCTCTCGCCTCCGCTGAGCCAGACCATCAATGCCGGCGACGCGGCGTCGTTCTTCGTGCTTCCGTCCGGAACGACGCCCATGGCGTTCCAGTGGCAATTCAATGGAAGCAACATCGCCGGGGCGACCGGCACCGGTTACACCGTCAACCCTGTTTTGGCGTCGAGCGCGGGCACTTACTCCATTGTGATTTCGAATACCGGCGGAATTGCCAACACGCAGGCAGTGCTGACGGTTGCCGGACTGGATCTGCCGCCTTCGATTATCTCGCAGCCGCAGAACCAAACGGTCGCCGCGGGGGCGCCGGTCACGTTTGCCGTGGCGGCCTCGGGTCCGCCGCCGTTGTCCTGCCAATGGCGCTTGAACGGGTCGCCGCTGCCCAGCGCCACAACCACGAGTCACGTGATCGCGGAGGCGCTGTTCGCTGACGCCGGAACTTACAGTGTCGTGGTCTCCAACGCGAACGGCAGCGTCACCAGCAGCAATGCGGTGCTCACAGTGATTATGCCGCCGACGCCGACGATTACCGCGCACCCCGAAAGCCAGACCCTGGTGGCGGGGACGACGCCGTGCTTGAGCGTCAGCGCCACCAGCCTGTCGCCGCTGACCTATCAATGGCGGCGGGATGGGGCCCACCTCGCCGGCGGGACCGATTCAAGCCTGGTCCTTCCGCTCGTGCAACCGTCCGACGCGGGGAGCTACGACGTTGTCGTCGCCAATATGAGCGGTGCGGTCACCAGCGCGACGGCCGTGATAACCATTGTGGTCATACCGCCGCCCCAGCTTACGCTGCCGGGCGTGACCGGCGACAGCCAGTTCCAGATCGGCCTGAGCGGGGAGGCGGGAAATGCGTTTGTACTCGCCGCTTCAACGAATCTCACCGACTGGTTGCCGATCGCGACCACTGCCTTCGACGACAGCAGCTTGTTGTTTGCCGATCCCGAGTCCTTGACGTTGCCGCGGCGCTACTATCGCGCGCGCGGGATGCTGACCTGGCTGCTGAGCGATTTCGAGGGCCGCAGCCCCGGCACCGCAGTGATGTTCCATAGACCTGCCTACTCGGGAACAACCATGGGCTTTATTGACACGGCCGCTCCCAATTTCGCCTACGTGACCAACTCCTTCCCGACGGGCCATGCCGGTGGCAGGGTCGTGCAGGCGGCGTGGAGCTTCAACGCGAGCGCCGGAGCCTGGCTGCGCCTGACCACCAGCGGGGGGCCGATCATACCCAACCCCACCGTTGATTTCCGGCAGGGGCTGCAATTTGATGTCCTGGCGGATAAGCCCGTCTACATCGCCGTCGGCCTGCGCGAAACGAGCACGACGGCTGCTATGGGGGCCGACGGCGGAAACGCTGGTGAACCGATTGAGTGGCTTGGCGGCACCACCAGCAATACCAGTACGCCGCCCAAGGGCCGGTTAGTCTCCGCAGGTCAATGGACGACCTTGCGGTTCTTCTTCCCCCACGAACCGATTCGGTCATATACCGGCAATGGCCGCCTCGAATCCACCACCGGCAAGGGTGTGTTTGAACAATTAGCGATTGTGCCGGCAAATCCCGGAGCCGGCGTTTACAACCTCTACCTGGACAATTTCCAGGTCATCTTCATTGCCCCTTAATGGAGAGGCGACCCGCCCGCGCAACGACGCGTGGCTTGTCCGGCAGTACGGTCAAGCTGCATCCGGCGTCCACACAGCCTCCTCAATCTGCTTGATTCCTGACGGATTTCGGAGAACCGCCGAAGGAGTTTCTAACCCGCACCGCCTGGATGGCCCCAGCCCGCGCACTGTCCAAATTTTGGACAGTACTGCTGCCTACCTACCCTCTCCAGCCCCCGCTGACCCAAGTACCCCTGGCGTGGCGATACGGTTACGGCACGGTGGTGCCCCGGTGTGTATCCCATGGGGAGCGCTCCCCATGGGATACACACCGGGGCCAGACCGCACTAACAAGCTATCGTCCAGCCATCCGCACGCCAACGCCAGCGTACGACCGGCGCAACGGCGTCGAGCCCGTCCGGGGGTGGTGGTGAAAGTAAGAAAGGGCCTGCGAGAGGACGAATTGCTATCGGTGCTCACCGGAAATCCGTGAAACACCAAATGTTTGAACCACTGGCGGCACCCGCTACAATGGCCGCCCGATGTCGGCCACCAAACAAAGCCATGATTATGGACACCCCGCTCGCAATTGACCCCAAAACCACCAGCCCTCGCCACGGCAGGAGCGGAGTCCTGTTGCTCAGCGCGATCGTGGCAGCACTCGGCTCACTGCTCTTTGGCTTCGACACCGCCGTCATTTCCGGCACGACTGACGCCCTGCGACAGGTGTACGCGCTCAACGACAACTTGCTCGGCTTCACGGTGTCCAGCGCGCTCCTGGGGACGATGGTCGGATCGCTGCTGGTGGGCCGGCCGGCGGATTGGTGGGGGCGGCGTCCGGTGCTGGCCTGGCTGGCGGTGCTGTTTGTCATCGCAGCGTTGGGCTGCGCGCTGGCCTGGAACTGGTATGCCCTGCTGTTCTTCCGCTGGCTGGGCGGGGTGGCGGTGGGCGGGGCCTCGGTGGTCTGCCCGATGTATATCACGGAAATCGCCCCCGCCCGGCGGCGCGGGCTGCTGGTGGCGGTCAGCCAGTTGAACATCGTGCTCGGGATCCTGGCGGCCTATTTCTCCAACTACCTCGTGGCGCTCGCAATGGGCGCCGATCATCCGACGGCGTGGCGCTGGATGTTCGGGATCATGACGGCGCCCGCGGTGGCGTTCCTGCTGACGGCGCTGCTGATTCCCGAGAGCCCGCGCTGGCTGGTGAAGCGGGGCCGACGCGAGCAAGCCGAGGCGGTGCTGGCACGGTTTGGGCATGAAAGCCCGGCAGAGGAAGCTGGGGCGATTGCCGCCTCCCTCAAAGCTGAGATGGGCGGTGCGCAGCAGCGCCTTTTCCAGCGCAAGTATCTTACGCCGCTGCTGCTGGCTTGCATGATCGCCGCATTCAACCAGCTCGATGGCATCAACGCGGTGCTCTATTACTCGGCGGACATCTTCCGCATGGCCGGCGCCGACCAGGCGAGCGCGTTAATGCAATCGGTCATTATTGGCTTCACCAACCTGGTGATGACGATTCTGGCGATGGCGCTTATTGACCGCGTCGGGCGCAAAGCCCTGCTGCTGGTCGGATCGGTCACGTTTGTCATGTCCCATCTGCTGGCGGCATGGGTCTTCGCTACGCATGCGCAGGGCTGGATTGTAATCGCCGCGCTGATGGGGATCGTCGGCACCCACGCCTATTCGCAGGGGGCGGTGGTCTGGGTGATCATCAATGAACTGCTGCCCAACGCGGTCCGCGCCTCGGGATCGGCTGCCGTTACCTGCCTGGTCTGGGTGCTGTGTCTCGGGGTGAGCTGGTCGTTCCCGGTGGTGGTGGGGAAATCGGGCGGCGGGGCACCCTACGCGTTCGGCTTCTTCGCGGCGATGATGATCGTGCAGTTCGTGCTGGTGGCCAGGTTCCTTCCGGAGACCAAGGGCGTTTCACTCGAAGAACTTCAGAAGCGTCTGGGCGTGGCGGATTGAAGCTGGCCGCCGCGATTGACCAGTTGCCTGTTCGGCCATAACGCCGGCAGGCCGGACGGTAATACCGGGGGAGAGCCGAGCTCAGCGAATGACGTCGGTAATGACAGAGGCGGCTGGCGGAGCGGTGCCGGTGGCCGCGGCGACCGAGGTGGAGAGGGTCTCCAGGACCTGGCCGGGGGCGATGCCGAGAGCGAGAATGCCCGCGATGAGCAGCACACAAAGGGTCTTGGTGGACCAGTCGAGCTGGATGGGAGGACGGTCGCCGGGGTCGCGGAAGCAGGCTTCGCGGACGACGCAGAGGTAGTAGTAAACGGCAATGGCGGCGTTGACCATGGCGATGATCACCAGGAGGAGATAGCCCTTCTCCAGGGCGGCGGTCAGCAGGCTGAGCTTGCCCATGAAGCCAACGAAGGGCGGAATGCCCGCCAGGGCAAACACACCCACCACCAGCGTCACCGCGAGCAGCGGGGCGCGGCGGTGCAGGCCGGCGAGGTCGTCGAGGGAGACATTGGTGCCGTCGGACGAGACCTTGCAGATGACCACGAAGCACGCCAGCACCATGAGGAGGTAGCCGATGATGTAGTAAAGGGCGGCGGTGTAGCCGAAGGTGTCGAGGGCGACAAAGCCGATGAGGGCGTAGCCGGCATGGGCGATGCCGGAGAAGCCGAGCAGGCGCTTAAAGTCCTTCTGGATGAGAGCGATGAGGTTTCCGTAGAACATGGAGGCCGCGGCAAGGATGGCCAGCATGAGGGCGACGGAGTGGTTGCCCGGCGAGGCCAGGGAGACAAAGCGCACGAGGACGGCGACGGCGCCGAGCTTGGGCAGCGAGGCGACGAGGCCGGCGGTTTCGTTGGAGGCGCCCTGATAGACGTCCGGCGTCCAGAAGTGGAAGGGGAGAATGGCGAGCTTGTAGTAAAGGCCGCAGAAGGTCAGGGCGAGGCCGACGATGGCCATCGGGCTCTGGATCACCGGCTGGAGACGGGGCAGGAGTTCGGTGAGGGAGGTCGTTCCGGTGAGCCCGAAGAGGTAGCTCATGCCGAAGAACATCACGCCGTTGGCGGCGACGCCGAACATGATGTATTTGATGGCCGATTCCATCTGGACGCGCTGGCCTTCGCGTTCGCGGCGCATGGCGACCATGAAGTAGAGCGGAAACGCGGAGACTTCGAGGGCGATGACGAGGGTGATGAGGTCCACGCAGCTCACGAGCATAACCAGGCCGGCAACGCACAGGGTAAGGAAGAGATAGTACTCGGGCTTGACGTCCTCGCGAATGTCTTCGAGGTCGCCGCTCAAGAGCAGGACCAGCGGGAAGCCAAAGGCAAAGACTACTTTGAGAACCTGGGAGAAGAGGTCCACGCGGTAGGCGCCGCTGAACAAGGTGGCTTGCTGGAAAAGAGCGAATCCGCAGGCGATGATCGTGACGCAAGCGGTCAGGAACGCCGCCATGCGGGCCTGGCGCGCGCGGTTCTCGCCCAGCGTGATGAAGAAGAGCACCAGCGCGCCGAGCAGGAGCACAAGCTCGGGAAGAAAGGCGAGGAGGGCAGGGAGCGTCATGGGTGGTTGGCGGTGGCGGGGGGCGAGGAGTGCGTTGCGGTAATGACGCCGGATGGGCGTTGAGTTTGCGCCAGGAGGTTCTGCACCGTCTTCTCCATGACGCGGGTGAAGGGGGCGGGGTGGAGACCGATCCAGAAGACGAGAAGCAACAGCGGGGCGAGGGTAAGTATCTCGCGCAGGTTCAGGTCCAGCAGGCCGGAGTGGTCGGGGTTGCGGGTGCCGCCGTAGGCGACTCGTTGCAGCATGCGGAGCATGTAGGCGGCGGCGAGCACCACGCCGGGAACGACGAGGATCATGGCGGCAATGAAGGCCGGGTTTTCGGCGGCGAGCTTGAAGCCGCCAGCCAGGACCAGGAGTTCGCCGATGAAGCTGTTGGTGCCGGGAAAAGCGAGGGAGGACAGGGCGAACACGCCGGCAAACATGGCGAAGACGGGCATGGTCCTGCCCATGCCGGCGGTTTGGGCGAGGTCGCGCGTGTGCAGCCGCTCGTAGATGAGGCCCACGACGATGAAGAGCGCGCCAGTGGTGATGCCGTGGTTGATCATGACGAACACAGCGCCCTGGATGCCGAGCTCGTTAAGGGCGAAGATTCCAAGCGTGGCAAAGCCCATGTGAGCGACGCTGGAGTAGGCGACCAGCTTCTTGAGATCGGTCTGCGCCAGCGAAGTCAGGCCGCCGTAGAGAATGGCGGCCACCGACAGCCAGAGGATGTAGGGCGTGAAAAGGTGGGTTGCATAGGGCGTGATGGGCAGGGAGAAGCGGAGGAAGCCGTAGGTGCCCATTTTAAGGAGGATGCTCGCCAGGAGCACGCTGCCGGCGGTCGGGGCTTCGACGTGGGCGGCCGGCAGCCAGGTGTGGAAGGGGAACATCGGCACCTTGATGGCGAACGAGATGAAGAAGGCGAGGAAGACCCAGATCTGGAAGCTGAGGGGATAATCCTGGCCCATCATGTCGGGGATGCTGAAGCTGCCGACCTTGAGGCGGAGAGCGATGATGGAGACGAGCAGCAGGACCGAGCCGGCCATGGTGTAGATGAAGAACTTGAGGGCGGCGTAGATCCTGCGCGGGCCGCCCCAGACGCCGATGAGCAGGGCCATCGGGATCAGCATGGCTTCCCAGAAAACGAAGAAGAGGACGAAGTCCAGTGCGCAGAACACGCCGATCATCGCGCTCTCCATCACCAGCAGGCAGATCATGAACTCCTTGAGCCGGGCCTGGATGTAGCGCCAGGAGCACAGGACGCAGAGCGGCATGATGAGCGTCGTGAGCAGAACCAACAGGAGGCTGATGCCGTCTATGCCGACGGAGTATTTGATCTTGAGGGCCGGAATCCAATCCGCGAACTCGGTGAACTGGAAGGCGGCGGTCGTGGGGTCGAAGTCCCACCAAAGCTGGAGGGAAAGCAGGGCGATGCCGGAGGTGGCGAACAAGGTCCACCAGCGCAAAGCCCGTTCATTGCGCAGGAAGGTCGCGATCGCGGCCAGCAGCAGCGGGCTGAAGATCAGGACGCTCAGCAAGTGACCGGTTTCGCTGGAGTCAGCATGCATGGTCAATCGCCGATAGCCAATAACCAATAGGCAATGAGCAGGGCGGCAGCGACGGCGAAGGCGAAGGCCAGGTTCTGCTGCATCTGGCCACGCTGGGCGAGGCGCAGGCGTCGGCCGATGCCTTGGATGGTGCTGGCGAGACCGTCCACGGCGCCGTCAATAACCTCGTTGTCGAACAGAGCGGAAGCGCGGGCGCTGATCATGAGCGGCACCAGTCCAGCCAGGCGATAGAGTTCACCGATGAATGTGTCGGCGGCCTGGGCGGGCTTGCGGGCCAGCCACAGAAAGACACGCCCGCCTTGGCGGTAGAACCAGTCCATGTCCAGGCTGATCGTGGGGGTGGGCACCAGCTTCTTGAGCAACAGGAAGAAGCCCAGCCCGGTGAAGAGCAAAATCTGGAGGGTCTCGGAGATATGGTAGGCGGTGTAAGGATGATACTCGGCAGCCAGGTCCGGATACGGCAGCATCTTGTAGAGGTACGGGGTATAGCACCCGATGAAGATGCAGAGCGCCGAGGCGATGATCATGGCGGCGTTCATGTTCCACGGCGGCTCGGCGGCGCGGTCCCAGGTTTCCTGCCGGGGCCGGTTCTTGCCGAACCAGATGAAGTAAGGGACCTTCAGCCCGGTGTGCAGGAACGTGCCCGAGGAGGCGAGCAGCAGGAGGAAGCCGACCCAGTACTTGTGCTCCTCGAACCCCGCGCTGACGATCATGGACTTGCTGACGAAACCGCTGAAGAGCGGGAAGGCGGAGATCGAAAGGCCACCGATGAGGGTGAACACAAAAGTCCAGGGCATCTTCTTCCACAACCCGCCCAGCTCGGTGAACTTGCTCTGGCCGGTCATATGCAGCACCGCGCCGCAGCCCATGAAGAGCAGTCCCTTGTAGAGGATATGGGCGAAGGCGTGCGCACAGGCGCCGTTGATGGCCATCTGCGTGCCCAGGCCCACGCCCACCACCATGTAGCCGACCTGGCTGATGATGTGGTAGGCGAGCAGGCGGCGGCAGTCGTTCTCCAGCACGGCGTAGACAACACCGTAAAGGGCCATGATGACGCCTAGCGGCACGAGGATATCCATGCCGGCGAAACCACGGCAGAGGGCATAGACAGCGGTCTTGGTGGTAAAGGCGCAGAGGAAGACGGAGCCGTTGAAGGTGGCTTCGCCGTAAGCGTCCGGCAGCCAGGCGTGCAGCGGCGGGACGGCGGCGTTGAGAATGAACCCCGCCATAATGAGATACATGGCGGCGGTCGGGTGCTGGACATCCAGAAGGGTGAAGGACCAGTTGTTTCCCGGGGCGTTGCAATGAAGCACAATGCCAGCGAGCAAAGCCACCCCACCCGCGACGTGCACGAGCAAGTAACGATATCCCGCGCCCAGCGATTCGCGCCGGCGTCGGAACCAGATGAGGAACACCGAGGAGAAAGCCATCACCTCCCAGAACAGGAACAAGGTGACGAAGTCCCCCGCGTAGATGCAGCCGATGGAACCGGCAACATAGAACCACGAAGCGATGTGCTGCCAGTCGTCCTTGACATGCACGCCGTATAAGGTGCTCAGGATGCACATCAGGCTCATGATGTAGCCGAAGACGTGGCTGAGGGCGTCCACGCGGCCAAACACCAGCGTCCAGTCCAGGAACTGCACCTTGCCAAGCAGGAGCTGCTCCCCCTGCGGCACGTGGGGCAGCGCCAGGATCCGGGCAAAGACCAGGATCGGCACCAGCAACAGGTAAGCCTTCTTCAGCCGCGCAGGCACCCCCAGCAGCAGCAGGCTGCCCAGGATCAGGATCAGCGAAGGATGGAGCCAGAAACTATTCATCGGCTCGCTCCTTTTCTTCCTCGTAGTAGTCCTCGCGCGTCATGATGCCCAGGTGGCCATACCACTTGGAAAGAACGATGAGCAGCGCGCAGCCGACGAAGCCGAAGATGGACCAGAACGCCGGGACGTGCTCCGCCGCCGTGTGGGCCTCACTCTTGCCCACGAGGAGGATATCCACCAAAGCGAGCAGCACGAGCACTCCGATGCAGGCTCGCTTAACGGTCTTTAACCGCTCGCCCAGATACTCGATTAGCCTGGCAAGGTTCATTACAGGACGGCGTGGACGAATCTCATGAAGAAGCCGGGGTAGAGGCCGATCATTACTGAAATGGCGGCGGTGACGGTGAGGGGAATCACCATCGCGGGATGGGCCTCCCGGTGCTGGTGTTCCAGGTCTGCCCGCGAGGGCTCCCCGAAGAAGGCGCTGTAGACGACCGGGGCGAAGTAGGCCGCGTTGAGCAGTGTGCTGGCGAGCAGCACGATGATGATGCCGACCGAGCGCGCATCGAACGCGCCTTTGAGCAGGTACCATTTGGTAACGAAGCCGGCAACCGGCGGGGCGCCAATCATGCTAAGCGAGGCGAGGGCGAACGCGCCGAAGGTGAACGGCATCATGCGCCCCAGGCCGCTCATCTCTGAGATGTTCTTCTTGTGCGTGGCGACATAGATGGCACCGGCGCAGAAGAACAGCGTAATCTTCGAGAAGGCGTGATTCGCGATGTGAACGAGGCCGCCCTCGATGCCGGCCGGCTGCAACAACGCCACGCCGAGAATGATATAGGAGAGCTGGCTGACGGTGGAGTAGGCCAGCCGCATTTTCAGATTGTCCTTGCTCAACGCGATGATAGAAGCAACGACGATGGTAATGGAGACGAAATAGGCAGTGGGGAGGCCGAGGTTAAGCGCCTGCATCGTGTCCACGCCGAAGACGTGCAACATGACGCGCACGGTGGAGAATACGCCGACCTTGACCACCGCGACGGCGTGGAGCAGCGCGCTGACCGGGGTGGGGGCGACCATGGCGCTGGGGAGCCAGTGGTGGAGCGGCATCACAGCGTTCTTGGCGAAGCCGAGAATGCAGCAGGCATAGAGAGCCGTTGTCACCCAGCGGTTGACGTCCGGGGGCAGGATGCCGGTGCTGATGTTGTTGGCGAAGTCCAGGTTCCCATTCAGGACATAGATCACGACCAACGCCGGCAGCAACAGCCCCTTGGCGGCGCCGGTAAGGTAGGTGAGGTACTTCCTGCCGCTCTCGTAGCTTTCTGCATCCTGATGGTGCGCCACAAGCGGATAGGTGCAGATGCTGACGATCTCGTAGAAGAGATACAAGGTGAGGAGATTGTCAGCGAAGGCGCAGCCGATCGCGCCGAACAAGGCCAGCGCAAAGCAGGTGTTGAAGCGGGTCTGCGCATGCTCGTGGAGTCCGCGCATGTAGCCCGCCGAGTAGAAGACGGTGACGACCCACAGGAACGACGCCGACAGAGCGAAGACCATGGACAAGGCGTCCGCCCGCAGCGCGACGCTCAGGCCCGGCAATAGATCGAAGACGCAGAAATAGAGCTTCTTCCCGGCGTGGACGTCCGACACCAGTGAAGCGGTGATGATGAAGAGCGTGGCCGCGGCGAGGAAGGAGCAGGTTTCGCGCACGTTGGGCCGCTTGCCGGCGGCCATCACGAGGCCGGCGCCGAGGAGCGGGGCCAAAACCGCGAGGAGCAGCCTGATGTCGTGAGTGGATTCCATTCCCCTATCCGTTCAACTCACTGAGCTCCCGGGTTTTGACAGAGCGGTAGTTGCGATAGACAGCGATGATGATGCTGAGGGCGATAGCGATCTCGGCAGCCGCCAGCCCCATGATGAACAGGACAAAAATCTGCCCCACGGCGGGGTCTGGGGCCCTGAACCGGTTGAATGTCATGAGATTGAGCGAGGCGGCGGAGAAGACAAGCTCGCCGGAAATGAGCATGCCGATCAGGGTGCGACGCCGCAGCAGGCCAAAGATGCCAATGGCCAGCAGGAGCGCTGCAACCGTGAAATAGACTTCGGGCCGTTCACTCAGGGGCAGTGGATTCATGGCTTGGTCCTCCCGGTACGGGCGATGGCCAGGGCGCCGACGATGGCCACCAGAAGGGCCAGGGAGATGAGCTCGAACGCCAGGCTGTAGGTGGTCAGAAGCGACTTGCCAATGGCTCGCACCGAGCCGTCGGTGAGGCGGGCAGCGGGCGCGGTCCAGTCCTGCTGCGCGCCGAGGCGCCAGAGACCCCAGAAGATCGCGGCGCTGACCAGCAGTGCGACGCCGCCCCACAGCAGAGCGGCCCCGCGATGGTCCTCGCGGACGGGTTCGTCTGGTTCGGCCAGCATGACCGCAAAAACGATGGTGACGCAAACTGCGCCGACGTAGATAAGAATCTCCATGAGGGCCAGAAACGGGCTGTGGAGGAAGTAATAGAGCCCGGCCAGGCCGATGCAGCAAATCGCCAGGCCGCACACGCTCCGGATGATGCGGGCCGTCAAAGCCGCAATGAGCGCGCCGACTACGGTCGTCGCCACGCAGAGGAGGAAGATTGCGCCGACGATCATCGGCGAGGCGGGGAACGAGGTCATTTGACCTCCTGCCCGGGTTCGACCGTCTTCGCTGGTGCGCCGGCGCCCGGGGCGCCCGCAGGCGGCGACGCCGGCGCCCCCGCCGGGGCTTCAGTGCGCTCGGCTTCCAGTCGTTCGTTTTCCAGGCGCTTGAACAGGTCCATGATGTAATCCTCCTTGTTGGTGCCAGCCAGGTTGTACTCACGGGAAAAGCGGATGGCGTTGTCGCGGCACGCTTCGACACAGGAGCCGCAGAGGCTGCACTTGGTGAAGTCGAGGACGTACTGGGTGACGGACTTCTTCTTGGCCCCTTCGAGCTTGGCGCCTTCCACGGCGATGCAGTCGCTGGGGCAGGCCCGCTCGCACAGCTTGCAGGCGTAGCAGATGGCCTTGCCCGTCTTGGGGTCGCGCACCAGCTCAATGTGGCCGCGGAAGCGCTTCGGCATCTTCAGTGCTTCATGCGGGTAGTGCACCGTCACCGTCGGCCTGAAGAACTGGCGGATGGTGACGCGCATGCCCACGAGCAGGCTGTTGAACCCGGTGGCAAGTTCTATGAGCGAGCGTTTCATGCGCGCAAGAGCTTCATCATGGCGCTGGAAAGAATGAGCGCAACGAGCGAGACCGGGATGAGAATCTTCCAGGATAGGTTAAGCAGCCCGTAGAATTGCGTGCGCGGAAACGTCCAGCGAATCCAGACCACCGTGAAGATCAGGAAATACATCTTCACGAGAAACCAGAACACGCCGGGAAGGATGCCGATGGGGCTCTGCCAGCCGCCCAGGAACAACACAGTGGCCAGGGCACAGCCGAGGAGGATATTGGCATACTCCGCCATGAAGAACACCCCGAATCCCATCCCGGCATACTCGGTGTACGCGCCGGCCACCAGCTCACTTTCCGCTTCGGCCATGTCGAACGGGGCGCGGTTGGTTTCCGCCAGCATGCAGATATAGAAGACCAGGAAGGTCACGGGCATCAGGGGATTGATCCAGACCTTGAAGAGATTCCAGTTCCAGAAGGCGCCGGCTTGCTGCGCGACAATCTCATTCAGGTTCATGGTCCCGGTCACCATGATCATCGTAATGACTACCAGGAGCATTGGGATTTCGTAGGCCACGTTCTGGGAGACTACCCGGGCGGCGGAAATGATGGCATACTTGTTCCGCGAAGACCAGCCGCCGAGCATAATGGCCATTACGTTGATGGAGCCAAAGGCGAAGATCATGAGCAGCCCGACGTTGATGCTTCGCGCGGCAAGGCTTTCGCCGAAGGGGATGACCGCCAGGCTCATCAACGCCGGTGACATCATGAGCAGCGGGGCGAGGCGGAACAGCGTGGAATCAGCCCCGGCGGGGACAATGAGCTGCTTGGTCATGAGCTTGATCGCGTCCGCGATCGGCTGCAGCAAGCCGGCCCAGCCTGCTTCCGTCGGGCCGGGACGACGCTGGAAACGGCCGGCGCCTTTGCGCTCGACCCACACCAGGTACGCCGCGTTCAGACCTACAAAGGCCAGGACGCCGACCAGGAACAGCACCAACCGGAGCGGCTCGGGCCACCAGGCGGATAGAGGCTTGGAGAAGCTGGCCATCATTTAGCGATCAATGTCGGGGATGACCAGGTCCAGGCTGCCCATCAGGGCGAGGGCGTCGGGCAGCAACATGCCCTGGCTGGCTTCTTCGAAGAGGCTCAGGTTGGAAAGGCACGGGGTGCGCAGCTTCACCCGGTAAGGGATTTCCTTGTTGTCGCTCACGATCCGCACGGCGAAGCGTCCGCGGGCGGCTTCGACCGCGTAACAATAGTCGCCCGGCGGCAGCTTCAAGACGCGCGGCACCTTCTCCGCCATCACGGGCCCGTCCGGCAGCTTGTCCAGCGCCTGCTCGATGATCCGCAGGCTCTGAACGATTTCCTCCATGTGCACCAGATAGCGCGCCATGGAGTCGCCTTCCTCGAAGGTGGGAATGACAAAGTCAAAGTCGGGATAGGCGGAGTAGGGCTCGACCCGGCGCACGTCGTAGGGGATGCCGGAGCCACGGATTACCGGGCCGGTCGCGCCATACTTGCGGCACATCTCCTTGCTGATGGGGCCGATGCCGATGAGCCGCTTGCGAAAGATGATATTATCGGTGACCAGGTCGCGATACATCTTCAGCCGGGGCCGCATCTGCTTGACGAACTCGCGGGTGCCCTGGACGAAAGCGTCATCCACATCGTTGTAGAGCCCGCCAATGCGGTAATAGCTATACGTCAGGCGAGAGCCGGTGATGCCTTCCAGCAAATCGAGTATCTTCTCCCGGTCGTCAAATGCATATAGCATCGGCGTGAAACCGCCCAGGTCCATCAGGAAGGCGCCCCACCAGACCAGGTGGCTCGAGATGCGGTTCAACTCCGAAGTGATGACGCGAATGTACTCCACGCGCGGCGGGATCTGCAGCTTGGCGGCCCTTTCGACGGCCCCCACAAAGGCGTGGGTGTAGGTCATTGCCGACAGGTAATCTATGCGGCTGGTATTGGGAAGAAACTGGGCGTAAGTGCGGTTCTCGCCCATCTTCTCCTGCATCCGGTGGATGTAGCCGACAACCGGTTCAGCGCGGACGACATACTCGCCGTCCATCGTCATTTTGACACGCAGCACGCCGTGGGTGGCGGGGTGCTGCGGCCCGAGGTTGATGACGAAGGTCTCGCGTGGAGGTGCGCCGGTGGTTGAACTGGGCTCCTCGACAATCACGCGGCGTAGTCCTTCCTAAGCGGGTGGAAGTCAGCGTCCTCGGGCAGCAGGAAGGGGGTCAGATTCGGGTGTCCCAGGAAGCGGATGCCGAAAAAGTCATGCGTCTCGCGTTCATGCCAGTTGGCGCCGGGATAGACCTTCTGAATCGTCGCAATCTCCGGCTGGCCGCGCGGGATGCGTGTGCGCACGACAACCCGCAACGCCTTGGCCGGGTGGAAGTAATCATAAACCACTTCCATCTGTCCCTCCGCCAACCAGTCCACGCCCGTGATGGTGTCCAGGGCCAGGCCCTCCTTATCGAGCTGCTCGGCGACCGCGACCACTTGGTCGGGCGCGACTGTCGCTTCGACGTGATACCCTTTCGCCGCGTAGTCCACGCCTTGGAACGGGATGGGGAGGTGGGCGAGCGGGTTGGGGGCTGGTGCCGCTTGACTGGCGGATACGTCCCGGAAGCCTGGAGCCGCCGCGGGCTTGGCCTGCTGTGAAACGCTGTCGGGAGGCTGTGGAGCCGTTGCATTCATCGCTGGGGCACGATTGCCTACTCTGGCTTCACGATGGGCCAACGGCGTTTACCGGTAAGCTTCTCTTCCAGTTTCAGGATGCCCTCGATCAAAGCCTCCGGGCGCGGCGGGCAGCCGGGGATAAAGACGTCCACCGGGAACAGCTTGTCCACCCCCTCCACCACCGCGTATTGACCGGGGAAAACGAACGGCCCGCCCGAAATCGCACAGTTACCCATGGCAATTACCCATTTCGGCTCGGGCATCTGGTCGTACAGGGTCTTGATTGCAGCCGCCATCTTCTTGTTGACGGTGCCGGCGACGATCATTACGTCGGCCTGGCGGGGGGAGGGCCGGAATACCTCGGCGCCGAAGCGGGCCAGGTCAAAACGCGAAGCACCCGCCGCCATCATCTCGATGGCGCAGCAGGCGATCCCAAACGTCAGCGGCCAGAGGGAGTTGGCGCGGCCCAGGGCCAGCAACTCATCCAGCTTGGCGAACTGCACATGGGGGGCGCAGTCCTTCAGGACTCGGGCATTATCTTCTTGCGCTGCCATTCGAACACACCTTTCCGCCAGGCATAGACGATTACCAGGGATAGAATCCCCACAAAGATGACCAATTCCACGAAGTCCCGGATCACAAACTCCTCGACGCGGTTATAAACCAGGGCCACCGGGACCAGATATAGCACATCCACCGCGAAGGCCACGAATACGAGGGCATATAAGTAATACACCGCACTGTATCGGATCCACGCATCTCCAATGGGGTCCATGCCGCACTCGATGAACTGCTCCGTCTTCCGGGCGTAATTACGGGTCTTGCGGGGCGCCAGCAGGTGGACAATCGCGAACGGCCCCAGCGCAAACGCCAAGCCACCCAGGCAGAACGCGAAGATGTAAATCAGGTCCCCTGAGAGCGTTTCATCCATAATCAATGGATGCTAACCAGCACTAAACACGTCGCAGACATCCCGGTAAGTCTCAGCGCAGAGGGCGTGAGGGTCAATAAAATAGATAATATCACTCTTATTAGACTAGCTAACAAATGATGCCTTCCGGGCCAGCATTATGGAAGGATGTAATGGGATCCAGGAAGAAGTGACCCCGCCGACAGCAAACCGCCTCCAGCGCCTTGAATTTCGCTTGAATCAGAAGACCGGTAACGTTGTCGTTTGCTCTATGAGACGAGAATCTAGACCTGATTCGCGTATGGGCCCGTTCTACGATCCCATGAAGAAGCCCGCGTTGCGACAACACCGGTGATTGTAGGCGCCAATCCAGATGTCCAGGCACTTCCCCAACTTCCGAACGCCTTGGACTCTGTCACCCAGCACGGTCCCATGCTCTTGGACCGAGTTTCTATCAAAGTGGAAGCCCGCGCACTGTCCACATTTGGGACAGTGAAGCTGCCTGCCTGCCTTTTCCAGCCCTCGTTAACCCCGGCACCCTTGGCTTGTGTTCATGGTGACAGCATGGTGGTGCTACGGTGTGTATCCCATGGGGAGCGCTCCCCATGGGATACACACCGTAGTCCCTCCGGGTAGCCAGCGTAGTATCGCCGTAGCTGGCCTTGATTGGAGTCCCGGATTGGAGTCCCGGAGGCTTCGGGCTACCGTCGTTCGGCGGGAGTGCTCGCAAGCCACGGCGAGGACGGGTGGCGACTCGGTTGCAGGTGTCAGAACTCCGCATGTCAGGCTCTGCATTGACCCGAGCACCTGCGGCTGTTTCAATAGCTGGTCTGCGTTGCTTGAACAGAAATATTCAGCGACCTGCCGACTCGCGGCAAGGGTCCGAATTGTCGGCGGCAAGCTGCCGTGCGACGAATTTGGCCATTCTTGCCATAATTGCGGGCTGGTTGGGATTCTGCTCGGTCCGGGCGGGCGCGGAGAGGGTGTCTGACACGACAAATTCAGCTTCGTCCTGCCCCGAGCTTGCGCCTCCTGTTTCCGTTGACCTGCGGCCCGCGTTCGGGAACTGGGGTCTCGCACGGCGCAGCCAGGGCAAACGCGGCACCTGTTCAGTGTTTGCCATAACGGGCGCCCTGGAATTTGCCGCAGCCCGCCGGCAGCGCTGCGGTGAGCGTTTCAGCGTCGAATTCCTCAACTGGGCCGCCAACCGGATCGTCGGCGAGGACCGGGATGGCGGATTTTTCTCCGACCTGTGGCGGGGATTCGCCGCCTACGGAATCTGTTTGGAGAAGGATCTGCCTTATCGCGCCCACTTCGACCCGGCACTGGCGCCGGCACCCGCTGTTCTCGCCGATGCGAAGACGCGCCTGGCGCTCGGCCTTCGTCATCATTGGATCAAGGAATGGGACGTGAAGACCGGGCTGACGGGGGAACAACTCCTGGCGATCAAGTGCGTTCTAAACCAGGGCTGGCCTGTCTGCGCTGGCCTGCGGTGGCCCCGGCAGCCCAAATGGTCTGCTGGCGTGCTCCGGATGTGCCCGGCGGATTCGGTTTACGACGGCCACAGCGTGTTGCTGGTCGGTTACCGTGACGATCCCAACCAGGCCGGCGGCGGCGTCTTTTCGTTCCGCAACACCGGCAACGGCGGTCGTGACGGCTCCATGCCTTACACCTACGCCCGAACCTACATCAATGATGCGATGTGGATTGAGGGTGAACACGAATGAGAATTCTCTGGCTGCTGTTAATAGGAATGATGCGGTGCGCAAGCGCGATCGCGGCAACGTCAACTGCCGCTGAACCACTTCGGACGTCGGAGGCCACGAATGCGGGAATACCTCTCGCCTACCACTTGGCGACCAATGCGGTGGGCCGAACCACGGGTTTTACCAATCCATTGGCTGCGATGGCTTTTTTGGCGAAAGCGCCACCCATCCAGTTCTACCAGTTTAGATACTCCCCGGGTTATTCCGCGGTTTGGTCAACCAACTGCTGGCTGCGCGGAGTGCGCGGGCTGACAGCCACTTGCCTTGGTTACAGTTGCACCAACCACGCGGGATATCAGTACATGGTGACCATGGTTTCCCCGCGCCATTACCTGGCCCAGACCCACGTCACCTGGGCACCGTTCTTCAACGGGCACGACACAGTCACATTTTCGGATGCGAACAGCCGGGTCCACACCCGAATGAGCCTGCAGTTTACAAACGTGGGAAAGGGCATTACCGTGGGCATATTGGATTCGGACTTGCCAGAATCGGTGGGGTATGTGCCGCTGCTGCCCGCCAATTACACAAACTGGCTCAGCGCGTCTTCCGCCGTGCAGGGAATCGGCGTCAATCAGGATTACCTGGTGTTTGGAACAGCAGTTCGATTAGGGGATTTCGTCAGCTGGAGCGGGCTTACGGGTGTGCCTGTGCCTTTCGGTCTGGGAACGAACTGGACCGTTTGCGCCGACCCGCTCGCAAACTGTCGGCTTCGCCAGGGGGATTCCTCGGCTCCGGTGCAGTTGCTGATCGAGGACCATTTGGTGCTGGTGAGCTCGGCGACCGGAGTGTCCAGTGGGCCGAATTACGCAATGTCAGCCGCGGCAATCAATGCGGCGATGCATCATCTCTCCACGAACAACGGGTTGGCGACGGATTATCAGTTGAGCTTTGAGGCGCTCACCAAGTGGCAGAGACTGGCGAAGTAGGTCGAACCGCTGTGGCAAGCCGCTCCCGCGCGACGGCCCTTTCCACACCAGCGCGGCGCTTCGCTTCCCGCCGCAGTCCGGGAGTTGTGGCTGCGGCGCGGGCCGAGGGCTGACTTGCGTTGGCTGGAGGTGGTCAGCGCCTCCAAAACTCCCTTCGCCCGCCTTGCCAGGCAGGCTTTCCTCGCGCATCGTCTGCCCATGAACACAACTGGGGCGAAACATGACTATGATCTTGCCGTTATTGGCGGCGGCAGCGCGGGTTACGCCGCAGCCCGGACAGCGGCGGCGGAAGGCTTGAACACGGTGGTCATCGAGGGCGGCGAGGAGGTCGGGGGGCTTTGCATCCTGCGCGGTTGCATGCCCACCAAGGCGCTCCTTTACGCCGCCGAGATAATGCACCTGGCCAGCCATTCGGATCTGTGGGGTATCCACGCCCAGGACGTCCGTTTCGACTTCCGCCAGGTCATGGCACGCAAGAACGCGCTCATAAAGGACTTTGCCGATTACCGCGTGAAACAGCTCACCGGAGGCAAGTTCAGGTTCTTGCGCGCCCACGCTCGATTCGTGGACCCACACACGCTGGAACTCAGCACGCAGGAGAGGCTCACCGCCGCGCATTTCGTCATCGCCACAGGTTCCGCTGTTGCCCCGTCTCCGCTCCCGCAGCTTGAGCAGTTGGGTTATCTCACCAGCGACACCGCCCTCCAGTTGGACCGGCTGCCGCAGTCACTCATCGTGCTGGGCGGCGGGGCGGTGGCGTCTGAATTCGCCCAGTTCTTCACGCGCTTCCGAGTGCGGGTGACGCAAGTCCAGCGCAGCGCCCATCTCCTGCGCGCGCTCGACGAGGATGCCAGCAGCGCGCTGGAGAAGGTCTTTCGCCGCGAGGGCATCAACCTGTACACGGACACCAAGCTGCGCGACGCGCGCCGCGTGGGGGACGAGAAAGAAGTCGCCTTCGAGCAGCAGGAGCAGATGGTCCGGGTGCGCGCCGAGGAGATTCTCTTTGCGCTGGGCCGGGTGCCGAATATCGCTACGCTCGGCCTGGGACAAATTGGGGTGCAGGTCGAAGGCCGCCGCATCGTCACCAATGACCGGATGCAGACCAGCCTTCCTCATATCTACGCGGCCGGCGATTGCACCGGCCTGCACGAGATCGTGCACATCGCCATCCAGCAAGGCGAGGTGGCCGCCCACAATATCGCCCATCCCGGCAAGTTAAAAGCGATGGACTACCGCCTGCTGGCGGAGGTCGTCTTCACTGAACCCCAGGTTGCCTTCGTTGGCCTCACGGAGAAAAGCGCAAGGGCAGCCAACCGCCCCTATCTCGCCGCCAGTTACCCCTTCAACGACCATGGGAAATCGCTGATCATGGAAGCCACAGACGGCTTCGTTAAGCTGCTGGCCGACCCCGCCGGCGGGGAGATTCTAGGCGGCTGTTGCGTTGGTCCAGTCGGCGGCGAGCTAATCCACGAGATCATCGTTGCCCTGCACAAGCGCATGACCGTGCACGAGCTGGCCGCCATGCCGCATTACCATCCCACGCTTGCCGAAATCTGGACCTACCCCGCCGAAGACCTTGCGGCCCAGATACCAATGGGCAATACCACGCAGCACTAAGCCACCCTCTGAAGCGGCGTCCCGGGTACTGACGCAAGCGGCTGTAACTACGCCGTCCTCACTCACGCCGAGAAGCTGACAATCTCACTTACCCGCCCGTTTCCGGCCCTTGGATCTCTGCAGCGCATGGCTGTATTTGCGCTTGAAGCTGTGGCAGGAAGCGAAGTCGGTCTTGCCGTCGTCGTTCTCCCAAACCTCGTCAAAACGTGGTTCGCGGGGCTGGCTGCGCAGCGGGCGCTGCTTCAGGATGTTGCCTTCCTCGTCGCATTCCAACTCAATGAACCGCGGTTTCTGAAACCGATTCAGGCGGTTGGACAGAATGATCAGTACTTTCCGCTTCATAATCTCTACTTGCACCGCACCAGCACGCGCAGCCGCTTGGCCTTGTAAGAACCGGCATTGCCGGCAAACGTCCAGTCGGGATTGCCCTTGGCCTGGTTGCCAATCCCCACGTCTGCACGGTCGCCTTCCTTCCAGTGGTTCACCGCAAAGAGCGTCTGCTTGGCGTCGTGGTTGTGGACCTGCATCGAGCCATACCCGTCGGCCGGACCAGACGGCTCATCCCCAAAGTCCCATACCTGCGCCGACGCCTGCAGCACATTCGCGCTGTTGGCCGGACCGTAGTTGTTGGGCCAGAATTCGATGTTCCCGCCCGCCAACCCGGTGCCGGTGACAATGCCCTTGACGTTGGAATAGACGTTCATGTTGGCCACGTTCTGCTGGAAATGGGCGCCGGATTGGACCGTCGGCACGCCAAGCTTGCCCAGCGTCTCCGTAAACGCGTCCATGGAGACATACAGGTATTGCGTGTTTCTGTCCGCGCCCTGCAATTCCAGGAAATAGGCGATCCGGTCGAACGGCTTCTGTACTTTGCCGTGATTATCCGCCTCATAGTTTATCTGCGCGCCCAGTTTGCCCAAATCGAGGTCATAGACCAACTGGTAGTCTTTGGCCTCGGGCACTTTTAACTCCAGTAGTTCACGCTTGGGCTCCTTGCCGGCCCGGAAAGCGCTTGCGGGGAGGCCCTCGGCATTCATCAGGTTCGGCTCCGCCAGCATGCTCCAGGCAAAGCGCATGGCCACCGGATGCTTCACATCCGGCGCGCTCAATACAACTGTTGTGCCGTCTATCCGGGCATCGGCTTTGACGAAGCCGCCTTCCTCCGCATCAATCACTTCGAACCAGTTCAGCGGCTTGCCATCACGACTCGCCAAACCGCCGCCGATATGATCGAAGCTCAGGCGCAGTCTGTCGCCTTCAATCGTCATGGATTTAAAGGCCGGGCCGGAGCAAACAAGTTTATCGTGCCCGTAGGTCCTGGCCAGAGCCAGAAGCGCCAACCGACGCCCAACCTCTTGCTTGTTCGCAGGGTGAATGTCCTTCAGGTCGCCGATATCATTGACGACGGCCATCGCCGTATTGGGCACCACCTGCGCCGCTGACTGCGCTTCCCAGAACTCGCCCACAATCTCCGGATTCTCGTTGTAGTTGTAGGGTGCAATCTGCACGTAGTAGAATGGGAACTCGCCTTCGCCCCACACCTGCCGCCAGCCGCCAATCAATGCCTTCATTCGTTCGGCATACAGCATGCCCTCCGCCCGATTGGACTCGCCCTGATACCAGATGGCGCCGCGCAGAGCGAAGGGATGTAGTGGATGGATCATCCCGTTATACAGCGCCGTCGCCTGCTGCAAATGATGCGGCGCCTGTAGTTCCGCGGGGTAGGTCGGCATCGTCGGGACGATCTTGCGCTCGGTGAGCGCCTGCCGGGCTACGGCCAGCCACCGTTCCGTTTCCTGCAAGAACTGCTCCAGCCTCTGCCGATAGCGTGCGGTGCGCCGGTCACTCAACTGCACTAGTTCGTAATCCCGCTCGAGAGCCGGCACGACGGCAAATCCCTCAGGCGGCGTCCACGACTCGATGCGTGTGCCGCCCCAGCTTGAATCAATCAACCCCACGGTCACTCCCAGCTTCTTGTGCAGCTCCCGCCCGAAGTAATAGGCGCAGGCGGAAAAGCCGCCCCAGCCGCCCTCGGCTATGGTCTGGGGGGTGCATGGCTTCCAGGTCCCTTCAATGTCATCCTGCGGCTCGGGCTTCCAGCTCTTTGTCACCTTCAGCAACCGGATGCCCGGATGATTGGCAGCGGCCACCTCCTCCTTCGCAGCCTTGGACACCCCGACGCCCATCTCCATGTTCGACTGGCCTGAGCACAGCCACACCTCGCCGATCATCACATCTTCAAACTGAACCGTGCTGGAACCGCTCACCGTCATCGTGTACGGGCCGCCCGCTTTCAGGGCCGGCAGTGTGGCCTTCCATTCGCCGCGCTCATTAGCCTTAACCTGCTGACTGTTGGCGGCGAGCTGCACCTTGACCGTCTCGTTGGGCTGCGCCCAGCCCCAAACCGCCAGCGGCTTTTCCTGCTGCAGCACCATGTGGCTCGAAAAGACGCGCGGCAGCCGAACCTCGGCCCGCGCCGCTTGCGTGAAGCCGTCCCCGGCAACCAGCGCCAACGTCACTGAATACAATGCCCAACCCAGTCTCGTTCTTCTCATAGTTATTCCTTCAAATGCAGAGGAGTTGCTCCAGCGTCCGATGAAGTTCGCTTCCCCGGTTCCTGGAGTGGCCGCAGTATTCTCAACCGGAGCCTCGTCCGTCAATCACAGGAATTGCGGCGCGGTATCAGCCCAGGAAGCTCACGGCGCCCAATAGCGCCCGGGCCATGCGATGCAGGGGCCTGAGGGGGGCCCAGGCTTTGGATACAATGCAACCCGGCGAGCTGTTAGCGCTTCAGTCGCCTCAAGTTCGCCCGCGCTTGGAGCCGATAAAGGCGTAGCGCGCGTGGGTCAGGCCGTTGACGACCTTGTTTACGTAAAATTTGAATCCGCGGGAGAGGTTGATGCGTTTGACGTGCAGCGGCAGAGCGGCCTGCTTGAAGAACTCCTTGTAGTCGGACAGCGTGTAGAAGCGTTCGTTCACCCCCGTGGCAATCAGTTTGGCCAGCACCTTCGCGCGCGACTTCATCTTGAGCAGCGGCCAGACTGGTTCACGTATGGCCACCAATTGCCCGCCGGGTTTCAGCACGCGCTTGGCCTCGCGCAGCACTTGCACGATGTTCGCCGCGCGGTGCAGTACGCCGGAGCAAACCACGAAATCGAAGTGGTTGCTGGGGAAATCCAGGTTGTGAAAATCACCCGGCATGCGGGTGATTTTGGCGTTGTTGGCGTGGCGCAACTTGAACACCCTGGGGGCCCTTTCCTTGAGCACCTTCGGCGAGGCATCGGTCGCGATGACTTCAACTACCCGGGGCAGTTTGGAAAGCTCCGCGCTGAGCCAGGCCCCGCCGGCTCCAATCTCCAATACTCGACCGCGAAATTCCAAACCGCATTTCTTCGTCAGGAATGGGATGTAACTGGGGAATTCCTTCTGCACACGGCGGAGCCATTCGTCTTCCTGGTCGTATTCGATCGCCTGTCTGGCCCCGAACTCCTCCAGAGCCAATGTCCATTCACGCGCGCGGCGCGAGAGGAAGGTCTTGTTCTCGACGTATTTCGACTCGTCCTGGTGCATCTGAGCCTGGTCAACTTATGCGGCAATGCTCCCCTGCGCAACGGACTTCTGCGCGACCGAACGGGTCGGGGGGCGGGCGTCAGGTCTTTTCCCGGCGCTGTTCGGCGAAGAATGCCTGGAGGAGCGCGCGGCATTCAGGCTCGCGCACACCGCCGGTAATCTCGCAGCGGTGATTCAGCGTGGGGAACTGCAGCAGGTTCAAAGCACTGCCCGCCGCGCCGGCCTTGGGATCACTCGCCCCGAATACAACGCGGGCCAGGCGCACGTGGACAATGGCCCCGGCGCACATTGGGCACGGTTCCTTGGTGACATATAGAGTGCAGTCCGTCAATCGCCAGTCACCCACCGCCTCTTCGGCCTGCGTCAACGCCAGCATCTCCGCGTGTGCCGTTGCGTCTTTGAGCAGCTCCACCTGATTGAAAGAGCGAGCAATGATGCGTCCCTCGCGCACCACCACGGCGCCGACCGGCACTTCCTCGGCGTCGTAGGCCTTGGCCGCCTGGCGCAAGGCTTCGCCCATGAAGTACTGATCGCTTTGCAGGTCAATGATCGGTTCGTCAGGCATGGCTAGGGCTAGATTCTTCCAGCGTCCACTCGTTCCGCCCGTCCGGGTGACAGTGGCAATGCGCGGCAAAGAAACCGCCGCGGTGCTGCCAGAACCAGGGCCAAATCCGCTCCCGGTCTGTCTGCGGTATGTTCAGCCCCCCCAGGGCTTCGCGCGGGAAGAACTTAAAGCGCCCCTCCCGATGCGCGGGCGGCAAGGTTGTCAGCTTCCGTCTCACCTCGAACAGGAACATCAGCCAATGGCTCTGGCTCTGGTAGCCGCACTCGCTGGCAAGGCCGGTCAAGTGCAAGTCCGATAGTGACAACCGCAGGCCGAGCTCTTCGTGCGCCTCACGGCAGGCGCAGGCGTAAGGGGATTCTCCCGTATCGGTGTGGAGCTTTCCGCCGCACGGGCTCCAGAGGCCCTGGTTGGGCTCCTGCACCCGCTCCAGCAACAGCACCTCGTCCCGCTCGTTGAAGCAGTAAAGCAACGTTGCCAGCTTGTAAGGCAGTCCCATGTCAGGGAGTCATTTTAAGCACTGCCGCGATCCGCGGCGAATTTATTTCGCTGGGCGAAGAATGCGCTTGTTTCCGACGGCGAGATGAGTAGCTTGTCGCCCCATGAAAGTTCAATTCTACGGTCACGTCCGCCAGTACCATAATATCAAGGCGGCAATTGATAAGAATATCCGGACGGTCCTCGAGAGCGGGCAATACGTCATGGGCCCCATGCTCAAGCAGTTTGAGGCGGAGCTGGCGGCGTATCACGGCACGAAATACGCCATCGGCCTCGGCAATGGCACCGACGCCATCTGGCTCGCGCTAATGGCCCTCGACATCGGCCCCGGGGACGAGGTCATCACCCACCCTAACACGTTTTTTGCCACCGCCGAGGCCATCTGGATCGCCGGCGCGACGGCGGTCTTTGTGGATTGTTGCCCCGACTGCAAGTGCATTTGCCCGGATAAGATCGAGGCCGCCATCACGCCCAGGACCAAGGCCATCATCCCAGTGCATCTCTACGGCCAGTGTGCCGATATGATTGCCATCAGCAAGATTGCCAAGAAACACAAGCTGAAGGTCATCGAAGACAACGCCCAGGCCGTCGGCGCCCGCGGGCCGAAGTTCAGAATCGGCCAGCTCAGCGATGCGGCGACCACTAGTTTCATCATTCAGAAGAACCTGGGCACCTTCGGCGACAGCGGCGCGCTCGTGACGAACAATGCCGACATTGATGCCAAGGTGCGCAAGCTGCGCAACCACGGCTCCAACGCTCGCAACGTGCACAGCTTCGGCTTCAACAGCCGCCTGGACGACATCCACGCCGGCATCCTCAGCGCCAAGCTCAAGCACATTGACGCCTGGAACGACCTCCGCCGCAAATGGGCCGCGCGCTACACCAAGGGCCTGAAAGGCTGCAAGACCATTGATCTGCCCGTCGAGTTGAAGGGTTACCGGCACGTCTTCCACCTTTACGTCATCGAAGTCAAGAAGCCCCAGTGGCGCGAACAGTTGCTGGATTACCTGGTCAAAAACGGCGTGGACGCCAAGACCCATTACTCGATCGCCATCCACAAGCAAGCCGGGTATCCGTGGGGCAAGCGGGCTCGCATTGTCGGCAGTGTCGCCAACGCTGAAGCCAACGCCGCTTGCTGCATCAGCCTCCCGATGTTCCCTGAGCTCACCGCCAGGGAAGTGGATTACGTGGTGGCCAAGGTCAAGGAATGGGATGCGAAGTTCGCCTCCCAGGCTCCCGCCGGCAAAGGGCCCGCTCAAGCCGGCACCTGCTGCTGCTCCTGCAAGTAGCCATCAATTAGACTCTGAACGGGCGCCGCGGGACTTCTCCCGGGCGCCCGTTCCTACATAGAGCGCGACACTTAACCCCGAACTCACTATCCTATCGCTATGAACAAATACTCCGTTCTTGTCGTTGGCATGGGCAAACGTGGCATGCACCACGCCACCGCTTTCAATGCCAATCCGAAGTTCCAGGTCGCCGGCATCTGCGACATTGACCCGAAGCGGCTCGAGGACGCCGCGGCCAAGCTCGGCAACCCCCAGAAAGGCAGTGATGCCGCCGCGCTGGCCAAGGCGGTCAAACCCGACGTCTTCTGTTTCTGCACTCTCCCAAACCTGCGGACGCCGATGATCAAGGCGGCCATTGACGGCGGCGCGAAGCTGATTGCCTTCGAGAAGCCCGTGGCCCTGACGAGCGCCGAGCTTTTCACCATGCGCGACCTGCTGAAGAAAGCCGGCGTCAAGGCCGTCGTTAGCCACCAGCACCGCTACGGCAAGCATTACCAGAAGGTGAAGGAGATTGTCGCCAGCGGGGCGTTGGGACGCGTGCATACCGTGTACGCCAGCGCCACGGGCTGGATGACGCATATGCTTTCCCACCTGATTGACTACACCTGCTGGTTCAACAACTACGCGCCCGCCAGCTGGGCCATGGCTCAAGCCGCCGGCCGCGCCAAGTTGGGGGACAATCACCCGTCGCCCGACTACATAGGAGGCTTCGTGCAATTTGCCAACGGCGTCCGCGGAATCTACGAATGCGGAGCGGGCGCGCCCGACCAGCCCGAGGTTGCCAAATGGTGGGGCAAGAACCGGATCGGCGCGCAGGGCACCGAGGGCTTTGCCGAGGTTCTCACCAACGGCGGCTGGCGCGCGGTCACGAAGAGTGGCGGCTGTCAGAGCGGCGAAGGCGCGATGAATTACGATCTCGACATGCCGCCTTACATTCAGGAGATGGCGGACTGGCTCGACGACCCCCGGAAGGCCCACCAATGCAATTTCGACCACGCTTGCCTGGGGGCCGAAATCATGCTGGCCATGCAGCGCAGCGCTGCCGAAGGCGGGCAGGTTTCTCTGCCTCTGGCCGCAGGCGCCGATGAGCAGGCTCTGTTGAAGGCGAAGGTCGCAGACCGCCCAGTCCTCGTTTCATGCGAGCAGAACAAGAAGGAGTTCGGCCTGGCTTAAACGGCGGCGGCGACAGCTCTTTGCAGCCGGCCTGGTCAAGCCGAAGCGCCTCTTGACATTCAGCTTGCGTTGGAGCGGCTTCATGGGTAACCAACCTCATGCTGCTGACTCAACCGCCTCTCGCCGCGTTAAACCCCGCCGAGCGTATTCTGCTTGGTCCCGGACCGAGCACCGTTTCCCAACGTGTTTTGCGTGCCCTGGCGGCACCAACCCTCGGGCACCTTGACCCGCAGTATATTACCATCATGGACGAAACGTGCGAACTCCTGCGCCAGGTCTTTCGCACGAAGAATCCCCTCACCTTCCCCGTTAGTGGCACAGGCATGGCGGGCATGGAATGCCTCGCCACCAACCTCCTCGAACCGGGCGACGAAGTCATCGTCTGCGTCAACGGCGTCTTCGGCGGTCGGATGAAGGACGTGATGGAGCGCTGCGGCGCGACCGTTCACGCCCTCGAAGCGACCTGGGGTGACATCTTCACGGTGGAGCAGATCAAAGCCACGCTTGATCAGCACCCGCGCGCCAAGCTGCTCGGCATCGTTCATGCCGAAACCAGCACGGGCGCGCATCAACCCCTCGCCGGACTGGCTGACCTCGTCCACGCCCGCGGCGCGTTGCTCGTCGTGGACACAGTCACCAGCCTCGGCGGGCACGACGTGCGCGTGGACGAATGGGGCATTGACGCCTGCTACAGCGGCACCCAGAAATGCCTGAGCTGCCCGCCGGGACTGGCGCCCGTGACGTTCGGTGAGCGCGCGCTGGCGCGCATGGATTCGCGCAAGACCAAGCCGCAATCGTGGTATCTGGACGTGTCCATGCTCCGCAAGTATTACCTCGGCGGCAGCGGCGGCCGTTTTTACCACCACACCGCGCCGGTCAACATGACCTACGCCCTGCGCGAGGCGCTGTTCATCATCGTCGAAGAGGGCCTTGAGAACCGCATCGCCCGGCATGAGCAAATGCACTGCCGGCTGCGCAAAGGCCTGGAGGCAATGGGCCTGACTTATGTGCCCAAGCACTCGCTGCACACGCTCAACTGCATCCATATCCCGGCCGGAACCGATGACGCCGCCGTTCGGCGGCGCCTGCTGGAGGATTACGGCATCGAGATTGGCGCCGGGTTGGGCCCCATGGCCGGCAAGGCCTGGCGCATCGGCCTAATGGGCCACAGCGCCACCGTCCGCAATGTGGACCTCGCCCTCACCGCCTTGCGCGAAGTCCTGCGTTAAGCCGCCGGCATGTCCGACACCCTCCATCGCCTGGCTGCCCTGCTCCCGCCTGATCGGTTGCTGACCAGGCCGGCGCAACTCGCAGCCTACGAAAGCGACGCCCTGACCGCCTACCGCACCCGCCCCCTGGCTGTCGCCATACCGGAGACGACGGATGAGGTAGTCGCGCTCGTTCGTTTCTGCCATCAGGAGCGGTTGCCGTTCGTCGCGCGCGGCAGCGGCACCAGTCTTTCAGGTGGTTCGCTTCCGGTTGCCGACGGCATCGTCATTGCCCTCAACCGACTGACGCGCATACGGCGGCTTGATGCGGCACAGCGGATTGCCATCGTGGAGCCGGGCGTCGTGAACGCCCAGGTATCGCTGGCTGCCGCGCCGCACGGCCTTCACTACGCGCCTGATCCCTCGAGCGCCTTGATCTGCACTATTGGCGGCAATGTCGCCTTCAACTCCGGCGGCGCCCATTGCCTCAAGTACGGCATGACCGCCAACCATATCCTCGGGATCAAGGCCGTGCTTCCCACCGGCGAAGTCGTCGAATGGGGCAGCGCGAGCCGCGAGCAAATCGGTCCGGACTGGTGCGGCCTGTTCAACGGAAACGAGGGCCTGTTCGGCATCGCTCTGGAAATCACCCTCCAGTTGCTACCCAGGGCTGAGTGCTACCACACCGTTCTGGCTGGCTATCGCACACTTGAGCAAGCCGGCGACGCGGTCTCCGCAGTAATTGCCAGCGGGCTGCTGCCCGGCGCAATCGAGATTATGGACGCGCTCGCACTCGATGCCGCCGTAGCCGCTGTCCACTCCGAGTATCCTCCCGGCTGCGGAGCCGTCCTGATCGTCGAACTGGAAGGCCCTCGCGAAGTCGTTGCCACCGACCGCGTGCGTCTCGATGCCATCATCGCCGGGAGCAAACCAATTGAAATGCGCCCCGCTCGCGACGCCGACGAACGAATGATCATCTGGAAGGGACGCAAGAGCGCCTTCAGCGCGGTCGGCCGCCTCTCGCCTGACTTCATTGTCCAGGACGGCGTCGTGCCGCGCCGCCGGCTGGGGGAGGCCCTCCGCCGCATTGGCGAGATGTCGCGCGAGACCGGCATACGCGTTGCCAACGTCTTCCACGCCGGCGACGGCAACCTCCATCCCCTGATCCTCTTTGACGGACGCCAGGCCGGCGCCCTCGAACGCGCCGAAGCCCTGGCCGGTCGTATCCTCAAACTCTGCATCGAGATGGGCGGCTCTATCACCGGTGAGCACGGCGTTGGCGTCGAGAAGCTCGAGTACCTCCCGGCCATGTATAACGCGGACGAGATAGACTGTATGATGCGCCTGCGCGCTGCCTTCGATCCTCTCTGCATCGCCAATCCCGGTAAGAAGTTCCCGCGACCTAGCGCCCGATGAGCGAGCCCCTGACACCTGCAACCCCCGCCGCGCTGGCTGAAGCCGTGCGTTCCCACCCGCGCGTGCTGGCGGTCGGCGCGCACACCAAGCCGCGCCTTTCGCAGGTGCCGGGCGAGGTGACCTTGCTATCCACGCGAGCCCTGCGGGGCATTGTGGAATACGAACCGGACGAATTCACCTTCAGCGCTCTCGCCGGCACCTCAGTGAGCGAGATTGGCCAGGCCCTGGCGGAGAAAGGCCAATACCTGCCCTTTGACCCGCTGTGGCTCGAAGCGGGCGCAACGCTGGGCGGCACTGTGGCTTCAGGCGTCAGCGGGCCGGGACGCTTCCGCTTCGGCGGTGTGCGAGACTTCATCCTGGGCATTCGGTTCGTGGACGGTTTGGGGCGTTTGCTCCGGATGGGCGGCAAAGTGGTGAAGAACTGCGCCGGCTTCGACCTTCCCAAGTTCATGGTTGGCAGCCTCGGTCGTTACGGCGCTCTGACCGAGGTTACGTTCAAAGTGTTCCCCACCCCACCCTCGCGCCTCACGCTGAAGCTGCCGACCGCCGGCGTCGAAGCCGCCGCATGCCTGCTTACCGGCGCCGCCAACTCCCGATGGGAGTGTGACGCGCTTGAACTCCTCCCTGACGGCAAAACGGTCTGCCTGCGCCTGGCCGGTCCCGCCTCCGCAATCGAGGCCCTCTCGCGCGAGATCCTGGCCCGCTGGCCCGGGCAAACCCTCTCTGCCGCCCAGGCGGACGCCGCCTGGGCTGAACTGCGGGAGTTTCGCTGGACGCACCCCGGCGGAACTTTGGTTAAAGTGGCCATCACCCCCTCGGCAGTGGCGTCGTTGCATGCCGCCACGGGCGCGCTGGACGGCACGCGTGTTCACATCAGCGCCGGCGGCAACGTCGCATTTGTCTCCCTGCCAGCATCGGCCGAATCCACTGCCTTGCAAGCGCGTCTGCGCGACCTGGGACTGCCCGCTGTTACCCTCTGCGGCAACGGGCCGCTCTGGTGCGGCGCGCGGGCGACTCCGGCGGTTGCCGCCGCGGTCAAACACGCGTTGGACCCGCACGACCGCTTTCCCTCAACGGAGGACTGATGCTTCACGCCATTCACCCAGAGCAGCACGGCCCCCTCGGCGAGGCAATGGCCCACGCCGTGCAAGCCTGCGTGCACTGCGGCTTCTGCCTTTCGGTCTGCCCGACGTACGCCGAGCTCCGCGAAGAAATGGACAGCCCCCGCGGACGCATCGTGTTGATGAAGCTGGTGCTGGAGGGCAGCCTCGGATGGGAATCCGCGCAGCCGCACATTGACCGCTGTCTGGGCTGCCTGGCCTGTGAGCCCGCCTGTCCCAGCGGTGTCGCCTATCGCGACCTCATCAGCCCGTTCCGCACCTTGGCCGCAGGCAAGTTTCGCCGTTCTGGCGCTGACAAACTGCGGCACTGGCTGGCGGGTCAAACGATCCCCTATCCTTCGCGATTCCGGCTTGCCGTCCGCGCGGCGGGGGCGGGCCGCGCCATGCGCCCGCTCGTGCCAGCCGCCCTGCGATCAATGCTCGACCTCGCTCCGCCGTGCGTGCCGTCGGCACAAACCTGGCCGAGTGTCACCCCGGCCCGTGGCGAGCGCCGTGCCCGCGTCGCTTTGCTTACCGGCTGCGCCCAGCAGGTGCTCGATCCCGACATCAACACCGCCACCATTGAAGTATTGTCCCGAAATGGGGTCGAAGTTCTCGTCCCCGGCGCTCAAAGTTGCTGTGGCGGCCTGGCTTGGCACACCGGCGACTGGGACGCCGCCCGCGCCTTCGCGCGCCGCAACCTCACCGCCTTTCCCGCAGACGTTGACGCTATTGTCACCAACGCTGCCGGGTGCGGGTCGGCCATGCGTGAATACCAACTCATTCTGCGCGGCACACCCGAGGAGGCCATGGCCGAAGCCTTCAGTAAGCGGGTGGTGGATGTGTCTGTGTTCCTGGCCAGGCTGGGTTTGCGCGAAAGGCCCCCCAGCAACGGCCGTCCGCAACGCATCGCGTATCACGACGCTTGTCACCTGGCTCAGGCCCAGAACGTCCGCCGCGAGCCCCGCGACCTGCTGCGGGCCATCCCAGGCGTTCAGTTGTTGGAGCTGCCGGACCCTCACATTTGCTGCGGCAGCGCCGGCTCGTATAACCTCGACCAACCCGCCATCGCCTCTGCCCTGGGCGAGAAGAAGGCCAAGTCCGTGCTTGCCACCGGCGCCGAGATGCTTGCCACCGGCAACATTGGCTGCCTCACCCAGCTCCGTGCGCACTTCGCCAAGCTCGGCTCCAATCTCCCGGTCCGTCACACCATCCAAGTCCTCCGCGACGCATATACTTCGCCACCGCCCCGGAGCTGATTGGCAAGACACTGCCCCCGCCACGGACGGTTCTGACTCAGGATACGCCGATAGCCCAAATACGGGATTTACCTGATTCCCCTTGGGACGCTCTTGCCCGATGGTCATGGGCGAAATGAGCATGGATTCGTCACAGCCAGGTGCTGCGGCCCAACAGGGCCGCAAGATCAACGTCGTCCTGGTGGATGACTCAGCCCCGGCCCGGACCATGCTGGCGCGCTTGCTGGCTCCTTACCTCCAAGTCCGCATCGCCGGGCAGGCGGAAAATGGGGCGGATGGCCTTGCCCTGGCCTCGCGGCTCCAGCCCGACCTGGTCATTGCCGATCTGCAAATGCCGGGCCTGAACGGCCTCCAATTGGTTCAGCAGCTTCGTCAGCTCTACCCCGCGATGCGTTCGCTCATCACCTCCGTGTACGACAGCCCCACCTGCCAAACCGCAAGCCTGCGGCACGGAGCGGACGCGTTTATCGGCAAGCGGCGCCTGCTCGAAGAATTCCCCCGCCTGCTGGCATCCTACTTCCCTGAGGCCATGGAACTCGATCCCACCGCCTGCATCGTATGAACCCCAAAGCAACCTGCCGTCGCAAGATCCTCGTCCCGCGTTGGACGGAGGAACGAATCCCGAAGATTCCCATCGTGCACCTGCCGCCGCGGCGAAAAGGGCTCGCCCTGCCGGCAATACTCCTGAAACCGTCGACGACCGGCACACGCTGCGTCATCCTGAATTGGCCCCCCTCAACCCGAGCCACTCGTTCTCTCAAATCCTGCCATGTCAGATACCGCACTCCTACACCATAATACAGCCTTACCCAGGGCCACGACCGAAGTCGGCGCAGGCGCTCCCCAACCCGAACTGTGCCAGGTGGGCGCTTACGTGCCTGGCTTCGAGGGGGGGTGGTGTCTCGTCCGTCCCATTCCTTATTGCCCGCTCGGCTTCCTTTATGGCGATGGCTATCTCTGTCGGCATCCGGAAATCGAGCGCATCGTTGCCCGCACCAAGGCGCGAAAGTCATCTGCCCAGGCATCAAAGAAGAAGCCTTCTCCGCGCAAAGACTGAGGCACCCGCCACATGTTGAAGCACAAATCAACGGACGCGAAGTCGGCAGGCCCGGACGGCAAGGCTGAGGTCGGCGCGGGAGCTCCCGACCCGTCGAAGTGCCGGGCCGTAAGGCGGTCGCATGGCCTCGACTTGGCTCTCTGCCTGGTAAGACCCACGCCGAGTTGCCAGTTTGGTCTGCCCTTTGCCGGCACCTACTCCTGCCGCCACCCCGAAGTTGAGCGCATTATTGCCCGAACACTGGCTCAGTTATGAAGCAGTACACCGCCACCCTTAAGTTCGAAGACTTCCGAAGCCTCAAGAACCTTGTCCAGGTCTTCCGCGACGACCATTTTGTCGCCGAACGCTCGATCCGCGCCCCCAATCGTCAAGCTGCCGTGCGAAAGACCCTGCAGTGGTTTTCCACGCGGTTCAATGGTTCCGTCGGTCCGGCCCGGCAGATTGTCACCGTGGACGATCCCTATCACGAAGTGACCTACGACGAGAATTTCAACTGCAACGACCTTCGCAACAAGTTCCTGCCTGAGGACGTCATCGAGAGGCTGCTCGCCCAGGCCAACGGCGAGTTGGAGCGCGACACCCGGGCGGCCCAACTCGGACATCCTCTTTGCGATGTCCGCAGAACGAAACGCCGGGTGAAGTTCAAGCCGACGGCCATCGCCCCATGCATCTATCAGAATGCCTGCGGCACGATCTTTTACCGCATCATCCAGCAGCCACAGCTCTCCAAGGCCGGCCGGGTAGTGCGCAAGCGCAAGACCCAGCTCGTACGCTTGGAAGCCAAGACCCTCCCGGCGGCCATCGAGGAAATACAAGCTCGCGGCCTCCCTGGACTGCACCGCTCACCGCGGAGAATCAAGAAACGGTCGCTTGCCCTCTTGCAGCAAATCGCCGAAGTGCCCGGAGACGCCCGGCCAGCGCGGCTGCCTGCCCACAATAACGGTGCGGCTCTCGATAACCCGTTGCCTCGGAATGGTGATCGCATTGGTTCCCGGAACAACGGGCGTAGCATCAAGCTGCAAGACCAACGCACCACCGCTTTCCGCCAATTCCGCTGCCGGTCTCAGGGTCTTGCTCGGCAGGCGCCGTAACCGCGCCACCGCAATCCTCTGCCCCGTTCGCCCGACCATTCTTGCTCATTACTGTCCAAAATTTGGACAGTAATCCAGCCTGCCTGCCTTTTCCAGTCTTCGCCGACCCCGGCCTCTATGGCTTGGGGTTACGGTGACGAGACGGTGGTGCCCCGGTGTGTATCCCATGGGGATCGCTCCCCATGGGATACACACCGTAGCCCGACCGCACTAACAAGCCATCCTCCAGCCAGCCGCAAGCCAACGCCGGTATGCGACAAGCGTAACGGCGTCGAGCCCGTCTGGCGGGGGTGCTGGACGTAAATTGGGGAGTGCGCGACGATAAATCGCTATCGGCAATCCCTGCAACCCCGCGAAGAACCTACTTTTCTTCGTGCCCCGACTTCACTTAGCTGTCAATATCGCCGCCGATGGAAGTCATCATACAACCGAATAAGGAAGCCGCCGCCAGCCTGGCCGCCCGTATTGTCGCCCGCGAACTCCGCACCAACCCGCACCTCGTCCTGGGCCTGGCCACCGGCCAGACGATGGAATGCCTCTATCGCCACCTCGTCCGCCTGCACCAGACCGAGAAACTCGACTTCTCCCTCTGCCGCACCTTCAACCTCGACGAGTATGTCGGCCTGTTCCCCGCCGACCCCAATTCCTACCGCTACTACATGAACCACCACCTGTTCCGCCACGTGAACGTGGACCTCCGCAACACGCACCTGCCCAATGGCCTGGCGGAGAACCTCGAGGGGGAATGCCGCCATTACGAGGCCACCATCAAAGGGTTTGGCGGCATTGACCTGCAAGTTCTCGGCATCGGCAAAGCCGGCCACATCGGCTTTAATGAACCCCTCTCCGCCCTCTATTCCCGCACCCGGGTCAAAGCCCTCACTCCCACCACCCTAAAGCAAAATTCGGGGGCTTTTGGCGGCGAGGACAAGATGCCGCGCCGCGCCATAACGATGGGCGTCGGCACCATCCTCGAATGCCGCCGTTGCCTGCTCCTGGCCACCGGCGACAGCAAGGCGAAGGTCATCGCCCAGGCCGTCGAAGGTCCCATCACCAGCATGGTCTCCGCCACCGCCCTCCAGCTCCACCCACGCTCGACCGTCATTGTGGACGAGGAAGCCGCCGCCAATCTCGCCGAGAAGGACTACTACCGCTGGATCTTCGACAACGAGCCCGAGTGGGAGGATTACCGCTGAGCCGATCCAGACTCTACACGTCGCAGTGTCCCCGCCGGCTCGGGCCTCAGTCCACCAGTTCGCGTTCGATGACTTCGAGGGTCTTGCCTTTGGTCTCCGGAAGCCTGGCCCGCACGTAGAAGAAGCCGAAGAGGCAAATGCCGGCGTAGACCCAATAGGTGCCCGCGGCGCCGAGCTTCGCGTTAAGCCAGGGGAATGAGTAGGTCAGGGTAAAGCAGCCGGTCCAAAGGACAAACACCGCCACGGACATTGCGGCGCCGCGGATGCGGTTAGGAAAGATTTCCGAGAGCACCACCCAGACCACCGGCGCCAGGGTGCAGGCATAGCAGCCGATCGCCGCCACCACGAGGATAACCAGCGGCACACCTTGGAGCCCGGCCACCTGGCTCGCCCCCAGGAGCAGGTAGATGATCGTGAGGCCGATCCAGCCGGCCAGCATGAGAAAACGGCGCCCCACTCGATCCACCGTGAACATGGCCACGAAGGTAAAGGTCAGGTTCGCCAGCCCGATGATGACGATATTGAGCAGGATGTCCGAGACCTGGTAACCGGCTGCCGCAAACACGTCTTTCGCGTAGTAGAAGATAACGTTGATGCCGCACCATTGCTGGAGGAACGCCAGGCCTGCGCCCAATAGCAGTATGGCTCTCATGCGTGGGGCAAGGATCAACTCACGAAAATTCACCCGCACAACTTCGTTGGCCAGGGTGGCCTTGATCTCGGCCAGCGCGGTGCCGGCATAAGACTCCCCGCCGATGCGCTCCAGTACTGCCCGGGCCTTGGCGTCCTGGCGGTTCCGCACAAGCCAGCGGGGGCTTTCGGGCACGAACAACAAGCCGAGCAGAAACAGAACCGATGGAACTGACGTCGCGGCGAACATCCAGCGCCAGCCATATTGCCCGTTCCACGAGGCAAGGATTTGCTCTGCCGTCGCGCCCGGCGGGGTGGGCTGGGCAATGAGCCAGTTGGCCAGTTGCGCCACGAGGATGCCGATCACGATCGTCAGCTGATTCAAGGACACCATCTTCCCGCGCGTGTCTGCGGGCGCGATTTCAGCGATATACATGGGCGACAAGTTCGAGGCGAGACCGATGGCGACGCCGCCGATGATGCGCCAGCCCACGAAGAGCTGGTAAGAAGCGGCAAGCCCCGTTCCCAGGGATGATACGGTGAAAAGGAGAGCGGCCAGAAGCAGCAACCGCTTCCGCCCAAGGCGATCGCTCAGCCCGCCGGAAACCAGCGCGCCCAAAAGGCAGCCAACCAGTGCGCAGCTCTTGGCCCATCCCACATCGGAAGCTGATACAAGGTGGAAGTACTTTTCATAGAACAAGTCCGCGCCGCTAATGACCACCCAATCGTAGCCAAAGAGCAGCCCCCCCAACGCCGCGACCAGTGAGATAGACCAGATGTAAGCCAGGTTGCAGCGGCCGCCCCCGGGAGCAGCCCCGGCAACCGCCTCGGAGTTTGTGGTCATTTGCATAATGTGTGGCCAGTGTGCGATTTTGGAAATGCGTTTAACCTCCTGCGCGGACTGAAAATCGCCAGGGAACGGGCGCTTTGGCTGGTGTTTGTCCGCATCATCACCAGCGCTCCACTCGTTTCAGAATGTCCTCCTCGTCGCCCTCACGAACTCCCAGGCAGAGAAACACGCCTGCCGGAGGGAGCCGATCCATAAACTCGTCCAACTCTTCGGTCGGCACATCCACCATGATTGACTTTCCCGCAGCCAGGATGCGTTTGAGCAGCGGAATCCATTGCAGGATCGGCCAGTCCGTTTCGAGCCCCTGAACCCACTGAATCGCCTGGATTTCAGGTTGCTCCAGGATGACCTCCAGATGCCGGGCAACCCCTTTGCCATCCACGTGGTAGATGGCGCGATCCATCCCCATCAACTCACGCCGCAGTTGCGGCAGCGAGAACTGCTGGAAATGGCGGGTCGAAATCATCGCGGCCACGTCACAGCTCGGAATATGGAAGCGGCCAAGGCAGGGGAGATTCAGCCAGGTAACCGAAGGCTGTCCCCGGTCCCGGAGCATCGAGTCGAAGTGGCCGAAGATGCGTTGAAAGTCCTTGATCGAAAGTTCCATCAATGGCGCCAGCTTGTCCGGCGCGGTCGCCATGTCGAGAAAGAGCGCATCCATCCCGCGCCAGGCGGCGACGCAGTCGAGGCTGGGATGAAAGTCTGTGTAGCCAACCCAGTAGCGGTCTCCGCACGCATCCAGGGCCGCTTGGGTGAGTTCCTCCAACTTCCTGAAGTAACGGTTGGCGAAAGGATCATTCTGCAAGACGGTCAAGTCGTCGAGGCAATGGAGCACTGGTTGGTACCACGAAGTCACCTCCGCAAACGCCAGTTGCCCCGCATAGAAAGCCGAGTAAACGCCAGGGCCCAGATTCGGAACAAACACCGGAAAGGTCTCCGCGTGAAACACCCTCCCGGCGATCGCACGCTCGAAGCTCTCGATCTGATAGGCGGCATCAAACCAGCGGGCTTCCAGCGAACTCCACCGCGAGGTATCCAGAGGTTCCCCCGCCTCGAATTGGGCGTTATGCTTGTAGAAACGGACGGGAGCGCGGTCCATGACCTCCTGGTGAAACCAGGCCTCGATCCGATCCATGCAACGGCTGAAGTCAGGCTTGGTGGACAGGGCCTGGATGGTGGCGCGCTTTGACATGAATATGCGACCCCATTTTCGGGCTTGCTTTGACAAGGTCAAAGCAATTGATTCACGCAATGAGAAGATTCCTGCCGGCTGGGTTGCGCGCATTCTGGGTGTTGGCGATTCTGTTGTGGTTGGGCGGCGGCAACGGCGCGGCTTCCGAGGCGCCGGCTCCGCGAATGGTTGAATCCAATGGTGTTCTCCGCGCGCGCGGCCCGGTCTTCGCCTGGGAGTGGTCGCGCAAAACCGACGTCTTTCAAATCGCCGATGCCAGCGGCCGGCGCATAGTGAGAGGCAAGCTGCAACCGGAGGTGATCATCCAAAATGCCGCCGGGGCACGGCAATCCCAATTGGGCCGACTGGCGGAGTATCAATGCCAGTCCAATTCCGTCTCAGCTCGGTACACCAACTTGATCGACGCCGCCTCGCTCACCGTCACGATGCGGTTTGATCCGGCGGCGATATGGGTCGAGCCCATTCGTTACGCAAACGCCTCCAGCAATGACATCGTTGAGCTGCGTTATTTCTCTGAGAATGAAAAGCCCAACCTGGCGTGTCACTATGCGGTGATCCCCGGCCTCGAAGACTCGGCGGCGGTCAGCCCGATCGTCGCCGGCGGCGTTGGACTGAACCTGACCAGTTGGCTGGGGCGGGGCGGCCCGCCGAGTTTGGGCATGCATCAACAATGGGGATTGCCGGTGCATTATTTCTGCGGCTTCGAACGGGGCGCCAAACCCCGGCAGGCAGGCTCGTTGAAGGAAGGCCTGTCCGATGCATTCTGCCTCGGGCTGGCCAGCCTGCCGGCGGGTGACCTCCATCTGCTGACCGCCCGCGGCTACCACAGTCTCATCGTCAGCACCCGCAGCGACCTCTGGCATCATCTGCGCGGCCCGAAACCGCTTGAACTCGGCGCGAAGCTCGTGTTTGCCTTCGGCCCGGATTTCCGCAAGGCCATTGGTTCGTATTACGCGCGGCTGGCGGAAACGGGCGTAATCGAGATCCCGCAACGGTCCCCGCGCAAGGAGGCCGCCATGGCCGCTCCTCAATTCAACACCTGGGCCGAGCAGGTCGCCACCGACACCCACGGACGGAACCTGACCGAGCGCGCCCTGACGGGGATGTATGACCGGATGCGGGCGCTGGGCATGCAGCCGGGCATGTTCGTCATTGATGATCAATGGGAGGGCACCTACGGCAACCTGCAACACTCCGAGGAGCGCCTGCCCGGTTTCGAGCGGTTCCTGGAGCGCGTGCGCGGCGACGGCTTGCGCGTAGGCCTGTGGGCCGCGTTCATGCGCTGCGAGAATCCCGCCGAGCTGGGCCTCACCCCGGCGAACATGCTGCGGGGCATTGACGGCAAACCGATCCGGCGCGGACGCTACTACCTCCTGGATTACACACAGGCCGAAGTGCAGGCAGGATTACGCGAGCGGGCACGGCGTTTTATCCGTCGCTACCAGCCGGATCTGGTGAAGTTCGACTTCGGCTACGAGATCCCTTCCCTGGCCATGGCCGCACCACGGGACATGAACAGCGCCGGCGAGCGCATGCTGCTCAAGGGCCTGGAGGTGGTGGTAGAAGCGATGCGCCAGGAAAACCCCGACATCGTATTGATGTATTACAGCCTGTCCCCGCTGCTCACCAAGTACATTGACCTCCATAGTCCGGACGACCTCTACGTGAATGCCGGTGAATATGATCTCGAAGCCAACCGACGTTTCTACTTCAGCAGCGTGCTGGCGGAGATTGGCATGCCTACGTACGGCTCCGGCGGTTATGACTGGGAAACCATGCCTGCCATCTGGTTTGACTCGGCTCTCATCGGCACTCTCGGCTCCCTCCAACCGCTTGGGGTGGACGAGCGCGGCGGTACCGGCACCCCCGAGCGCATCGCGAAGTTCAACGGCCTGGCCCACCTCTTGCGCGCGGCGTCCCAATTCCGCATCGAAGTCCTCGGCGACCGGCCCGTCTTCGCGGCCACACGCGCGGCCCACGCCACCTCCTGGGCCCGCTATGAGGGCGATGAACTCATGGGCGTTGCCTTGCGTGACCGCGCCTGGCCACAGGCGGGCATTGAAGCTACGGCACCCCTGGTAATTGCCGCTCGGGGAAAGACCGGGCTCCACAGCGCTCAACAGCTTGGGCTGGTTCCTTATGGCGATGGCGAACTTGAACTCAAGCACGACGGCGCCAACGGCCGATTTCCCGTCCGCTGCCACCTGTTTGGCGGCGGCTCCGATGCGGGCCATGCCACCATAACGGATGGTGTCCTGAAACTGCCCTTCAAGGAGCAGACCGACACCGGAAAGCCCATTGAATGGATTGAAATTGACCTCGCCGCCAGCCTCCTCCGCCCAGGAGAAACCAAGGCGAGGGATTCGCGGCCGTAGAGTTGTAGGGCGGCGTTGCTCCCAAATCACTGGCCAAGTATTGCGAGTCTTTCTCTCTCCCAGCCTCCAAGACTGAGGGACTTGCACGCGTGGCCCGGACGCCCTATTCACCTGTAGGTCGCTTCGCTCGCTTGACCGTTCCGGGATCGCCAATCAGAATCCACCCATGAGTGTGCAACTCAGTCGCCGTGGATTCGTGAAATCTGCGGGTGGATTCCTGGCAGGCGCGTCGCTTGGTTGCCCGACGTCAGAGACGGCAGCTAACGGCGCAAGCACTCCTGCCACCAGGCAATGCGATGTGTTGGTCTGCGGTGGTGGCCCGGCCGGATTTGCGGCGGCGGTGAATGCCGCGCGGCTAGGTGCGAAAACGCTGCTGGTCGAGAGGTGCGGGCGACTCGGCGGCATGGGCGTCACCGGATTGGTTGGCCCCCTTATGGGGCGGGTGCAAAGTGCTTTCGTGGAGGAAGTGCTCCGGCGTATCGGCGGCCGCCGCCCAGTCCAGGAACGGCTGGACCTCGATTATGCGGCGATGATTCAGGAAGCGGGCGGCGACATCCTCCTGCATGCCTGGGTGATGGAAGCATTGCGGCGCGGTCAGCGGGTGATCGGCGTGCGTGCGTTGACTAAAGAGGGCATTCTCGAACTGCGCGCCGGTGTCGTGGTGGACGCTACTGGTGATGGCGACGTGGCCTGCCTGGCGGGCGCGGCTTATGAGACGGGCCGTCCGGGCGATCGGTTGGCCCAGCCGGTTTCAATTCAATACCGCGTGGGCGGCGTGGATTCCGCGCGGGCATTGCTTTGTGGCAGTGAGGAGGAAGCCCTGGCGGTACGAGTGCCAGAGGGCGTCTGGGCGGATGTCGTTCATCAGGGCCAACAGGCCGGCGAACTGCCCGCCAGCATCGGCGTCATCCGGGTTTACCTTTCATCCTACGCCAACGAACGGATTATCAATGCCACCCAGGTCAACGGCATTGACGGCACGCGCGTCCAGGACTTGACGCGCGCGGAGTTGGAGGGACGCAAGCAGGCGTTCCAGGTGCTGGACTTTCTGCGCAAACACGCTCCAGGATTTGAGAAGGCTTACGTCTCCGCCATGCCCGCGATGATCGGGGTGCGGGAAACCCGGCGCATCCGGGGCGTCAAGTATCTGACCCGGGAAGAAGTAATACGAGGGCGGCGTCATCCCGATGCGGTGGTGCGGTCAGCGGATTTCGTGGTGGACATCCATAACCCGGTCGGCCCCGGCCAGGCCGAGGGGTTCGCTGCCAAGGCCAAGCCCTACGACATACCCTACGGCTGCCTGGTGCCGGAGAAGATCGAGGGGATGCTGCTGGCCGGACGCTGCATCAGCGGCAGCCACGACGCGCATGCTTCCTACCGCGTGCAGTGCATCGTGATGGCGATCGGGGCCGCCGCCGGGGTGGCCGCCGCGCTGGCGGCCCGGCACAAACTGCCTCCGCGCAAGCTCGACGTCGGTCAAATCCAGCAGACGCTTGATCGCGTTGTTTGAGGAGACGGCCTGCGGTTTGGCCCAGGCCTCGCTGGCACGGTTCAGAAGTGATCGTAGTACCTATCCGCGCGCAGCGTGTGCGACGCCCGGAGCCGGATGTCGCGGCTGGAAGTGCCCGCTTGGATCTGGTAGTCGCCGACCTCGGCCTTCCACTTCTTCTTCACGACATCGTAGAACGCCAGGGCACTCGGCCGCAGCAAGATCTCAAGCGCGCGGGACTCGCCCGCATTTAATATCGCCTTGGCAAAGCCCTTTAATTCCCGTGGCGGACGTGGCACAGAGGATTTGGGCGGCGCGACATAGACTTGCACCACCTCCGCGCCCGCGCGGGAACCGGTGTTCTTAACTGTGCAGACAACGCGAATCCCACGGCTCGTTTCGGTTACCTTCAGACTGCTCAACTCGAAAGTGGTATAGCTCAGGCCGTGGCCGAAGGGGAACCACGGCTCGATCTGCTTGTCGTCAAACCAGCGGTAGCCGGCAAAGACGCCCTCGTTGTATTCCGTGTCGAAGGCACGGGTGGCCTTGCGCTCTTCGGGCTTCATGCCGGGGTTGACCGGATCCTTGTCCAGGATGAGCCGCGCCGGCCACTCGCCGAGGGCATGGCATGGGTAATCCTGGAGACGGCGGGCGAAGGTGTAAGTGAGCTTGCCGCCGGGGTTGACCTTGCCGGTCAGGACATCGGCCAGCGCGTCGCCGGTTGCCTGGCCGGCGTAGTGGATGGCGAGAATGGCGGGAACCTCGTCGCCCCAAGGTTCCAGCGAGACCGCCCCGTTGTTGACGAGAATGACGATGACGTTGGTGTTGGCCCTGGCGAGTGCCGCGATGGCCTCAGCCTGACCGCCAGGCAGGTTCATGTCGGCCAGGTCGCGTCCCTCGCTGGCCAGCGTGCCCGCCGCGACGAAGATCACCGCATCGGCGGCTTGCGCGGCCTGGGACAGTGTTGCGGGTCCGGGCGGCTGATTGAGAGCGGCAGGACCTTTCTTCTTCTTGCCCTTCTTCGACTGGGCGGACGCGGCCTGTTCCCACTCGATGGCCGCCTTGCCCAGCGCCGGGCGAAGCGAGACGGCGTAGGGAAGGTGGGTAATCTGGGTTTCGCCGGCGAGGGCGGCCTGCAGGCCCTGCAGCGGGGAGACTTCGACGGCGGCGGGCACATTGCCCGATCCGCCGCCCTGGAGGACGCTGTCCGCGGCCGGCCCGGTGATGAGAATGCGGCGCAGCTTGCCCGCATCGAGGGGCAGCAGCTGCCCACGGTTTCTAAGCAGCACCATGCCCTCGGCAGCGAGGCGGCGCGCGGCCTGGCGATGCTCGGGCGTGTCCAAGCCGCCGCGGGCGCGGGCTGCGGGATCAAGCACACCGCAGCGGAGGTAAAGGCGCAGGATGCGGCGGACCTTTTCGTCGAGCAGCGCCGGGGGCACCTCCCCGTTCTTTATAGCCGCCAGGAGGCGGCCCTCGCCGAATACATATCCGCAGATGCCGGTGGTCATGTCGGTACCGGCCAGAGCCGCCGGCACGGTGTCGTAAGCAGCGCGCCAGTCAGTGATCATTACCCCATCAAACCCAATCTCGTCCTTCATCAACTCCTGGAGCAGCCGGTGGTTGTGTGCGCAGTGGACGCCGTTGAGGAGATTGTTGCCGGACATCATGCTCCAGACCCTCCCCTCGCGGACGCACATTTCGTAGCCGAGCAGATGCAGTTCGCGCAGCGTGCGGTCGTCCATGTTGGAGCTGGTGAAATGGCGCCGCGCCTCGCAGTCATTAGCCACCAGCAGGCACGCGCAGGCGCCGACGCGCTGTTCCTGCACCCCCCGGATATAGGCCGAGGCGATCTGGCCCGCCAAGCAGGGGTCCTCGCCGAAGTTCTCGAAATTGCGCCCGCCCAGCGGCGAGCGCACGAGGTTCACCATCGGCGCCAGGAGCACGTGCTGGTTAAGCGCGAGCATCTCTTCGGCAAGCACCTGCCCGAATTCGCGCGCCGCCGCCTCATCCCAGGTGCACGAGAGCGCAAGGGCGCAAGGCAACGATGTTGTGCGCATTCCTTTCTTATCTCCCACGGGCCTCAGTCCCTGCCGGCCATCGAGCATCGCCAACTGACCGATGCCCAGCCGCGGCACCCCGCCAGAGATAAACCCGCCGTGGCAGAGACCGGCCTTTTCTTCGAGAGTGAGCCGTGACAGCAGATCAGAGACTCGTTGTTCCAACGGCGCTTGCGGATTTGCGTAGAGCGGGGACTCGGCAGCCGTTACGCTCACCGCCAACGGCGGACCCATGCACAAGAAAGCAAGAGCGACAACGCGGGCTTTGGCCAACGACGTCAACATGAATCAGCGCCGTGCGCGGGAAGTTACGGCCTTGATATACTCGGTCTCCGCCGGGTCGTAGGGCGACCCGTTGGCGCGGAAGATATCGTGGAACCAGACCGGCGGTTCGGCCCGATACTCCTTCTTCCACGAATCCCAGGGATAAATCGTTTGCGACTTCCCATTCACAAATCCCCAGTTGTAAGCGCCGACATTATCCTGCTGAAAATAGCCGAGGATGGGATCAAAGCGGCTGCCGTTCGGGCGCGCCATGTACTCGGTGCAGAGAATCGGCCGGTTGTAGCGCCGCAGATTCTGCACGCACTTCTTCGCTTCTTCCAGATTCCCATAGGAGTGGAAGCTGATCACATCGGACTCCTCGATCTGGAATCGCTCCATCGGAGTCAGTTTGGCCGGGTCAGCCCAGTTGCCGATCCAGACGCCGGAGGTCAGTGGCTGCGAAGGGCGAACCTCGCGCGCCCAGCCGCAGGCCTTTTCTAGCAATGCCAGCGCGACTTCCGCCTTATTCTTCAGCTCAACGTCGCGATACTGCGGCACAGGATTATCCGGCTCATTGAAGACGTCCCAAACCTGCACGCGCCGGTCGTTGCGGAAACGGCCGACCACGCCTTGCACATAGTCCTTCAGAACATCCTGGCGGGCCGGGTCGCGCAGCACCTCCGCGCCGGGGCTCTGGACCCAGCCGGAATTGTGGATATGCGGTCGCGGCTCCCGCTGCCGGCCCAGCCTGGGAAACGGATCCCACACGCCGTCGAACAGCACAAACATGACGCCGATGTCGTGCTTCCGGGCCAGGTCCAGAAACTGGTCCATCCGCTTGAGAAAGCCCTTCTTATCCTGCTGCCAGAGCAGGTCATGGAGAAAGACGCGCACGCTGGTGAAACCCAGGTCGGCAGCCCAGCCGAGCTCGCGGTCAATCGTCGCCGGATCCCACGTGTCCGCCTGCCACATCTCCAGTTGGTTAATGGCGGTGCTGGGGATGAAGTTGCAGCCGACCAGCCAGGGTTGCGACTTGTACCAAGCCTGGCTCTCGGGTGGGGTCCATTGCCGGGCTTGGGTGCCAGCCTCGTCGCGCGGCACAGTGCCGCAGCCAATCAGGCAAACTACAAGCGCAGTGATAGGTAGGTGTTTGATATTCATAATCAGTGTTTCGGGAGCATTACTTTGGTTGAATCTCTTTCCAGCCGCCCAGGGGCAGAACGTTGGCGCGCGCGGCCCAGGCATCCCACTTGGCCGAGAGCTGTTGAACTTCCTGTGGGTGCGTCGCGGCGAGATCGTGCATTTCCGTGCGGTCCTTCTCCATATCGTAGAGTTCCCAAGGCTGATCGGCCTTGGCGACAAGCTTCCAGCGGCCTTCGCGGACGGCGCGGTTGCTTTCGTGTTCCCAGAACAAAGGCGCGGTGCGTTTGAGCGGCTTGCCCTGGAAAGCGGGCAACAAGGAGATGCCTTCCATGGGCTTGATCGGCTTGCCCTGATATTCACTGGGGTAGGCGGCGCCGGACAGTTCGAGGCAAGTGGCCATGAAATCTATGAGGTGGCCGGGCTGGGTTTCGAGTTTGCCGCGGCGGGCGGCAGGGATGCCGTCCGGCCAATGCACGATCAATGGCGTGCTGATGCCGCCCTCGTGCACCCAGTGTTTGTATTCCCGGAAGGGGGTGTTGGAAACGTTGGCCCAGTCGCGGCCGTAGGCGATGTAGCTGGTCGCCGGTCCCGGCATCACCTGGCGGCCGGATTTCACGGCACGGCCGTCGCGCGTCTGCATCGGCAGCCGGATGCGGGTCTGGAGGGTGTCTGGGCTCATCGGCTTGAGCTCGGCAGCGGACGGTAGAGGCAGGCGGGTGCGGCCCATGTCCTCGGCGCAGGCGCCGTTGTCGTTGAGGTAGAAGATGACTGTGTTGTCGAGGCGGCCGGAGGTCTTGAGTTCGGCCAGGATGCGGCCGATGCCCTGGTCCATGTTGTCAATCATGGCGGCAAAGACTTCCATGCAGCGGGCTTCCCAGCGCTTGCGCTCCACGCTCGACCAGTCGCCGACGGTGGGGGCGCAGTCCCAGTCGGGGTTGATGAGGCCAAGCTCTTTGAGCCGCGCCAGGCGCGCCCGGCGAATGGGCTCATAGCCCTGGTCATACTTGCCGCGGTACTTGGCGATGTCCTTTTCCAGGGCCTGCATAGGCCAGTGAGCCGCGGTGTAGGCCAGATACATGAAGAACGGCTTGTCCGGCGATTGCTGCTGATGCTGCTGGAGGAAGCGCACCGCGTTATCGCTGAGCGCGTCGGTATAGTAGAACACCTTGGGCTTGTACTCGGGATCATTCTCTGGCGTGATGTAGGTGTTCTGGCGGCAGAGCGCGGAGGGATCGAAGAAGTTGCCATAGCCGCGGATGGTGCCGTAGAACTTGTCGAAGCCGCGCTGGAGAGGCCAGTTGGAGTTGTCGTCGGTGGGGCCATCCTTGTTGGTGACGTGCCACTTGCCGCACATGTAGGTGCGGTAGCCGGCGGGGCGCAGGACTTCGGCGAGGGTCACGCACTCGCGGTTAAGGTTGCTGCGGTAGCCGGGATGGCCGCGATCCACCATCATGTGGCCGACGCCGGCCTGGTGCGAGTAGAGACCGGTGAGCAGGGCGGCGCGCGTGGGGCAACAGCGGGCGGTGTTGTAGAACTGGGTAAAGAGGAGGCCGTTCCCGGCCAGCGAATCAAGGTTCGGCGTGTTGATTTCACCGCCGCAGCAGTGGAGGTCGGAGAAGCCGATGTCGTCGGCGAGAATGAGGAGGATGTTCGGCCGGCTCGCGCTCTGAACAGGCAGGAGGCTGAGCAGGAGGCAAATAGTAAGTGCTGCTATTCTCACAAGTTAGCTCCCGGTCACCAGGCTTGTTTTAAGGCGTCCCTCAGGCGCAGGCCGGCGATGGCGAGACGGCGCCGCATCGCAGTTTGCGTGTCGCGGACGTAGTCCGCCGTCAGGGCCGGAACGGCGGAGGTGGGAACTTTGCCGGACTTTACGTCCGTGGCCAGCGCCCACTTGACGCGGTTCTCCGCGTAGCTGAAGTCCACGGCGACGCGGTAAGTCTCCTGGACCCAGGCGGGGATGGCACGGTTCTGTTGATACTCCGGCAGCCGGGCCGGCTGGAGTTCAGGCGCGGCGGCCAGGCTATCTGCCAGGGCCATCACGCCTGAATAGGATGAATCGGCACCGGGCGCATAGTCCCAGTAAGTGTGAAGGTTGGCCACTTCTCCGCGCTCGTCACGCACCAGGAAAGAGCCGCCGAGGCCATGTCCCTTGGGCTTATCCCGGGTGACCAGATTGGCGGTATGCAGCGGTTGGTGCAAATCGCCGAACAGGTGCAGCGCCACGCACAGGCTGACCGCCCGGTCGCGCGCGCTGGCTTTCGGTTTCCGCAGGGTGACCAGTGCGTTGGACAGGACCATTTCGGCATTCGGTTTGGCAATAACGAACTTGTCCAACGAGACAGGCCCCCTCTCGGCGGGCCGCCGGAACGGATGGCCGATGGCATGGGGATACACATCGTACTTGGTGATCGAGCGCGGCTTGGGCGGCTGGCCCTGCTTGGCGGGGCGCACCAAGTCCAGCCACACTGCACCGGTCAGGAAGGCCCAGTGGTTCGTGTCCACGCCAGGAGGAGTTTGGGCGGTAAGTATCTGCTTGTAGTGCGGATGTTGACGCAACAGGTCTGCGGCGGCCTGGCGCTCGGCCGCGTCCATCTGACGCCACGCCAACTCCGCTACGGTCCGGTGCCCGAGCCCGTTCCACGCTGCTGCGGGAAAGGTCCACAGAAGCAGCGCGATCAGGATATACAACGTGTTTTGCATGATACTGTGCAGCAACGGGAATCAATCGTGCCCGATGATAGTCTAATTAATGTTATGTTGGCTGACGGGATCAAGGGAGAAGTTGGACGGTGGCGTAGAAGGCGCCGCAAAGGTCCTTCCCGGCGCGGTCCGTGAACCAGGCCTGCAATTGCGTCGGGCCGGCAGGGAGCCTGGCGCGGAAGGTGACGGCTTTGTCGCCGGCAGCGGCTTTGGCGGACAGTTCGTGGCCGGCCACCATCAGCCTGGCTCCGGTAATGGGCAGCGCCCGGCTGGGCGTGCCGTTCGGTGCCGCCAGGGCGGTGTCCACCTCTGGCGGCCAGCGGCGCACGCTGACTTCATACTCGCCGGCGCGCTCGACGCGCACGTTCCAGTGCCCGCCCCGCGGTCCGCCATTGGCCTGCCGGACATGCCGCGAGTTGTCCACATAGACATCCTGCCAGTCTGAGCTGGTCAGATTGACGACCGGTTGCGCCGCCGCACCGAGGCTGGTGGTCACAAACCCGCCCGACAGCGGCTCCAATTCCTTCCACCAGCTTTCGTAGTGCGCGCGCAACTGCGCCACGATGTCGGAGCGCTTTTCCGCCACGTCCGCCGACTGCGCCCGGTCGGCGGTGGTGTCGTAAAGCTCTTTGCCGTGAACCAACCGCCATTGGTTCCAGATGACGGCGGATTCCCACTTCTCCAGCCGGGCGCGGCTGTATTGAACCACCAGCTTGCGGTCGGGAAGCTGCCCCCGCCCATGCAGGAGACCGGCGAGGCTCAGGCCGTCGAACCGGGCGGAGGCAGGCGCTTTCACTCCGCACAGCTCAAGCAACGTCGGGAGAAGATCCTGAATCTGCGTTGGAGTGGAAAGGTCGCGCGGTTCGCCCAAACCGCCGGCCGGCCAGCGTATCCAGCATGGCACGCGGTGCCCGCCATCATAGAACGTGGTCTTCCCCTCGCGCAGGCCGGCATTCCACACCTTTACGCCCGCCGTCCCGCCATTGTCGGTCATGAAAATGAGAATGGTGTTGTCGCGCAAGCCGGTGTCGCGCAGGAACGTTTCGAGCCGGTCCATGTTCTCGTCAATATTGGCAATCATGCCGAAGAATTTGGCCGGGCCTTTCCCTTCGTAGCTGTATTTCTGAGGCGCGTCGAGGGCGGTAGCCTCGTAGGGCGCCGTGTATTTCTTCGGCGCGTCGAGCGGGATATGCGGAGCGTTCAGCGGGAGGTAGCAGAAAAACGGCTGGCGCGCCTCGCGTCGTTCCTTCATCCAGGCCATGGCGCGGTCGAACCAGAAATCGGTGCAGTAGCCGGTGAACTTCTTCTCAACTCCGTTGTGCAAGTAACGCCCATCCCAAAGCGTGTTGGCAAACTCCGGTGCCGAGGTGAAACCCCAGCCGCGGATGTGGACCGCTTCCTGGAAACCGCGATCCACCGGGCGATGGGGATAATTGTCGCCCAGATGCCACTTGCCAAAGAGGCCCGTGCGATACCCGGCGGCGGCAAACATCTCGGGCATCGTCGGAATGCCGGGCCGGATGAACGATCGGCCGCCCGTGACGGAGGTGGCGCCGTTGCGCACAGCATCCAGGCCGGTGAGCAATTGGCCGCGCGTCGGCGTGCACATCGGCGCGACGTGGAAGTCGGTGAACCGGACGCTTTGCCCGCGCAGCCGATCGAGGTTCGGCGTCTTGAGCACCGGGTTCCCATAGCAGGAGAAATCCCCCATGCCCTGGTCGTCGGTGAGGACAATCAGGACGTTTGGCCTGCCATCGGGAGCCGGCGCTGCTTGCATCCAGGAGCAAATGCATCCCAGGAGCATCAGCATCAGGGCACGACGTGGCTTCATTCAGCGGTCGCCTTCAGCGCCAATGGCTCTGTTGAAACTTGATCCCATCTACTGATACCAGCATGGGGGTTGCGGCACATTCTGCGCAAGGTTAAGCCATGCCGATTCAAGGCGGCCATACCCGCAAATTGGGGTATAAAACAGAATGGTGGGCCGTTTCGCAATGCCTGCCCATAACGCAGAATCCAACCCAGCTGGTGTCGGTCAGAATCGCCTCACCGGGCAGATGGGCGCAAGACCTACGCCTCCAGCTAGGTCTATCCGGCCACAGCCCCTGACTGCCGCCCCAACTACTGGCTCCGCCCCTTCCCCGAACCTCAGCCAGCCGACCCCAAGCCAACTACGGCGGATGGACGGCGGCAATCCAGCGGGACCCCGGTGTGTATCCCATGGGGAGCGCTCCCCATGGGATACACACCGGGGTATCACGCGTTTCACAGCGTTGCCGCACCAGCACTTCCGGCTGTGGCGTTGTGTTCGGGAGCCAACACTGTCTCAAAAATGGACACAACGCCGATTTCCACTAAGGAGGCTATCCGGTCCAGGAACACGGGACTGTACCTCTACGGATTGCGGTAGTTAGCCTATTCACGTGGTCGTTCGAGAGATTTGCGTCTCTTGTTGCGCAGTAAGCAGGGTGTCGGATTATCAGCATGGATGGTGGCTTTGTGCTTTCGTCGCGGGCGGGAGCGTGTATGTTCAAGCGCCATGCCAGTATCGGTAATCAGCATTGCACAGATGCGGGACTGGGAGCAGGCCACTTGGGCAACTGGTCAAACAGAAGCGGAAGTCATTCGCCGAGTCGGGCTTTGCGTTGCGCGGCAGGCCTTGCAGATGACCCAGGCGGGGGACCTGATCTTGATTCTCGCGGGCAAGGGTCACAACGGGGAGGACGCCCGCTGCTCACGCGAACACCTAGCCGAGCGGCGGGTCGAAGTTCTGGATGTGACGGAGACGCCAGCAGACCTGGGGAAGCTGGACACGCTGCTGCAAGCGCAGCCGGCGTTGCTGGTGGATGGTTTGTTCGGCATCGGACTGAATCGGCCGCTGGAACCGGGCTGGGTAGGTCTCATTGAGCGCGTCAACCAGGCGCGGGTGCCGGTGCTGGCGGTGGATGTGCCTTCGGGTCTCAACGCCGATTCAGGCGCGCCGCAGGGCGCGGCCATTAAGGCTGCGGTGACGCTGGCGGTGGGCGCCCCGAAGACCGGCTTGCTCGAGGAATTGGCCAAGTCGTTTGTGGGGCGGCTGGAAGTGGCAACGGATGTGGGGTTGGCACCGTGTCCGCATGTCAGCGAGGTGCAGTGGACGTTGCCGGCAGATTTCGCGGGATTCCCTCCCGCGCGGGCTGCGGCCACGCACAAAGGCGATTATGGCCACCTGGCCATCGTGGCGGGCAGCTTGGGTTATCATGGCGCAGCAATACTGGCGGCGCGCGGGGCGCAGCGGGCGCAGCCGGGGCTGATCACGGTGCATACGCTCGAAACTGTATACCATGCGGTGGCTCCGCAATTGCAGGCGCCAATGGTGTCCGTGTGGCCGCCGACCGGCAAGCTGCCCGGCTCGCACGACATGGTCCTGTTGGGCCCCGGCCTGGCGGCGACTGACATGCCGGTCGAGATGAAGCTGCTGACGCGGCATTTGTGGCGGGACACATTCCTGCCGGTGGCGGTGGACGCCACCGCGCTGGACTGGCTGCCGATGGACCCGGTGCCCCGGAATTCTGTGCGCGTCATGACCCCGCACCCGGGGGAAGCGGCGCGGCTGTTGCGCACGACACCGCAACAGGTGCAGGCGAACCGTTTGAACGCTTTGCGCAACGTGTCACGACGGTTTGGCAACGCGTGGGTCGTGCTCAAGGGCCATCGAACGCTCATCGGGCGAAGTACGGGAACGGTCTTTGTTAATCCGTCCGGCAACCCGCATCTGGCGCAAGGCGGCAGCGGGGATGTGCTAGCGGGCTACCTCGCGGGCTTGCTCGTCCAACCCGATTTGCGGACTGACCCCGAGCTGGCGATTCGCTACGCGGTGTGGCAGCACGGCGCCGCGGCGGATTACCTCACCGCGACGCGGGCGAACTGGGTGGTGGAGGACCTGGTCCAGGCCATTGGGGCGGTTGGCAGTCGGTAGCCGCGAGGCCAGAACAGGAGGCCGGATGAGAGACCGCGGGCCGCGCAATTTTGCTTCCTATGGCCGGAACCATTTGCTATGCAAGTAGGCATGGTGCGCAGATTGTGCTTAATCGTGGCTGTGTTGGCTGGCGGATGGCTGGTCAGCCAGGCTTACGCCGAGACGTTCAAGCTTGCCAACGGCGAGACATTGACCGGCGAAGCGCTGGTCAGCTCGGCCAGCGATGCCGGGGTGCAAATCAAGGTGGGGGATGGCAAGTACGAGAGGATTCCGTGGGCCAATTTCTCGCAGGAAGACCTGAAGAAGTTCGCCAAGATTCAGAAACTGCAGCCGCTGGTGGAGCCGTTTATCGAAGTGACGCAGGAGGAGAAGATCAAGAAGACCGAGGTGAATATCAAGCAGCCGCCCCGTCTGGAACTACCGGCCAGCGGATCCCTGCTGGGAGCGCTCTTCTCGTCGGGACCCGGTCTCCTGATAATGCTGCTGCTCTACGCGGCTAACATTTATGCCGGGTATGAAATTGCGATCTTCCGCGCCCGCCCGCCAGCGCTGGTCTGCGGCGTGTCGGCGGTGCTGCCCTTTGCCGGCCCGATCATCTTTCTGTGCATGCCCACCCTGATCGCGCCGGCCGCGGAAACCTGGGAACCGGCGCCCGAGGCGGCGCCAGCGGCTGGCGGGGCGGAAGCGGTCAATCCGATGGCCGCCGAGGGGGCACAGCACCCTACGGGTTTGCGGCTGGCAGGCTCAGGACCGTCGGAGGCGGCGGCGGCAGGGCACATCGAGGGTGCGGAAGCGAAACCCAGCGTGCCCGAGACCATAACCTATCAGCGCGGACAGTACACCTTTAACCGGCGGTTCATCGAGACGAAGTTTCCCGGCTTCTTTGGCGTAATACGCCGCGACTCGGACCGGGACATGGTGCTTATCATCAAGTCGGCGCGCGGCGAACATATCGGTCAGCGGATCAGCCGCATCGCGGCCAACGATCTCCACCTCGTGGTGCAGCGCGGCCACGCCTCGGAGGAAGTCATGATCCCCTTCGTGGAGATCAAAGAGATTGTGGTGAAGCACAAAGACGCGAAGTGAAATGCCGCGGCAGTTTGGCACCCTCACCGCCAGCGAACTGTATTGCCCGAAGTGCGGTAGCGCCCAACCGGTCCGCGAGCGCCTCCTTCTGGTGCTGCCCTCCGGTGAATTGTACGAGTTCCTCTGCGCCCGTTGCGCCACATCGCTAGGGAAACGCACGGTGACCGGTCCGGCGGTGGCGGCGACTCGACCACGACCACGGGCACCGCGCCCCGTCTCAGGCCGGCGATTGTTGCGATGAGCGGGGCCGGCGGCGCAGGCGGCGCGCCGGCTGCGAGGTTTTCGGGTGGGCACGGTTGGTGGATTTCACGCTTCGACTGGCGGATCTTTGCGTTAGCATACCTGTATGGCTGCCTTGCGAATCGTCTTCATGGGCACGGCGGAGCTGTCTTGTGACAGCCTGCGGAGGCTGCTCGAATCGCCGGCGTTCCAGATGGTGGCCGTTGTCACGCAACCGGATCGTCCGAAAGGGCGCGCCTTCAAGCTCCAGCCCTCGCCGGTGAAGGTGCTGGGGTTACAAGCACTGCTGCCCGTGTTGCAGCCCGAGCGGGCGCGGAGCGAGGAGTTTTTGGCGCACCTGCAAGCGCTGCAGCCAGACTTGATTGCGGTGGCGGCTTATGGCCAAATTCTGCCGGCGAGCATTCTGAACTTGCCGCGCTTTGGTTGCCTCAACGTCCACACCTCCCTGCTGCCACGCTATCGCGGTGCGGCGCCAATCCAATGGGCAATCCTGAACGGGGATGCGGAGACGGGCGTGACGATCATGAAGATGGACGCGGGTCTGGATACCGGTGAAATCGTGACCCAGGCCCGGACGCCGATTCGCCCTGAAGACGACGCGGAGGCACTGCACGACCGCCTTGCCGGCATGGGCGCGGAGCTATTGGTGCGGACCATACCCGAGTATGTCGCTGGCAGGATCACGTTGCAGCGTCAGCCAGCGGAAGGAGTCAGCCACGCACCTAAAATCAGGAAGGAGGACGGGCATATTGATTGGCGGCAGCCGGCGCTCGCCATTTGGAATCGCGTGCGGGGCCTCACGCCCTGGCCTGGGGCATTCAGCTATCTGCCCGGTCAACCCCGGCCGCACCTGCTCAAAATCTGGCGGGCGGAGGTCGCAACGTGCTCCGGCCCGGCCGGCGAGGTACTGCAGGCCGACAAAACCGGCATCGTGGTGGGCTGCGGTCAAGAGGCTCTGCGGATACTAAGGTTGCAGCTCGAAGGCGGACGGCGCCTGGAGGCGCAGGCATTCCTGGCCGGTCACCCGCTGCAACCCGGCCACAAGTTGGGTTGAAGCTTCTGCTGCTGTCTCGCGCGCGGTCCCTTGCGACGAGCACCCACGCCACACTGGCACGGATGAAAGCAGAACCATCGCTATTCCTATTCCCCAGTGTCCCGCCAACCTCCCGGCACATTCACGTCTGGCGCCCGCTAGGATTTTCCTGGGGCAGGTGTCGCCTATCCGACGCCTGCGCCAACCAACATCCCCCGGGACAGACTTGCGCGAATGAGCCGGCGATACCTGACAGGGCCCAGACAGCTTGGCCCCATCTCGTCAAAATTCCCAATGTCCATGCGGGTTTTGGCTGTCGCCGCAGATGACGGCGTGTTGGCTGGATATACGACAGGCGCGCCACAAGGCTCTCGGCAACATGGCTGACGAACGGGATGATCGAACGAATCGGTTCATCTCGCCACTTGCCCACTCAAGGGCGTCACGTTGACAACACTCGGATTCGGTGCAAGCGGTAATATCGGTATCTTGTTGAGCGACGTGCCCGACGGGGTGCTTAGAAAGACAATATGCTCTGGAAAGGGAAAATCGCGGTATGCTGATAAATCACTCGACTACGGAAACAAGTCCTCACCCCACCGACATCGAAGGAGAATTGCGAGATGACTTAGCCAGACTCAGGAATGAGTTAGCCAGACTCGAAAACGCAATTGAATCGCTAGATCCTTCAAGCGGACACCTGACGGGAATTTCGACGGCGTCTGGGGCGATTGCAACGGCTGGGTTGGATTGGGAAGTGGTCAAGGAACCACTTCGACTAAATGACTGTCACTCCGCCAGCCCGCAGGAGAAAAATCATGTCCTGGTCCGGACCAGCCCGGGAAGCGGCCCGAATCGAGTCATACTGGGACGCGTCGCGGAGGATTACACGCCCTTACAGAATCGAGAGGCGCTTGCATTGCTTGATCCGCTCGTGCAAGCCGGGACTGCCGAATATCACTCCGCCGGCGCGGTAGATCATGGGCGGAGGGTCTGGGTGCTTGGCCGGCTGCTCAAGCCCGCTCGGATCAAGGGCGCGGATACTCTCGATAGATACTTGCTGCTGGTAAACAACCACACTGGCGCTTCGCCTCAGGTGCAGATGCGGTTAATGCCGCACCGGTTATTCTGCAGCAACATGCTGGCTGCGGAGATAGAGATGGGGCGAAAAGTGTCCATCACGGCAGCGGGGGACGTTTACGTGCAGTTACAACAGGCGAAAGAGAGTGTGCGTCAGGTTGAACAGAACTACTCAGCCATTGAATCCGTGTTCCGGCGCATGGCCGATACGCCCATGACCACTGACGGAGCGGCTGAGTACGTGAAGGAAGTGCTGCCTGAGCCGGTCCAAACGAATCCAGAGGAGGAGCACGATCCGCTGCGCAGGCTCCGCGAGCTGGCAAACACCCTGTTTGAGACGGGCAAAGGTAACGACCAGCCGGGGATTCGGGGGACCCTTTGGGCTGCTTACAATGGCATCACTGAGTTGGTGGATCATCACATACCGGACGAGTCTCCGGAGGCCAGGTTGGGGCGCATTTGGTTCGGCAGCGGCCACGAGATTAAGATCAGGGCCTACACTGTAGCCATAAGGTGGCTGCGAGTGGCTACCCGGGCCGAGAATTGGCGTTCTGTCGGCAATCGGAAGGAGCTTCCCCGGGCAATCAGACGCACCGCGGAGCTGCCGGTTGTGCACCCTTCTGGCTCCATGCAGAAGCAAGCCGCGGAGCTTTGCGCAGCGCTTCCTTGATGCGGGTCGGTTGGTAGCCAGGTCGGCGTCAGGAGCATGGGGTGGGCCAAAGTGCGGTATGGCCCAGGGAAGCAGAGAGTTAGTTTGGCTATGCATGTGCGAATACATGTCTTCGCCTCTGGCGCTGCCTTCCTTGCTGTTTCCACGTTCAGGCGTCCAACCTGCCGGCAGCCCATATGCAGGCTTTCCGGGCGAACCACACACCTGCTAAGGTTCTCCTGTGGGCACTAAGTACGTCCGACTCAACGCACGACTCTACCGCTACCTCTGCGGCTGCCGCAGCGACGCGGCCGATCCGCTCCTGCAGGAACTCCGCACGGAGACTGCTGCGCTCGGGCAAGAAGTGAGCAAGTGCCAGATCAGCGACGAGCAGGGAGCCTTTCTGAGTCTTCTGGTCGCGGCGACGGGCGTGAAGTCCGCGATCGAGGTTGGGACGTTCACCGGTTATAGCTCGTTGTGCATTGCGCGTGCTTTGCCTCCAAAGGGTCGGCTCATCTGTCTGGATGAGAGCGCCGAATGGACGGCGGTGGCGCGGAAATACTGGGCAAAGGCCGGCATGCAGGATCGAATTGAACTGCGACTCGGCAAGGCCATTCCCCGGCTGAAACGGCTTGAACCGGGGGTGATGTTCGATTTTGCATTCATTGACGCAGACAAGACCCAATACGACGCCTATTACGAACTGCTCCTGCCGCGCCTGAGACGCAATGGCCTCCTGCTTTTCGATAATATGCTCTGGGGCGGCAGGTTGGGGAAAGGCCTGGTGAAGGAAGCTACCGGACGCGCGATTGATGCCTTGAACCACAAGCTGGCCCTTGACGCACGGGTGGAAACCGTGCTGCTTTCGATCGCGGACGGCATTCAACTCTGTCGTAAACGATGAAATGACATGAAGTCTCTTTCCAGCGGGAATTTACTGGGTGCAATGAGCGATGATGTTCCGGCTGCCGAACCGTCATGGAGACAATCGCGCTACGGCTTTGCCGGTTTCTGGTTTCTATCGCTGGTGGGAGCCTGGTTCCTGCTGCGGCTGGTTCTGCTGCTCGCCTTCAAGCCGCCGGCGGCACCGGCGGGGGAACTTCTGCTTGCCTTGCTGAGCGGCTTGCATCGCGACGTGTTCGCCGCGCTGCTGGAGACCATTCCGTTGCTAATGTGGTTATGGATCGTGCCGGACCGTTGGTTTGGAGCACGGTGGCATCGGGTCGTGTTCATTGGGGCCTGCTTCCTCTTCTGCTATGCGCAGATCTTCCTGATATTCGTCGAGTTCTTTTTCTTCGAGGAGTTCAGGTCGCGGTTCAATACCGTTGCGGTTGACTACCTGCTTTATCCGCGAGAGGTCTTCATCAACATTTGGCAGTCGTACCATGTCGGCGTGATCCTGCTGATTTGCCTTGCCCTGAGTCTGGGTTGGCTATTCGCGGCAGGCCGACTGTTTGGCCGGATGTGGCACCGGTCCTTCTCCGCCGGGTCCCGACTGCTGCGCCTGGCGGTGGGAATTGTGCTGACCGGTCTGCTGGCGCCGACGCTTAACCTCAAAGGCGCAGATGTGAGCAACGAACGCACCCTGAATGAAGTCGCCAACAATGGCGCGCTATCCTTCATCGCCGCTGTGTGGACGCGCAACCTCGACTATGCCGCGTTCTACAAAACGATGCCGCCGGAACAGGCCTACCAGCGGGCGCGCCGGCTGCTGGCCGAGCCCAATACGCAATTTGTCGAGGAAGGCCAGTCCATCCGCCGGCGCGTGGCCGGCGACCCCAACCGACCGCGCCTGAATGTAGTGATCCTCATCGAGGAAAGCCTTGGCTCGGAATTCTGGGGTTGCCTGGGGCGAAAGGAGACGCTGACACCGGAGATGGACAAGTTGGCGGCCGAAGAAGGCATGCTGTTCACCAACATCTATGCATCCGGCAACCGGACCGTCCGGGGATTCGAGGGCGTGCTCTCCTCCTTCCCGCCGCTGCCCGGTGAATCCATCGTGAAGCGGGACCGCTCCCATAATGTCGAGACCATTGCCCGCGTGCTGAAACGGGACGGTTACGCAACCGTGTTCTTATACGGCGGGCGGGGACTGTTTGATGGAATGCGGGCCTTCGCCGTGCGCAACGGCTACGATCGCTTCATCGAGCAGAAGCATTTTGAGCAACCGACGTTCTCAACGATCTGGGGCGTCTGCGACGAGGACTTGATGCTGCGGGCCGTGGAAGAGTTCAGGGAGCTGGCGCAAACCGGGCAGCCCTTCTTCGGCACCGTGCTGTCCGTTTCCAATCACAAGCCTTACACCTATCCCAAAGGCAGGATTCCCGAGGATCCCGAGACGCGGAGGCGAGCGCACGCGGTGAAGTACTCCGACTATGCCCTGGGGCTGTTTTTTAAGACCGCCCGGCAGGAGGCATTCTGGACGAATACGGTGTTTGTGGTGGTAGCGGACCATGGCGCGCGGGTGTATGGCGAGCAGTCTATTCCCATCCACTCATATGAGATCCCACTGCTTGTTGCAGGCCCGGCTGTGGTCAAGGGCCCAAGCCGCGTCGCCCAACTCGGTTGCTCGCTGGACGTGCCGACAACCATTCTCGGTCTGCTGGGGCGCCCCTACGAAAGCCTGTTCTTCGGCCGCGACCTGCTGAAGAGCCCACCCGAGGAAGGCCGGGCTTTCCTCAACCACAACCGGGACATCGGCATGTTAAAGCATGATCGGCTGGTTGTGCTGGGCCTGATGCACACGATAGAGTTCTACCAGGGCAATCCGAAATTAGCGGAGATGAAGTTGCTTCCGCAGCCGGCGGACGCCGACATGGAACTTGAGCAGGACACCATAGCCATCTACCAGGTCGCTGACGACCTCTACATGCACCGGCGCTACCGGCTTGACGGCGAAGCGGGGGCTCAGGCTTCCTCGCCTGGAACAAGGACGGCCACAGCAGCCCGTTAGTTGCCAGGCTTCGTGGCGTGGTTTATGTTACTGCGTGAGATTAGAAATGTGCATAATCTCATTATCGGATGCCGAGAGGTGGCCAACCCTCCCGGTAGGGCATGCCCGCCGTTCGTTCTGGTCGGCTCCATCAGCGGTCACTTTGGCAGACTCAGTCGGCGGGCCCAACGCGAGGTGAGGTATGATCAGCCGACAACTGGAGCTGGGCCTGGAGAACCGATCAAGCATGAAACCCGTGCCTGGAGGCCGCAGCCGCTCGAATCGTGCACATTGGTGGTTTGAAAAGATGCGGGGCGTAGTGAATGAGGCGCGAGACTGGCCGCCTGCCCTCCCACCACGCAGGGGGTCTCGTTCGCTTCCTCTGGCAATCGCCCCGGATACTCGTTCGCCCGAGGCCCTGCGGCGAACCGTGACCGCGGTTTCACGGGCCATTGACGTCGGTCGCCCCTTGGCCCAGCGCCGCACTCGTTGGCAGTTCGGCCGCACCCACCGCGTGTTGTGGGAGTGAGCATCGCACACCCGACGGTCAACCCGCGCCTGCGCTTTCACTGTTTCAGAAGTCTGCCCCGTCGCCGCGAACTGGCCAAGACAGGCATCGAGCGGCCGGTGTGCCGTGTGGGTTCATCATGATGTCACCCTTCCGATGGCCTGCGACCCTTCCGGAGGGGAGACCCGAGGGGAAGTTACAATCTCACGACATAGTTGCCGAGCATCTGCCTTGGTAAGACGCCCTGCCGAATCCCCATTCTGGAGCCGCCAAACTGTCGGTGATTTCCTTGACCTGGCTCAAGGCGGCTAGCCTTGCGGCGGTGCAAATTGTGCGCATGAATTGGCAAGAAATGTGTGGTCCACGGGGATTGCGCGGATGAGAATCTGGCCCGCAAATATGCCTAGGTCGAATGTATTCGAGTTTGCGTGCCGGGATGAGCCCCGCTGCGAGATTTGCCCGTTGAGCTGCGTCCAAAGCGGTGTCGCCGTGCGCATCAAGAAGTTGTGCGCCACGCCGGAGATCCAGAACCGCCTCCGCGAGCTGGGCTTGGGGGAGGACCAGATCATCAAGCTGCTCACCAGCCAGACGAATTTCATCTGCCAGGTATGCAACGCGCGCCTGGCCATCAGCCAGCAATTGGCGCAACTCATTTTGGTCGAACCGCTCCGCCCCGCAGTCGTTTAACGGGAAACGTAGCATCCATCCCGGCGGGCCGGCTCCGCCTCCGCGTGGCCGGCCCGTTTTGGCTGTTCAGAAAGCCGGTGGCGAGAGCATAAGCGAGGGCGCTACGCAGCAACTGAGCACCGTTAGCCAGGCAGGGAGAGAGCTTTTCGGATTTTCTTGTTTTGCTGCCGGCTAACGGCTTTCGACTCCTTTCACCCCGAGGCGAGCCATCTTCTCCAGCGCGTCCAGCCAAAGCGGGTGCTCATTCAGGCATGGAATCAGCGCAAAATCGGTCCCGCCCGCGCTGAGAAAGGTCTCCCGGCCGCGCATGCCGATTTCTTCGATCGTCTCCAGGCAATCGGATACAAAGGCGGGACAAATGACGAGGAGCTTCTTGACGCCGCGCTCCGCCAGCCGGGGAAGCTCGTGGTCCGTGTAGGGTTTGAGCCAGGGATCACGCCCCAGCCGGGACTGGAAGGCGACGGAGTATCTGCCTTCCGGCACGCCGGCTCGCTTGACAAAGGCGGCCACAGTCTTGAAGCACTGCGCTCGATAGCAAGTAGCGTGGGCCGGGCTGGCTGTGGCGCAGCAGTTTTCCAGCGTCAGGCAGTGTCGCCCGGTAGGATCGGACTTGCGGATATGCCTCTCCGGCAAGCCGTGATAGCTGAAGAGCAGGTGGTCGTAGGGGCGCTGCAGATACTCCTGCGCGCTGCCCGCCAGCGCCGCGATGTAGTCGGGCTCCTCGAAGTACGGCGGCTGCACCCGCACCCGCATTTGTGGCGCGAGCGCCGCCACCACCTCCTTGACCCGCTCCACAGCGGTCTCGAAGCTCGACATCGCGTAGTGGGGGAACAGGGGGATCAACTGGACTTCCTCCACCCCTTTGCGGGCCAGATTGCGGACCGCGTCCGGGATGGACGGATTTTGATACCGCATCGCCAGCTCAACTGGCACACTAAGCCGCTGCTGTAGCTTCGCCCGGACGTTGCGGCTGATGACGACCAGCGGCGAGCCCGCCGGTGTCCAGATTTTCTGGTAGGCCTCGGCAGATTGCTTGGGGCGCGAGGGCAGGATGGCGAAGTGAACAATGCAGAACCGCAACAACCAGTTGACGTCCAGCACGCGCCCGTCCATCAGAAACTCGCGCAGATAGCGCCGCACGTCGGCCACCGAAGGTGAATCCGGTGAACCCAAATTGACCAATAGGACGCCTTGGTTCATGATGCGGCACGCCTTAGCTTCATCGGTCGCTTCATGAGGTTCATGCAGGCATCGTGGCGGTTCGGTGGGTCGCGGACGCCAGATACTCTTCAACCCGGTCCGCCACCTTGCAGCCGGACATTATCGTGTCGCTCAGCGAGATGCCGTCGCGATAGTGCCCGGCGAAGAAAAGCCCCGGGGCCTTCTGCTCGATGTCGGTCATCAGCTCGCGGAATTGGCCGTAGCCCACGTTGTATTGGGGGATAGCGTGCGGATAATAGACGCTGTGCTCGAAGGTCGGCCGGCCGTGGACGCCCAGCAGCACGCGCAGGTCTTCGCAAGTGAGCGCGAACAGCTTTTCCGGCGGCAGGGAGGCCAGTTCCGGGTTCCGTTCGCCTCCGACGTAGCTGGTCAGGGTCAGGCACCCGGCCGGGGCGCGGTTCGGAAACAGCGAGGAGGAGAAGATCGTGCCCAGGATTTTGAAGCCCTCGACTTTGGGAATCAGCATGCCGAACCCTTCGCATGGGTGGGCCACATCCTCGCGCCGGAACCCCAGCACGACGCTGGCTACCGGGGGGTAACGAATGCCGGCGAACGTGTTAAAGTGCAGCGGCACGGCGGACTGGACCTCCAGCTCCGCCAGCTTGAAAGCCGTGCCCGCGTAAACCACCGCGCTGTGCTCGGCACGCGTTTGCCGGCCTTGCGGACGCAGATCGAGTGTCCACCCGTCGGGCGTTTGGGTCAGGCGCGTGACGGTGGTGTGCAGGCGCACCGCCTCGCCCAAGCCCTCGCGCAAAGTATCGGGCAGCACCTGCAGGCCCCCGTCGAAGGAGAACTTCGGGGCGCGGTCTTTGGCGATCTCACCGCGCCGCTTGCGCTCGCGGGCGCCGAAGAGCTGCCCCTTGATCAGCGAGCCGTAACGCGCCTCAAGCTGGCCCAGCTTCGGAAATGCCTGCGGCACCGACAGTTTGTAGGGGTCGCCCGCATAGACGCCCGCCACCAGCGCATCAATGGCATGGTCCAGGAATTCCCGCCCCAGCCGGCGCAGGACGAATTCAGCAACGCTCTCTTCCTTGCCGTCGCGGCGAGGCGGCACGAACGGCTCGCGCAACACGGCCAGCTTTGCCCGGGCGGTGAACAGGTGGGTGGCGAAGAAGCCCAGCGGGGAGCCTGGCATGGCGATCGGGCGCTGGTAGCGGACCACGTAGCGCGCGGAGGCCCGGGGGTCAGGATCGAGCCGCCGCGACGCCAGGCCCGCGTCGCGAACCAGTTGGGCAACTTTGGGCGAGGTCTCCAGGATGGTGTTGGGTCCGAACTCGGCCAGGTAACCCTCCGCACGGATGGACTGGATGGCGCCGCCCACGCGGTCGCCGGCCTCATAGACGGTGACCGGCACGCCCTTGCGCTTGAGATAAAAGGCGGCGGTCAGGCCTGTGATGCCGGCCCCTACAATTGCGACGGTTCTCATATCGTGCGCGAAAACCGGTTCTCCTTGCGCGTGGTGGAGTAGGCGTCGAACCGCATCGCGATGTTGCGGATGAGCAATCGCCCCAGGTCCGTCACCTGCAGTCCGCGCGGTGTCCTGGCCAGCAGCCCGTCAGCCTCCATGTCGTTGAGCGATTCCAGCTCCGGCGCGAAGTGCTCCTTGAAGTCCAGCCCCAGCCGCTGGGTCATGTCCGCGTAGTCCAGTCCCAGGTCGCACATGAGGCGCATGATTGTCGTGCGGCGGATTTTGTCTTCCCCGGTCATGAGGTAGCCGCGGTGCAAAGGCAGCGTGCCGGCGTCCAGCGCCGCGTAGTAGGCGGGCAGTTCCTTGTGGTTTTGCCAGTAGAAGTCCTGCGCCTGGGAGATGGACGACATGCCGAACGCGTAGATGTCCGCCCCGCCGCGCGTGCTGTAGCCCTGAAAATTCCTTTGCAGCGTCTTTTGCCGTTGCGCCAGTGTCAGCTCGTCCTCGGCCCGCGCGAAGTGGTCCATCCCGATATAGACATAGCCTTCGGCGGTGAGCCGTTCGATGGTCAGTTTGAGCAGCTCGAGCTTGGTCTCCGGCGAGGGCAGCATTTCGGGTTTCAGGATCTTCTGCGCCGGCTTCATCCACGGCACGTGCGCGTAATTGAACACGGCAAACCGGTCCGGCTTCAGCGTTAGAATCTCCTCCAATGTTCGGGCGAAGGACGGCGGGGTCTGGTACGGCAGGCCGTAAATCAGGTCAATGTTGACGGAATGAAAGCCGACCTCGCGCATCCATTCGACGACCTGCCTGGTCATCTCGAAGGGCTGGATGCGGTGGACGGCCTTCTGCACAGCGGGATCGTCGTCCTGCACGCCCATCGAGCCACGGTTGAAGCCCACTTCGCGCAGGGCGACCAAGTGGTCGCGCGTGAGCCGGCGCGGGTCCACTTCCACGCCCGCCTCGACATCCGGCGCGAGCGTGAACCGCGAGTGAATCAGGTCGCCCAGGCGCCGGATCTCGTCCGGCAGCGAGAAGGTGGGCGTGCCCCCGCCGAAGTGGAGCTGGACGACCTTGCGCTTCGGGTCGAGCAGCGGCTTCATCAAATCCATTTCCCGCTCCAGGTAATTGACGTACTCCGCGCTCTTCTTCTGGTCGGCGGTAATCACGGTGGTGCAGCCGCAAAACCAGCAAAGCGAATAGCAGAACGGCAGGTGAAAGTAGAGCGAGAGGTCCCGGTCGGCCAGGTTGTTGGCGCGAATCTTCTCGACGAACGCCTGCGGCTCGATCTCGTCGGTGAAGTGCGTCGCGGGCGGGTACGACGTGTAGCGTGGGCCAGGCACGTTGTATTTCCGTACCAGCTCGAGATCTACTTTCAGCATGCTCATTTGGACTCTCTCATCGCGCACATCACATTCTCACCGCAACCGCCGACGTCGGCGGCTGGAATTCGCCGCCTTTGAAACTTCTGACCGCGTTCACCAGGCTCTCGATGTTCTCCAGCCGGGCGCTTGGCGGCACGCCGTGGCCTAAGTTAAAGATGTGCCCCGGGCGGCCGCGCATCTGGCGCAGGATGCGCCCCGTCTCGGCGGCGACCACCGCCGGGGTCGTTGTCAGCACGAAGGGATCGAGGTTGCCCTGCACGGCCACGCGGCCCGGCAGCCTGGCGGCGACTTCCGCGAGGCGCACGTTCCAATCCACGCCCAGCGCTTGCGCGCCCGTGCCGGCCAGCTCATCCCAGTTCCCGTGCGTGCCTTTGGAGAACAGAATCACCGGCGCCCTGCCTTTGAGGGAGGCGATGATCTGTTTTATCCAGCGCGCCGAGGCGGCTGAGAACTCGCCGTCGGACAACACACCGCCGAGGCTATCAAAAATCTGGACTGCATCCGCGCCGGCGTCAATTTGGAGTTGGAGGCAGGCGCTGACGGCCCGGGTCAGCTTGTCCATCAAGCGCGCGAAGAGGGCCGGCTCGGCATAGAAGAGCGCCTTGGCCCGGGTGTATTCTTTAACGCCGCCGCCCTCCATCATGAAATTGGCCAGCGTCCACGGCGAGCCGGCAAAGCCGATGAGCGCCGCGCGGCCATCGAGCGCGGACTTGATGAGCGGTAGGGCCTGGGCCACGTATTGCAGACGTTCCGTTACCGCTGCGACATCCAGCCGGGCAATGTCCGCCGCCGACTTGAGCAGGAACTCCATCTCGATCCCGCCCCGGTCGCGAAACTGGTAGCGCTGCCCCAGGCCCTCGGCCACGACCAAGATGTCGCAGAAGAGTATTGCCGCGTCAAAGCCAAACCGCCGGATGGGCTGCAGCGTCACTTCTGCCGCCAGCTCCGGGGTTTGGACCAGTTCGAGAAAGGAGTGCTGTTCCTTGAGGGCGCGGTATTCGGGCAGCGCGCGCCCCGCCTGACGCATCAGCCACACTGGCGGGCGGTCCACCGGGCGGCAATGGCAGGCGTGCAGAAACCGCTGCCGCCCCGTCAACGCGCCGGCCAGGCGCGGCGCGCTGGCAGGCGGACGCTTTATGCTCGTGGCAACTCTCTTTTTCATGCGTGGAGCGCCTCCATTCTCGCCTGCCTCCCCCACCCCAGTCAATCCCCAGCCCTTCGCATCCTTCACCCCATTCGCGCCTTTCACACGCCTGGTACACACTTTAGGGCGGGTGAGGGATTCAGGGGGACACAGCGCGAGCGGCAGTTCGGGAAGTTCTCTCCCCAGCTACTGGTGCTCCCCGAGGGAATCCCCGCCGCTCAGCTTGACAGCCCCTTCGCCTCCTCCTACCGTCGCCCACGGTGATCATGAAGACTGGAGCGCATTCCCAATTTGTCTTGCCTCTATGCACAAATCTGCAGTGCCTTTGATGCTCTTTCTCCTCTTGCTGGCCGGTGCGGGCTGCGCTTCCCCGAAGCCCAACCCGGCACCGGCGGCCTTTGCGCACCCCGACGAAATCAGGATCGGTGACGGGTTCAGGGTGTTGGCGGACCGCCGGGTCTTCGTCACCATGGCCTTCATTAATGCGACCGGCTTCGACGACCAACCGCCAGCCGTGGCCATGCACCCTGTCCGGCAGAAGGTGCGCCAACGGGTGGCGGAGAACCTGGCGGCCCATCCCGAGAAGCTTCAGAAGTGGCGCCAGTACGCGAGATCCAGGAAGCTGGGCCCTTTCGCCTACCAGGACTTTGCGCTGAGCTTGGAGCCCAATTACCCGTTCCAGCGGGTGCGGACGGACAAGGAGCTGAATTATCCCATCACGGCGAAGCGGTTGGCGGATTTCCCTGCTCTGCTGCGCGATTTCTGGGTCACGGCTGACTTGACCAATGTCTGGAACGAAGTCAAAGGCGACTACCTGGCCGAGCTGAAGAAGTACGATCTGGCGGCGATGCAACGACAGATGGACGGCCTCTGGCAATACCTGCGTTTGCCGCGCCAAGACACACTGACCATTGTCAATGTCCCGGACCTTTTGGATTCACATTACTCTGCGATAGCAGCCCCCTATGAACCCTATTACTACTGCGTTGAGGGGCCCGGCTCTCACTCCTACGGTTTGAACGTTCACGAGTATCTTCATTCGATTGTGAACCCCCTGGTCAAAACCAACTTCCCGGCACACCGGGCAAAGCTGCTTCGCTACTATGAGGCCGGCAAGCGCGGGCCACGGTCGGAGAGCTATCAGGACGCGGTGACATTCACCTACGAATGCCTCGTCCGGGCCCTGGACCGCCGCTTCTGCGCCACCTCGCACCTCAATGCTGCCAATGCCGCACGGATTAGCGCCCACCAGGACTGGCTGGTAACCGACGATACGGCCAACGGACTGACGTTGACGCGTCCCTTTTACGATCTGCTCCCGGGCTTTGAGACAAGCAGTATGAGCTTTGAGGCGTTTTTGCCGGTGATGCTCGAGCGCCTGCCGGAAATCGCACCGCGATCGTAACCCGGATGCAGTATGAGAGGCTCGACGTTGCTCTTGGCGATCCTGGTTGGCCAAGCAGCGCACCAGCTTTCATTGGCGGATACGCGGAGCGCCGCGCCCCGGATGCACTTCGCGGACAACGTCAGCGGCCGGCCGTTCTCAAAGGACCCGGCCGTCGTGAAGTTCAAGGGCACGTATTGGCTCTACTACTCCGTCCCGCCTTACCCGGGCAAGCCGACGGAGGGCTGGTCCATCGGGGTGGCGACCAGCACAAACCTGGTGGATTGGACCAAAGCCGGGGAGCTGCGCAGTAGCGGCGAAGCCGAGGCCAGGGGTTTCACCGCCCCGGGCGCCATCGTGCTGCGCGGGAAGATTCACCTGTTCTATCAGACCTACGGCAGGGGCAAAGGCGACGCGATTTGCCACGCGTGGTCCGAGGATGGCTTGCGATTCACCCGAGACCCGACAAATCCCGTGTTCTGGCCGAGCGGCGATTGGAACGCCGGCCGAGCCATTGACGCGGATGTCATCCGGCATGGGGACCGGCTGCTGCTGTATTGGGCAACACGTGACCCGACGATGAAAGTCCAGATGCTCGGAGTGGCTGCGGCGCCATTGGACAGCGATTTCGCGCGCGACAAATGGACGCAGCTCAACATGAACGGCCCGATCCTTGAGCCCACGGTGCCAACGGAGCTGGATGACCCGGGCCTCGATCTGGCCTGGGAAAAGCGCTGTATTGAAGCCCCGGCGATGGGTCGGCACGGCGGCCGGCTCTACATGTTCTACGCCGGCGGCTACAACAACGATCCGCAGCAGATTGGTGTGGCGGTCAGCGACGATGGCGTCCGCTTCCAGCGCCTGTCGGACAAGCCCTTTCTACCGAACGGCCGGCCGGGTAGTTGGAATGCGAGCGAATCGGGCCACCCCTACCTGTTTCAGGACGATGACGGGCAGGATTACTTATTCTACCAAGGGAACAACACAGCCGGCAAGACGTGGCACTTGTCCGTTGTGCCCATACAATGGCGGGAGGGCCAGCCCGTTCAAGCGCCCGAGAGACTCCTGCCGAGATAACGCCGCCCGACTGTAACCGGTCGCGCGGCAGGGCCAACCAGCGAAAGCAGAGCCGCAGCCGCGAACGTCATTTCGCGCTGACACCAGGGTTTCGCCTCGCGCCCGGCGCTATGCCCTGCGCCGCAGCGCCTGCCCCGCCTTCGCGCCGGTGTGCTCGCTGTCCTTGATGACCGGGACGCCGTTCACCAACACGTGCGGGATGCCGGTGGGATAATGGTGCGGATCCTTGTAGATGGAGGTGTCCTGCACCTTTTCGGGATCGAAGATCACGATGTCGGCCCAGTTCCCTTCGCGCAGCTGGCCGCGGCCTTTGAAGTGGAAGGTGTTGGCGGGCAGGCTGGTCATTTTTCGAATGGCGTCCTCCAGTCGGAGCACCTTCAGCTCGCGGACGTAACGGGCCAGCACGCGCGCATTATTGCCGTAGCCGCGCGGGTGCGGCATACCTTCGCCGAGCTTCCGCAAGCCGCTGTCGCTGGCGACCATGGTGTTGGGGTGCCGCATGAAGAGCTTCAAATCATCTTCGCTCATGCCGTGGAAGACGCCGCTGGCGCCGCCGGCGGCCTGGATCGCCAGGATCATCTCGATCTGGTCGTCGAGGGAGCCTGAGCCGCGTTTCGCCTTAGCGGCTTCCGCGATGTTGAGTCCGTTGAGCGACTTGTCCGATCGGCAGGACGCGATGACGGCGTAGGAGTAGTCGTCGCGTCCTTTGTTGCGTACGCTCTTCTTCATTTGGGCGACCATCGTCGCCTTCTGCGCCGGGTCGGCGAGGCGTTTTTGGAACTCACTCCGGCCGCCTTCCCGCGCCCAATCGGGGATCAACTGACTCAGCCCCGTGCTGGAGGCGGTGTACGCATACTGGTCTTGCGTGACATCCAGGCCTTCGGCGCGCGCCTTCTCGATGCAGGCCAGCACCCGGTCGGCCTGGCCCCAGCAGTTTGGGCCCGAGAGCTTGATATGCGACACCTCGGCGCGGACGCCTGCTTCCCGCGCGATTCGGAATACTTCGTCAAGCGCACTGTAGATCTGGTCGTCCTCGTGCCGCATGTGAGTTGCGTAAATGCCGCCATACGGCGCGATAACCTTGGCCAGTTCCACAATCTCATCCGTCGTTGCGAAGACGCCAGGATGATAGATCAGCCCGGTGGAAAGCCCCACTGCGCCGTCTTTCATCGCCCGCTCGACCAGCGACTTCATCCCGGAGAGCTCCTGCGCGGTGGGTGGGCGATCAAAGGAGCCGCCCATGGCCTTCTCGCGGACGCTGTTGAAGCCCACCAGCGTGGCCACGTTCACGGCGACATTGGTGCGCTCGATCGCGCGAAAGAACGTCGCGAGGTCCAGCCTCGATCCGCCGCAGTTGCCGGCCACAACCGTAGTAACGCCCATGCGGACGAAGTTCTCCGCCTTCGGCATTTCAGCGATTTCGTCGGCGTGGGTGTGAACGTCTATGAAACCGGGCGCAACGACGAGGCCCGCCGCGTCAATCTCGGTCCTGGCCGTGCCGTCAACCCGGCCGATGGCGGCGATGCGTCCGTTGCTGATTGCGAGGTCAGCGAAGAAGGCCGGGTTGCCCGTTCCGTCCACGACGCGGCCATGACGGATGAGCAGGTCATAGGACTCGGCCGGGAGGCTGACCGGAACAAGGGCTGCAAACAGGGCCAACAGCAGGGTGCAACGGCGTTTCATTGTCTCCTTTATAACGCGGAGTGTGTCCGAACGCCACAGCAAGCTGCGCCTTACCGTTCTTGCCAAACCGTTACGGGAATCACATGGTTAGACAAGTTACATCCGAAACACCAGGTGCACGGAAGGAAGGCATGAGCAGCGCAGCAAACTTGAACCGGATTGAAGTGGTCGAGGGCGACATTACGAAGCAATCGGTGGATGCCATTGTCAACGCCGCCAACACAACCCTGCTCGGGGGCGGGGGCGTGGACGGCGCCATTCATCGCGCTGCCGGACCGGAACTGCTCGCCGAATGCCGGACTTTGGGCGGCTGCGCGACCGGCCGGGCAAAGATCACCAACGGCTACCGGCTGCCGGCCAAGTGGGTCATTCACGCCGTCGGCCCGGTCTGGCATGGCGGCGAGCACAGCGAAAGCGAGCTGCTGGCGAGCTGCTATCAATGCTGCCTCGAACTGGCCGTGCAAAAAGGCATCCGCACCATCGCCTTTCCCTCCATCAGCACCGGGGCCTATGGCTTCCCAAGGGAACGCGCCGCCCACATTGCCGTGCGTGAAACCAAGCAGTTCCTGGAGGGGAATCCCTCGATTGAACGGGTGCTGCTGGTGTGTTTTGGGGCGGTCGCACGCGCCATTCACACCCGCGCGTTGGAAGAACTTGTCCGCAAGTAGCAACTAAACACTTCGACGATTTATGCCCCTAATTGACTGCCCGGAATGCAAGAAGCCGGTTTCCACAGAGGCGCACACCTGCCCCAACTGCGGCTACCCGGTGGCCGAAAAGCTCGCCCGCCAGCCGGCGCCAGGCGCGGCCAGCCCCGGCCCGGAATTCACGGAGATGTTGGCGGAAGTCCGCCCGTCGTGGTGGGGTTTCTTCTGGCACTTCTTCTTCTTCTGGCTGATCATACCACCCATTGTTGCATGGGTGCGCCGGGCCTCAACGGTGCTGCGCATTTACCCTGAGCGCATCACCCTGGAGCGGGGCATATTGTCGAAGTGCTACCAGGACTACAACCCACGCGATATCCGGTCCATTGACATTGACCAGAGTTTCCTGCAGCGCATCGTCGGCATCGGCACCCTCACCATCTCCACCGCCGCCAGCGCCGAAGGCGCGGAACAGATCAAGTCCATCCCCGATCCGAAGGGCGTGCGCGATTTGATCCTGGCCCAGCGCGGAACCCGCTAACATGCTCTCTATGCTGATCGGACGCTATTCTCTCATTTCGCTCCTGCTGCTGGCTGGCGCCCTGGCGGTTGCCGCGGCGGACACCCGCCCGAACATCCTCTACTGCCTGGCCGACGACTGGTCCTGGCCCCACGCCGGGGCCTATGGCGACCGGGTCGTCCGAACGCCAACTTTCGACCGCCTCGCCCGCGAGGGCGCGCGGTTCAACTGCTGCTTCAGCGCCGCGTCCTCCTGCACGCCGTCGCGGGCGGCGATGCTGACGGGGCAATACCTGCATCGGCTCGAAGAAGGAAGCTGTCTCTGGGGTTTCCTGCCGAGGAAGTATCCGGTTTACACCCGGCTGCTCGAGCAAGCGGGCTACAGGATCGGCAGCACGCGCAAGGGCTGGGGGCCGGGGGATTTCCGAGCGGGCGGCTACACGCGCAATCCGGCGGGCCCGACGTTCAAGGACTTCGCCACGTTCCTGCAACAAGTGCCGGCCGGGCAGCCGTTCTGCTTCTGGTTCGGCAGTCACGACGCGCATCGCCCGTTCGAGCACGGCCTCGGCGCCGCGAGCGGCCTCAAGACCAACCACGTCGCGGTGCCGCCATATTGGCCGGACAACGACGTCACGCGCAATGACGCGCTGGACTACTATTGGGAAGTGCAGCGGTTCGACCGGGAAGTGGGGGAGCTGCTGGAGCTGCTGGACAAGGCGGGCAAGCTCGACAACACGCTGGTGATCATGACCGGCGACAACGGCTGGGCGTTTCCGCGCTGCAAGGCAAATATTTACGACGGCGGGTCGCGTCAGCCGCTGGCGGTGCGCTGGCCGGCCAAGGCCAAGGCGGGCCAAGTGCTGGACGACTTCATCAACCTGGTGGACCTGGCGCCCACGTGCCTGGAAGCGGCGGGATTGACGCCGCCGGCGGAGATGACCGGGCGGAGCTTCCTGAGCCTGCTCACCGGCGCGGAGAAGCCCGGCTCGCGTGACACGGTGTTTCTGGAACGCGAGCGCCACGCCAACGTGCGGGCCGGGGACGCGGGCTATCCGGTGCGCGCCATTCGCACGCGGCAGTTTCTCTACGTCCGGAACTTCCGGGCCGACCGCTGGCCGGCTGGCGACCCGCAGGCGCACAAGGATCCCAAACGCGTTTTCGGCGATTGCGATGACAGCCCGACAAAGAACTACATCCTCGACCATCGGGATGAACCGGGCATGCAGAAGTTCTTCCAGCTCTGCTTCGGGAAACGCCCGGCTGAGGAGCTCTACGACTTGAGAACAGACCCGCACCAAATTGACAACCTGGCCGGACGGCCCACCTGCGCCGCCGCGCAAAAACAGCTCCGCGCCCGGCTCGACCAGTGGATGAGAGACACCGCCGACCCGCGTGCGGTCAAGGATGACGACCACTGGGACAGCTATCCGTATTTCGGCGGCAAGGTCGGCACACAGAAGAAGAGGGGAAACAAATAGGTTCTTCGCGGATTCCCGGGGAAGCCTGCTGGCGATTCATCGTCTCGTTCACCATTGCCTGGCTCCGGCACCCCCTCCGGCCGGACGACGGCGCCGTGACAGTGGCCGGACATTGGCGTTGGCTTGCGGCCGGCTGGGGGATGGCTTGTCAGCGCGGTTGAGCTACGGTGTGTATCCCATGGGGAGCGCTCCCCATGGGATACACACCGTAGCACCACCGTGCCGCCACCGTAACCCCAAGCCGGATGTGCCGGGGTAAGCGGGGACTGGAAAAGGCAGGCAGGTGGCATCACTGTCCAAAATTTGGACAGTGCGCGGGTTTCGGAGGTAAGGGGGGCCATCCAGGCTGCGCGGATGGCAACCAACGCTGGCACTTCCCGGAAGTCCGTAATGAACCAACAAGTTGTCCAGCCGGGCTCAATTAGGATTCATTTCCTGGAAGATCTTCAGCCAGGCAGCCGTGAGAGCATCGCCGAGGTGGGTTGATTGGCTTAGTTCCGAGGGTGTCTGGCCCCAGTAAAACCCAAGCCAACCCGCCGCGTATTGTCGCGAGCCCGCCAGGAACTGGCGCAGGTCCGATTCACCGCAGTCCAGGAGAAAGATCTCTTCGATGACCACAGGTTTGCCTGCCCGGAAGCCTTGCAGGAGTTCCAAATCCTCCTTGAGCTTGCCCGCCTTTGGGTAGAGGTGCACGCAGATGAAATCCAGGTCGCCGGCTATTGCCTGGGGAACAAAGCCCGACGACATAGCGGAGCCTTCCAGGCTGTTGGGCAGCAGACCCACGGTGATCAGATGCCGCTGGTCGTGCTTGCGGATGGCAGCGACGAGTTTGGAGGCCCAGTGCCGCGCAATTTCCGGGCGGGCGCGGCCAGCCTGGTCGAGGGAAATGAACTGGCAGTAGGTGAAGCCGGCCAATTCGCCGGTCAACCATTCGCCAGCCTTCCGCTTCCCACCAGGCACAATAGGCTCGTTCATCAGGTCGTAGCAAAAGACCGCCGGGCTGGCCGCACAACGCTCCGCGATGGCTTCCCAGAACCGAGCCTGCGCTTCCCAGCGTTCGGCCTCACCCAGGGAATCATACCAGGCGGGTACGTCCTTCTTGCGATAACATGCCAGCCCCGTGAGGTCGAGGTGGAGCCCGGCTTCCTCCGCCAGCACTACCAACTGGCCGAGGCGTGCGAGCGACCGAGCATTGGGCCGGTCCGGCGCGTCCATGAACCTGGCAAACTGAAGGTGAACCCGAACCACGTTGGCACCGAGTTGCTTCATCTCCCGGAAGTCCTCCACAACCGTTTGCCACTCCGTTTCCCAGTAGTCCTCCAGCAGCCGCATCTTGCAGTCGCGGTCGTAGTTGAATCCCCAGGGAACAAACGGCCGCCCGGATATCGCGGACACAAAGCCTCGCTTGTTCCTGGAGACCTTTATCCAGTCCAGCGCGCCGTTGGCGGGCACGGCAGTTCCCACGACTTTCCTGTGGTCGGCGGCATTGATTTGGGAGCGCGCAACGCTCTGCTCAAGGTCCGCCGGCTGCCGGGCCGCGCGAGGCGGCTCATGGGACGGGTTCATGTACAGGCGAAACCAATGCTCGGCGTGGAGGCGCACCACATCAACTGGAAGGTTATGACCGAAGCCTTCATAAACCACCAATCGCAGGCGGTCGGGGTCAGCTTGATACGACGGCCGTGCGGCTTCCGCAAACGCTTGCGCCGTCCTTGGATCAACCACCTTGTCCTCGCCGCCGCCGACCATCAGCACCGCGGTGGGGAACAGGTTCGTGGCATGAAGAATGGGGTCGTATTCCTCAAGCAGGGCCCTAGTTTCCGGCCATAGTGAGTAGGTCTGGCCGGGCCATAGCCCGTTGGGCTGCCAAGTGTCAAACCACTGTTGATAAGCGCCGGTGCTGACGAATGCGACCACCGCCGCCAGCCGCGGACCTTGCGTGGCCACCGCCAGACCCGGAATGCCGGTCGAGGAGCTGCCCAGCCAACCGATCTTGCCTGCGTCAACGTCGCCCCGGCTGACGAGATAGTCTATTACGCGTCTGGTGTCCGCGATGGCGCGTTGGGCGCCTAACACGTAGCTGTGGGCAAACCGCTGGTCGAAATGGAGCCACTGCGCCCGACGCGCCGGGTCAGGATCAGGCGGATGCGCCGCGGCGAACGCCGCCAACATGTAACCTTCCATGACCAGGTTGGTGCTCCAGTCTGGCACCGCGTTCGTCGGCAGAGAGCCGAGCATCAAGATGACCGGATGGCGCCGGAGAGCTCCCGGACGGCAGGCGATGTTGATGGTGATGGGCGCGTCGCCATTCGGCAGCACCAGCGATTCGTATGCAAGGGGCTGCTTCGCCGCAACGGGCGCCGGCTCCGCCCTGAGACCAGCGCCGTGAGCAAGCAGCAGCAGGGCGGCACAGACGAGTGGACCTTTGCTCAGCACTCCAAGATCTCGCGGCGGTTCCTGCGCGCACTTTGCCTGCGATGGGGTCGCAGCATCGGGGGCAGCTCTTGCACAGGGCTCAACCTTGCGGCGGTTGCGCGGCGAACAACTCCGCAATGGTCAGTTGGAATTCCGGGAGGAGCTGCTCCGTCAGCAGTTCGCGCCCCGCCAGGATGCTTTTGAGGATCAGGCCGTATTGGCTGCTGTGATACACCTCCACATTGTCGTAGCGCGGGTCAATCATCCACAGCCGTGGCAGCTTCATCTCCTCGTATACCTGCTTCTTGATGACCGTGTCGGGCTGGTGGTCGTCGGAACTTACGATCTCAGCCGCCAGCCAAAGCTTGCCTGTTGCAACGGTCACGAGTGCCAGGTCCGGGCAAACTGTATGCCTGAGGGACAGCCGCACCTCTGAACGTGCCGCCAGCAAGCGCGTAGCGGCAAAGTCCGCCACGCTCGCTCTCATCCACTGATGCAGACGGGTGCAAATCAATTCATGGCGTGCCCCGGGTGCTCGCCGCGCCAGGGGCGCCCCGTTGAGTATCTCGGCGTACGCGACGCTCATGCGTGGGCCAGGACACTACGCAGAAAGGCGCCCGTATGCGAGTGTTTGTTGCGCGCGACTTGTTCCGGCGTGCCGGCTACCACGACACGCCCCCCGCCGACTCCGCCCTCAGGGCCAAGGTCAATCACCCAATCGGCTTCGGCGATAAAGTCGAGGTTGTGCTCGATGACGATCACCGTATGCCCGTGGTCCACCAGCCGCTGCAGCACCTCCACCAGCCGCTGCACGTCCGCCATGTGCAAGCCGATGGTCGGCTCTTCAAGAACGAACAAGTTGCGTCGGGTCTGGCGGCTGAGGGCGTCCGGCTCCCGCAAGCCCGCCAGCAGATGGCTGACCAGCTTCACGCGCTGCGCCTCGCCACCGCTGAGGGTGGGACTCGTCTGACCGAGCCTCAGATACCCCAGCCCCGTGTCGCAGAGCGCCTGCAAGGGCCGCCTGATCTTCGGCAAGCTCGCAAAGAACTCCAGGGCCTCCTCCACCGACAGCTCCAGCACCGCGGCAACATTCCGGCCGTGGTATTCAATGTCGAGCGTCTCGCGGTTAAACCGTGTTCCCCCGCAGACCTCGCACCGCACGAACGCCGGCGGCAGGAAGTTCATCTCCAGCTTGATCGTGCCCGCGCCTTCGCACTCCGGACACCGCCCCTGCGCGCTATTGAACGAGAACCGGCTCGGCGAATACCCGCGCAGCCGCGCCTCGGGCACCTGTGCGAACAACTGGCGGATGTCGTCAAAGAAGCCCACATACGTGGCCGGGATCGAGCGTGGCGTGCGGCCGATGGGGGATTGGTCCACCTCATAGACGGCTTGCAGAGATTCCCAGCCCGTGACGGCGGTGTCTGGCGGTGTGGTGCGTGCTGCGTGGCGCTTGAAACGTGGTTCCAGCGCGGGCAACAGGCACTCCCGAATCAACGTGCTCTTGCCTGACCCGCTCACCCCCGTTACCACCACCAGCCGCCCCAGCGGAAACTCCACCGTCAAATCCTTCAGGTTATTCCTCCTCGCCCCGCTCAACACCAACCAGCCGCCATCATTCCTTCCCGCAGCCGCCGACGCCAGTCGGCGCTGATCAACTTCGATCTTCGCGCTTCGCCCCTGAGACCTTGAACTTCCACGCCGCCCAACTTCCCTCCGGCCACCCCTTGTCGGAAACCTCCTTCGCGCCCGCAGACACTGCCCCGTGACCGATTCAGGATGCCGCAGCAGCTCTGCCAGCTTGCCCGCCGCCACCACTTCGCCCCCGTGCACACCCGGTCCCGGCCCCAGGTCAATGATGTAATCCGCCCGCCGCATCGTCGCCTCGTCATGCTCAACTACGAGCACCGAATTGCCGCGGGCCTTTAGCTTGTCGAGCGCCGCCAGCAGCTGCTCGTTATCGCGCGAGTGCAGCCCGATGGTCGGTTCGTCCAGGATGTAAAGCACGCCGCTCAGGTTCGATCCCAGTTGCGCCGCCAGCCGGATCCGCTGCGCTTCACCGCCCGACAGCGTCGGCACGCCCCGCCCGAGTTGCAGGTAGCCCAGGCCCACCTCCCGCAGGAACTTCAGCCGCTCCCGAATCTCCGGCAGGATGTCGCGCGCAATCAGTGCCGCCCGCCCTGCGAACCTCACCCGTCGGAAGAACTCAACCGCGGCGGCCACCGACATTTGCCCAAACGTTTCCATCGTCGGCGCCGCTTTCCATTCTGTCATCTGCCCGCTGCCATCTCCCATCCCCAACCGCACCGCGCGCGCGAGTGAATTCAGCCTGGCTCCCCCGCATTCAGGACAAGTTTCCCGCTCCCCTTCCTGCCAGCCGTACCACGACTCCTCGATGGCGTCCGCTCGCGCACCGCGGTCCACGTCCGGCAGGTAGAACAACTCCCCAAACCCCCGGCAGCGCGGGCACCAGCCCTGCGGCGAGTTATAGCTGAAGTTCTTCGGGTCGAGCGCCTCGAACGACCGGCCGCACTGCGGGCACGCGCGCTCCGTTGAATGCACGGTGAGGTGGCGGTGATTATCCAGCGCGAACAGCGTTCCCTGCCCCAGCTTCAGCGCCTCGTCAATGCGCTCGCAGGACGGGCTATCCCCGGCGCGCCGCCCTTTCAACTTCGCATCGAGCACTCCCACGACAATCTCCACGTTATGCTCCCGAAACCGGTCCAGCCGCAGCCGTTCGCCGGTTGGGTAGATTTTGCCATCGGCCCGCACTTCGGCGTAACCGTGGCTGGCGGCCCATTCGGCAACTTCCGTATGGAAGCCCTTCCGCTTCCTCACCACCGGTGCCAGCAACAGCAGATCGCCGCGTCGGCGGAGCTCGCCCCTTATGCGTCGGCCCAGCTCATCGCGCGTCTGCGCTTCCACGGGCACCTGGCAATCCGGGCAGAACTGCGTGCCCAGCCGCGCGAACAGCAGCCGGATGAAGTGATGGACCTCCGTGACTGTAGCAACCGTGCTCTTCCCACCGCCGCGGCTGATCCGCTGCTCGATGCTCACCGTCGGCGGGATGCCCGCGATCAGGTCCACGTCCGGCCGGGACAACTGCTCCACGAACTGCCGCGCATAGACATTCATCGAGTCCAGGAACCGCCGCTGCCCCTCGGCGAACAACAGGTCAAACGCCAGCGTACTCTTCCCCGACCCGCTCACGCCGGTCACAACGACAAAACGCCCCCGCGGCACCGAGAGCGACACATTCTTCAAATTGTGCTCTCGCGCCCCGTGAATCTCGATGGCCTGCTCGGGCCACACGCTCAGTTCTCGATCATCGAACATCGTTCTTCGTCAGCGTAATACCGTTTGCAGCGCGCGGCCCGTGTGGCTCTCGGAACAAGCGGCGATTTCCTCAGGTGTGCCGGTGGCGACGATTTGCCCGCCCTGATCGCCGGCGTCAGGGCCGAGGTCAATGATCCAGTCGGCGGACTTGATAACTTCCACGTTGTGCTCGATCACAAGCACCGAGTGGCCGGCATCCACCAAACGCTGAAAGACCTTAAGCAGCACGCGCACATCGTCGAAGTGCAGCCCGGTGGTCGGCTCGTCGAACAAGAAGAGCGTAGGAGCCGACGTAAGGACGCCCTGCCCAGTTAGCCCGGTGTCAGGACGCGCTGTCCCCGGCGCGCTGGGGATAACGCGCCCCACCATCACTTCAGCGAGGTGGCGCACCAGTTTAAGGCGCTGACTTTCGCCGCCGGACAGGGTGTTGATCGGCTGACCCAGCTTCAGGTATCCCAGGCCCACCTCCTCAAGCAGCTTGAGGCTCTCGGCCGCGCGCCGTGCGGGAAGCGAGTCGGGAAACCGGGACAGGAAAGCGACGGCTTCCTCGACGGTGGCATCCAGAACGTCGGCGATGGAGAAGGCGACTGTTGCGCGTTGCGGGTTGCGTGGAGAAGCTACGGCCGTTCGCGTGTGGTCCGCCGGAGCCGGGCTGACCTTCACTTCGAGAATGTGGGAGCGGTAGCGGCGGCCGTTGCAGTCGGGGCAACGAATGAACACGTCGCTCAGGAACTGCATCTCGATCTTCTCGAACCCGGCGCCGCGGCAGCGCTCGCATTGGCCCTGGCTGGAGTTGAAGCTGAAGGCGCTGGCGTTGTATCCGCGCTGCTTCGCCAAGTCCGACTGGGCGAAGAAGGCCCGGATGTCATCAAACGCCCCGATATACACGGCGGGATTGGAGCGCGGCGTCTTGGCCAGAATGGACTGGTCTACGAGCGCCACGCTGCTGAGGCCTTCCGCGCCGCGAAGCACTGCGGAGCGCGGGGCCGCGGATGCGGGTTCGCCGCCCGCCGCCTCATCGTTCTCCTCCGCCGAGAACCGGTCCGAGGCTTTGGTTTGCGGCGCAGCGGACTGAAGCCGGGCCAGCAGCGCCGGCAGCAGAACCTCGCGGACAAGCGTGGTCTTGCCGGAGCCGCTGACGCCTGTGACGCACACAAACCGCCCCAGCGGGATTTCCACGCTGAGGTTCTTGAGATTGTTCCGCGTGGCATGGGCGAGACGCAAGCGTGATGCCTGGCCAACGCTGGCAACCCTTCGTCGAGGAAGCTCGATCCGCTTGCGGCCGCTGAGATACTGGCCGGTCAGCGACCTGCCCGATTTGAGCAACTGCGGGCAGGTGCCTTGAAACACGACCTCGCCGCCCGTGGCGCCGTGGCCAGGTCCCAGGTCAACGATTTGGTCCGCCGCGCGGATGACGCTGGCTTCGTGCTCGACGACGACGACGGTGTTGCCCGCAGTGCGAAGCTGTTCGAGCAGGCGCACCAACCGCTCCGTGTCGCGCGGGTGGAGGCCGACGCTCGGCTCGTCCAAAACAAACAGGGTGTTGACCAGGCGCGTGCCCAGGCAGGTGGTGAGGTTGACGCGCTCGGTCTCGCCACCGGAGAGCGTGCGTGTCGGGCGATCCAAAGTGAGATAGCCCAGACCCACCTCGTTGAGATAGCTCAGCCGGGCGCGCACATCGTTCAGGACCAGGCTGAGCGGGTCGTTCCGCCGCAGCCGCTGCCGCTCAGCGAGCGCTTCGACAAAGGGCAAGGCGTCACGGATCGGTAGTTGATAGAAATCCGCCAGCGTCAGGTAGCCGTTGTTGTCCCGGTCTGGCGACACAGTTGAATTCCGCGAGTGGGACTTCTGGCTGCGGGCTGGAGATTTGCCCCTCCCGCCGCCGGGTGCTCCGGGGACACGGTAGAGCAGCGCCTCGGGCTGGAGGCGTTTGCCACGGCAATCCGGGCAGGGCGTATAGGCCCGGTAGCGCGAGAGCAGGACGCGCACATGCATTTTGTAGGCCTTGGATTCGAGCCAGCGGAAGTAGCCTTTCACCCCGTACCAGGCGCGCGGCCATTCGTGCGCCTTGTCCTTGCCGTAATCCGGATCTCCGTTGACGACGACGTCTTGCCACTTCTTCGGCAACTGGTTGAATGGGACATCGGTGGGCATGCCGAGCCGCCGGCACACGCGCAACAGATCACCCTGGCACTCCAAGCCGAACCCGGTCTGCCACGGCTTGACCACACCTTGTGCCAGCGTCCGCGTGCGGTCGGGCAGCGCCAGGTCGTAATCGATGCTGATGATGCGCCCAAAACCGCGGCAGGCCGGGCAAGCGCCCACCGGGTGGTTGAAGCTGAACAGGGCGGGCGTGGGCTCGCGGTATTCGATTTCGCACGAGGCACAGTGACGCCGATTTGAGAAGGGTTGGGGCTTGCCAATCCTGGGCCGCGTGGTGCCGTTGGTGGGCGCAAGATCACGGACGGCGAGCCGGCCCTTGCCGAAGTGGTAGGCCTGTTCGCAGGCCTCGACGAAGCGCGCGCGGTTGGCTTCCGTGAGGACCAGGCGGTCCTGGATGACGGTGAGGGAGGCAATGCCTGTTGCGTGTTGCGTGGTGCGTGTGGGGATGTCCTCGAGTTGGAGGATTTGCCCGTCGAACAGCAGCCGTTGGTAGCCTTGCCGGGCAACGAGCGCGAGAGAATCCTCCAGTGAGAGCTTCTCGGAAAGCGGCAGATCAAACGTGATCAGGACTTCGGACTTCGGAGCGCGGAGTTCGGATTTCCTGCCGACGGACACCTCCTCACGCGCCAGGGTCTGCCAAATCTGGGCCGGCGGGTCTTTGCGCACGGGTCGGCCGCACTGGCGGCAGTGCAATTGCGCCAGGTTCGGCCAGAGCATCTTCATGTAGTCGCAGACCTCGGTCATCGTGCCGACGGTCGAACGCGTGGTGCGGACGGCGTTGCGTTGCTCGATGGCGATGGCGGGAGGGATGCCCTCGATGCTGTCCACCTGAGGCTTGTCCATCCGGTCGAAGAACTGCCGCGCGTAGGGGGAGAACGTCTCAATGTAGCGCCGCTGCCCCTCGGCAAAGAGCGTGTCGAACGCGAGCGAACTCTTACCCGAGCCGCTCAAGCCAGTGATGACCACAAGCCGGTTGAGCGGCAGGTCCAGGTCGAAGTTCTTCAGGTTGTTATGTCGGACACCTCGAAGCCGAATCACCGCCTGCGCCGAAGACCTGGGCTTCGTGGGCCGGTTCCGCATGCTCCGTGATGATTCGACATTCGCCAGACTCATTGGTACTCTGGCCCCACGTTACTCCGATTCTATGGCTGAATCATCCTTAAACGTTCTGGCCGTTGTTGGCAGCCTGCAACGGGATTCGGTGACGCGCGTAGTTGTTCAGTATGTTGCTCAACGGCTTCAGGCCACGGGTTGCGCGGTGGATGTGCTCGATCTTGAGAGGGAACCGCTCGCCCTTTACAACCCGGACACCGCTCACCAACTGCCTGGTTACGCCGGCTTGCAGGCGCGTGTTCACCAGGCGGACGTGATTTTCCTGGGCTCGCCGGACTACCACGGCGGCATCAGCGGCGCGACAAAGAACTTCCTCGATCACTTCTGGCATGAGTTCGCCGGGAAGCTCTTCGCCAGCATCGTCGCTTCGCACGAGAAAGGCCTCACGGTAACCGACCAATTGCGCACCGTGGCCCGGCAATGCAACGCCTGGTCGCTGCCATATGGAGTGTGCTGCACCGTAGGTCTTGACGTGAAGGAGGGCAGGATCGTCAGTGACGCGCTCAAACAGCGATTGGAGATGCTGACACGGGACCTGCGGGTTTACGGCGAGCTGCTGGCCCGGCAGCGCCACGCCGATTTGGCGGGCACTGACCCGGGTTTTCTCGCACGGCACAGGCATTAGGCTCCGCTGGACTATGAAGCGTTGGGCTGCACTGACCGTCCTGCTCTACCTGGTGGTTTTGGTGGTGCTGGCAGCGCCGCTCCTGGTGTTGGCCATGGGCGATTGGTGGCAGGCCAGACCGGGTGGAATGTCCCTATCCGAGGCGCTCGGCATTTATGAGGAATGGGGATTCTGGGTTTGGCTCGCGGTAATGGTACTGGGTCAGGCCTTATTGCTGATCACGCCCATCGGCTCCGCCGAACGCCGGCCCAGGCCTCGGCGGCCGCTGTTCGTCCCGGTCCTGACCACGGCGTTCCTGCTCGCGCTTCTGCTGTTGGGCGGCATCTTGGCGGTGCTGCTCGCGGTTTTTGGAGACGACGCCTTCGAGTTGTTCCCTCACATCGGCACCCTGGCTCAGGCAGATGCCGCGCACAACCCGGTCACCAGCCAGATCTGGAAAGCCACAGTGGCGGCCACGGGCAGCGGGACGGCCGAGGGATTATTCGGAACCACTTTGGCACTGGCCGTCTGCTGGCTGGTTTGGGCGGTGGTCTTTTATTGCTTTGCCAGGTCCGACGATCCCGCAGCGCTTGTGAAACGGATCACGCGCTGGCTGCTGCGCGGCAGCATTCTTGGCCTCCTGGTCGCCGTGCCAAGCCACATCATCGTTCGCCACCGCAATGACTGCTGCGCACCGGCGGGGACTTTGCTGGGCATCGCGACTGGCGTCTCGATTATGTTGTTGTGCTTCGGCCCGGGCGTCTTCTTCCTGTTCGTGGAGCGGTTCGGGCGGCTGAAACCCAAAGGCCCAGCGGACCGTGCGGAAGGCGTTTCGGCAGAAAGTCCCGGTCCTTAAGTCGGCGGCTGCGGAGGCTCGAACGCCCCCCCGCCCCCTGATCCTGGCGCGCGCGCGACACTTTTCACTGGCATCAGGCCAGTTTTCGCGGAGAATCCCGCAACCTATGGCGAGCGAAGCCCCATCGGCCACCGGCTCCGGCACCGGGTTCCAACCTCACGTCCCGCCCGGCGCGGTCATGCGCGAATGCACACCCCGGGCCATCATCGTCGGCACGCTGCTGGGGATGGTGTTTGGCGCTTCATCGCTCTACCTCGTCCTGAAGGTCGGTCTCACCGTCAGCGCCTCAATTCCAGTCGCGGTCATTTCCCTGGCGTTGTTCCGGCTCTGGTCGAAGGCCGGCGGACGCGACGCCACCATTCTGGAGAACAACATTGTCCAAACCGCCGGCTCGGCGGGCGAGTCCATCGCTTTCGGTCTCGGGGTTACCATGCCGGCGATTTTGATCCTCGGCTTCGACCTCGAAATCAGCCGGGTCATGCTCGTAGGACTGCTTGGCAGCCTCCTGGGCATTCTGATGATGATCCCGCTGCGGCGCGCGCTGATCGTGGCCCAGCATGGCCAGCTCAAGTATCCCGAAGGCACAGCTTGCGCCCAGGTGCTCAAGGCCGGGGCCGGCGCGGGGATCAAGGCCTCGACTATCTTCACCGGTTTTGGGATTGGGCTGGCTTACAAGACGCTCATGACGGCGTGCAAGCTATGGAAGGATGTGCCGGAGAAAGTCTTCGGCGCCCCGCTTAAGGGCGGCTCTATCTCTGCGGAAATCTCCCCCGAACTGCTGGGGGTAGGCTACATCATCGGGCCGCGAATCTCCTCCATCATGATGGCAGGTGGCGTGCTCAGTTGCCTGGTGCTAACGCCGCTCATCAAGTTCTTCGGCGAGGGATTGAACAGCGTGCTGCCGCCGGGCACCAAGCCCATTGCCGACATGAGCCCGAACGACATCCGCGGCGCCTATATCCTGTATATCGGCGCGGGGGCGGTCGCGGCAGGGGGCATCATCAGCCTGATGCGGTCGCTGCCCATCATACTGGATAGCATCCGGTCCGGGCTGTCTGATTTCAAGGCTGCCGCCGCTGCCCACACCTCGGTCCTCCGCACCGAGCGTGACCTGTCTATGAAACTGGTGGCCGGGGGCGTTTTCGCCCTGATCCTGGCCATCCTGCTGGCCCCCTCGCTGCACATGAACATCCTCGGGGCAGTGTTGATCGTGGTGTTCGGCTTCCTCTTTGTTACGGTGTCATCCCGGCTCACCGGCGAAATTGGCTCGTCGTCCAACCCTATCTCCGGCATGACGGTCGCGACGTTGCTGCTTACCTGCCTGGTATTTCTGGTCGTCGGCTGGACAGGCGGGACCTACTACGTGACCGCGCTTTCGGTGGGCGGCATTGTATGCGTCGCTGCCTCGAATGCCGGCGCGACGTCGCAGGATTTAAAGACCGGTTTCCTCGTCGGTGCCACGCCCAGGCTGCAGCAGATCTCTATTCTGATTGGCGCCGCCGCGAGCGCGCTGCTGCTCGGCCCCATCCTGTTGCTGTTGAACAACACCGCCACCGTCTACGTGCCCGCAGTACAAGCAGCACCGGGCTTGCGGGCCCCGGCAAACGCGAGGTTCGATGGCATAGAAACTCCGCCGGCCAGGGTTGCGGGCGATTGCGCCGCCGCCTGCCGCGTCTGGCAGAAGACCGACTCCGTCGGCGGCCCGAGCGGCAAATACCTCGTGGACGACACCGGCGCGGCCGTGTGGCTGGTGGACCCGGGCATTAACGGGGTGTTCAGGACGAGACCCGACGGCACGCAGGTGCGGAAGTTTGAGGCCCCGAAGGCTACCCTCATGAGCTACATCATCAAAGGCATGCTCGACCGCAAGCTGCCCTGGGGTCTGGTGCTGTTCGGAGTGATGATTGCCGTGGTGCTGGAGTTATGCGGCGTGTCTTCCCTCGCCTTCGCGGTTGGCGCCTACCTGCCGATTTCGTCCTCCGCGCCCATATTCACAGGGGGACTGGTGCGTTGGCTGGTGGACCGGCAAATGCGGCGCGCGCTCCGCGAGCACAAGCTGGAAGAGGCTGCCCTCGCCGCCGAAAGTGACAAGAGCCCTGGAGTGCTCCTCGCGAGCGGTTACATTGCCGGTGGGGCCATCGCGGGCATTGTCATTGCGATTGTGCAGGGCGTTACAATTCATCTGGATGCGGCTATCAATGCCTGGGCCAGCAAGAACAACCCGTTCTTCGCTGGCCCCTGCGCCGACTGGCTGGCGCTCATGCCGTTCCTCGCCCTGGCTGCTGTCCTCTACATCACCGCCCGTAGAACTGCCCCGGCACGCACTTGATTTCCCGCTCTGCTGGACCGACCCAGCAGCGTAAAGCAGCAAATGGGAACTGCACGCTTGCGGTCAACCTCCAACGCGGCTACATATCTACTCCGGGCTGTGGCGGAAAACCAGCCTGGCTAAATCAAAACCGCATGAGTTCCACCAGCGATCTAACGAGCTTTGCCGCGCGGCTGCGCCGGCTTATGGACGTTGCCCCGAGAGTGCAGGAGCGTGCCTCTGGAGACATGCCGTTCTTCGAACCGTTCGCCCTCGAACTCTTCGCTCTCCAATTCGAGCTGAACCCTCTGTATCGCCGGTTCTGCGAGGCTCGAAATGTGCGAGCCGACACGGTGACGCACTGGACCGGCATCCCGGCCGTGCCGACTTCGGCCTTCAAGAAGTTGGAGGTATCGTGCCTGCCGCCGGAAGCGCGCACAGCCGTCTTTCACTCCAGCGGCACGACCGCGCACCAGCCCAGCCGACATTTACACAACGCTGCGTCGCTCGCAGTGTATGAAGCGTCCGTGCTGGCCTGGTTCAAGGCCCATTTCCAATTCCCGGCCGCCAACTGCCAATTGGCAATTCTCACGCCGCCACCGGCAGATGCGCCGCATTCCTCGCTGGTTCACATGTTCCAAACCATTCGGCGCGAGATCGCTCCCACCGAATCGGCTTTTGTCGGCAGCGTGCATGAGGATGGCGCCTGGACGGTTGATCTGGAAGCTGCGCTGCAAATCCTGCGCAAGGCGTGCGCCAGCGGGCAACCTGTGCTCGTGCCTGGCACCGCGTTTTCATTTGTGCAACTTCTGGATCGCCTGGCGGAACGGAGCCTGCGACTTGAGCTTCCGCCCGGTTCCTGCGCCATGGAGACGGGCGGCTACAAGGGCCGCTCGCGCACTTTGCCGAAAGCGGCCTTGCACGCGTTTATCTCGCAGCGCTTTGGTATTCCTCTGAATCGCATCGTCTCCGAATACGGCATGAGCGAGCTCAGTTCCCAGGCCTACGATTCGCAGGTTGGGTGGCCGGGCGCAGAACCTCCGCTGGCAGCGAACCCGAACGCTTGCTTCTGCTTCCCGCCCTGGGCACGAGTGCAGATCATTTCCCCGGAAACCGGGCGCGAGGTGGGCGAGGGCGAAACCGGTTTGATTCGCGTGTTCGATTTGGCGAACGTGTATTCGGTGATGGCAATTCAGACCGAGGATTTAGGCATCCGCCGCGGCGATGGTTTTGCCCTGGTCGGCAGGGCAGCCGCAGCCGAGCCGCGCGGGTGTTCGCTGCTGGCTGGCTAGGCCGATCCGATGAACGCGCACGACCAACATCGGACCCGGACGCTCTGGCTGACCGGCCTGCTGCACGGCTTCACACACGTGTATCAGGTGGTGTTGATCCCCCTCTACCTGCTGATCCAAAGAGACCTCAAATTGACCAGCGTGGACCAGGCCACTTTGTTGATGACCGTGATGATGGCGGCCTGCTTCGCGCCGAGCTATCCCATTGGGGTGCTGGCGGACCGGATGGATCGCAAGAAACTGCTCGGTTTTGGGCTGGCGCTCAACGGGCTGGCATTTGTGGCGCTGGCGCTGGCGCCAAATTATGCGTGGACGCTCGTGGCGGTCGCCGCGGCCGGATTTGGTGGGAGCTTTTATCACCCCGCCGCCACGGCGATGGTGGCGCGTCTGTATCCGGGCAGCAGGGGCAAGGCGCTTGGGTTGGTCGGCATCGGGGCGAGCGTGGGCTTCTTCGTCGGGCCAATCTACGCCGGCTGGCGCGCGGGCCTGCTCGAACCGGTTTTGGGCCCGGCTGCCTGGCGCCGGCCGGTGCTTGAGCTGGGCCTGCTGGGGATAGCTGTCGCCGCTCTGTTCTACTGGCTGGCGGACGATGAGCAGCCCGCACCAGCGGCCGAGCGCAACTCTGATCGGGCAGGGCGGATGTTTCCCACTCCCGCGCTCTGGATTTTCTTCCTGCTATACTGCCTGGCGTTCAGTGTGCGCGATTTCGCCGGGTCGAGCATGGGCAGCCTCAGCTCGCTGTTCCTGCAGAACGCCCGCAACTACGATCCCAAGTGGACCGGGCTGGCTTTAAGCGGCATGTTTGTCGCGGCGATCATAAGCAATCCGCTCTTCGGCCACCTGAGCGACCGGGGCCGCAAGCGCTGGATCGCACTGGTTCTAACGGTGGCAGCCGCGGCCATGGCGGTCTTTCCGCACGTGCCTTCCGGCTGGACGCTCCCGGTGCTGCTGGTCTATGGGTTCTTCTTCATGGCCAGCTACCCGATGACCGAGGCGGCGCTGATGGACTCGGTGCCGGACGCCGTGCGCGGACGCGCGTTTGGCCTGTTCGTCATGGGCGGCGGTGTGATCGGCAATCTCTCTCACTGGGCAGTGGGCGCGAAGGTCAGGCTCCTTGGACCCGCGGCGCACACGGTCAGCGCTTATTTTCCGATCTACCTGGCCGTTGCTTTGCTGACGCTGGCATCGCTCACCGGGCTGCTTTGCCTGCGCGCCATTCAACGGCGCGAAGGGCCGGTGACGTCGGCAGCGCGCCCGGACTCGATGCCTTTGCTGACATGAACCTGCCTGATTACTTTCTGGCGGACCTGCCCGCGGCGGCGACTCTAAGCCCCGTGATGATTAGCGAGGCGTGCCGGACGCTTAGGCGCAACCGCGAGCGCTACCTGGCCCACCGTTCCACGCACAGCCTCGTGCGCGTGATCAGCGACGTGGCCCGAAGCTGGCGCGAACCGGATTACCAGTTTCGCAAGCTGGCCCTTGAACAGGGGCCAGGCGCAACCGGCTTCCCCCGCGCGACACTGGTCCGGGGGCTGGACGCCTTCTTCAGACAGCTGACACCGGAGCACTTCCACGCCCTGCTGGAACAGGATTTGGGTCACGCGCAGCGGCTCGACGAGATGGTGTCGGGCGATGCCGAGCAAAAGACGCACCGCGCTTCGCTGGTGACCGCTCCGGAGATGCTGGTGCACATCGCGGCCGGCAACCTGCCGAGCCCCACGCTTGGCTCGATGGTGCTGGGCGTGCTGGGGCGGTCAGCGCAGTTCGTGAAGTGCGCCAGCGGCACAACCTTGCTGCCGCGCCTGTTTGCGCACTCGCTGTATGAGGTGGAACCGAAACTGGGCGCCTGCCTGGAAGTGGCCGAGTGGCGCGGGGGAAGCGAGGAGCTGGAGAAGGCCTTGTTCGACGAGGCCGACTGCGTGACGGCCACGGGCACCGATGAAACGCTGGCGGCGATTCGCCAGCGGCTGCCGGGCAAAGCGCGGTTTGTGGGCTACGGCCACCGGGTCAGCTTTGCGTATGTTTCAGGCGCGGCACTGGCCGCCTCGGGCGCGCGGCGGATTGCCGGCCAGGCCGCCGCTGATGTCGCCGCCTGGAACCAACAGGGCTGCCTTTCGCCGCACGTCATTTACGTGGAGCAGGGCGGGGCGGTGCTGCCCGAGCAGTTTGCCGAAATGCTGGCGGAGGAGTTGGAGCGGCGCGAGGAAACCGAACCGCGCGGCGAGCTGCCCGTGGAAGCTGCCGCTGCCATCGCTTCGCGGCGCGCTTTCTACGAGGTGCGTGCCGCCCACTCGCCGGACACCCGCCAGTGGTGCAGCCGGGATTCAACGGCCTGGACAGTGATCTACGAAGCCGATCCGCGCTTCCAGGCTTCCTGCCTGAACCGGTTCATCTACGTCAAGAGCGTGAAGGACTTGACCGAAGCGTTGCAGAGTGCCGACGGCGTGCGGGGCCGAGTTTCGACGGTGGGGCTTGCCGCACCCGAAGACATGGCGCAGGCGCTGGCGACCGCACTGGCGCGCTGGGGGGTCTCACGCGTCTGTCCGCTCGGCCGGATGCAGGAGCCGCCGCTGGCCTGGCGGCACGATGGCCGGCCGGCACTGGGCGACCTGGTGACCTGGACAGATTGGGAGCCGGATCGAGGAAGCTAGAACGTAAATGAGTGGCACGAATTGCATGAAGATGGAACTACGCAAGACCTACCAGTTTGAGGCGGCGCACCTGCTGCCACACCTGCCCAAGTCGCACAAATGCCGCCGGTTGCACGGCCACAGTTTCAAGGTGGAGGTTGCCGTCGCCGGCGAATGCGACCCCAGGCTCGGCTGGCTGATGGACTACGCCGACATCACGCGGGCCTTCCAGCCGATCTGGAAGAAGCTCGACCACTTCTACCTCAACGACATCCCCGGACTGGACAACCCGACCAGCGAGAATGTTGCCGCCTGGATCTGGCGAAGGCTCAAACCAAGACTGCCTCTGTTGACGGAGGTGGTGGTGGCCGAAACTTGCACCGCCCGGTGTGTCTATCGCGGGGAGCAGAGTTGAGCGGGTGGGACGACCCCGCTCACCAGTAGCCGTAGTAGAGGATGTAGGAGGAGGCAAACCGCTTCTGCATCTGCCGCATGCTCTTCCAGACGACCGAGCCGTCAAGGAAGCCGACATTGCCTCCAGCCCCGCCGATCGTTTTCGGGTCGTCGTTCCCACCTGCGTCGTTGATGAACGTGGCCGGTATGGTCGGCGAAGCCTGGCTGGTGCGATTCATCGGCCCGGTCTTTCCGTGTGGCGCCATGTTCAAGCTTCCGCCAAACGTGTTGGCGTCAGCCACGATGAAGTTGGTGCCGGATTCGGTGGTCTTTATCGGCGAGCGCCAGTATTCGGGCGCGGTGGGCGGCCAGCTGCTCAAGGTCGAGGCGTCCAACGCGCGGCCCAGGTAGGCGTAGCCCACCAGGAAGCCGTAAGCGTTCGCATAACGCTTGAAGCTGCCGTAGGTGAAATTCGGGCAGTCCATGACCTTCAAGTTGCCGGTATAGCGGATCATGTTCGTGTAGGTGACGCTGTTGACACGAATAGCGTGCCACTGGGGGGGACGGTTGTTGTCGCGCCCGTCGGGCACATAGTCCTGAAAGTCCATGCCATACATGTGAACGGTGTAAACGGTCTGGCGCATGTTGCTCTTGCAAACGGCGCGCTTGCCTTTTTCCTTGGCCGAGGCCAGCGCCGGCAGCAGCAGCGCCGCCAGGATGGCAATAATGGCAATCACCACCAGCAATTCAATAAGCGTGAATGCCCCTCCGCCGGCTTTGCGAAACCTGCGCCTCAGTTTAACAGGCATGACAAGTTCTCTGTCGGGCACTACAAGAGTATCCTCCACGGCAGGCCGCCGGGCAATTGGAAAAAACGGGCAATTGTAATCTCTCAGTCTGGAGCCGGCGTTCGGGCTGCGGCTCAGGGACGGTAGGACAGGTTGGTGCCGGTCTGCGGGTCCTGGGGGATGGCCTTGAGATACACCGGCACCAGATCCGCAAAACTCGTGGCCGGCCTGCCCTTTTCCAACTCGTAGGCGCGGGCGGCCAACCGGACCAACAAACCCCGCAGCCGGACTTGCTGGGTCTGCACCCTGGCAGCCGATTTTTGCTCAATTTGCTTCGCCTGCCTGGACAAGAGCACCTGGTAGATCCGCTTTCTGAGACCGTAGCTTCGATACGCCCATTCTCTTTCCCGTGCCAGCACGGCTTCCAGCGGCTCACGCCGGCTCTCGGAGGACTCAATCGCGGCAGCGGCTTCGCGGCACTGCCTGGCATCCAGGGCCGGGACCACCTGCTCCAGTCCGCTGGTGCCAATTGCCTCGACAGCGCTGCTCACCATCAAGTCAAGCAGCACCCCGCCCTGACTAATGGCCCTGCCCAATTGGATGATCGAGAGATACGCCTCGGTCGCATCGGCGGGACGGTTTTCCCTTTCCGCCAGGCGGCCTTGCGCCGCCAGGGCCTGGCTGAGGCGTTTGATGCAGGATATATCCTCGATTCGCGCGCGGTTGGTTGGGGAGTCGTCCAGCGGCACCTGGCAGGCACGGGTCAATCCCGTCCTTGCCAGTTTCAGGGCGTCGGCATTCTTCTCCACGAGGGCACGCAGTTCCTCGTCGCTCAGGCTGACGAAACCCGAGGTGTCTTTGGCAAGCATCCGACCTGCCTGCACAAAATCGTCATACCCGTTGGGCTTGGGCAACGGCGGCACAGGCGCCGGCACAGGCGCCGGCCGGCTCAGAGTGAGAACCACTTGGACCACCACCAGCAGGACCGCAAGGATGGAGAAACCAATCAGCAACCTGGCGATTAGGCGCGACACACTTATGAATTGCCTGGCGAGACGGCCAGACGCCGAATCTCAGGAACATCAGCCGTGCCCGTGGTGCCGAGTTTATGGACGACCACAGATGCGGCAGCGTTAGCCAGCTCCAGGGTTTCGCTCAGGGTGGCGCCGGCGGCCATCGCCACCGTCAGATTGGCGGACACCGCGTCTCCAGCTCCGACGACGTCAATCTCGCCGCGCCGAGGCAGAGCGGGGGTGCAATGGGTTTGGCCGTCCGGCGTGGCGCCCAGCATGCCGCGAGCCGCCTGCGTGACGAACACATTCCGGCCATTCCGGCGCGCCAGGTCAACGGCGGCGGCTTCAATCTGCGCTGGGCTCAACTCGCCCGGCATTCCCGTTAACGCGGACAACTCGGCCGCGTTCATCTTGAAGACGACCGGCGGGAAGCCCCGCAACCCACGCCGGCTGTCGGCGAGCACCAGCAGCCCCGGCCTCGTCTCCACCAGACTCTCCAGCGCCGCCAGAACCTTCCGGGTCACGACCCCGGTTTCCGGAATACCAACCTGGTCCAGCACAATGATCGCATCCACCTGCGCCGCCACCTCCAGGAGTTGGGTGGCCAGGAGTTCCTGGAGCCACGTTGAGGTCGGCGTCCAGTTCTTGAGATCCAGGCGGTTGAGCTCCACGGGCGGCTTGTGGGGCTCCACCATGAGCGGTTTGCAGTAGGTAAACGTGTGCCGGTGCGGCGTGCGCACCATGTGGCGCGACTGCACCCCGGCCAGACCCTCCAGCGCGCGGCATAGTTCGTACCCCTCTCCATCCTCGCCAATCAAGCCTAGCGGGAAGATCGCTCCAATTCCCAGCGCGGCCAGATTGTTCACGATGGTCCCCGCGCCGCCCGGCTGCGCGCGCACGTTCACGACATTGTGGACGGGCAGCCCAGTCTCGAGGGAGGTTTCCTGCTTCGTTGGGTCAATCTCCAGGTAGCGGTCGAGGCAGAAATCGCCCACGACTGCGATGCGCAACGCGGGATAGCGCTCGACGATTTCGTTGAAGCGCGCAGCGTCCATGCTTCTCAGCGTAGCAGCAGCTGGAGCAGGTTATGCAGGAACCCTACGTTATCGCACTGGACGTAAGTCATGTTGCCCCCCATGCGGGAGAAGCTCTTGCAGAAGCGCAGGTAGTAGGCCGGGTTGTCCTTGGGCGGTTCGCCCTGGGACCAGTCCCACTTCCCGCCGTCCTGGATGTCCACCACGAAGAACTCGTGGTCGCGCACGATGGGCCGCCCGGCCTGCAACCGCAAGTTGTTGACGCAACTGAGGCTCTTTTCAAACACCTGCGGCGCCATCACCGCCGAACCGACCGAAAGCACCACGCCGCCATCCAGTCCTTCCACCGCGCGGCAGAATAGCTGGAAATCCGATGCCGCCGCCCGGCCAACTGCCGCGCCGCTGAACATGGGGTGTGTCGCGATAATGTCGTAGCCGATCCCGGGATGGACTGTCAGCGGCACGTTGGCGCGAAACGCTTCCGCCAGGATCGAGTGCTCCTTCCACCGATGCGGCACCGTGGTCCGCCCCGCCGGCAGGTGATGAACGAGCATGGTCCGAAGCAACTCCGCCTGGGCCGCGGCGGCTGGGTCCGCCGGCCGGTCCCGCAGCGACTTCTCCAGGGACTCTGTCGTGGGAAGCGTCACACCGTCCTCGCAGATGAAGCGGCCAAGGCTGCGCCCGTAGCCGTCGTTGCGCAATGCGCCGGCGAGGAGCGCCAGTTGAAGGCAGCGCCCGGTCTCGTCCCACGTGCCGAATGTGCCCGTGGCCACGTTCTGGCGGACGCTCTCCTCCGTACGACCGAGAAATGACAACTCCCAATCGTGGATGGTGCCCGCCCCGTTGGTGGCGAGATGGGTCACCCAGCCGGACTTGACGAGCTGGTTTGCAATCGCCATGGCGCCGTTCTTGATCAGGTGCGCGCCATACATGAGGATGACGCTGGCGTTGCGCTTGCGGGCCGTCGCGACCTGCCGCGCGCACTTGCGGATCAACGCCAGGATCTCCGGCTCGCAGGCGCGAGGAGGCCGGCTGGGATCTACCAGGATCTGCTCAAGCGAGCTTAAGCTCTGCCGCTCTGCCAGCGGATAGACCTTTACTTTGCTGAGGTCCAGGGGTTCAGGGAACTCTTTCATGGGCCAAGAATACACTCCATCAGCGCCGCGGCATCACGATAATCCGGAATGAGCATGTCGGCGCCCGCGGCGGCCAGCACCTTGTGCTTTTGCGGCTGCATGGCGCCGGAGCCATTCCGCTCCTCGTCGCTGGCCACCCCCACCGCCAGCCCGCCCGCGGCCTTCGTCACCTCGATCTCCACCGGCCCGTCGCCGAGGGACAGCAGGTGTTCGCCCGAAATGCCTTCCTCCCGCAGCAAGCGCTCAATCACCGCCCGCTTCGAGGACTGCGCCACATCGGCCGTGCCGCCGTAAATGTGGCGGCCAAAATAGCGCGCCAGGTCGAGCAGGTCAGCCTCCTCCTTGATCCGATGCTCGATGGTGCCACTCAGAATGATCAGGGTCAGGCCGCGCCCGCGGAGCGCTTCGAGCAAGCCCCGCGCACCGTGCACCACGAAATCCTCCCGGCGCGCTTTCCCGGTCAGAATCGCCTCGGTCCGTTCCCGGATCACCGTGTCGAGCCGTTTCTGATATTCCCGCAGCAACGCTTCGGGGCTGGGGGGCCGTCCGCCACGCTCGCGCAATCGCTCCACGCCACGGATCATTTGGTGAATTGAGGACTTGCCGTTTAACGCGAGGATGTCCTCCATCAGCAGCTCGTGCACCGCTGCGCCGGCGTGGTCCTTCGTGTCGGGCAGGTATTCCCGGAACACTTCAAACATCAGCTCCGGCCAGCCATGCCGCAGCCAGGACAGCGTGCCGTCGAAGTCAAATACCACGTGGCTGATTTGCGAGCGCGGTGAGAAGCCCGGGCCGAATTCCACTAATCCCTCGAACGACGGTACGGGGAGCATTTATTCGCCAGTAACCCCTGTTTTTGGTGAAAAGTCAATCCCAGGGCCGGCGGCAGTCATATCGCTTCCAGGCAGTTGGAACCCTGCGCGGCACCGCCGAAGCGTCCAGAAAGGGATAGGGGGCCGTTTCCGGCGGATTTGCGCAACTCATTGCGGCTAAAGGACTTGTGACAAATCTGGCCTCTGGAACTCGCTTTGCAGCCGGTCTTGATCGTAAGTGCAACAAAGCCAGCGGTTTACGCCAAAATCCATCACTGATGTCAAGGCTGTATCTACGGTGTGGGTCCGGTGTGGATACGGTTAGGATACGGTGTGTCTCCTTTGCAGCCTGACACCAGCTCAATAATGGTCCGCAGCCGGGTGAGCGGACGAAAGCCGACCGTCGCGGCCAGTTTCTCCACCACCGGCTTGCGGCGGCGCATATCGTCAAACCCGGGTTCATAGGCCCGGCTGTATGGGACAAGTTCAACCACTGAGCTGGACCCCAGGAGCTCGATTACCAGGCCGGCCAGGTCTCGCATGCTGATTTCCTCGGTGCTGCCTACGTTGAACACCTGCCCGTGTGCCGCCGGGCAGTTTTGCAGGCGCACCAGTGCTTCAACTGTGTCTCCCACATAGCAGAAGCAGCGGGTCTGTAGGCCGTCGCCAAAGACTCGAAGCGGTTCTCCTCGCCTGGCTGCGGTGATGAACCGCGGCAGCACCATGCCGTACTGCCCGGTCTGACGCGGGCCAACAGTGTTAAACAGGCGCGCGATGATCACCGGCAGCGCCTGTTCCTTCGCGTAGGCCAGCGCCAGGAATTCGTCCATCAGCTTCGAGCACGCGTAGCTCCACCGCGACTGGTGCGGCGGGCCGATCAGCAGGTCGTCTTCCTCGCTAAACGCTTCCTTCTGGCTCTTGCCATACACCTCCGAGGTGGAGGCCAACAGCACGGGCACGCCCTCCGCCGCCGCCGCTTCCAGCAGCACCTCCGTCTCGTGCAGGTTCGTCTCCAGCACATGAATCGGCGACCGCACCACCAGGTCCACTCCCACCGCCGCCGCCAGGTGGTAAACGCATTCCGCCTCCGCCACCAACTGTCCCAACACGCGACAGGTCGAGAGCTTTGACTCAATCACCCGCAGCCGGGAACTGGTCTTGACCGCGCGCAGATTGTTCAGGCTCCCGGTCGAGAGGTCATCCACCACGGTCACCGAATTGCCCTCCGCCAGCAGCCGCTCCACCAGGTGCGACCCGATGAACCCCGCCCCGCCGGTGACCAGAATCCTTTGCGGGCTGCGAGCTGCGGGCTGCGGCGTCACTGGGATCCCGCCTTCCTGGACACCAACTCCGCCCGACGGTTTGGGTCGTTCGGTCCTGGAACCCCCGTTTCGGACTTCGCGCTTCTGCCTTCGGAAGTCTCCACGACCGCCAGGGCGATTCCTTCCGCCAGGCGCTGCCGATAGGCCGGATCGGCGATCCGCCGCGCCTCGGCGGGATTGGACAGGTAGCCTCCCTCCACCAGCACCGCCGGGCGGTTCTGTCCGCGCAGCACCCCCAGGAACCGCGCCCGCCGCACGCCCCGATCCAGCCGCCCGTTGACTTGGAGCAGCGCCCGATGCACCCGCAACGCCAACTGCAGGTTCTGCGCGTCGAAAGCGTTGTTGGGAAACGCCAGTGCCGGGTCGTCGCCGTAGCCCCGGCTGAGGTTCGAAGGCATGCCCGTCGGCGTGAGGCAGTAAGTCTCCAAGCCGGCCTCGCGATCGCTCGGTGCCGCGGAGTTGAAATGCAAACTCAGGAACAAGTCGGCCTGGTGCGCCTCGGCGAACGCGACCCGGTTCGAAAGCGCCATGTCCACGTCCGCGGTGCGCGTCAGAAACACCTGCCACCCCTGCTCGGCCAGCAGCGCCCCCGCCCTGCGCGCCCAATCCAGCGTGAAGTCCTTCTCGTAGCCATAGCCCAGAACGCACTTGGCCCCCGAATCATTGCCGCCGTGACCCGGATCGATGACGATCGTCAGGTTGGTTCCCTGAAGGCTTGCGGATCCTCCGGTAGCCAGTGGTTCCAGCGTCTTGCTCAGGTCGAGCGTGTGCATGTAGGGCTGTCCATCTATCACCTGCGGCGGGAACCCCAACCGCAGTTCCAGACCGTCCCAACGCGCTGAATCACTGCCCGCGCGAATCACGAATACACCCTTGGCCGTGCTTAACGAATAGGTCGGGAACATTGCCACCGCCAGCAGGTTCGGCGCCGCCAAACCCTTAGCCAGGCACCAGCGGCCCAGCGGAACCCAGGTCTGAGTCGGCTCATCGGTGACAACAATCGGTGGCGGGACTGGCGCCGCTTCAGGGGATGGCACAACCACCGGGGCAGGCGGCACTGCCGGCGTGGCAGCTACCTCCTCCTGTTCCCAATCCGACACCGACTCACCTGGCTCATGCGGTCTGGTAGCGCAACCCGCCAGCGCTACGGCCAGCAGGCAGAACACCCAAACGCAGCCGCCTGGCTCGCGGGCAAACACATTGCCTGATTCTGACACTTGGGTATTGTGCGCTTGCGCCGTCGCGACACAAGCCGTTTCCGCGCCCGCGCGCAAACCCGCTTGCCGTATCGGTTGCCCGTGGCCATATTCTGGCAGTCTGCAACGCAAACATTCGTCGCTCTTGAAAATACTTGTCGCCATCACCGGAGCTAGTGGCGCGCTTTACGCCCAGCGCCTGCTGGATAACCTTGATCCCTCCCGGCACCAGGTTCACGTCATTCTCAGCCAATACGCACCGGCGGTCATCGCTGAGGAACTGCCCGGCGGCTTGCGCCTGCCTCCCGGCGTAATCCCCCACAACCTCAAGAGCATGAACGCCCCCTTCGCCAGCGGATCCAACGCGCCCGACGCCATGGTCGTCATCCCGTGCAGCATGGGCACCCTGGGACGCATCGCGCACGGCTACAGCGAGAACGTTCTGCTGCGCGCGGCCGACGTGGCCCTGAAAGAGAAGAAGAAGCTCATCCTCGTCCCCCGCGAGACGCCGCTCAATCTGATCCATATCAGGAACTTCGAACTCCTTCTCCAGGCGGGCGCTACCATGCTCCCCGCCAACCCCTGCTTCTACTCGCGCCCGCAAAACGTTGAGCAACTCGTTGACACTGTTGTCGCCCGCGTCCTTGATCACCTCGGCCTGCCGCAACAACTCGTCCCCCGCTGGCAGGAGGAGCGGGAGTGAACGCCCTGCGCAAATGGGCTTCCTTCGTCAAGTTCCCCCACACTGTCTTTGCCCTGCCGTTTGCCGTAGCCGCCATGGCCATCGCCGCCCGCGATAACCGCGGCTGGCCCGGCTGGCGCACCTTCGGTTTAATTCTCGCGGCGATGGTATGCGCCCGCACCTGCGCAATGGCCTTCAATCGCATCGTGGACCGCAAGTTCGACGCCCTCAACCCTCGCACCGCCGACCGGCACCTGCCCACCGGCCAGATCACCCTGGCCAGTGCCGTGACCTTGTGTGTGCTCTCGGGCGCCGGATTCGTTATCGCCAGTTTCCTGCTTAATCCTCTCTGCTTTTGCCTCTCGCCAGTCGCGCTCGCCGTCATCTGTTTCTATTCTTTGACCAAGCGCTTTACTGATTACACCCACGTCTTTCTCGGGCTGGCCCTGGCGCTGGCCCCCGTCGGCGCATGGCTCGCTGTCAAGGGCGCGGACATCTCCCCCTGGGAAGTCCTCCAGATGGTCGTCCTGGCCGGCATTGTGATTCTCTGGCTTGTCGGCTTCGATATCATCTACGCGCTGCAGGACTACGAATTCGACCGAGCACACGGCCTTCGCTCCCTCGTCGTCGCCTGGGGGCCCAAGAATGCCCTGCAAACGGCCTTCCTTGCCCACCTCATCACGTGCGGCCTGCTGCTGGTCTTCGGACTCCTTTGCCGATTCCGCATCGCCTACCTCGTCGGTTGGATGATTATCGTCCTCTGCCTCGTCCTGGAGCATTGGATTGCCCGCCGCCGCAGCCTCAATTGGATCAACCTCGCCTTCTTCCGCCTCAACGCCGTGGTCAGCGCCGTCTTCCTGCTCGTCGTCCTCACCGAAGTCGTCTTCCGAAGCGGCTTCCGCCTGCGTTGAACTAGGACGCACCTTTTCAAGCTGGAGAGCGCCAGGAAACCGGGGATTTGGCGAACAGAAGGGCACGCAAGCGCTCGCGCCCGCCGTCGTCGCGGTGGAAGCGCTGCTGGAACTTGCGGGTAGTGGCCC